>Ga0160442_100093_pt1 | contig 104018 bp, 87 predicted proteins | sample HID1971M_E1MG_FD_108252 | JGI IMG/M metagenome (GOLD analysis project Ga0160442, IMG submission 108252) | Enriched millipede-associated microbial communities from UW Madison campus, WI, USA - HID1971M_E1 MG | ecosystem: Host-associated > Arthropoda: Insects > Digestive system > Unclassified ... | reverse complement strand
TCCTGCCCGTTGGTCAGGCGCGTCGCCGCGTCCCGCATCTCCTGGTACGACACGTTCAGGTTGGCCATCGAAACCTCCACGCTGACCCCGGCGACCCGGGTGCGGACCCGCGCCGCGAGGTGGACCCTAAACCGGTCGAACTGCCCCAGGGGGCGCTCTGTCCACAGGTTCACTCCGTTGCAGGAGTGCCTCAGGCAGCAATGTGTCCGAGGTCACGCCTAGAGTCCGGCGCATGCCCACGACGACGCGCGTGCACCTCACGGACGGCCGTGAGGTCGTCGTCCACGACACCGGAGAGGCCGGTGCACCCGCTCTGCTGTGGCACCACGGGTCGCCTCAGACCGGCGCTCTCCTCGCCCCGGTCGTCGAGGCCGCCGTCGCGCGCGGTGTGCGCGTGCTGTCCGCTGCCCGGCCGAGCTACGGCGGCTCCACGCCGCGGCCCGGTCGCGACGTCGCGTCCGTCGCCGACGACCTTCGACAGGTTCTCGACGCGCGCGGGGTCGACCGTGTGGCCGTCATGGGCGCGTCCGGCGGTGGCCCGCACGCGCTCGCCTGCGCCGCGCTGCTGCCCGGTCGTGTCACCGGCGCCGTGTGCGTCGCCGGGATCGCCCCGCTGACCGACGCGTTCGACTGGTACGGCGGCATGGCCGCGCCCGGCGGGCTGCGCGCCGCCACCCGGGGGCGTGCGGCGCGGGCGTCGTTCGCCGAGACCGACGAGTTCGACCCCGAGATCTTCGTCGCCGCCGACCGGGCCGCGCTCGAGGGCGCCTGGGCGCCGCTCGGGCAGGACGCGCAGCGGGCGGGGGCCGACGGCCCCGACGGGCTGGTCGACGACGACGTCGCGTTCACGACGCCGTGGGGCTTCGACCTCGCAGACGTGCGGGTGCCCGTCCTCCTCGTGCAGGGCGGGCTCGACCGGGTGGTGCCGCCCGCGCACGCCGACCACCTCCTGCGGTCGCTGCCCCTCGCCGAGCTGTGGCTGCGGCCGCGCGACGGGCACGTCGCGGCGCTCGACGCGGTGCCGGTGGCGCTGGACTGGCTGCGCGCGAGCTCCTCGTGAGACATCGGTGCAGGTCAGGGTTGTGGCGTCTGTCCGGAATGACCTAGAATCGAACACATGTTCGAATCGACGTCTCGTGGCAACGCCCTCAGGGGCGGGCCGCGCGCTGTCGAGGTGGCGGTCGATCTCGTGGCTGTGGCCGTGCGGCGACTGGCAGAGGTCGAAGGGCTCGCGAGCGGAGCCGGCGCGCTCACTGGTGGTGAGCGTCGCGCGGTCCTCGCGGAGCTCGAGCGCGTCAGCGGGTCCCTGACGGCGGCGCGGTCGGCCTGGCTGCTGGCGGAACGGGATGCGGGGACGTCGGTCGTCACGGGGGACCCGTCGTTCGAGGCGTCGCTCGCCCGGCACGGCCGCACGGGCCTCGGTGCGGCGACCCGCCGGGTGGAGCAGGCGCAGGCCCTGGCGGCGATGCCGGCGGTCGCGGTCGCGGTGCGCGCGGGTGCGCTGCCCGGCGAGCACCTCGAGGCGATCGGGCGGACGCTCGCCGGGGCGTCGGACGAGGTCGCGGACGCGCTGCGGTCCAGCGAGGGGCAGGCCGTCGCGCTGCGTCTCGCCCAGGCGCACCCGGCACCGGGATTCCGGCGGGCCCTGGCCCGCTGGGTCGCCGAGCGGGACCCCGAGCGGGTCGAGGACGAGTACCAGGCGCAGCGGCGCGCCCGCTACCTGCACCTCACGGCGCGGCCGGACGGGACACGGATCTCCGGGCTGGTCGACCCCGTCGCGGGCGAGCGGCTCCGACGCGCCCTCGAGGCGACCGGGGAGGTGGCCTCGGAGGATCGGACCCCCGAGCAGGCACGGGCCGACGCGCTCGACTCGCTCGCGTCGACCGTCCTGTCCCTCCCCAGCACCGGTTCCGGCGCCGCCGTCCGGCCTCACGTGTCGTTCCTGATGCGCGACGAGACGTTCGCCGGGCTGCGTGCCCATCGCGCCAGGCGACGCGGCGGGGTCCCTGTGGGCTCGGCCGAGGCTTCGGCGGTGAGGCTGACGGGCTCGATCGACGGCGCAGGTCTCGCGACGGCTCTGATCCCGCCCGCGACGCTGGAGGACGGGACGCCGGTCGCGATGTCCGAGCTCGCCCGGGTCCTCTGCGACTGCGAGCTGACCCGGATCGTCGTCGACGCGGCAGACGAGCCCGTGAACCTCGGTCGCACCGCGCGGCTCTACACCGGGGTGCAGCGGCGGGCCGTCATCGCGCGGGACCGCTCCTGCCGGTGGGGCGACTGCGACCGTGCCGCCCGGTGGTCCGAGATCCACCACATCGCGTGGTGGGACCGCGACGCAGGTCGGACGGACCTGTCGAACGCGGTCCTCCTGTGCAGCTTCCACCATCACGAGGTCCACCGGCACGACGTCCGGATCGAACGGCTGGCTCGCGACGGGCGCGGTCATGGTGAGCCGGAGCCGGCCGTCTACCGCTTCACCTCGGCGGACGGACGGGTCCTCGCCGGGCCGGGTCGGCGACCTGCGGCACACGCGCGTGTCGTCGCCTCCCACCCTGCTCCGTCGTCTGTGCGAGCGACGGCGAGCTCGGTTGCGCGGGAGATGCCGGACCGTGAGCCGGTGACGTCGGTGTCCCGCTCGGTCTCGGTCGGGCGGGCGCCGTCCGACTCGGCGCCGCCGTCGCGATCGGGTCGACGCCACGAGCGCCCGCCACCGAGCGGGTCGGCCGCACCGTTCCGGGCGAGGTCCGATCGAGTGGTCGACGGGCCCGACCTGTTCGCGGCCGCGGATCTCGGCTCGGGACACGCGCCGCGCGGCCCGGACGCTGGGAGTCGGTAGGAAGGACCGATCTGCGCTCCGACCGGTGCGACCTCGCCGCGTGTGCGCTCCGGTGCGTCGAGGGGCGGCGCGGGTCGCGTTGCCGGGCGCGTTGCGGGTTGCCGTCGAGGGGCGCGGCGCGGGTCGCGTTGCGGTGCTGGATCGGGCGCCGTCGGAGGCGTGCGTCGGTGGTGTCTACAGGGCGAGGTCGGGGTCGGTCGTCAGCTCGACGTGCGCCCAGAGGTCGTACCCGAGCGGCTCGAGGTGGGCGATGACCCGGCGGCGGACGCGGTCCTCGTCGGCGACGTCCCACTGGCCGGCTGCCACCACGAAGTCGACCTCGACGTAGAGCCGGCCGCCGAGCTTCGTCGACCGCACGGCCGGCTCGTCGAGGCCGAACTCGGCACGGACGTCCGCGACGGCCCGCGCGAGCGCCTCCTGCACGTGCGGCGGCGCCACACCCTCCATGAGCTCGACCCCGGCGGCCCGCAGCAGGCGCACCGGGATGGGCACGAGCAGGACGCAGGCGACGAGCACCAGGACGGGATCGACGTAGCGGACCACGTCGTCGAGCGAGGTGGTCCCCAGCAGCAGCGCGACGCCGGCGCCGACGGCGAACACGAGACTGAGCAGCGCGCCCGCCCGCCAGTGCGCGACCTCCGCGGCGACGAGGTCCGACCGGGGGGCCCGGTGCCGCAGCCAGCGAGCCACCGCGAACGCGGCGACCATCGACACGATCCCGTAGGCCGCGACGGTGCCCGCCGCGACGTCCGACCCACCGGCCGCGATGATCGCGACCGCGTCGACCGCCGCCAGCGCGAGCGTGCCCAGGAGCGCCGCGCCCTGCACCGCGATCGCCAGCGGGGTCACGGCAGGGCGCCCGAACGGGTAGCGCGCAGTGGGTCCTGCGTTCGCCGCGCGTGCCGCCATGAGGGACAGCCCCGTGAGCACCACGCCGAGCACCAGGAACACCCCGTCGAACATGAGCACCCGCGACTGCGCGGCGACGCCCCAGACGAGCGCGACCCCGCCGAGCACCACCGAGGCGACGATCGACTCGACGAGCGCCCGCCGCTCGACCGCCGTGTCGGTTGCGGGTGCGGTTGGGGGTGCGGTTGCGGGGTCAGCTCCAGGATCAGTCACCGGTGGCCACCCAGTACCTCCGCTTCCGTGTCCCGTCCTCGACGGGCACCACGTCCTGCAGCACACCGCCGCACCGCTCGATGGTCCGGGCGGAGGCGACGTTGTCGTCGTCGCAGGTCACGAGCGCCTTCTCGACCCCCGCCGACCGGGCGACCGGGCGACCGAGAGCGATCGGCGCAGCATCGCCGTGGCGTACCCGCGCCGGCGGAACGCGGGCCGGACGGCGTAGCCGATGTGGCCGCCGACGCGAGCCAGGAAGTCGTTGAGCTCGTGCCGCACCGACACCCGGCCCACAAGGACGCCGTCGACCTCCGCGACGAGGAAGGTGGCGGGCACGCGACCGGGTGGGAGGTCGACGCCGTCGCGCTCGTCGGCCAGGTGCGCCAGGTACCCGGCCCAGTCGTCGCGGCGGCCGTCGAGCAGGAAGTCGAAACCCTCCCGCGCGAGCTCGTCGTGCGCTGCCCACGCCTGCGCCTCGTCGGTGAGGGTCAATGGGCGCAGCAGCAGCTCCGGGCTCATGGTCGCCATCGTCGCAGGACGTCTGCGGTCCAGCCGGGCGGCGGGCCGACCGGGATGGTTCAGGGCCCGGTCGGTTCTCGTCCAGCGGGACCGACGTTCCGGCCTGACCATCCGTCCGACGCCCCACGTCGGACTTTCGACGCCACACGTTCGACGTCCGTGTCCCACGTTCGACGTCCGTGTCCCGCGTCCCACGTTCGACGTCCCGCGTCCCACGTCCGACGTCCGACGTGCCGCGTCCGACGTCCGAGGTCAGACCTCCGACGTTCCACGTCTGATGTGCCGCGTCCGACGTCCGAGGTCCGACCTCCGACGTTCCACGTCTGACGTCCCGCGTCCGACGTCCGACCTCCGACGTCGCGCGTCTGACGTCCCGCGTCCGACGTCCGACGTCCGACGTCCGACGGACGAGACTGATCGCTCTGCCGACCAGGCAGCCGATGCTCCGGTCCTGCGAAGCGGGGACGTGTCGGCGACCCAGATCGACAGTCACAACTGGACAGTCTGGACTGTTGAATCTACGGTGGAGGCCATGCCCTCCGCCCACGCCGCCGACGTCGCCCGCGACCTCAAGGTCGTCTTCGGGCGCCTGCGCCGTCGGCTGCGCGAGGTGGCTGACGCCGACGACCTGACCCCCTCGCAGGCGTCGGCGCTGAGCCGGCTGCTGCGCACCGGGCCCGACACCGCGAGCGGGCTCGCGTCGGCTGACGGCGTCCGCCCGCAGTCGATGGCGGCGACGCTCGCACCGCTCGAGCAGCGTGGGTTCGTCCGACGTGACCAGGACCCGGACGACGGCCGACGCCAGCTCGTCTCGCTCACCGATGCGGGCCGCGAGCGGGCCGAGGGCACCCGGCAGGCCCGCGAGGAGTGGCTGACCAGGGCGCTGCAGGAGTACACGGAGGCCGAGCGTCGCACCATCGCGGACGCCCTGACCCTGCTGGACAAGCTGACCGAGTCGTGACGCGGGACGTGACGGTGCTGCGCCGCGAGCAACAGAAGCACCCTGAGCACCAGAAGCACCGCGACCGGAGCGAACCCCGCACGTCGGCCCCGGCCGACGCGTTCGACCGCCGACTCATCCCGCCGATGATCCTGGGGTCGCTGCTCAACCCCGTGAACTCGTCGATGCTCGCAGTCGCGCTCATCCCCATCGGGATCGCGCTGGGGGCGCCGCCGTCGGACACGGTCTGGCTGGTGTCGGCGCTGTACCTCGCGACGGCGGTCGGCCAGCCGGTCGTCGGGCGGCTCGTCGACACCTACGGGCCGCGTCCTCTGTACCTCGCGGGTGCGGCACTCGTCGGGCTCGCCGGGGCGCTCGGTGCGGTGGCGCCCGACCTCCCGGTGCTGGTGGTGGCGCGCGTGCTCATCGGGCTCGGCACCTGCGCGGGCTACCCGGCGGCGATGTACCTGATCCGCAGCGAAGGGCAGCGCACCGGACGGAACAGCCCCAGCGGCGTGCTCGCCGCCCTGTCGGTCGCGACGCAGGTCACGGCCGTGATCGGCCCGACGCTCGGCGGTCTGCTCATCGGCGTCGGCGGCTGGCGGACCATCTTCACGGTCAACGTCCCGCTCGCCGCGGCGAGCCTGGTCCTCGGGTGGCGTCGGCTGCCCCGCACGGCCCCGGCCACCGCGACCGGCGACGGGAAGCGCCACGGCGCCGGGCTCGACGTCCCCGGCATCGCCCTCTTCGCCGCGATGCTCACCTCGGCGATGCTCTTCCTCATGGCCCCCCAGGTCGGCCGCTGGTACCTGCCGGTGGTGGCCGCGGGAGCGGGTGTCGCGTTCGTCGTGCGCGAGCGCCGGGCGGCCGAGCCGTTCATCGACCTGCGGCTGCTCGGGGGCAACCGGCCGCTCATCGCGACGTACGTGAGGCAGGTGCTCACGTTCACGGTGTCGTACGCGTTCCTGTACGGCTACACGCAGTGGCTCGAGGCCGGCCGGGGGCTGAGCGCGTCGGTCGCCGGGCTGCTGCTGCTGCCGATGTTCGTGACCGGGATCGTCGCGACCAGCACCGCCGGTCGCCGGCCGAAGGTCCGGGGCAAGCTCGTCGTCGGCAGCCTGGCGCAGATCGCGGCGTGCCTGGTGCTGCTGCTGGTCGTCGGCTCGTCGACGCCGATCTGGGTGCTCGTCGGGGTCGCGGTCGTCGCGGGCATCCCGCAGGGCCTCAACGGGCTCGCCAACCAGAACGCGCTCTACCACCAGGCCGACCCCGCTCGGATCGGCTCGTCCGCCGGGCTGCTGCGCACGTTCACCTACCTCGGTGCGCTGGCCGCCGCCGCCGCGAACGCGTCGTTCTTCGCGGGCGGCGCCGACACCGCCGGGCTGCACGACCTGAGCCTGTTCGTCATGGCGTGCGCCGCGGCCCTCCTCGTTCTCACCCTCGCCGACCGGTCGCTGCGCCGGATCGGCGTCCCCTCCTGATCGCTGACCGGAAGGCACGTCATGACCCTCACGACCCTCGACGAGCGCACCGCCCTCGTCCTCATCGACCTCCAGCGCGGCATCGCCGGCAGCCCCGCCGTGCCGTCCACGGGTCCCGAGGTCGTCGCCCGGTCCGTCGAGCTCGCCGACGCGTTCCGTGCCCACGGCCTGCCCGTGGTCCTGGTCCGCGTCACGTTCCGGCCCGACGGGTCCGACGCCGTCCCGGGCCGGACCGAGGTGCCGCGCCCCGCGGCGCCCCGACCCGCCGGCTGGGACGAGATCGTCGACGAGCTCGCCGGGCACCCGGAGGACGTCGTCGTCACCAAGCGGAACTGGGGGGCGTTCCACGGCACCGACCTCGACGTGCAGCTGCGCCGCCGCGGCGTCACGCAGATCGTCCTCGGCGGCATCGCGACGAGCATGGGTGTCGAGTCGACGGCCCGCGCCGCCCACGAGCACGGGTACCACGTGACGTTCGCGACGGACGCGGTCGCGGACCGCAGCGTCGAGGCCCACTCGCACACCGTCGAGCACGTGTTCCCGCGGCTGGGCGAGCGCGGCACCACGGCGGAGATCCTCCAGCTCCTCGCGACGACGCGCGCCTGACGGCGGTCGTTCGTCCGGCACGCCTCGCGACGACGCGCGACCGGCGGTCGGCAGCTCGACCCCCGGCGCACCCGGCGTCCCCGGCCAGGCGGCGGGTCAGCGACCGAAGCCGCCCTCCGAGTCGATCGTCTGCCCGCAGATCCACTGGGCGTCGTCCGACAGCAGCCACAGCACCAGCCGTGCCGCGTCGTCCGGCTGCCCCCACCGGCCCTGGGGCATCTGCGCCCGGACGGCCTCGAGCGTGTCGTCGTCGGCCCAGCCGGTGTCCGTCGGGCCGGGGTTGACGCAGTTCACGGTGATGCCTCGCGGCGCCAGGTGGGCGGCGAGGCTGGCCGTCATCTGCTGGATCGCGCCCTTCGACACGACGTAGGGGAGCTCGGTCGGCATGCCGCCGCGGTGCTGGCCCGACGTGAACAGCACGGCCCGGCCGCCCGGACGCCCGTCGTGCTGCGCGGCCAGCTCCTTGACGAGCAGCAGCGTGGCGCGGGCGTTCACCGCGAACGACAGGTCGAGCTCGCCGGCCTCGACCGTCTCGAGCGTGCCGCCGACCCCGCGCGCGTGGTTGGCGACGACCGCGTCGACGTGCCCGTGCGCGGCGACGGCCTCGGCCATGATCGTCGCGGGAGCCGTCGGGTCGGCCAGGTCGGCCGACACGGTCGTGACCTGCACGCCGAGGGCCCGGCACTCGTCGGCGAGCGACTGCGTGCCGCCGTCGTCCTGCCCCCACGGCTGGTCGGCGTCGAACGGCGACCACGCGTGCAGCACGACGTCGGCGCCCGCGGCGGCGACCCGCCGGGCGATGGCCGCCCCGATGCCCGCGCGCCGCGAGGCGCCTGTGACGAGCACCGTGCGGCCGGTGAGGTCGTACCGCACGGACCCGGGTCCGGTGAGGGGCTGGTTCATCGGGACTCTCCGGTGCGACGAGGACGTGGGCGGCCGCCGAGGCGGGACCCGACGGCGAGGGCGGGACCGACGGGGAGAGACGCGGACCGTGACGACGCCACGGGGCCGTGGCACCCGAACGGATGCCACGGCCGGACACGCTAGGCCGACGGCGCCACTGAGGCCACCGGATTGGCCGCCGTCCTCGCGACCGCGACGCGCCGCACGTCCTGAGGGCGGTCGTCGGCGCGTTCGTCGTCACCGCGGTGGTCGCGTCGCGTTGGTCGTCGTCGCGTTCGTCGTGACCGCGGTTGCCGTCACCGCGATGGTCATCGGCACGTTCGCCGTCAGCGCGCTGGTCGTCGCCGCGCGACGTCGTCGACCCGCGACCGGGTCCGGATCGTCGCGCCCGAGACCCGGCGGGTCACCAGGGGAGCGACCCGGCGGCGTCGCGGTACGTGCCCGTCGGGGCATCGGGCGTGGACGTCGCCGCGACGACGACCGCCTCGGCCCCCTGCTCGACCGTCTGGGTGCCGCGGTTCCCGTTGAACGCGGTGGACGTGTAGCCCGGGTCGACGATCAGCACCTGGTAGCCGTCGAGCGCCTTCGCGTACTGGCTGGCGACCATGTTGAGCGCGGCCTTCGACGACGTGTAGACGATGTTGTGCAGCGTCGACTCGAACCGGTCCGGGTCGGTCGTGACGCCGAAGGAGCCCATCCCGCTCGACACCATGACGACGCGTGGTTGCGCGGACCGGTCGAGCAGCGGCAGGAACGCGTGCGTGGTGCGGACGGGGCCGAGCACGTTGACGCCGTACACGGGCAGGAAGTCGACGGGCACGGTCTCGCGCGGGCCGACCCACGGACCTGCGATGCCCGCGTTGTTGACGAGCACGTCGAGCCGGCCGTGAGCGTCGTCGACGGTCCGGACGGCGGCGGCGACCGAGGCGTCGTCGGTGACGTCGAGCTGCACGACGCGGACGTCGGCGGCGAGGTCGGCCCCGAGCTCGGCCCCGGTATCGGCACCGATCTGGGCCGCGACCTTCTCCCCGGCCTCGACGTCCCGTGCGCCGATCCACACGGTCCAGCCGAGCCCGGCGAGGCGGCGGGCGGTCTCCCGCCCGATTCCCTGGGTGGCCCCCGTGACGAGGGCGATGTTGGTGTCCATGCGGCCAGCCTCCGCCGCTCGTCGGGCGTCCTCCAGGGCCGGCCGACCCTGGGACCGGCGGTCCTATGCCGCAGTCCCGCAGGCGGAGCCGCGGGGAGCATGCTGGTGCGCATGGACCGCACCGAGCTCGCCCACGTGCTGCGCCGCGCGCGCGGCCGGCTGTCGCCGCAGGACGTCGGCCTCGCCGCCGGGGAGCGTCGCCGGGTCGTGGGCCTGCGCCGGGAGGAGGTCGCGATGCTCGCCGGGGTGAGCGTCGACTACGTCGTCCGGCTCGAGCAGGGGCGCGGCCCGCAGCCGTCCGCGCAGGTGCTCCGGGCTCTCGCGCGGGCGTTGCGCTTGGACGACGACGAGCGTGCCGAGCTGTTCCACCTCGCGGGCTCCGCCCCTCCGCTGCCGGGCACGGTCGACGACGTGGTGCGGCCCAGCGTGCAGCGGCTCATGGACCGGCTCGTCGACCTGCCCGTCATGCTGTTGAGCGCCCGGGGGGACGTGCTGGCGTGGAACGCGATGGCGTCGGCGCTCCTCGGGGACTGGTCGTCGGTGCCGGAGCGGGAGCGGAACATCAACCGCATGAGGTTCCTCGGGACCACGGCGCACGGTCTCCGGTCGCGCGTCGCGATGACGCCGGAGGAGCGCGACGAGACAGCCGCCCAGACGGTCGCGGCGATGCGGGCGGCGACGGCGCGGTACCCGAAGGACGCCGCCCTCGCCGGGCTCGTCGACGAGCTGCGGGAGCGGTCCGACGAGTTCGAGCGCCTCTGGCAGGCGGGCGGCGCGACCACGTGGCGCAGCCACCGCAAGACGATCGAGCACCCGACGATCGGCCCGCTGACGCTCGACTGCGACTCGCTGCACGTCCCCGACAGCGACCAGGCGATCGTCGTGTACTCGGCCGCGGCCGGCAGCCCGGAGGCGGAGGCGCTGGCTCTGCTGCGGGTCATCGGGACGCAGCAGCTCGCCCCGACGCCCGCGGCGACCTGACGCATCCCCGTCGGCGACCTGACGCCCCCGCCGTCGGTGACCTGACCCGCCGCCGAGCCGGCGACGTGGCCCGTCGCGGCCTCAGGCGTCCGACGCGACCGGACGGTTCGCCCGCTCCCGCGCCTCCGCGACGGCCCGCCGCCCCGACGGCAGCGAGATCGCCAGGGCGACGACGAGGAACAGCGCGAGCCCGGCCCCCACCAGGATCGACTGGACGCTCACCCGGTCGGCGAGCGGCCCGAACACGGCCATCCCGAAGGGCGTCGCGACGGCCATCACGATGCCGACGAACCCGAACACACGGCCCTGCATCTCCGGCTCGACGGTCTCCTGGAGCACCGTGGTCGACGGCGTCGAGAAGAACGGCACGGCGAGGCCGAGCAGGAACATGAAGGTGAAGAACACCCACAGGTTCGTCGAGACGCCGAGCGCGATCGACAGGCCGCCGAACACCATGGTCGAGCCGATGATCATCGCGATCCGGCTCTTGCCGCCCGCCCACGCGGCGACGACGGCACCACCGAGGAGCATGCCGATGCTGAAGGCGAGCTCGTTGGCGGTGAGCTTCCACACCTCGTCACCGAAGGTCCGCACGATCATCAGGGGAGTGAGGAACGACGGCGCGACGATGAGGACGAACACCACCGCGAACAGCCCGAGCACCCAGCGGACGAAGGCGTGGTGGCGGACGTACCGGAACCCGGCGGCCAGGTCGTCGAAGTAGCCGGGCGGCCCGCCCTCCGCCTCCGGGCGGACGAGGCGGGGCACCGTGATCGACAGCAGCAGGCCGATGCCGATCGCGGCGGTCACGACGTCGACGAAGAACACCGCGACGATGCTCGCGCTGGCGTAGACGGCGGCCGCGGCTGCGGGTGCGAGGAGCATGAGGCCGGCCTGGATGGACTGGTTGATGCCGTTGACGCGCATGAGCCTGCTGGTGGGCACGATCTGCGGGAGCAGGGCCGCCACGGCGGGCGTCTGGATGCCGGCGCCGGCGGACCGGATCGCGAGGGCGACGTAGATGACCCACAGGTCGTCGGTGCCGCTCCACATGAGCAGGGCGAGCGCCAGGGTCGTCACCGCGATGGTGGCGTCGGCGCCGATGATGAGCTTCTTGCGGTCCAGCCGGTCGGCCCACACGCCGCCGAACACGGACACGACGGCCTGCGGCAGGAACCCGACGACCGACGACACGGCGAGCACGGCACCCGACTTGGTGGTGAGCGTGAGGTGCCACATGACGGCGTACTGCACCAGCATCGAGCCGAACAACGAGACGGTCTGGCCGGACAGGAAGACGATGGTGTCGCGGACCCAGCCGGGCCGCAGGTCGTCGGCGGGTGCGCCGTCGCCGTCGGTCTCCTCGCTCATCCCGCCATCCTGGCGGCGACCGCCCACAGCGGGCCAGGCGCCGGTGTGGGCGGGCGTCGATACGGTGCCCAGATGATCGCGGACGGGACGTTTCAGGTGAGCGGCTTCGCGCCGGTGGCGCTCGAGGTGGAGCAGGTGACCACCGGTCTGGGGGTGGGGGTGGCGACGATGGTCAAGGAGTACGCGGGCGGCGTCGAGGGCCGCTCGACCACCCTGTTCACGTCGGCGTTCGACCCGGAGAGGGGCGTCGGCACGTACGTCGCGCTGGAGTCGTTCGAGGGTGCGCTCGGCGGGGTCGGCGGCACGTTCAACTTCGTGCACGCGGCGACGACGCACGGCACCGACCGGGTGGACCTCGCGTTCGCGGTCGTGCCGTCGAGCGGCACCGGCGGGCTCGAGGGGATCACCGGCGCCGGCTCCATGCGGGTCGACGACGACGGCACGCACCGTGTGAGGTTCGAGTTCGAGCTGCCGGGGAGGACGTCATGAGGTTCGGGTTCGTCGGGTCGTTCGGGTCGGCGGTCGAGGTCGTCGACATGGCGGTCGAGGCGGAGACGCACGGCTGGGACGGGTTCTTCACGTGGGACGGCGTCTCGCTGGAGGGCATGGAGGCGTGGGACCCGTGGGCGGTGCTCGCCGCGGCGGCGGTCCGCACGTCGAAGATCCGTCTCGGTGCGCTCGTGTTCGCTCTGCCGCGTCGCCGGCCGTGGGTCTTCGCCAAGCAGGCGGTCACGGTCGATCACCTCTCGGGCGGGCGCGTGGTGCTGCCGGTCGGCCTGGGCGTGCCCGACGACCGCGCCGTGACGGGCGTCGCCGCCGAGGTGCCGACCATCCGCGAGCGGGCCGAGCTGCTCGACGAGGACCTCGCGATCCTGGAGCACGCCTTCAGCGGCGAGAAGTTCTCCTTCACGGGCAAGCACCACACCGTCACGGACATGCAGCTCCTGCCCCGCCCGCTGCAGCAGCCGCGCATCCCGGTCTGGGTCGTCGGGTCGTACCCGAGCGAGCGGTCGATGGGCCGGGCCGTCCGGTGGGACGGCGTGGTGCCGCAGCTGCGCGGTGACCGGGCGATGGACCCGATGACGCCGGCGGACGTCGCGGAGGTGGTCGGGTGGGTGCGTGCGCACCGTGAGCCCGGGCCGGTGCCGTACGACGTGGTGATCCAGGGGATCCTCCCCGAGGACCCGGCCGAGGCCGTGGCGTCGTCGCGGGCGCTCGCCGAGGCGGGGGCGACATGGTTCGTCGAGTCGCGGTGGGACCCGAAGACCGCGACCCCCGAGGCGCTGACCGAGCGCATCCGGCAGGGCCCGCCGATCCTCTGACCCACAACACTTACTAGTCGGTAAGGGTTGACACGTGTCACACGGCGAGTACGTTTTGTCCTGCTCACTGGACAGATGTCCGGTGAGCATCGGCGCCAATGGCGGTGCCCCTTTTTCTTGCCGGCCGCCGCCATCGGCAGTGGACGCGGACAAAGGGGTTCCATCGTCATGCCCGAAACGCACAGGAATTCACGACGGTCGAGGGGTCGCCGCACGGTCGCGGCGGTGCTCGGCCTCGTGCTCGCCGGGACCCTCGTCCCCGCCGCCGCGGCGTCCGCGGCACCACTGGCCGCCACGGCCCCGGGCGTCGACCTCGGCCCGAACGTCCAGGTCTTCGACCCGAGCATGCCCGTCGAGCAGATCCAGGCCGCCGTCGACGCGGTCGCGGCCCAGCAGGTCCCCGCTCAGTTCGGCGACGGCCGCTACGCCCTGCTGTTCAAGCCCGGCACCTACGGCACCGCCGAGCACCCGCTCAAGTTCCAGGTCGGCTACTACACCGAGGTCGCGGGTCTCGGGCAGAATCCCGGCGACGTCGTCGTCAACGGGTCGATCGAGGTGTTCAACCAGTGTTTCCCGACAGCCCCTGACGCCCCGACGGACTGCACCGCGCTCGTGAACTTCTGGCGGTCCATGTCGAACCTCACGATCAACATCGCGGGGCAGACCGGATGCCGTTCCGGCACCAACTTCTGGGCCGTCTCGCAGGCCGCCCCGATGCGCCGCGTGAACATCACGGGCGGCCAGCTGTCGCTCATGGACTACTGCTCGGCCGGCCCGCAGTACGCGAGCGGCGGGTTCATCGCGGACTCCACGTTCGGCAACGTCGTCAACGGCAGCCAGCAGCAGTTCCTCGTCCGCAACAGCAGCGTCACGGGCTGGTCCAACAGCGTGTGGAACCAGGTGTTCGCCGGCGTCGAGGGCGCCCCCGCCGCCGACTTCGTGACGAACAAGTACACGACCCTCGACACCACCCCGGTCACCCGCGAGCGCCCGTACCTCTACGTGGACGCGAAGGGGAAGTACAACGTGTTCGTCCCCGCCACGCAGAAGGACGCACGCGGCGTCACGTGGGCCGACGGTCCGACCCCCGGGAAGTCGCTGCCGCTGAGCAGCTTCTACGTCGCGAAGCCCGGTGACAGCGCCTCGAAGATCAACACGGCGCTCGCCCTCGGCAAGAACCTGCTGCTCACGCCGGGCGTCTACCACGTGAACAGGACCATCAACGTGCTGTACCCGAACGCGGTGGTCCTCGGTCTCGGCCTCGCGACGATCGTCCCGGACAACGGCGTGGTCGCGATGCAGACGCTCGACGTCCCCGGCATCGACATCGCCGGGATCATGTTCGACGCGGGCGAGAAGAACAGCCCGGCGCTCCTGCAGCTCGGCACCCGGCTGTCCGCGCTCGACGCGAAGCTCAAGCGCCCGCTGCTCAGCAGCGCCGCCAACCCGACGGCCGTGCAGGACGTGTTCTTCCGGATCGGCGGCGAGCACGTGGGCCGGGCGACGAACAGCCTGGTCGTCAACGTCAACCAGGCCGTCGTCGACCACACGTGGGCCTGGCGCGCCGACCACGGCACGGGCGTCGGCTGGACGGTGAACACGGCCGACACGGGCGTGGTCGTCAACGGCAACGACGTGCTCGCCACCGGCCTGTTCGCCGAGCACTACCAGAAGTACAACCTCGTCTGGAACGGCGAGCGCGGCCGCACGATCATGTTCCAGAACGAGCTCCCGTACGACGCCCCGGACCAGGCCGCCTGGCAGCACGACGGCATCCCCGGCTGGGCCGCGTACAAGGTCGCCGACACCGTCAGGACGCACGAGGCGTGGGGCCTGGGCAGCTACATCTACACGAACGTCAACCCCACCCTGCACGCCCGTCGCGGCTTCGAGGTGCCGGTGACGCCCGGGGTGAGGCTGCACAACGCGATCACGATCTCGCTCAACAAGGCGGGCACGATCGACCACGTGGTGAACGACACCGGCGACCCGGTGACGCCCGACTTCCTCGGCCCGGCCGTGGTGGCCGAGTTCCCGTGACCCACCTCTGAGGGCGCCCTCCACCGCCCCGGCACGACGACGGCCCCGCGCTGCACGACGAGCGCGGGGCCGTCGTCGTCCACCGGTCAGCCGCGGCGTCCCGGGGTGGCTGACGACGTCGTCGCACCCGGCGCGACGACCTCGTCAGCGCACCGGGTCCGGAGGTTCGCGGTGACGGAGCAGCGGTATCCGATCGCCGCCGGTCCGGTCCGTCGCGCACGATGGGCCGCATGACGAGGACGTTCGACGACCTGGTGGCCGAGGCCGCCGCCGCGCCGATGGAGGGCTGGGACTTCTCCTGGCTCGACGGCCGCGCCACCGAGGAACGGCCGTCGTGGGGCTACGCGCGGACGGTCGGGGAACGGCTCGGCGGCGCGAGCGCGGTGCTCGACATCCAGACGGGCGGCGGCGAGGTGCTCGCGACGGCCCTGGGGTCGGCGTCGCCGAGACCCCCGCTCGTCGTCGCGACCGAGTCCTGGCCGCCCAACGTCGCCGCGGCGACCGCACGCCTGCACCCGCTGGGCGCCGCGCTCGTCGTGGACCCCGACGAGCCGCCCCTCCCGTTCGGCGACGCCGCGTTCGACCTCGTCGTGAGCCGGCACCCCGTGACCGTGTGGTGGGAGGAGATCGCCCGCGTCCTGCGCCCTGGCGGCACGTACCTCGCGCAGCACGTCGGCCCGCACAGCGTGTTCGAGGTCGTCGAGCACTTCCTCGGCCCGCAGCCGGAGGAGTCCCGCAACGGCCGGCACCCGGACCACGACGTCGCGCGTGCGACGGCGGCCGGGCTCGACGTCGTCGACCTGCGCCACGAGGAGCTGCGCATCGAGTTCCACGACATCGGCGCGGTCGTGTGGTTCCTGCGCAAGGTCATCTGGATGGTGCCTGGCTTCACCGTCGAGGCCTACCTGCCGCAGCTCCACGACCTGCACGAGCGGATCGAGCGGGACGGCCCGTTCGTCGCCCACTCGACCCGGTTCCTCGTCGAGGCCCGCAAGCCGGAGTGAGTCCCTAGGGCGCCACGCCCTCCGGCAGCGTCGCCCCGGGCGCGTCGACCGGCCGTCGTCGGGCCGTCTCCGCGAGCACCACCCCGCCGAGCACCACGACCCCGCCGACGAGCTGCACGGCGGTCATCGCCTCGTCGAGCACCACCCACGCGGCGGCGGACGCGGCGACGGGCTCGACCATCCCGAGCAGCCCGGCCCGGGCGGGCCCGAGGGACCGGATGCCGACGAGGAACAGCAGGTACGGCACGACGGTGCCGAGCACGACGATCCACGCGACCATCACCCACATCGGGGGCGTGGGCCCGTCGGGGACGGCGACCGGCACGGACAGCGTGCCGTAGGGGTAGGTCCACACGGGCTGCAGGACGACCCAGAAGAGGGCGGCGAACGCCATGGTCCAGGCGTGCGTCGAGAGCGGGTCACGGGTGGACAGGAGGCGGTCGCCGAGCAGGTAGTAGGCGGCGAGCGACACGGCGGCGGCGCACGCGAACAGGACCCCGACGACGTCGAGCACCACGCCCTCGCCGACCTGAGCGACGAGCGTGAGCCCGCCGAGGCACGCCGCGAGCGCCCACCACACCCGCGGGTGCACGTCCTCGCGCAGCACGAACCGGGCCCACAGGGCGACCAGCAGGGGAGCGGTGTACTCGATGAGCAGCGCGATGCCGACGGGCAGCCGGGCGATCGCGCTGAGGTAGCACCACTGCACGAGGGCGACACCGACGACCCCGAGGACGGCGAGCGAGACGAGCTCCCGGCGGTCGCGCAGCCGCAGCCGGCGGGCACCGACGACGAGCACCGCCGCGACGAGCACGACCGCGGACCCGACGCACCGGATCTCGACGAGCCGGGTCGGGGTGAGCCCGGCCTCCATGGCGAGCTTCGAGACGGTCCCGTTGACGGCGAACAGGAGCGCCCCGACGACGACGGCGAGCACGCCGAGCGGCGCAGGGAGGCGTGGGGGCACCCGTGCACGGTACCCATCGGTCCGCGTCCCGACCGGCCGGCCGGCATCCACGCAGAGACGTGTGTCGAAGAACGCGGTCGCCCGTTCGACGTCGTGGTGAAGGACCCGCAGCGGCACTACCGTCGAGCGGGCACACCCGGAGGGAGCACCATCATGAAGGTCCTGGTCATGGTCACGGCGAGCGGCGCCGACGAGGATGCCGTCGCGGCCACCGAGGAGATGTTCACCGAGATGGCGGCGTACAACCAGCAGCTCGCCGAGGCGGGGATCATGCTCGGCGGCGAGGGGCTGCAGCCCAGCCGCAACGGCGCGAAGGTCGTGTTCGAGGGCGGCTCGACGACGGTCGTCGACGGCCCGTTCACCGAGGCGAAGGAGATCGTCGGCGGGTACTGGATCTGGGAGGTCCGCTCGCTCGAGGAGGCCGTCGAGTGGGCCAAGCGGTGCCCGACAGGGCCCGAGGGCATCAGGGGCGCGCTGGAGATCCGGCCGTTCGCGACCCTCGAGGACTTCGGCGACGCGTACACGCCCGAGGTCGCCGCGCAGGAGGAGCAGGTCGCCGCGACGATCCGCGCGACGCACGGCGAGTGACCCGGCGGGCCGGGGAGCGGGACGATGACGGACGCACGACGCACGCTGGACGCCGTCTGGCGGATGGAGTCGCCGCGCCTCGTCGCCTCGCTCACCCGGCTGGTCCGGGACGTGGGGCTCGCGGAGGAGCTCGCGCAGGACGCGTTCGTGGCGGCGCTCGAGCAGTGGCCGTCGGAGGGGATCCCGCAGAAGCCGGGCGCGTGGCTCTACGGCACGGCCCGGCACCGGGCGATCGACCTGATCCGGCGTGAGCAGAACCGCGACGCGAAGTACGCGGTGCTGGCCCGCACCCTGCCCGACGCCGCCCCGGCGGACGCCGTCGTCGACGACCCCGTCGGCGACGACCTCCTGTCGCTCGTCTTCCTCACCTGCCACCCGGTCCTGCCGCGGGAGTCCCGGATCGCGCTGACGCTGCGCCTGTTCGGCGGCCTGACGACCGACGAGATCGCCCGCAAGTTCCTGGTGCCGTCCGCGACGGTCGGGCAGCGCATCTCACGGGCCAAGCGCACCCTCGCCGAGGCGCACGTGCCGTTCGAGGTGCCCCAGGCCGACGAGATGCCGGCGCGACTCGGACCGGTGCTGGAGGTCGTCTACTCGATCTTCACCGAGGGACACAACGCCACGAGCGGTGACGCCTGGGTCCGTCGCGACCTGGCCGAGGACGCGATGCGCCTCGCCCGGGTGCTGGCCGCGCTGCTGCCGAGGGAGCCGGAGGTGCACGGGCTCGTCGCCCTGCTGGAGCTGCAGGCGTCCCGGTTCGACGCCCGTCGGGACGGGGTGCTGCTCCCCGACCAGGACCGGTCGCGGTGGGACCGCACGCTCGTCGCGCACGGGCTCGCGTCGCTCGACCGGGCCGTCGCCCTGGGCCGGCCGCTCGGCCCGTACACGCTGCAGGCGGCGATCGCCGCCTGCCACAGCCGCGCCGCCCGGTTCGAGGACACCGACTGGGAGGCCGTGCTCGCCCTGTACGACGCGCTCGCGCAGGTCGCGCCCTCGCCCGTGGTCGAGCTCAACCGGGCCGTCGCCGTGCTGCACGCCGACGGCCCGACGGCCGCCCTCGTCGCCGTCGACGCGCTGCGCGCCGACCCGCGGATGGTCCGGTACCACCTGCTGGGTGCGGTCCGCGCGGACGTGCTGCTCCGCCTCGGCCGGTCCGACGAGGCCGCCGTGGAGCTCGAGCGCGCCGCCCTCCTCGCGCCGACGCCCCACGAGCGCACCCTGCTGCGCACCCGCGCGGCCGAGGCGCGCGGCTCCGGGGCGCCGAGGCGCACGACCGGGCCCCGTTCGCCCACGTCCTGACCGGCGGTCAGTCCAGGTGCGCGCCGCCGCCGACGGCGTACGCCTCGCGGACCCACTCGGCGAACGTGTCGTCGAGGTCGGCCTCCGTCCGGACGCGGAAGTGGTTGACGAACAGCCGCTGCGTGTACGGCGCGACGCTCGTGATCCGCGGGTCGGTGTCCACGGGCCGCATGAGGTCGAGGTAGCCGACGACCCCGCCGGCGTCGGGCCGGGCACCGGCGAACCCGCGGCGGGTCCCCTTGAACGTGATCGTCGTCTTGTGCACGACGACCTCGACGGGTCCGCACGCCTCGACGAGCCCGGCGACCGCCCGCCACAGCGCCACGTGCTCGGCGGGGGCGTCCCGCAGATGGTCGTCGACGGTCCACACGTGCGGCTCGGCCATGCCTCCATCATGGTGGCCCGGCCCGGTCGTCGTCGGGCCGGCGTCGGCCGAGCTCGTGAGCTCACGGCGAGATCGTGAGCTCAGACTGCCGATCTCGACCCGAGCTGCCGATCTCGGCGGTGTGCGTGCGGGGCGAGCTGCGTGCGGGGCGAGTGACCGGCCTAGCCTGGCGGGATGCTGCCCCTGACGCCCGACGAGCTCCTGACCACGACCCGCTCGGTGCGCAAGCGCCTCGACCTGACCCGGGACGTCCCGCTCGACCTCGTCCGGGAGTGCCTGGACGTCGCGCTGCAAGCGCCGTCGGGCTCCAACCGGCAGGGCTGGCACTGGCTCGTCGTCACCGACCAGGAGAAGCGCGCGGCGATCGGCGACGTGTACCGGCGGTCCGTCGACGCGTACGTCGCGTCCCCGGGCTACGCCGGCCGGCTGTTCAGCGACGACCCCGACCGCGGCCCGGTCCAGGAGCGGATCGGCGACAGCGTCGCGTACCTCGGCGAGCACATGGGCGACGTGCCGGTGCTCGTGATCCCGTGCCTGCGGGCCCCCCGCCTGGGCGCGGGCAACCAGGCGGGGCTGTGGGGGTCGCTGCTGCCGGCCGCGTGGAGCTACATGCTCGCGGCGCGCGCCCGGGGCCTCGGCACGGCGTGGACGACGCTGCACCTCGCGCACGAGGAGGAGGTCGCGCAGGTGCTGGGGCTGCCCGACGACGTCCGGCAGGGCGTGCTCATCCCGACCGCCTACTACACCGGCGACACGTTCCGGCCGGCCCCGCGCGTGCCGCTCGACGAGGTGCTGCACGTCGACGGCTGGTGAGGCTCAGGTCCGGCGAAGCCCGTCGCGGCGCTGCGTGAGGAACGCCCGCTCGGCGGCGTTGTCGGTCCCGGCGATCGCGGCGTCGTACTCGTCGGCCGCCTCCGCGGGCCGGTCGAGGCGCCGCAGCAGGTCGGCGCGCACCGCGTGGAACACGTGGAACCCGGCGAGCGGGAGGTCGTCGACGAGGGCGAGCCCGGCGGCCGGCCCCTCGAGCTCGGCGACCGCGACCGCCCGGTTGAGGTCGACGACCGGGCTGGGCGCGAGGACCCGCAGCTGGTCGTAGAGCGCGACGACCTGCCGCCAGTCCGTGCGGTCGGGGCTCGTCGCGGAGCTGTGCACCGCCTGGATCGCCGCCTGCACCTGGTACGGCCCGGGACGCCCGCGCCGCAGGCACCGGCGCACGAGGGCCTCCCCCTCGGCGATCTCGTCGGCGTCCCACCGCGCCCGGTCCTGGTCGGCGAGCAGCACCAGCCCGTGCTCGTCGACCCGGGCCGCGCGCCGCGAGTTGACGAGCAGCATGAGCGCGAGCAGACCCAGGGCCTCGGGCTCGTCGGGCATGAGCTCGACGAGGAGCCGCCCCAGCCGGATCGCCTCCGCGCACAGGTCCTCCCGCACCAGGTCGTCGCCCGTGGCGGCCGTGTGACCTGCGGTGAACACCAGGTAGACGACGGCGAGCACGCCCGTCAGCCGGTCGGGGAGGTCCTCGTCGCGAGGGACCCGGTACGGGATGCGGGCGTCGCGGATCTTCGCCTTGGCCCGCACGATCCGCTGCGCCATCGTCGCCTCGGGCACGAGGAACGCGCGGGCGATCTCGGGCGTCGTCAGACCCCCGAGCAGCCGCAGCGTGAGCGCCACCTGGGCCGGCTGGGCGAGCGCCGGGTGGCAGCACGTGAACACGAGGCGGAGCCGGTCGTCCTGCACGGGTCCCACCTCCGGCGGCTCGTCGCGGGCGTGCAGCAGGGCGGCCTGCGCGTGCCGGTCCTCCCGGGAGGCCTCGCGGCGCAGGTGGTCGACGGCGCGGTGCCGCGCGGTCGTGATGATCCAGCCGGCCGGGCTCGCCGGCACGCCGTCCGTGGGCCAGCGGCGCAGCGCGACGACGAACGCCTCCTGCACGGCCTCCTCCGCGACCGACAGGTCGCCGAAGGACCGGGTCAGCACCGCGACGGCCCGGCCGTGCTCCGCCCGGAACACGGCCGCGACCTGCCGCTCGGCGCTCGTGGGGCGATCGCCGGACGACCCGGCCGACGATCCGGCCGACGACCTGCCGGACGATCCGGCCGACGACCCGCCCGCCGGCCAGCCCGACGGCCCGTCCGACTGCCGGTCCGGCTGCTCGTGCGGTGTCATCCCCGGAACGGTCGCACCTCGATCGGGAGCGTGGTGGCGACCGCGAGCCGCTTCCCCCACTCGAGCGCGGCGTCGAGGTCGTCGACGTCGATGATTGTGAACCCGCCGAGGTGCTCCTTGCCCTCGGCGAACGGCCCGTCGGTCACGACGACCCGCCCGTCCTGGGCGCGCAGCACGGTGGCCGTGTCGGGCTGGTGCAGTCCGCCGGCGAACACCCACACGCCCTCGTCGCGCATCGTCCGGTCGAGCGCCTCGACGTCCGCCATGACCTGGCGCAGGAGGTCGGGGTCGGGGGTGCCGCCGGTGGGCTCCATCACGCTGAGCAGGTACTGGGCCATCTCGTCCTCCTGGTGGTGCGTGCCGGGCGGGTCCCGGTCCTCACCCTCTGTACGAACGGTGCGGTCCGGGATCGACACCGGCCCGCACCAGTCTCACGGCCCGGAGCCCCGGCGCGCGCGGTGCGGTGCCCGGACGGGCCGCGACGACGCGGTGACGGCACGGTCGGCGGCCACGCGGCGGCACGGGCGGCGGCCCGGTGACGGCCTGCGACGACCGTGCCGACCCGACATCCTGGGACCACACGCCGACGGAGGGAGCCTTATGGCCCGGCTCGTCTACACCGCGATCGCCTCGCTCGACGGCTACGTCGCCGACACCGACGGCAGGTTCGACTGGAGCGCCCCCGACGAGGAGGTGCACCAGGCGGTCAACGACCTGGAGCGCCCGATCGGCACGTACCTGCTCGGCCGCCGGATGTACGAGGTGATGGCGTACTGGGACACCCCCGCCGACGGCTCGTCGCCGGTGGAGCTCGACTACGCCGCGGTCTGGCAGGCGGCGGACAAGGTCGTCTACTCGACGACGCTTCAGGCGCCGACGACGGCCCGGACACGCGTCGAGCGGACGTTCGACCCGACCGCCGTCGCCGAGCTCAAGGCGTCGTCGACGACCGACCTGTCGGTGGGCGGCCCGGGCCTCGCCGCGCACGCGCTGAGGGTGGGTCTGGTCGACGAGCTCCGCCTCTTCGCGTGCCCCGTGGTGGTCGGCGGCGGCACCGCGGCGCTGCCCGACGACGTCCGGCTGGACCTCCACCTGCTCGACGAGCGTCGCTTCGGCAACGGTGTCGTCCTGCTGCGGTACGGCGTCGGCCCGCACACGAGCGCCGACGCTGCCTGAGCCGACACGCCGAGTCCGATACGCACATTTTCGCCCCATTATGGTGTAGATCACATCCCGGTGGGACTGCCAGGATCGACCCCAGGGCACCCGCGCCGACGAGGTCGGGGGGCTCAGGGGGTCGGAGGCTGTGATGGCGCAGGGGGGCCGTGCCGTCGTGCTGGCGAGCGGGCCACGCACGCAGTCCCGCACGCCCGAGAACGGGGGCGTGGTCCGCCGAGCGCTGCTGCAGCGGCTCGACGAGGTCGTGAGCAGCCGGTTCGGCCTGGTCGTCGGCCCGCCCGGGTCCGGCAAGACGACCGTCATGGCGCAGTGGTCGCGCACCACCGGGCTGCCCGTGGTGTGGGGGCGGTGCACGCGCGCCGGTGTCGTGGTGCGGACCCCGGGCGCGGGGGTGTCGATGTGCCTGACGCCCGAGGAGCTCGGCCGGATGCTCCTGCAGGGCGGGAACGGCCGGGCGACCGACCAGGCGGCCGACCGGATCGCCGGCCGGCTGACGGACCGCCTGACGGTCTCGACGGCCGACCGTGTCCTGGGCCGTCCGACCAGCCGTCCGACCAGCCGTCCCACCGACCGTCCCACCGACGGCGCCGCCGACCGTTCCGCCGACCGGTCCGTGCTCCTCGTGCTCGACGACGCCCACGAGCTCATCGGCCACGCGGCGGAGCGGGACCTGGAGCAGCTGCTCCTCGACGTGCTCCCCGCGGTGCACGTGCTCGTCGGCTCGCGGGTGCGCCCGAGGTTCAACCTCGCCCGCTCGGAGATCAGCCCGCCGACGGTGCTGGCGGCGGCGGACCTGCGGCTGCGGCCCTGGGAGGTCGACCGGCTGTTCCGCGACGTGTACGACGAGCCCCTGACGCCGGAGGACGTCGAGACGGTCTCGCACGAGACGGGCGGGTGGGCCGTGGCCGTGCACCTGTTCCACCGGGCGACCGCCGGGCTGCTGCCCGCCGACCGGCGCCGGGCCGTCCGCGGCCTGCCGGGCGACTCCTGGTACGCGCACGACTACCTCACGGGCGAGATCCTCGCCGGCCTCGACCGGCCCCTCGTCGACCTCCTGCACTGGGGCTCCGCGTTCGACCGGCTGACGGGTGCACGCTGCGACGCGCTCATGGCGACGACGGGCAGCCGCGAGCTCCTGCGCGACCTCGAGGTCCGCTGGTCGCTCGCCGCGACCGACGACGGCGTGCACTACACGCTGCCCCGCGTGCTGCGCCGCCACCTGCTGACCGCGCAGACCGAGCACCTGGGCAGCGCGGCGTCGTCGTGGCAGCGGCGTGCGGCGCACATCCTCGAGGGGGAGGGGGCGTACGCCGCGGCGGCCGAGGCGTTCCGGCGGGCGGGGGACGACGAGGACGTCCACCGGCTGCGCGAGCGGGTCCTGGCGGCCGACGCGAGCGGCCGCGTCGAGGCCTGGGTCGGCGGCGCCCATCCGCCCGCGCCCGCCTCGTCGGGAGCGGAGGGTGCCCCGGACGTCACGAGGACCGGGGCCGCAGGGCCCGCGAGCACGCCGGGCGCTGCCGGAACGCCGCGCGCCGCGGCGGCCGCCGCGAGCACCTGGGAGGGCGCGGTCCGGGCGGCGACCCGCCGGGACCCCCTCGCCGCGCTGCCCGACGCGCGCCGGCTCACGGGTGCGGAGCGCGCCCTCGCCGAGGGCCTGTGCCTGCTGCTGGCCGGCGACCAGCGGGCCGCCCAGGAGCCGCTGCGCCGCGCGGCCGCCGACCCGGACGGCTCGGCGGGCGTGGTGCTGGGCGCGACCCTCGTCGACGCGACCCTGACCGGCACGTCCCGCGCCGCGATGCTCACCACGGCCGACCGCGTGCACGCCGACGCCGAGCGCCGCGGACTCACGTGGCTCGCCCGGCTGGCCCACGGGGTCGTCGTCGCGCTCGACGGCACCGAGCGCGCCCGCGCCGACGTCGCCGCCCTCGTCGCGCACTGCGACCGGATCGACGACCCGTGGGGTGCGGCGCTCATCGCGTCGTGGAGCGGGCTCGTCGCCCTGAGCCAGGGGGTCGGCGACCCGGACGAGTGGGAGGCGCTCGTGCGTCGCTGGCACGCGCTCGACGCGCCCGTGCCCGCCGTGTGGGCCCGCGCCTGCTACGCCCTCACCGCCGCCGAGCACCAGCTCCCCGAGGCGGTGCAGGACGCCCGCTCGGCCGAGGCGTTCGCCCGCTCGGCGGCCGTGCCGGGAGCCCTCGCCGTCGCGTACGCCGCGCTCGCGGCCGGTGCGGAGGACGGGGCGGACACGGGGGAGCTCGTGGCGCTCGCCCGGTCGACCGCCGACGAGCACGGCGTCGACCTGCGCCGGCTGCGGCTCGGGGTGACCGGGACGAGCATCCGCCCGGTGGCGTCGGCGCCCGCCGGGCGCCGTGGTGCGCCGGTCCCGGTGGGCGACGAGCGCCCGACGACCGAGCTGCAGTGCCTCGGCGAGTTCCGCGTGGTGGTCGACGGCGTCCCCGTGGACCTCTCGGGTGTGCGCCCACGGGCCCGGAGCGCGCTGCGTTTCCTGGCGCTGCACGCCGGCCGGCCCGTGCACCGCGAGCAGCTCGCCGACGCACTGTGGGGCGAGCTCGACCCGACCGCCGCCATGCACAACCTGCACGTGAGCATCTCGGCGGTGCGCCGCGCCCTGGAGCCGTCGGTGCCCACGCGGAGCAGCCGGCTCATCGTCCGCGAAGGCGAGACGTACACGCTCGTGCTCGGGCCCGGGTCGGTGTGCGACCACGTGGAGTTCGACCGCGCGTGCAAGGAGGCCACCCGGGCGCGCGTGCGCGGCGACCTCGACCTGGCCGCCGCACGGTGGCGGGAGGCGCTCGACCTGTACGCGGGCGACCTGCTCCCCGAGGACGGGCCGGCCGACTGGGTCGTCGGGCCACGGGACCGGGTGCGCGCGCTCGCCGCGGAGGCCGCCGCCGACCTCGCCGAGGTGGAGCTGGAGGCGGGCCGGTTCGAGGCGGCCGGCGCGGCGGCCACCCGCAGCATCGAGCTCGACGAGTGCCGCGACCACGCGTGGCGGCTGCTCGTCGCCGCGCTCACCGCCGCGGGCGACACGGCCGCGGCCCACCGCGCGCACCGCGGCTACACGGCGATGCTCGACGACCTCGGGGTCCTCGACCAGACGCGCCGCGGCGGCTCGGCGGTGCTCACCTCCTGGGTGGCGACCGCCGGGCCGCCGGCGCCGGGCCTCCGGCCGGGAGCGACGTCGGACCTGACCGGCCGGCCCGACGTCACCGCTCGCCTCACGTCCGCCCGCGGAACTCCACCTCCGCGATCGCCACGTTCGTCTCCGGCGTCGCCCGGTACGTCTCGCTGATCATCATCCGGATCGCGACCACGTCGTCGATCCCGAACGACGCGTCCTGGATCCCGACCTTGTCCTGCAGCGGGACCTGAACCTCCTGCTGGGTCCCGGCCGACGTGACGACGGTCAGCGTGAGCGTCTTCGGGCTCGACCCCTCGAGGAAGTCCTTCTCGACGTCCGACGCCCCGGGGATCACGAGCAGCCGGGTCAGCCGGAAGGGCTCCGCGAACGCGAAGTCGACGAACTGACCGACACCGTCACCCGGCGCCGCCGGGCTCCACGACAGGTTCGTCGCGCCGTCGCGGATCTTCGCGGCCTCGTGACCGGGCGCCTCGCTGGACGCCACCTCCTGCGTCGGGTTGACCGCGACGTTCCCCTGGATCCGGTCGAGCAGCGTGATGCGGCCCCGCTCGATCTCGGGGCGGAACGACAGGACGAGCGCGACGATCGCGCCGATCATGACGATCGCGACGACCGGCCGGGTGGGGAACCGCCGCCGGGCGCGCGGCCGGTAGCCGGCGTCGGGACCCCGCTTCGGGTCGGGCCGCCACAGCCGGCTCCACCACGACCGCCGCTCCTGGACCTTCGCGTCCACCAGGCTGTGGCCGCAGCGTCGGCAGAACTTGCGGTTGGGGGTGTTGCCCGCGCCGCAGCTCCCGCAGATGAGGTCGCCCGGTGCGGGCGGCGGCTCGTCGACCGCGACCTTCTTCGGCGCCGGAGGCGGCTTCGGGACGCCGGGGCGGACCGCTGCGGGCTGCTGAGGGGCGGGCGCTCGCGGGGCCGGTGGCGGAGGCGGCGGCGCGACCATCGCCGCGGCGGCGGCGATCCGGGCGTCCGGGGTCTGCGGGGGCGGTGCCGGGGTGGTCGGCCGGACCGGCGCCTGGCCGGGGCGGGTCGCTCCCGGCGCCGTGCCGGCCGTCGCTGTGCCGGCTGCTGTGCCCGCGGCCGCTGCGGCCGTGCCGATGGCCTCGGTCTCCGCGGCTGGGCGGACGCGCTCGGTCACGGGCGGGCGGTCGGCGGGGGACCCGGTGCGGGGTGCGGCCTGGGGCGCGGCCGGGGGCGCGGTCGGGGGTGCGGCGGCTGCGGCCCTGGCCGGTCCGGGGGCGGGTGCCGCGGGGGACGGGCCCTGTGACGAACCGGTGGCTGCCGCCGAGGCTGCTGTCGCCGCTGCGGCGGCGGCCTCCGCGTTGCGCTGGGCGGCGGCGCGACGGGTGTCCGGTGCGGGCGCGCCCGGTGCGGCCGACCCTGGTGCGGCCGAGCCTGGTGCGGCCGACGTCGCGGGTGCGGGGGTGGATCCGGCGGGTGTGGGCGCGGCGGGGGTCGGCGTGGGAGGGGCGGACGACGCCAGGGCGGCGGCAGCGGCCGCGGCGGGGGTGGACGCGGCGGGGGTGGACGCGGCGGGGGTGGACGGGGCGCCGGTGGGCGAGGAGCTGGTGGGCGGGGCGTCGGCGAGCGCGACGCCTGTCGTGTCGCCGTGGTGCGCGGCGACGCGCGGGTGGGGGACCTCGACGCCGGCGTCGAGGTCGGCCTCGGCGACCGGGTCCGGGACGGGCGCGAGGACGGGGTCGGGTGCGGCCGGTGCGGCGGCCCGGGCGGCGGCCGGCTCGACGGTGGCGGGCTCGACGGTGGCGGGTTCCGCGGTGGCGGGCGCTGCGGCGGCCGGCTCGACGTCGACCCGGTCGGCGGTGGCAGGTTCGGAAGCGAACCACTGTGCGGTCATCGGCTCGGGCTCGGCGGGCGTCGCGGGGACGACCGGGTCGGGCACGGCGGCCTCCGGGGAGACGGGCTCGGCGAAGGGTTCCGCGAAGGTCTCGGAGACGGGCTCGGCGACGGGCTCAGTCACGGGCTCCGCGACGGGCGCGGCGACGGGCTCGGCGACGTAGGGCTCGGCGGGGGCCGGCTCGGCAGGCACCCCGGCGGCGGGCTCCTCGGTCCACTCCAGGTACGTCCCGCACCCCCCGCAGAACAGCTCGCCGTCCTCGTTGCGGGTCCCGCACTCCGGGCACACGATCACTTCCCCACCTCCTGCACCTCGAGCGTGTGCGGCACGTGGGCCGCCTTGACTGCCGCGATGACGCGTTCCACGCGACGTGTGTCCACGGGCCCCGAGGCCCGGACCACGACCTTCATCGACGGTTTCGCGGACCCGGGGAGCTTCCCGTTCGGGGCCGGCGACCACGCCGACCCGCCGCTGTCCGTCACCACGACCTCGCCGTCGACCACGAGCCCCACGGCCTCCGCGACGCCGCGGGCGGTGCCGCGCCACCGGTGCACGGCGGCGGCGCGCGCGACGATGTCGCGGCGGCGCTGAGTGGTCCAGGTCTGGTCGGGCTCGATGCCGACCCACCCGCACAGCCACTCGAGGAAGTCGTCGGGGGCGAGCTGCGGGTCGAAGTAGCACGCGAGCGAGTCGAGGGTGAGGTAGACGGGCGCGAGCATGTCGTCGAGCGCGCCGACGAACCGCTGCAGGAAGTCGTCGTCCTGCAGCACCACCGGCAGCCGCCCGGCGACGGGGACCGGCGACTCGAGCCCTTCGACCATGCCGCGCACGTCAGCTCCCCGCCACGACGCGCACCTGGTGCCGGAACGAGAAGCACAGGGCGTGCTTGTCGATGTCGATGCGCTGCACGGGGTCGCCGCGGCGGCCGGTGAGGGGGTCGGCGGCGAACAGCTTGACGTCCTCGACGAGCTCGGTGCCGGGCAGCCGCTGGAGCACGGCGTACACCTCGCCGGCCTGCACGGGCCGTCCGAAGGGCCAGCCGTCGCCGTCGGGGCCGCCGCGCAGCGGGTCGAAGTACCGGTTGAGCGCCCGGACGGCCTCCGCCTCGAGCATCGGGACGGCGGCGCGCGGTCGGGGCGACAGCCGGGCGACGACGGTGACGCCCTGGTAGAAGGGTGGCTCGACGATGACGCGGGCGCCGACGGGGCGGCGCTCCTCGAGGTGCTCGGCGATGGCGGCGAGCGACTCCGGGGACGGCACGAGGTCCTCGAACCGGAGGGCGCCCTCGGCGTCGGGCTGCGCGGCGGGCACCACGAGCACCCGGATGCTGCCCGCGTCGGCGCCGTCCCCGGCGGCCACGGCCCGGACACGGGCGACGTCGACCGCGGCGGCGCGGGCGAGGTGCTCGTAGTCCTCCGCGGTGACGGCGCGGTCCCGCACCCGCAGGGCGAGCGGCCCGCGCTCCTTGGCCTCGTCGACGGTCTCGGACGCGACGCCTCCGGCGGCGGCACGCCTGTTGGAGACCCGGTCGACGAACGGCAGCCCGCCGCGCAGCACCTGCACGGTGCCGGGGGCGACGTTCCCGTCGGGCCCGCCGCCCGTGCGGTAGCGGGGCAGCCGCAGGGGTGCGCCCTTGGGCGGGATCGCGCCGTACATCCGCAGCGTGCCGTCGGGCTCGCGCACGGCGGGCGCGAACTGGAGCTCGCCGGCGGCCCGGTCCAGCACGAACACCTCGTCGTCCGGTCCGTGGCCGGCGAACGAGTCGACCTCGGTCCACTGGGCCCAGCCGGCGCCCGTGGCGACCTCGAGCACCGTCGGGGGCCCGGCGACGACGGGCCGGCGCTCCAGCGGGAACGCCTGCCCGGGCACGCCCTCCGACAGGCCGACGACCTCGTCCCGGACCGTCTCCGCGTGCACCGCCGAGACGGTGCCGCCGATGGTGAACGCACCGGCCTCCCGGACCGTCGGCGAGGCGCCGTACGTGGGGTAGCCCTCGTCGGGCTCGGTGACCCGGCAGCGCAGCCACCCGGCGCGCGTGCCGCCGAGGACCGACGCGGTGTGCGTCGCCGGCACGTGCAGCACCACGTCGCCGGCCCGGTTGAGGCCGCCGGTGCCGTCGCTGTCCACGTCGCACGCCACCCACGTGCGCCCGTCCCACGCCTCCCAGGCGAGCGGCGGCCGACGCGGGTCCACGCCCACGCCCTGCACGCTGCAGTCGAACCGCAGCGCCACCACGCACGACGGCGCAGGGTCGTCGAGGCCGAGGAGCAGCACGTCGTCGACCTGCGGGACCTCGGCGAACACCGGGAACGAGTCGCCCGAGGCGAGCTGGTCGTCACGGTTGACCTGGTCGCCGCCCGGTCGCTGGGTCGCCACGTGCAGCAGCTTGCGGGGCGGGATCTCCAGCGGCCGCGTCGTCGTGAACACGACCGCCTCGTCGCGCTCGGTGCGGTTCGTCGCGGCCTCGGTGCCCTCCGGGACGACGACGACCTCGTCCTGCGGTGCGGACAGCCACATGACGAGGTCCACGTTCGCGGCGCCCGCGGGGTGCAGGGTCACGCCGAGCAGGTCGAGGAACGCGACGTACAGCCGGTCGGGCACGCGGTTGAGCCGGTAGAACAGCTCGTCGGCCATGAACGCGACGGTCTCGATGAGCGTCACGCCCGGGTCGGACACGTTGTGGTCCGTCCACTCGGGGCAGCGGCGCTGCACCATGCGCTTCGCGTCGTCCACCAGGTCCTGGAACCGGCGGTCGTCGAGGTTGGGGGAGGGCAGCACGGTCAGGCTCCCGTCACGGGTCGCTCGTCGGGGATCGTGTAGAAGGGGAAGACGAGGTTGCGCGGGTCGTTGGTGCCGCGGATGGCGTAGTGGACGTCGATGTACAGGACGCCGTTGTCCACCTCGTCGAACCGGATCTTCACGTCCTGCAGCTCGATGCGGGGCTCCCACCGGTCCAGGGCGACCCGCACGGCGTAGGCGATGGCGCCCGCGGTCGTGGCGTCGGCGGGGGCGAACACGTAGTCGTGCACCGCGCACCCGAACTCGGGCCGCATGGGCCGCTCGCCGGGTGCCGTCGCGAGGATGAGCCGGATGCTCTCCTCGATCTCGCGGCCCTCGCGGGACAGCGCGACGCGCCCGGTGGCGTCCGACCGCACGGGGAACGACCACCCGGCGCCGATGAACTCCTGACCCACGGTCGTCGCCCCCTTCAGTTGATCTTCACGAGGGCGCCGCGGATGGTGGCCATCGCGTTGCCGGAGACCTCGACCTGCGCGTCGGCGGCGACCTTGACCTGCGCGCCCTTGATGTCGGTGGTGGCCGTGCCCTGCACGGTGACCTGCGGGGCCTTGAGGGTGAGCGACTTGGTGCCCTCGACGGTCACGTCGACGCCCTTGACGCTGACGTTCCCGGTGGCCGTGGACACGGTGACGTTCTTCTTCGACTCGACCGTGGCGTCCTGCTTCGCGACGACCTTGAGCGGCCCCTCGGAGAGGATCTCGATGAGCGCCTGGCTCTTCTGCACCATGCGGATCTTCTGCGCGCCGTTGCTGGTGGAGATGACGAGCTCCTCGGCGCTGGGCGTCTCGATGTGCTCCACGCGCATGCCCGTGCGGGACACGAACACCCGCTTCTCGATCTTCCCGTCGGTCCCGCCCACCTGGCCGGGTTCCGGGGTGTCCTTGCCGTTGTAGAGGCCGCCGAGCACGTACGGCCGGTCGGTCTCGCCGTTCTCGAACGCGACGAGCACCTCGTCGCCGACCTCGGGGAGCACGCCGCTGCCGCGCTTGGCGCCGGCGCCGAGCTGCACCACCCGGGCCCAGCCGCTCTCGTACGTGTCGGAGTACATCGGCAGCTTGATCTTGACCCGGCCGAGGCTCTCGGGGTCCTTGGCGTCGGTGACGATCGCCTGCATCACGCCCTGCTGGCCGCGACGCCCGTGGACCGTCGCCCCGGTGACGGCGCCGAACAGCGACCGCTCCGAGGCGCCCGCCACGGTGAACGAGGTGACGTACCCGGTGTCGGCCGCGAACTCGTGCCGGACCGCGCTGAGCGTGTACTTCCCGTCGAACGGGCTGCCCATCTGCCGCAGTGCGACGGCCTCGCCGGCCTTCATCCGCGGGTTGCCGTGCACCACGCCCTCGAGCTCGGCGAACCCGGACGCGAGCCGGTCCGCGAGCGACTCGGCCCGTGCCTTCACCTGGGACTGCACGACGAGCGTCGGTGCGGGCTCGACGTACTTCGGGCTGGAGAACTGCTTCGCGAGCTTCGCCGGGTCGGCGTCGGACAGCACCGCGCTCGTCGTCTTCGCGGGGACCGTCGCGACGACCTCCTTCTTCGTCTTGACGTCCCAGCCGCGCACCTCGACCTCGGGGACCTGGCCGGCGGCCGTGACGGTCGCGCGCAGCGACAGCAGGTTGACGCCGCGCTCCAGGACCAGCGGGTTGTCGCGGGCGCCGTCGTTGCCCGACGGGGCCGTCGTGGCGGTCGTCGGGACCGCGAAGTCGAGCCTGCCGTCGGCGACCCGGACCACCGCGCCGACCTGCTCCGCGAGCGACTGCAGGAAGTCCCAGTCGTTGACGTTGTCCTGCGCCACGTGCTCCAGCACGCCGCCGCCCGACACGTTCCCCACGGGCAGGCCCACCCGGCCGGCGACCTTCCGGACGATGTCGGCGGGCGTCATCTTGAGGTACGCCTCCATGCGGCGGCCCCGGAACAGCCGGTGCGACTTGTCGAGGCCGCGCACCACCGTGTGGAAGCCGTCCTGGTCGAGCTCGGCCTCCAGGGCCGTGACCTCGCCCTTGAGCAGCGGCACCGGCCCGCCCGGGCCGCTCGACTGCACGGTGATGGCCACCTCGGCACCGACCTTGAGGCCGGCCTTCTGCAGGACCATCGCCTGCTCGTCGAGGAACCGCAGCACGAACATGTCCGGCACGTTCCGGCTCGAGTCGACCACGACGCTCGCCAGCAGCGGCGAGACGTCGTCGGGCAGGGCCGCGCCGTCGACCTGCACCATCGGGGTCGCGGCGTGCTCCTCACCGAACGGCATCGGCGACCACCTCCCGGGCGCGGACCGGCAGGCCGGCCGTCGGACGGTCCGCGGCGGGGCCGCTCGGCAGCGACGGCGGGGCGGCGACGATGGGGCCGGACCGGCGCGTCGGGTCCTTGAGCAGGTCGCTCTGCGCGGGCAGCAGCAGGCGCCGGCCGAGCCGCAGACGCGTCGGGTCGTCGATGCCGTTCGCGGCCGCGACCGCACGCCACAGGCCCGGGTCGCCGTACTCGCGGTACGCGATCGCCGGGAGCGTGTCGCCCGAGACCAGCACGTGCTCGCGGTGCGGCACCTGCCCGCCCGACGTGGGGTTCGTCTTCGGCGGCGAGCCCGCGAGCTCCTCGAGCGTCACCGAGCAGGTCGCACGGATCGGCAGCCCCTCCGCCGTGAACAGCGTGTACTTCGCGGACACCGTCGACACGTACGCGAGGAAGCTCGTCAGGCCGCCCCAGCGGAACTGCACCCACGGCGGCGAGTCCTTCTTCGCGGAGTGCGACGCCGACGTCGGCACGCAGCACTCGAACAGCTTCTCGACGGACTTCACCACGCTGTCGTCGTGCTTCTCCGACGCGTCGAAGAACATCTCGATGGTCAGCTTCGACGGCTGCGGACCCTGGAACTGCGGCGGCGAGGCCCGGGTGCTGCCCTTCGTCGTCGGCCGCGTCCACGAGACCGTCTTGGTGAGGGCCAGCTCCTTCGGGTTGAACTGGAACTTGATCTCACCCAGCGGCGGACCGGCCTTGTCGAGCGCACCGTCCGTCGACGGCTCGTTCATCATCAGGCTCGCGTGCACCAGGCTGCCGCCGCCCTTGGAGGCGGCCGCCGCGTCGAACCCCACCGGCGACGGGCTCAATTCTGGCCCCCTCCCTTGGTGAACCCGTGGTGCGCGATCTCCACGGTCTCGGTGACCACCTTCGAGTTGTCCGGCTGCATCGACGGGCCCGTCCAGCGGACCGGGACGATGCCCTCCAGCGACCACGTGGCGATGACGTCGCCGTGCGTGTTCTTCGCGACGATCGACCCGGTGTGCCGCGTGAAGCCCGTCGCCATCGACGAGATCCACGTCGCGACCTTCTCCGTGGACTTGCCGAGCGGCCGCGTGAGCTTGATGTTCGGGTACTTGATGCGGACCGGCAGCTGCCACACGAGGGTGTTGTTGCCGCCCTCCTCGCGGGTCTCCATGACGACCTCGGCGCCCAGCCCCTCGCACGACGTGAACTCGCCCAGGTCGGTCTTGTCGATCTTCACCAGGTAGCGGATGCCGACGGCGACGTCGACCTCGTCGTCCTTCATCGCGGTGCCCTCCCGTCGGTGCTCATACGTCCGCCCTCATCCCTCGGCGCTCGCGGTCCACGAGCAGCTGCCCGCGCATCCGGCGCAGCATCGGCACCGTGAGCCGGCGGGCCAGGTCGTCGAGGTCCGCCGCGGACGCGCTCGCGAACGGCGACCCCCCGGCCGCCCCCGGTGCGGCGGGCGCCGCTGCGGCGTCCGCCGCCGGTGCGGCAGGCGGTGGAGGTGGGGGCGCCGCGTCCTCGCGCTGCACGGGGGCCGGCGGCTCCGGTGGGGCGGGCGGTGGCGGGGGCGGCGGCTGCACGACGTCCATCGAGGCGGGGGCCTCGGCGCGCTGCACGGCCGGGGCCTGGGTCACGACGGGCGGGACCGGCCGGACCGGTACGGCGGGTGCGGCCGGGGTGTCGAGCGGTGCGACGCGCTGCACCGGTGCCGGGGCCGGCAGGTGGCCGCCGAGCAGGGTGTCGCGCTGCAGGAGCGGGACCGCGGCCGCGTCGGCGAGCAGCGGCGTCAGCTGGACGGGCCGGGCGACGGCGCCGGTCAGCGGGGTGCGGGCGACGGTGAGGAGGTCGCGGTGGTCGGCGAGCAGGCCGCCCGACCCGGTCCGTGCGGGCGCCGGCCCCAGCAGCCGCTGCACCGGCAGACCGGCCGTGCCGGCGTCGGCACCGTGCGACGACGCGGTGGCCGGGGCGGCGTCCGGGGCGGCACCGTCCAGGACGACCGGCAGCTCGCGGACCGGTGACGCGTGCGACCACGCGTCGCCGGCCCCGACGGACGGGCCGGTGGACGGGACGGTGGACAGGTCCTGCTCCGCGGCGCGCTGGACGACGCTCAGCTCCGGTGCCGCGCCGTGTGCGTGGCCGTGCGCGGCGGGGCTCGTCGCCGCCGGGCTGGTGCCCGAGGTCGTGGTCGTGCGCGCGACGACGGGTGCGTCCGGTGTCGCGCCCAGCGTCGGGCCGGTCGCGCTGCTCGGGCCTGCGCCCGGGTCGGCGACCCTGGCGACGACCGGACCGGCGACCGGGTCGGACACGCGCCCCACGCCGGCGACCGGTCCTTGCGGGAGCGTCAGGGCGGGTCGCGCGGCCGGTCCCGAGGACGACGGCGGCTGACCGGCCGGGCGGCCGGGCGCCTCCGTGCCGGTGAGCGGTGCGCCGAGGCCGAGCCGCCGCTGCACGGTCGCCGGGCGGCTCGCGGCACCCGTCGACGGCCCGTCCGACGACGCGGTGGACGCGCCGGTCGGGGAGCCGGTGGCGGACCGGCTGAGGCTGAGGGTGGGCGGCGTCGACGACGACCCCGCCGCGCCGGTCGGACCCGTGGTCGACGCCGCCGTCGTCACCGAGGGGTCCGTCGGGGTGACCGGGACGTACGTCGCTGAGCCGTCCGACGTGGCGCCGTCCGACGTGGCGCCGTCCGACGGGCCGAGCCACTCGGCAGGTGCCGACCACCCGTCGGCCGACCAGCTGCCGGCGGCCCCGGACGTGTCGGCCGGCACGGCGGCCCCGCCCCCCGACGACCACCCGTCCGCACCGTCGTCCGCACCCGACGACGCACCCGACGACGCAGCGGGCGACGCGCCGCCCGACGCCGACGACGCACCCGAGGACTCGGCCGGCGGCTGCACGAGCGGCAGCGCCTCCCCGGCGAGCCGCTGGACGGCGGGCACCCCTCCGGCGTCCGGTCCGCCAGATGCCCCGATGCCCGACGCCCCGATGCCCGGCTCGGTCGCGAGCCGCTGCACCGACGCCCCCGCACCGGCCGCCGCCCCGCCGAGCGTGGGCGCCTCGCTGCCTCGCTGGTCGGGGCCGTCGAGGCCGCCCCGGCTGTCGGCCGGACCCCCGACGTCGACCGCCGTGCTGGTCTCGACGGCGGCCGGTACGGACGGTGCGGCGGGTGCCTGCGACGAGGTGGGTGCGGGCGTGCGCGCGACGACCGGGAGGTCAGCGACGGGCGAACCAGCGGCGGCGTCGGCGGCGCGGGCCACGACCGGACCGTCCGGGGTCGCCGGCGCCGAGGTCGGGCCGGCCGGCGCCGAGACGGACGGCACCGGACCGTCGCCCAGCAGCCCGGAGTCGTGCGACCCGGCGTCGTGCGACCCGGTGTCGTGCGCCTCGGACGAGGACGAGGACGAGGACGAGCTCGTGGACGGCGTCGGCTCCGAGGCTGCGGCGGCGTCGAGCTGGTCCGGACCTGGGGCTCCCGTCACGACGGACCGGAGGACGACCAGGTCCGGCGCCGACGCCGACGGGCCGGCCGCCGGCGTCGCGGGACCGGGGGAGCCGTTCGCCGGTGGCTCGACGGACCGTGCGACGAGAGGTGCCGCGACGCGGTCGGCGGCCGGCGAGGGGTTGGCCGCCGACGTCTCTGCGGTACGTGCCACGACCGGACCGGCGGCCGCGGACGACCCCGCGGTGGTGGCCGACGTCGCGGGCGGCTCGGCTGCGACGGTCGTCGCGGGGCCGCCGGCGGGCTCGCTGGGCCGCGGGCCGGCCGACGGCGCTCCGGCCGACGGCGCTCCGGCCGACGGGGCGACGAGCGGGAGGTCCGCGCCGGCTCCTGCGCCGTGGGCGGCGGCGGCGCTGTCGACGCTGCGTGCTACGACGGGGGCGGTCACCGACGGCACCCCGACCGCGCCACCGGCTGCGGCGAGACCGGCACCGCCCAGGTCAGGGGCGGGCGCACCCGAGCCCCCGGTGGTCGCGGGGGCGCCGTCGGCGCCCGAGCCGGCGGTGGGCGACGACGTGCCACCCTCGTCCGGGGTGCCGTCGGGCGACGTCCGGGACCCGGGGCCGGCGAGGGTCAGGTCGACGTCGGCGGACGGGACCGCGCTCCGGGACACCACCGGCCCGGCGCTCGCGGCGAGCGAGCCGGAGGAGCCTGCTCCCGAGGACCCCGCGTCCGACGGGCTCCCGAAACCCGTCGATCCCGCACCGGACGTCGGCGACGGCGCGTCGATGTCCGCAGCGGACGGGTGGGACCCGGACCCGGCCCCCGGCACGTCCCCGGTGCTGGTGGACGACGGTGCCTCGGCCGCGCGCTGCACGGGAGCCTGCACGGCGGTCTGCCCGGCCGGCGGGGCCGCGAGCGTCATGGTCGGCTGCACGCCGACGGGCGGGACGAACGCGGGGTCGGGCTCCACGGCGACGGCCCGCACGGGGCGGACCCCGGCGGGCGGCGCGGCGAGCCTCTGCAGCGACCCGGCCACCGGTCCGGACCCGGCGCCCGACCCGGGCAGGGCCCCGGACGGTCGGCCGGACGGTGGGGCGGGCGGCAGGAGGGACAGGTCGACGTCGGCGGACCGCTGGACGGGCGTGTGGCCCCCGTCGTCCTCCGAGGCGACCACGCCGGACGGTGCGCGGGAGTCGACGACGTGCGACATCCCGGACGTGAAGGACAGGTCCTGCCGGGTCGGCAGGTCGGCGACGAACGCACCGGGACGGCTGGTCAGCGCGGCCGGGTGGATCGTGCGCTGCAAGGGCGGGAGGAAGGCCCAGCCGGCGCGGGACTCAGCAGGCGCAGCGGGCGCCGACGGGGCGGCGGGTGCGCTCACCTCCCCGAGCGCACCCCCCGACCCCTCGGAACCAGCGCGGCGTGCCGTCGGGCTCGCGGCGCCTTCGTCAGCCCCGCCGTCTCCCGAACCACCCCGCTGCCAGGGCCACCGCACGTCAGCGCTCCTCGCTCATGCGCCGGTTGATCGCGGCGATCTCCCGCACGTAGCGCAGCCGCTGCGGGTGCTCGAGGTCGAGGATGTCGTCGAGCGCCCAGTGGAAGTGGTAGGCGACGTACGCGACCTCCTCGTGGATCCGCTCGGGCGCGTACGTCACGATTCCCCCAGGCGCCCACCCGAGATGTCGACCTCGAAGCGGTGCTCGCAGGACGGGCAGACCACGGCCGCCCGGGTGTGACCCTCGGCGTTGATGCGCCGGTACAGGTCCTGCAGGAACGCCACGTCGGACGCGAACATGTTCTCGACGACGCTCGACGTGATCCCCGGCAGGGTGCCGAGCGACGTGATGACGCGGCTCAGGAGCACGACCGTCGTGTAGGCGGGGTTCTCCTGGACGCGCGCGTCGTACAGCGGCAGCAGCTCGTCACGGGCCGTGGCGAGCCGCATCGTCCCGGACCGGTGCAGCGCGCCGTCGCCGTCCAGGTACCCGCGGGGCAGCTGGAAGTCGAACTCGGTGCGCAGCTGGGGGCGCCGCGAGGGCGACGACGACATGACCTCCAGGTCGTCGTCGACCTCGGGCTCCCCGAGCGTGACCGGGACGGTGCGTCGCATCAGGCGAACTCCATCTCGTCCCAGCAGACCGTGAAGGACTCGGACAGCGGCTCGGTGGACCCGGCCTTGAGGGTCCCGCCGAGCTCGACGTCCTTGACCCAGACGTTGCGGAAGTTCATCCGCTTGAGCAGCTGGCCGTCCGACGTGTAGATGGCGACCTCGGCGGTCTTGCGGGCCGTCTTGATGTCGCCCGCGAACACCGCCTTGAGCCAGTCGGTGACGGTCGTCGAGTCCGTGAGGCCGCGCTTGACCTTGAACTCACCGGCCTTCTGGCGGCCCATCATCTGGCGGGTGATGAACTTCCCGTCCTGGGCCTGCTGCTGGTAGGTCACCTTGTCGACCTCGGCCTTGAGGCCGCTGACCTCCATGACGTGCGGTACCTGGATGCCGTCGATCTTCACGCTGAACGCGTACGCGGTGGCCAGGTCGAACTGATCGGGCAGAGGCATGTCTCACCGTCCTTCGTATGGGGGCGTCACTCGGACGCGAGGCTCGTGCCGCCGGAGAACTGCGACAGCTGGAAGATGACGAACTCGGCGGGCTTCACCGGAGCCACCCCGATGCGACATGTGACCTGACCTGCGTCGATGGCCTCGGCGGGGTTGGTCTCGCGGTCGCACTGGACGAAGAACGCCTCGTCGGGCGTGAGCCCGAACAGCGCCCCCTTGCGCCACTCGTTGACGAGGAACGCGGAGATCGTCCGGCGGATCCGGGCCCACAGGGCGTCGTCGTTCGGCTCGAACACGACCCACTGGGTGCCGGTGAGGATGGACTCCTCGAGGTAGTTGAAGAGCCGCCGCACGTTGACGTACCGCCAGGCCGGGTCGGACGACAGGGTCCGGGCCCCCCACACGCGGACCCCGCGGCCGGGGAACGTGCGGATCGCGTTGATGCCCACCGGGTTGAGCAGCTCGTGCTCGGCCTTCGTGATCTGCGTCTGCAGGGTGATCGCCCCGCGCACCACCTCGTTGGCGGGCGCCTTGTGCACGCCACGCTCCTGGTCGCTGCGCGCCCACACGCCGGCCAGGTGGCCCGACGGCGGCACGAACTTGTTGGTGCCCGAGGACGGGTCGAAGATCTTCACGTACGGCCAGTAGAGCGTCGCGTACTTGGAGTCGTAGCCGGCCGTGTTGACCCGCCAGTCCTTGACCTGCTGCGGGTTGAGCCCCGGCGGCGGGTCGAGGATCGCGACGCGGTCACCCATGAGCTCGCAGTGCGCGATGATCGCGAGCTGCACGGCCTGGAACGTCTCGAGGTCGATGGCGCCCTGCTCGAGCGCGGCCACCAGGTCGGGGACGGCCACGATGGTGACCTCGTCGATCGCCTCCAGGCCGCTGAAGCCGGTGCGGTCGGCGGCGTCGCCGATGTAGTCGTCGGCGCCCAGGTCGGACGTCTCGGGGACCTCGGGCTCGGGCGGCGGGACGGTGAGCTCGGCGGAGCCCTTGTCGGGCTTCGCGAGCGCGCTGCCGGACGCGAGCTCCTCGATCGTGACGAGCTTCGACTCGGCGAGCTTCGTGACGACGTTGTTGTCGCCGCGCTTCGTCGTGACGTTGTCGTACGTCTCGGTGTCCTTGCCGTCGAGCTTGATGATCAGCTTGAACTGGTCGTCGGGCGGGTTGTCGCCGCCCGCGTCGGCCACCTCGACGCTGATCGCCTTCGTCTTGGGCGCCCTGTCGTGGGCGACCAGCCGGTACGCCCCGATCACGGCCTGCGCACCGGCGGGCAGGGCCTTGGGCGTCGCCCGCGTCACGGGCTCGTCGGGCTCGGCGTCGCTGCCGATGCGCACGATGTACGCGTTGTTCCCGCCGTTCAGGAAGTACCCGTAGACGGAGTGGGCGAGGTACGCGTCGGGGAGGAAGTCCCCGAACGTCTCGGAGAACTGGGTCCAGTTCGAGACCAGCGTGGGCTGGTTGAACGGCCCCTTGGCAGCCATGCCGACGAACGCGGCGACGGACGTGCCGACCCCCTCGATCGGTCGCGCACCCGCCTCCACCTCCTCGACGTAGACGCCGGGCGACAGATAGGTCGGCATGTCCCCTCCTTGGGCACAGGGAGTCGTGGGATCAGCGTGCTGCCGTGGGTGCGGCCGGGGACCGTCCCCCCGGACGCCCGCGAGGGCCGGGGTGGTTGCCCGATCGGGCGTCGGATCGTGCCCCCGCCGGGGTGCTGCCGGTCACCCCTGTGCGGAGGCGTGGCCGGACGCACGAAGGACCCGGCCGCACAGGGGTCGGCCGGGTCCTTCGCGGGTCGTGCGTCAGGTCAGGCGGGGGCCTCCTCCTCGGGCTGCTCCTCCTCGCCCTCCCGCTGGACGGCCGCGCCGCCGGCCCCCTCGCTGTCGAGCTCGTCGCGCTGCACCGCCGGTGCCGCCGTACCGACGGCGGACGCGCCGTCCGCCGTGGCCCGCTGGGTCGGGGCCGGCCCCGCCATGACGCGCTCGGCGTTCGCCTCGGCGGCCCGCTCGAACCGGTCGCCGGGGTCGGACACCTGGATGCCGCCCGAGGCGGGCGTGCCGTCGACGGGCCCGCTGCGCTGCTGCACGACGTGCGTGAGCTCGTGCGCGAGCGTGGTGCGCCCCGACGTCGACGACGTGTCCACGCCGCTGCCGAGCACCACGTCGGACCCCACGGTGTACGCGTGCGCGCCGACGGCCTTGGCGGAGTCGGACGCCGCCGAGTCGGAGTGCACCCGCACGTCGCCGAAGTCGGCGCCGAGCCGCCCTTCCATGTCGGCGCGCGTGTCCGCGTCGAGGGGGCGTCCGCCGCCCGACGACAGCACGTCGAGCACCGGGGACCGCTCTTCCTCGACGAGCCCGGTGGTCGAGGCGTTGCCCGCGGTCCGCTGCAGGAACGTCACCCCCGCCGCCCCCAGCATGTCCGGGCGGCGGTCGGCCAGGGCGCGGGCGACGGTCGGCGCCGTCCGCTCCTCGTCGACGCGTGACGCCTTGGGTCGCAGCCCGCTCTCGGCCTGCTCCAGATGGTCGTGGCTGTGCATCGTCGGCCCCTCTCGACGGTCGTCCCTCCCGACCATGCCACCGTGTGCCCGCCCGCGACAGGTGCGGCGGGGAGGCCCGTTCGGGCAGGCGCGCGGCACGAACGGGCAGACCGCCTGGTCAGGTCAGGCGGACGGTGTCGTGGTCCTCGACCGTGAAGGTCTGCCCCGGGTAGCGGAGCCCGACGAAGTAGGCGTTGGTGTGCGCGACGATCTGCCCGCCCGTCAGCGGTGAGCCGGCGAAGACACCGCCCCACGTGGTGTGGCAGTCGCCGACGAGCGTGACGTCGAACCCCCGGGCGGCGGCGCTCTGGCCGAGCGTCCGGACGCAGAAGTCCGACTGTGCGCCGGCGATCACGAGCCGCTCGGCGCCGAGCCCCGCGAGCAGGGCCGTCAGGTCCGTGCCGGCGAACGCGTCGCGGTACGCCTTGAACACCCGTGCCTCGCCGTCGAGCGGCGCGAGCGGGGGAGCGAGCTGCCAGTCGGCGCCGTCGCGCGGGAAGTCCTGCTCGTCCTGCACCCAGACGACGGGCGTCCCGGCGGAACGGGCGCGGGCGACGAGCGCGGCGGTCCGGGCGAGCACGGCGTCGGCGTCGACGCAGTCCCGGACGACGCCGACCTGGAGGTCCACCACGACGAGAACGGAGGTCACGGGAGCATCATGCCTGGTCCGAGGCTCGCGCTGCCCGCCACTCGTCGGCGAGCAGCGCGTAGGCCATCCCGTCGAGCCACCCCTTGGTGCGGTGCAGCGAGTCCTGCCGGGCGTGCTCCTCGCGGCGCATGCCGACCCGCTCCATCAGCCGCCACGACGGCTCGTTGTCGGCGAAGCACAGCGCCCGCACCCGTCGCAGGCCGAGGTCGTCGAAGCAGATCCGGACCAGCTCGGCGACGGCCTCGGTCGCGTAGCCGTGGCCGCCGTGGTCGGGGTCGAGGACCCAGCCGAGCATCGCCTGCACGTGGTGCGCCTGGTCGGCGACGTCGCTCTGCGCCCAGGCGTCCTCGAGCAGCAGCATGAGGTCGCCGACGACGCGGCCGTCGAGCTCGACCACCAGCGTGGCGGCCAGGCGGTCCGGGTCGACGAACCGGGCGGCGTACGCGTCGTGGTCGCTGAAGTCGTGGCCGAGCCACTCGCCGACACTCGGGCGCCGGCGGATGTGCCAGGTGCTCTCGAGGTCGTCGGCCGTCGCGGGCCGGATGGTCAGACGGGCGGTGCGCACGGGCCAGGGCACGGCGCTGAGATCCTGCGGCATGGCGCCAGTGTCGGGCCTGGGCCGTGTGCGGACGAGGTCATTCGGCTCTCCCGCACGAGAGTCGGGTCGCCTCGGGTGTGCGGGAGCGTGCGCCTCAGCGCTTCCCCGGTCGCGCTCGCTTCCGGCCGTCGGGGTCGTCGGGGTCGGAGTCGGTGTCCTGGCCCCCGAACGCGCGCCTCTTCCAGGTGCTCGGGGGGTTGATCTGGGCAAGAGTCACGAGGGCGGACAGCTTGCCGAGGACCTGGTTGACCCGGGTCCGGAACCCGTCGACCTCAGCCCTCTCGTCGGGCGTGAGTGCAGCCCTCAGGCGGAGCGCGACGATCATGGACAGCTGGCGCGCCGCCTGCTCCCACCGCATGAGGGTCGCGGCAGGCCTGCCGGCCGCCGTCCCGATGAGGCGCTCGAACTCGGGCACACGTTGGCGGAGCAGTCCCATGATCTTCTCGTGCCGGAGCTGCCCCACCGAAGGGTGGGCACGGGCCGGGGCGACGCCGGGGGTGTCCGGCACCGGGTAGACGGACGCCGCGGCACCCCGCACGCCGACGGCGCGGTAGGTGCGCCGGCTCGCCCGGCCGAAGGCCCCGACGTCGCGGGCCCCTCCCGCCCCCCGCGCCGTCTGCTCGGCGATGATCCGCAGCACGTCGTCCGGCAGGTCGAGCAGGTCCGCCCGCTGCACCGAGACGGCACCCGCGACGGCCCGGTTCCCGGCGGAGCGTTGCAGGGCCAGCAGGGCATGCCCGTCCCTGGGGCCGGTGCGCCGGTCTCCCGCGCGTACGCGGTCGCCCGTCGCTGCGGCCTGCGCGCGCTCGTCGTGCTGGCGCATCCCCACCCCCCGGGCCGGCGCCGCGCGGTGCACGCGGACGCCACCGTCTCCTGACTGCCGTCGCTCAGGTGCCCATCAGCGCCCAGTACGGCCCGAACTCGCTCTCCAGGGTCAGCCGCCCGAGCTTGCGGTACTCCCGGTAGACCGCGGTGACGACGTGCCGCATCGCGACCTTGCCGCCGTCGTCGGCCGCGAGGTAGGCGGCGGTGACGGCGGCGGACCGGATCGCGCCGCCGGCCAGCTCGAACGCCTCGCCGCAGAACGCGAGGTCGAGGTCGTCGAGGCGTGGCACGCGTGAGCCGAGGCACCGGTCCCAGAGGGCGGCGCGCTGCTCGGCGTCGGGCACGGGGAAGTCGACGACCACGTCGAGGCGGCGGATGAACGCGTCGTCGATGTTGGCGCGCAGGTTCGTCGCGAGGATCGCGAGGCCGTCGAACGACTCCATGCGCTGCAGCAGGTAGGCGGACTCGATGTTGGCGTACCGGTCGTGCGCGTCCTTGACCTCGGAGCGGCGGCCGAACACGGCGTCGGCCTCGTCGAACAGCAGCACCGCGTTGACGCCGGCGGCCCCCGCGAAGATGCGTTCGAGGTTCTTCTCGGTCTCGCCGATGTACTTGTCGACGACGGTCGCGAGGTCCACGACGTACAGCTCGAGCCCGAGGTCGTGCGCGACGACCTCCGCGGACATCGTCTTGCCGGTGCCGGAGTCGCCCGCGAACAGGGCGGAGACACCGTGCCCGCGACCGCCGCCGGGCCGCATCCGCCAGTCGCCGAGCACCTGCTCGCGGTGCCGGGCGCGCGTCGAGATCTCCCGCAGCGCGACGAGCACCGGCTCGGGCAGCACGAGGTCCGGCCAGCCGACGCCGGGCTCGATGCGGCGGGCGAGCCGTTCGAGGGCCGTCCCGTTCTCGGAGCGGGCGCCCACCCGGACGTGGTCGACCGTGAGGCCGCCGTCGAGCGTGGCCTGCTGCCGGGCGGCCCGGGCGGCGCGGGTGACCTGCTCGGGTCGCAGCCGGAACGGCGCCGTCGCGGCGGCGGCGTCGATCTCGTGCTCCCCGAGCGAGGACGCCCACAGGGCGTCGCGTTCCAGGACGGTGCTCGCGGGCACGTCGAACAGCAGCGGCGGCCACTCGCTCCATGCGGGGTCCCAGGTGCTGCGCCCGACGACGAGCACGGGCGGGCCCCCGTCGAGCACGCCGCGCAGCGCGAGGGGGCGCTCGACGATCCCCTCCACGCCGGACACGACGATCCCCGCGCCGGTCAGCCGGGCCTCCCGGACGACCGTCGCCGCGAGCCCCGCCGGGTCGTACGCGACGGACAGCGCGGCGGCGTCGATCACCAGCACCGGCCGGTCGACGGCGCGCAGCGCACGCACGGCGAGCACCCGTCCGGACCCGGTCGGCGGCTCGCGCAGGTAGACGAGCCGGGCCCCCTTGCGCAGCGCACCCGCCAGGCGGGTCGGGTCGCCCCACTGCACGTCCTCGACGTCCACCAGCACGGGCGCGAGCGCCGGGTCGGGGGCGTCGTCGCCGAGCAGGTGGCCGACGACCCGGTCGGGGACGCGCAGCGGACGGCCGGGCAGGGGCCGGTCGGGGTCCTCCAGCGCCAGCAGCCCGGCGGTGACGAGCGGACCGTGCTCGAGGCGGTGCCGGCCGGCGGCCGACCCGAGCGGCACCCCGCACAGGGCGAGCGCGACGGCGACCGACGGGCGTCGGCGGGTCACGTCGTCGTTGAGGTACCCGAAGAGCTGCTCGAACCGGGAGTCGACCTCGGGCGCGAGGGCCACCAGGAGCAGCTCCACGTCGAGCGGCTCGAGCTCGAACTCGCGGGCGAGCTCGCGCAGCCGCAGCCGCGCGCCCAGGGTCTCGGCCTGCGACGCGGTGCTCTCCACGTCGTGCGTGCGCTGGGCGACCGCGTCGGGCTCCGCCTCGGCCGCGGGACCGGCGAGCAGCCGGTCCACGGTCTCGTCGCTGAGGTAGAGGCCGCGGAACGGGTCGTCCGGCTGCGGGTCGTCGGCTCGGCGGCGTGCGACGAGCAGGCGGACACGCTCCTCGACCACGGCGAGCCGGCCGAGCAGGTGCGCGGTGCTCGGGTCGACCCGGCGGCCGTCGTCGAGCGTCGTCCCGGTCACCGTCGTCCCCTCGCGCGGGCCACCGGCCGCGTGCCCTTGCGCGCACCCGGCTGGTCGGGGTCGCGCCGCGGCGGCGGCTCGTGCGGCTGCACGCCGACGTCGCTCGCGCCGGTGCTCGGGTCGGACAGGTCGACGACGAGCGGCTCGCGCACGGGCGGTCCGACGTGCGCGCTGACGTCCGTGAGGACGGGCGTGTCGACGACGACGTCGATCGACGGCTTGAGCTCGCCGCCCATGGCGGTCCACACGTCCGCGAAGCCGCGGTCCTCGGGCGGCGGCAGCCCGACGAACAGCGGCACCCGCGCACCGGCGGACAGCAGCGGCTCCTCGAGCACGTGCCGGGGCAGCGCGTCGAACCGCAGGAGGTGACGCAGCACCGAGTCGAGCAGCCGGTGCTCGTCCTCGGGCCGCTGCGTCCACGCGGTGACCAGGTACGACAGCCGGAAGTGCCGCGGCGGCGCGAACCGGTCCGTGACGACCCCTTCGACCCGGTTCTCCAGGAAGCCCCGGGTGCGCCGGCGCAGGTCCTCGCGCAGGTCGTACAGGTACACGTCGACCGTCGGCGCGTTGCGCCGGGCCGCCCAGTCCTTCGTCGGGGCGTCGAGCAGCACCTCCACGTCGGTGCTCCCGACGGCCTCCCGCACGAGCGCCCGCAGCGCCTCGTCCACCTGAGCGATCATCGGCTCACTTCCGGAACAGGAACGTCGGGGCGTCCACGGACGTGGGCACCACCAGCAGCGGTGCGGACACGTCGCCGAACGTGGGGGAGGGCTGGCCGTTGCCCGCCCGGAGGTCACGCCGCGTGAGCAGCGTGTCGCGGATGACGACGATCGACTGCGACCACGAGCCGTCGGCCCGGACGGTGACCGGGTTGCGGACGCTCAGCAGCCCCTGCGACCAGCGCAGGTGCACGGCCTCGCCGGGCGGGAAGTCGTGCCCGACGGCGAACACCACCTCGCCGGGTCGGGTGACCGCGGGAGCCAGCACCACGACCGGCTGGCGCACCTCGAGCGTCGCCGTCGCGGTGTCGTCCGCGGGCGTGGGATCGGGCGACGAGGTGGTGACGGTGCCCGTGACCGCACCGCTCTGCGGCGCGCCGGTGAAGGGGATGCTCGGGTCGAGGGTGGCAGTCAGCACCGCGGAGCCGCCGACGGCGAGCGTCCCGACCGGGCACGCGCCCGCCGCGACGAGGCAGGGTGCGGCGCCGCTCGGCGCGACCGAGACGATCCCCGGGTACGTCGTCGTCAGCGTGACGTCCTGCACGGGCAGCGTCCCGACGTTGCGGACCGTGAACGTCGCGGTGACCGGGCGCCCCCCGACCCAGGCGACCGGCGACGACAGCTCGAGCGTGACGCCGACCCCGCCCGCGACGCCCGTGACGCCCCCGCCGCCGACGTCCACGGACGCGCGGTTGTTGCCGACGACCCGCTCGGGTGCCCCCGTCTCGACGACGCCGGTGACCCGGGACACGGTCGTGTCGCTGATGCCCTGCACGGGGATGTCGAACGCGACTGCGTCACCGACGGGCAGCGGGTCGGCCAGCTCGCACGTGAGGAACGCGCCCGACTGCGTGCACCCCGGGGCACCCGGCGACGTCAGCCCGGCGGGCAGCTCGACGGTGACGCTGCCGGTCAGGACGATCGCCGGTCCGGTGTTCGTCACGGTGGCGGTCACGGTCGCCGCCCCACCCGTCACCGGGCCGGCCGTCAGCGTGAGCACCAGGTCCGTGTACGGCTGGTACGCGGGGGCGTCCTGCGGTCCGGCGAGGTCGACGACGGGCCGCAGCGTCGAGCCGTCGGCCGACACCGCCCAGATCCCGCGCAGCCGGGACTGGCCGGCGGGCGAGCCCGCGAACGCGATCTCGCTGCCGTCGGGCGACCACTCGGGGTCGTCCGACGTACCGACCTGCAGGCGGGTGGGCGTCGGTGTCCCGTCCGGTCCGATCCCGGTGAGCGGTGCCACCGACAGGACCCTGGCGAGCTCACCGGGCGCGAGGGTGACGACGCCGATCGCGCCGCGTGCGTCGATCGCCAGGTCCGAGTCGGCCGGGATGTCCGTCACGAGGTCGGCGACCGCGATGCGGGTGCCGTCGGGCGACCACGACGGGGACCGGCCGAACACCGACAGCCCGCCGCACCCGCACTCGGTGACGAAGAGCGGCTCGGCGTCCTGCGAGTCGACGTCCACCACCCAGATCTGCGGTCCCACCGCCGGGCTCTCGCCCGACTGGCTGGTCCGCGCGAACGCGATGTGGGTGCCGTCGGGCGACCACGTCGGGCCGGTGTCCCAGTGCGACGCGTCCGCGTCGCTGATCGTCAGCTGCGTCGTCTCGCCGAACGTCTCGTCGTCCCGGACGCTCACGAGCCACAGGTGCGGAGGCTGGTGCCCGCCGTCGCCGTCCGACGCCGCCCGCACGAACGCGATGGTCGACCCGTCCGGGGACCACACGGGGTCCACGTCGACGTCGAAGTCGTCGCGGTCGTAGTCGAGCGGGATCTCGGTGAGGTCGTCGGCGCGCGCGAGCGTCAGGGCCGTGCCGATGTCCCCCTCGCCGCCGACGCGCGTGCTGAACGCGACCTGGGTGCCGTCCGGCGAGTAGTGGACGCCCGCACCGGCCTGCGCGAACGCCCGCAGGGTGTCACCGGTCGGGAAGAAGCCCTCGCTGCTGACCGGCCGCACGTCCGACCCGTCGTCGGCGACCACGTCCGTGACGTCGGGCGCCAGGACCTCGGACGTGTACGCGATCCGGGCGTACTCGAAGCTGGTGTCGCCGTGGACGTCCGCGATCCACGTGCCGTGCGACTCGGCCACGCCCTCCACGTCCACCAGCGACTGCTGACCCTCGAACGACAGGTCGCCCTCCTCGTCCCACACGCCGAGGCCGACCCAGACGCCGCCCGCCGGGTCGTCCTGCGTCGACGTGAACAGCACGTCGAGCGGGCCGTCGTCCGGCGCCCACGCGGGCTCCGACCCCTGGACCCGGGCGTCCGGCGCGTCGGCGTACGGGTCGACGGTCGTGACCGGGTTGCCGTCGGCGTCGAACAGCGGCTCGCCCTCGGCGTCCACCTGCTGCACGGGACGGCCGTCGTCGTCCAGCTGCATGAACTGGATCGACCCGTCCGGGCGGTAGGCGGTGGTCGTGTACGCCAGGACGTACGCCTCGTTCTTGCCCACCGAGCGCACGTCAGGCTGGGTGCTGCCGACGGCACCGGACGTGAGCGGGACCGGGTCCAGCCCCAGGGCGCCCAGGTCGATGCGGTACAGCGCACCGAGCGGCGCGTCCGCGTTGACCTGCGACACGATGAGGTGGCCGTCGTCGAGCCAGGTCGGCCAGGTGCTGTCGACGTCGGGTGCCGTCACCGCCTCCGGCGCCGCTGCCTCGCACGACCCGTCGCCCGCCTCCGGGACCTCCGCGACCATGACGACCCACCGGCCGCTCGCGTTCGTCGCGTACGCCACGTGGTGGCCGCCCGGCGAGACCACCGGGTGGACCTCCTGGGCGGCGTCGCACGTGATCCGGGCGTCCGGGTCCGGGGTGCCGCTGAAGATGTCGTTGACGTAGACGTCACCGAGGTTCGACCGGTCCGCCGGGTCCGGGAGGTTGGGGTCGCCCTCGGAGTCCTGCGTGCTCACCCACGCGGCGAGGGTGCCGCCCGTGGCGCTGCCGAGCACGTGCGCCTGGCCGTCGACCCGGTGCCCGCGGCGGAGCTCGTAGTCGTTCCTGAAGGACGGGTAGGCGAAGACGGGGGGCACCTGGCCGAAGTCGAGGGCCGCCGCCGCCAGCGGGGCCGCGGCGTCGGCGGACGTGGTCCCGTCGCTCTCGACGAGGGGCGGCGTCCCGCCCGAGCCGTCGGCCGTGCCCGTGCCCTCGACCGGGGCGCCCGCAGCACCGCCCGGCGTGCCGGCGACGCCGTCCGTGCCTGCGGGGGCCGGACCGGCTGCCGCCAGGTCGACACCGCCGGTCCACGAGAGGTCCAGCTCCCGGATCTCCTCCGACGAGTCGACGAACCCCAGGCGCGGCTGGGAGGCCGCCGGCACCGGGAGCGCAGCCGCGAGCGGCGCACCCCGCAACGGTCCGGCGGAGGCGGCGTCCGTGACGGGCAGCAGCAGCACGCCGACGACGACGCCGGCCACCCACGTGCGCACCCGTCCCACCGGCACGCCTCCTCCCGCGGGCGCCCGTCGGGCCCGTCCGCCCCACCGTGCCCCGGAGCAGGCACCGACCGGACCGGACGGCGGCCAGACGATGGGGCACCGACCGTGGCCCGAAAGGGCACGCCCGCCGGTCCGCACGCGGCCGTCCGCGTCGCCGCAGCCCGGTCGGCCGCTCCCGGCCGCCGACGATGCCGCTCCGCCCACGCGCCGCCCCGGACGACCTGCCCTTTCGTGCCGGACGCGATGCCTGGTCGGCCGCCCTCCGGCGCCAGACCTCGCCCCGCGCGGGCTCGACAGTGGACGTCGGAGTCCCCGGAGGTGCAGTGCCCCACGCACACGAGCCCGCGCTGACCGACGACGCCGGCCGCGAGCGCGCCCGGCGTCCACCCGCTCACGTCACCGCAGGCCCGTCGCCGGACGTCGCCGACCCGACCGTCCAGCAGGCCCCCGCGCGACCCGCCGCCCTGTCGCGCGCGGCCGTGCAGCGGCTGCAGCAGCTCGCCGGGAACCGGGCGGTCGCGCACCTGGTGCGCCCGCCGGGCGAACGGGACACGGGTGCCGCGGGTGCGGCCGGTGCCGGCGGGACCGCCACCGAGACGGCCGAGGGCGACGTCGCGACGGCACCGGCGGCCGACCATGCGGCGGTCGACGTCGACGCCGCGGCACCCCCGTCCCCCGTCGGACCGCCGGGCGCGGGCGGGGGAGCGGCGGCCGGGCCGCCACGTGCCCCCGGCGCGGGCGGGGTCGGGTCCGACGCGACATTGCCCGGTGGTGCCGCGGCGGAGGTGGCGGGCCCAGACGTGGCAGGGCCGGACGTGGCAGGGCTCAACGCGGCCGCGCCCACGGCTCTGAGTGCTGGACCCGCGGCGGCTGGACCTGCGTCCGCCGGACCTGCGGCTGCGGATGCCGGACCTGCGTCTGCCGAGGCCGGGACCGCCGAGACGGCGGTGCCCGAGCCTGCGACCGCCGGACCTGTCTCTCCGGAAGCTGCCCCGGTCACGGCGCCCCCCGGCGGGACGGCCGGCCCGGCCTCGGCGGCAGCCCCCGCCGGGCCGTCGGCGCCGGCCGAGGCGTCGCAGGGTGCGGTGCCGACCCTGGAGCAGCGGGAGGGGCCGAAGCCGGCCGTCGTCGCGCCGCCCGCCGACGCGCGCACCACGATCGCGGCCGGTCCCCCTCCCGCTCCCGCCACGGCACCGGAGGTCCCCGCGGTGGACCGGGCGGCCCCGTCGGCGGGCGCCGCCCCGGCCGTGGAGCAGGGCGGAGGGTCGGACGACGGCGGTGGCGCACCTCCGACGCCGGCACCCGGCCTGGGGGACGACGAGCTCGCCGTGCTCGACGAGAGCGCGTCGTCGTCGGGCGGTCCGGCCGCCGAGTCCGGGACTTCCGCCGAAGCGGGGTCGTCGGGTGCGCCCGAGGCCGCCGGGCCGGTCGCCGCACCCGAGGCCGAGCCCGCCGCCGAGCCCCCCGCCGGTTCGGCCACGGCGGAAGCGGAGCCAGCATCGACGCCCGAGCCTTCGACGGCCTCCGGTGCGGACGTGACAGGTGCCGAGGGCGCCGAACCCTCCGGCGCCGTGCCGGAGCCCGAGGCGGCCGGCCCCGACGAGGCCGAGCCGACGACCGAGCCCACGGCCGAGCCCGCGGCCGACCCGATGGCCGAGCCCACCGCGGAGGCGGGTCCGGTGGAGGCAGAACCGGCCCCCGGCGGCGCGGAGGGCTCGGACCAGGCCGAGACGGGTGAGGCGCAGGCGGCGATCGCCACGGGCGCCCAGGCGGAGGTCGACGAGGCGTCGGCGGGCCAGCCGGAACCGGCCGAGGGCGGTGGCGGTGGGGGCGCGGCCATCGAGGAGCCGACCGCGGCGCCCCCGCCGGACGTGTCGTCGGCGCCGCCCGAGCAGGCGATGGCGGTCGTCGGGTCGCTCCGTCCGACGCAGATGGCGGCGACGCTCGGCGGCGTCGAGGCGGCGGCCGGGGGAGCCGTCGCGAAGGAGCAGGCACGGCTCGCGGCGGCCCCGCCGACGCACACTCCGCTCGCGGGGGCGACGGCGGCGGGGGCGGCGTCCGACCAGGTCCCGGCGACGGCAGCCGCGGGGACGGCCCAGGTCAAGCAGGTCGCCCCCGGTGCGGCCGTGCCGGTGCCCGCGCCGAAGCCGCTGCCCGCCGCTGGGCCGGCGCCGGTCGCCCGGGTCGCCCCGCCGCCCCTGCCGACGGCGCCCGAGGGCGGTCTCACCGAGGAGGGCGCCCGGGACCTCGCCGCGTCGATCGACCGCATGCCGACGCGCGACCCGGGGTCCGCCCTCACGCCGGGACCGGCGCCGAGCCTCGCACTGGCCGGCGAGGCCGACCCGGGGCAGGTCCGTGCGCAGCAGGCGCACCTCGCGCAGGGTGCGGCGCACGCCCATGCGGAGGGGGCGCGCGACGCGGCGGAGCCGATGGGTGAGGACGCGGTGCGTCCGACGGTGCCCGTGGAGACGATCGAGGCGGATGTCGGCGGCGGTGCGCCGGGCGGGGGCGCGGCCGGCCCGGCGGCGGCCGGCGGTGCGGCGGGTGGTGCGGCCGGTGGGGCAGGCGGCGGTGCCGAGGCCGCGGGCGACGAGGCAGCCGTCGACGCGGTCGTCGAGGAGCAGCAGGGGCCCGCGGTGCGGGCGGCGGCGACGGCGGGTGCCGCGCAGATGACGGCCGTCAAGCAGCAGCACGCCGAGCAGGAGACGACCCGCCGAGGCCAGGCCGACGAGGAGGTCGCCGCGCTCGAGGCGGAGCACGCGCAGGCCGAGCAGGCCCAGCGCACGAGCCTCAAGGCGGACGTCGGCCAGCAGAGGACGCAGTGGAAGGGCGAGCAGGCGACGCTCGTCGCGGGGGCGGACGCCGAGGCGGCGACGGTCACGGCCGGTGCCGCGGAGACGGTGACGTCCGAGCAGGGTCGCGCGCAGACGGAGGCCGCCCAGGCGCACGCGGCTGGTGCGCAGGATGCCGAGCAGGCCCGACAGGAGGGGGAGCGTGAGGCCGCGCAGCAACGGGCCGAGGCGAAGAAGGAGAGCGGCGGCGGCGGGTTCTTCGGCTGGGTCGCGTCGAAGGCGACGGCACTGTTCGACAAGGTCAAGGCGGGCATCTCGGCGGCGTTCGAGAAGGCCCGGCAGGCGGTGCGGGCGGCCGTCGAGAAGGCGCAGCAGCTCGCCACGGCGGTCATCGAGAAGGCCCGGCAGGCGGTCGTCGCGGCGATCAAGCTCGCGGGGTCGGCCCTCACGGCCATCGGCGACCGGCTCCTCGCGGCGTTCCCGGCGTTGCGCGAGCGGTTCCGCAACGCGATCAAGGCGGCCGTGCAGCGCGCCGAGGCCGCGGTCAACCGGCTGGCCGAGGGCCTCAAGAACGGCGTGAAGGCGGCCCTCGGCCTGCTCGGTCGCGCGCTGACCGCACTGCTCAGCGGCCTCGAGGCAGGGCTCAAGGCGGCCGTGAGCGTGGTGGCGGCCGCCGTCACCAGCGCGATCAACGCCGCCCGGGCCGCACTCGCGGCGATCGGTGCGTTCCTCGCGGTGGCCAAGGACGTCGCGGCGAACCCCGGCGCGTGGCTGGCCAACCTCGGCCGGGCGGTCGTCGACGGCATCAAGAACCACCTCTGGAAGGCCCTGAAGACCGCCGTCCAGACGTGGTTCAACAACAAGGTCGAGCAGGTGCTCGGTCTCGGCCGGGCGGTGTGGAACCTGCTGACCAAGGGCGGCATCTCGATCGCGAAGATCGGCGCGATGGCGTGGGAGGGCCTCAAGTCGGCGATCCCGCCGGCGCTGATCGCGCTCCTCGTCGAGAAGCTCGTGTCGATGATCGTGCCGGCCGCCGGGGCGGTCCTCGCGATCGTGCAGGGCCTGCAGGCGGCATGGGGCACGGTCAGCCAGATCCTGCAGGCGATGGACAAGTTCATCGCGTTCCTGCGGGCGGTGAAGTCGGGTCAGGGCGGCCCGGCGTTCGCGGACGTCGTCGCGGCCGCCGCGATCACCGTCGTCGACTTCGTGTCCAACTGGCTGATCGCGCGTGTCGCGAAGGGTGCGAGCAAGGTGGCCGGGAAGATCCGCGAGATCGCCCAGAAGATCGGCGCGGCGCTCAAGAAGGTCGTCAAGAAGATCGGCGGCGCCCTCAAGAAGCTCGGCAAGAAGATCGGCGACAAGCTCAAGGCCGCCCGCGACAAGTTCAGGGCATGGCGCGAGAAGCGCAAGGCGAAGAAGGACGCGAAGAAGGACCCGCAGGCCGAGCAGCGCAAGAAGCAGGAGCGGCTGGACAAGGCCGTCGCGGCGATCCGGCCCGCGGTCGCGCGGCTGCTCGCCAAGGGCGTGTCCACGTTCCGGCTCAAGGCGCAGATGCTGTGGTGGAAGACGCGGTACCGGCTGACCTCCCTGACGGTCGAGGCCGGGAACCCGGCGCGGATCGTCGCGACCGTCAACCCCAAGGCCGACGTCGCGCAGGCGGTCAAGATCGTCGGCTCCGAGCTCCAGCGGATCCTCGCGGAGGTCGGCGACGAGCTCATGGCGGAGGCGGCCGCGCGGGGCGAGGTCGCCCAGATCGCGCAGGACCGCGCGGCCGGCAAGGGTGCGGTCACGGAGGCGAGGAAGTCCGGCGCCGCACCGAAGAACCAGCGCCCCGCGATGTCGCCGGCGGCGGAGTCGGCGACGATCGCCGGGGCGCACGGGGGCGTCCCCCGCGCGCCCGGGCAGAAGGAGAGCATCGAGCTGGCGCCGGGCGTCTGGGTCCGGGAGGACCAGGTGCGGCACCCCTCCGGGGTCACGTCACCGGGTCTCATCCACACGCTGTTCGGCGGGAACCGGAGCGGCCGGTACCGGGCCAAGATGCAGCAGAACGTCGACAAGCTCGGCGGGCCCGAGAAGCTCGACGCCCTCCAGGCCCTGCGCGACCTCAAGCGCGCGGGCATGGACGACGCCACGATCCGCGACTCGATGTTCGCGATCATGCGCGGCGAGCGCCCGGACCACCCGGCTCTCGACGTGGCCCCGGTGCTGGGCGCGAACGGCAAGGAGACGCGCGAGAGCAAGGCCGCGCGGAAGGCAGCCGACGACCGGCTCGTGGTCCTGGGGGCGACGACGCGCCTCGTCGGCACGGTCGAGCCCGGGCGTCACCCCGCGGCGGCGGCGACGACGTTCATGGCGCTGAGCTCCGTGGGCGAAGGGGGAGGATCGGTCGAGGACGCGGTGACGCGCGCCAACCCGATGGCACCCACGGACGCCGTCCCGCAGTCCGCGGCGTCGCGTGTCCCGGAGGACGTGCGCAAGGCGTCGGAGGAGCGGGACGCCCGCAAGCACGTGAAGCGTGAGGTCGAGGTCACCAAGACGTACATCAAGATGCTCATGGCGACGGAGCAGGTCGTGTTCTCGTCGACCGCCGAGTGCGTCGCGTGGATCCGGCGCAGCTTCAAGGACCATCTGCTGGGCCGCCTGCGGGCGCTCAACTGGCCGAACGGATAGGTGGGGCGATGACGGACGAGAGGTTCCTGACGCCGCGGTACGACGTGTCCTGGGACGACATCGGGGACGAGGTCGAGCGGCTCGGCGGCACCCGGGTGGACGGCGACGACGACGAGGTCGTCGAGTGGCGGCTCGACGGCGCGGTCGTGCGGCTCTTCGAGGACTCGGCCCTGCACGTGGACCAGCTCGGCGTCAGCGGGCAGCGGCGTGACGAGGTCGCGGACGCGCTCGCCGGGGTGCTGCCGGTGCACGGGCCCGACGACGTGCCGGGGCTGTTCGACGGCGCGGAGGGGGTCGGCGACCTCGAGCACGCGCTCGGCGTCCTCGCGGCGCTCGCCGAGCACGAGCCGGACCCGATGCTGGTCGAGGTGCTCCGCCGTGGGCTTCGGCACGAGGACCCGGACGTCCGGCACGCCGCGCTCGTCGCGGCGAGCGTCCCGGCCTGGGCCGTCGTCCGGCCGGACGTCGAGCGCCTGACGCAGGACGAGGACGCCGACGTGCGCGCCATGGCGCCGCTCGTCCTGCGGGCTCTCGACCAGCCCTGAGGGCTCGGCGACAGCGCCCGGTCACTGCCGGAACAGGAACGACGGCGCCGCCACGGAGGTCGGGACGACGAGCAGCCGCGCGGCCACCGCGCCGTACAGCGGCGACGCCTGACCGTTGCCCACCTGGAGCTGGCGCGAGCTGAGCAGCGTGTCGCGGATCAGCACGATCGACTGCGAGAAGGTGCCGTCGGGCCGGACGACGACCGGGTTGCGCACGCTCATGACGCCCGCCGACCAGCTCAGGTGGGCGTCCTCGCCGGGCGGGAAGTCGGTGCCCACGGCGAACACGACCTCGCCGGGACGGGCGACCGCCGGGGTGACGACGACGCGCGGCTGCCGGATCTCGACGGTCGCGGCGGCCGTGTCGTCCGCCGGGTCCGCGTCGGGCGGGGTCGACGTGACCGCTCCGGTGACCTGCACGGTGGTCGGCGGCGTGAGGGGCGGTGGGCTCGTCGGGCCGGGCGGAGGGGCCAGCGTGGCCTCCAGCACCACGGCGTCGCCGGCCGGGATCGTGCCGAGGTCGCAGGTCCCGGACGCGTCGAGGCACGGCTGACCCGTGGCCTGGACGACGAGCGGGGCGGGCAGCCCGGTGGTCAGCCGCACGTCCTGCACGGGTCGCGTGCCGGTGCTGCGGACGGTGAACGTCGCGGTCACGGGTCGTCCGCCGGTCCAGACGGTCGGCGCCGACAGCGTGACGGTCACGCCGACGCCGCTGACGCCGGCGGCGACACCCCGGAGCACCACGCTCGCGGTGTTGTTCCCCAGCACCCGTTCGGCGCTGGCGCTCCGGACCACCCCGGGCACGGTCGTCGGGGCCGGACCGCCGATGCCCTGCACGGGGATCGCGAACGCGGCGGAGTCCCCGGCGGCCAGCGGGTCGGGCAGCGTGCACGTGACGAGCGCGGCGGCCACGGTGCACCCGGTCGCCCCGGGGGTCGTGACCCCGGCGGGCAGCTCGACGGTGACCGTCCCCCGGGCGGCGGGTGCCCCACCCGCGTCGGTGACCGTCGCGGTGACGGTCGCCGCACCGGCGTCGACCGCGCTCGCGGTCATCGTCAGCACGAGGTCGGTGAACGGCTGGTAGGCGGGGTCGGTCTCGAGGCGGATGCCGTCCGTCACGACGCGCGCACCTGTCCCGTCGTCGGCGAGCTCCCAGATGCCCCACTCGTGCGCCTCCCCGGCGCCGATCGCGGCGACGGCGATCCGGGTGCCGTCGGGCGACCAGGCGGGGGTGTCGGACACCGACAGGAGCCGACGGCTGGGCGTGGGACCCCCGGCGGCGGTGAAGCCGGTGAGCGCGGTCGCCGACTCGACGACCGTGCCCGTCGGGTCCACGAGCGTCGCGATGCCGACCGCGCCCCGGGTGTCCACGCGTGCGGGGTTGCCGAGCGGCGCGGGGATCACGAGCGACGCGGCCGCGATCCGGTCGCCCTGCGGCGACCACGCGGGTGCGCGGCCCAGGACGGGGTAGGTCGTCGGGCAGGGCAGCGACGGGCACAGGCCGTTCCGGGGCACGGTCAGCGGCTCGGCCGTCCCGGCGTCGACGTCCGCGACCCACAGCAGCGTCGCGTCCCCGGCGTCGTCACCGGGTGTCGCGACGAAGGCGGCCGTGAGGTCGTTCGGGACCCGGACCGAGCGCTCCAGCACCAGCCGGGTGCCGTCGGGCGACCAGGACGGTGCGCGGTCGCCGACGCCGTAGGTGCTGCCGTCGATCGCGGGCAGGGCCACCGGCTCGGCGTCGCCGAACGTCTGACCCGGCCGCACGTCGACCACCCAGACGGTCGGGGAGGTGTCCCCGTCGCTGAGGAAGTTGCCGTACCGGGTGAACGCGATCCGGGTGCCGTCGGGCGACCAGACCGGGTCCACGTCGACGTCGTCGATCGCGCGGTCGTAGTCGAGGACCTCGGTGGTGTGCGTCCGGGCGTCCGTGACGTGCAGCGCCCAGCCGACGACCCAGCTGACCCCCTCGATGTCCTCCGGGTAGTCGACGACCTCACCGGTCGAGACGAACCGGTCGCCGCTGGGGGAGTACGAGGGCATCGCGTCGGACAGGAGCTCGGGGACGGCGGTGGGGGTCACGCCGGTGCCGGGCCGGCCGGGCCACGCGCGCGGTGCGACGGCGCGCCGGTCGGACCCGTCGTCGGCGACCACGTCGGCCACGCCGGACCGGGGACCGGTGACCTCGACGGCGAGCGCCCCGCGGAGCCCGTCGGGCCCCGCGGACCAGGTCCCGTGGGACTCCCCGACGCCCTGGTCACCGCCGCCGTACAGGTACCCCAGGAAGGAGCCCTCGTCGTCGAAGCCCTCGTAGAACTCCGAGGCGAGCACGTCGCCCGCCGGGTCGAACGCGGTGCTCGTGAACGCGAGGGTCGTGCCCTCGTCGAAGATGTCGTCCAGCTGCTGCGGGAAGGCGGGCTCGGAGCCCTGGACCTCGCTGAGGTCGGCGACGGTCCGGTCGCGGGTGAGGTCGGGCGTGAACGTGCTGTCGTCCTCGTCGACGCCGCGGTCGTCGAGCGGCAGCACGGCGACGGAGCCGTCGGGCCGGAACTGGGTGGTCGAGAACGCGACCACCGCGCGGGTGAAGCCGTCCTCGAGGTACTGGGCTGACACCGAGGGCTGCGTCTCCGCGACGTCCGGCGTCTCCGTCAGCGGCGCGGGCGCCGCCGTCGGGTCGTCCGCGTCAGCGAGGTACAGGTCGCCCAGCCCGCCGTCGCCGCGGGTGCTGGAGAACACCAGGGACGACGAGTGCGGCAGCCACGCCGGCCACAGGTCGTCGGCCGGGCTCGGGGCCACGGTCACGGGGTCCGGTCCGGCGCAGCCGTCGGTGCCGGTGGCGGGGATCGTCGCCACGACGACGTCCCAGCTCCCGGAGGCGTCCGTGGCGTACGCGACGCGCCCGTCGGTCGCGGAGACCACGGGGTGCGACGTGCGCGAGCCGTCGCACGTCATCCGCACGAGGCGTGGGTCCTGACCGTCGGCGTCGACCCGCACGTAGACGTCCGCCGGCCCGTCGGGGTCGGACCCGCGGCTGCTGACGAACGCCAGGTACTCGACGTCGTCGCCGGTGGTGTGGCTCGGCTGCCCGTCGTAGGTGTGACCCGACTCGAGCGGGACCGCGGACGTCACGGCGTACCAGCCGCCGTTGTCGGACCCCACCATGTCGACCCGGGCGACGTGGGCCGTGCTCTCCGTGAACGCGAGCCGCGGCAGGTCGGCGACGGGCGGCGGCAGCGCCGCACGAGCCGGTGACGCCGCGCCGCTGCCCGCGACGGGCAGCACGAGAGCGGCGACGACGAGTGCCGACCACCCGACGTGCCGACGCGGCATGACAGCCCCCTCCCGTGTGCCCCCTGCCCACGCTCCCGGAGCGGCCGTGGGCCGTGGCGAGCCGAGGGCGCACCCACGGCTCACCTCTGAGGAGCACGGAACCCGCCGCGACGGACACGACCGGGGCGACGGGTTTTCGGGGGGACCGGTCAGATGAGCCCTTCCCGCAGCGCGTACGCCACGGCGTGCGACCGGTTGCGCAGCTGCAGGCGTGTCGTCACGTCGTGCAGCACGTTCTTGACGGTCCGCTCGGAGTAGGCGAGCTCGCGGGCGATCTCGGACGTGTCGTACCCGTCGGCGATGAGGCGCAGCACCTCGATCTCCCGCGACGCCAGCCCGGTGAACGTCAGCCCCCGGGGCCGGAGCACCTGCCGCTGCAGGGTGCCCACCTGGTCGAGGAGCCGGCCCAGCAGGTCCGGGGGGACGCTGCCCTCACCGGTCGCCGCGCCGCAGATGACCCGGACCAGCCGGTCGGGAGTCGCCTCGCTACGGCGGACCAGCCCCAGCACACCGGCCTCCACGGCCGTCACCACGTCGCCGTCCTCGAGCCGGCCGGCCACCAGCACGGCCTGGCTCGGCGTCTGCCTTCGCACCATCCGCACGAGTCTCAGCGCGTCGTCGTCGACCGCGTCCGCGACCACGACGGCGACCTGCGAGGACTCGGCCTCCTCGGGTGCGAGCACGCGCACCTCCGGCCGGGGCCGCAGCGCACTGACGACGCCCGCCTCCGAGATCGGGTCCCGCGCACTGACCCATACCGCGACTCGTTCCATGACGTGCCCCCTGACCCCTGTCATCCGGCCCCCCCGGATGCTCGTCCGGACAGCGTGCCGGGGTGCACTGATCGTGCAGTCAACATCGGCTCAACGGGCAGCACCGTTGCCCCATCGGCCCGTCCGCCGGACCGTCGTGGCGCGGGTCCCCGAGCCGTACGGTGCCGAGCATGACGACGACGGCAAAGCTGGACTCGGCGCGGGTGGAGCTCTCGCCCGGCACCGAGGCTGTGGTGCCGCTGCACATCCGCAACACGGGCACGACGGTCGAGGGATACCGGATCGAGGTGCTCGGGGCGCCTGCGGCGTGGACCACCATCGAGCCCGCGGTGATCGACGGGCTCTACCCGGACACGTCCACGACCGCGACCATCCGGTTCGCACCGCCGCGGTCCGCCACTGTCCCCGCCGGGCCCCTGGACTTCGGCATCCGCGTGGTGCCGTTCGAGCACGTCGACGAGACCGTCATCCCCGAGGGCGTCGTCGAGGTGCTGCCGTTCCTCGACACCACGGCCGAGCTGCTGCCCCGCACGTCGCACGGTCGGCGCGGCGCGAAGCACCGGGTCGCGTTCGACAACCGCGGCAACGTCCCCGTCACGGTCACGCTGCAGGCCGCCGACGAGCAGAACGCCCTCGACTACGGCATCAGGCCCCAGCTCCTCACCGTCGGTCCCGGCGAGGCGGCGTTCGCCGACGTCAAGGTGAAGCCCGCGCGCTCGACGTGGCGCGGCCCGGACGTCACGCACCCGTTCACGGTGACGGCCGCGGCCGAGAACACCACCCCGGTGCTGCTCGACGGCGCGCACGTGCAGACCGCGATCATCCCGAAGTGGTTCTTCAAGGCCCTCCTCGCGCTGCTCGCCCTCCTCGCGCTCCTCGCGCTGCTGTGGTTCACCGTGTTCAAGCCGGTGATCGAGTCGGCCGCGAAGTCGTCGGTCGAGGACGAGGTCGCGCAGGCCAACGAGGCCGCCGCCGCGGCGCAGGAGGCGGCCGCCGACGCCCAGCAGGGGTCCGCGCAGGCCGCGCAGGCCGCGGCCGCCGCACAGGAGCAGGCGGCGAAGGCGGACGAGGCCACGAAGAACCTGCCGGTCACCCCGTCCGAGCTGTTCTCCCCGACGGTCCAGCGCCTGACCGCGACGAACGTCGCGCCGGGCGCCACGGAGACCGACGCGTTCACGGTGCCCTCCGGCAGCACGATGCGCATCACCGACCTGGTGCTCAACAACCCGCAGGGCGACTTCGGCACGATGACGCTCTCGGTGGTGCCGGCCGACGGCGGTGACGCCGTGACCCTGCTCGAGGTGGCGCTGGAGAACTTCCGCGACAACGACTACCACTTCCAGACGCCGATCCTCGTGCCGTCCGACGGCGCCTTCCAGATCGAGGTGGCCTGCCGGACCGTCGGGACCCCGCCGGACGGCACCCCGCCGCCGACCGCCTGCAACGACGCCCTCGTCTTCAGCGGCACCCTCGCCACCCCGCCCCCGCCGCCCGCGGCACCCTGACGGGCCGACGACGATGCCGATGGGACCGGCGCTGCGCGTGGGTGACGTGGCGCTCTGCCCGATGATGGACGGCCCCAAGCCGCACGTCGGCGGGCCCATCACGCCGGCGGCCGCCGTGGTGACCGTGCTCATCGGCGGGCAGCCCGCGGCCGTCGCGAACAACATGCCCGGGTCGATCCCGTGCGTCTCGCCCGCGCCGAACGGCATCGCGATGGGCAGCATGACCGTGCTGATCGGCAACTTCCCGGCCGCCCGGCTCGCCGACCTGAGCATGCACGGCATCCCCATCGCGCCCGGGCCCGGCTGCCCGACGGTGATCATCGGCGGTTGACGCCGGGCCCTGTCCGCAGGGGACGGTAGAAGGCCCGCAGCTCGTCGAGCAGCAGGTCGGGGGCCTCCAGCGCGGCGAAGTGGCCGCCACGGTCCAGCTCCGTCCACCGGACCAGGTGGTGGTCGCGGGCCGCGGCGGTCCGGGTCAGCGGGTCGGTCGGGAACAGGGCGACGCCCGTCGGCACCCCGCTCGACGCGCCGGGCGCGGGCCTCGCGACCCGGTTCTCGAAGTAGAGGTTCGCGGACGTCGCGGCCGTCCGGGTGGCCCAGTACAGGACGACGAGGTCCAGCACGTCGTCGACGTCCACGCCGCCGAACGGCGGGCGGGCGGGGTCCGTCCAGTCGTGGACCTTGTCGAGCACCCACGCGAGCTGCCCGGCCGGCGAGTCCGCGAGCGCGTGCCCGATCGTGTGCGGCCGGGTCGACTGCAGGGCGGCGTACCCGCCGTCGGTGCGCGCGCGCTCGGCGCCCGCGTCGACCCTCGCCGCCTCGTCCGCCGTCTCGTCGGCTGCGTGCGCGGGCACGTCCAGGTTGGCGTGCAGGTGCACCCCGACCACCCTGTCCGGCGCGAGCCGCCCGACGAGCGGCGAGACGACCGACCCCGTGTCTCCGCCGGCCGCCCCGAACCGCCCGTACCCGAGCCGCTCCACGACCACGACCCACGCCCGCGCGACCCGCTGGTGGTCCCAGCCGGGCCTGGACAGCGGCGTCGAAAACCCGGACCCGGGCAGCGAGGGGGCGACGACATGGAACGCGTCGGCCGGGTCGCCGCCGTGGCGGGCCGGGTCGGTGAGCGGCCCGACGAGGTCGACCACGTCGAGCACCGAGCCCGGCCACCCGTGCGTCAGGAGCAGCGGCAGCGCGTCCGGTTCCGGCGAGCGCGCGTGCACGAGGTGGACGCGCTGGCCGTCGACCGTCGTGACGAGGTGCGGCACCGTGCCGAGCCGTCGCCGCACCCGTCCCCAGTCGTAGCCGGTGAGCCAGTGCTCGACGACCTCGCGCAGCACGTCGGCGGGCACGCCGCGCTCCCAGCCGGTGCCCGGCACGTCGACCGACCACCGCGTGCGACGCAGGCGGTCCCGCAGGTCGTCGAGGACCTCCTCCTCGACGACGGGGGTGAACGGCTCCACGGTCGGCCTCTCCGGCCCGGCCGGCCCGGACCTCCACGCGCCAGCCTCGCGGAGCCCACCGACACGAGCACGGTCAGGGCTGTGCTTGACCACGTCGTCGTCGGGTGCCATCGTGCCAACTAACCAGTTGGTTGCCGTCGCCGAGGAGCCCCCATGTACGCCGTCCCGCCCCAGCACGGCCGCACGTTCGTGGTGACCGGCGCCAACAGCGGCACCGGCAGAGCCGCCGCCGAGCAGCTCGCCGCGGCCGGGGCGCGCGTGGTGCTCGCCGTCCGGGACGCCGAGAAGGGCGAGAAGGCGCTCGCGGAGATCCGCGCCGCCCACCCCGACGCGGTCGCGGAGGTCCGGGTGGTCGACCTCGCCGACCTGGCGTCCGTCCGCCGGTTCGCCGCCGGTCTGACCGCCGACCTCGACCACCTCGACGTGCTCGTCAACAACGCCGGCGTGATGGTGCCACCGACCCGGTTCGAGACGGTCGACGGCTTCGAGCTGCAGCTGGGCACGAACTTCCTCGGCCCGTTCGCGCTCACCAACCTGCTGCTGCCGCTGCTCCTGGCAGCGCCCGCACCGCGCGTCGCGACCATGAGCAGCGGGGTCGCGAGCTGGGCGCGGATCCGGTTCGACGACCTGCAGTGGACCCGCCGGTACCGGCCGTGGCGGGCGTACGGGCAGTCCAAGCTCGCCGACCTGCACCTCGCGCGGCACCTGGCGCGCGTGTCCGACGAGCGCGGGTGGCCGCTGGTCAGCACCGCCGCGCACCCCGGGTTCACGCGGACCAACCTGCAGACGGCGGGCGCGTCGCTCGGCCGGGAGACGCCACGCCGGTCGATCTTCTCCGGCGAGTCCTTCATGCCGTCGATGCTGCCGCCCGAGGGGGCGGGGTCGATCCTGCTCGCCGCGACGAGCCCGCTCGCCACGCAGGGGTCGTACTTCGGGCCGACGGGCCGGTTCGGGCTCGTCGGCGACCCCGGTCCGGCGCGGCTGAACCGGCGGATGCGGGACGCCGCGACGGCTGCCCGCCTGTGGGCCGTCGCCCAGGACCTGACCGGCACCGCGCTCCCGGCATGAGCGCTCCCGACGCGGGCGCCGCCGGCACGAAGGCTGCCGGCACGAGCACTGCCGGCACGAGCGCCGCCGGCACGGGCAGGGCCGGCGCGAGGTCCGGGTTCGACGCGGGGTCGACGCCCGCCCGGATCCTGGCCGCGGCGGCCGACGAGTTCGCCGAGCGTGGCCTGGCCGGGGCCCGCGTCGACCGGATCGCCGAGCGTGCCGGCGCCAACAAGCAGCGCCTCTACGCGTACTTCGGCAGCAAGGACGCGCTCTTCGACGCGGTCGTCGAGGACCGCATCGACCAGTTCGTCGACGCCGTGCCGTTCACGGCCGACGACCTGCCGGGCTACGCGGTCCGGCTGCTCGACTTCAACCTCGCGCACCCCGAGCTCGTCCGGCTGCTGCTGTGGCACACGCTCGAGCGCCCGGGGGTGCTCGACGGTCTCGCCGAGTGGCAGCGGGCGACGGAGGCCAAGGTCGCGGCCCTGCACGACGTGCTCGGCGGCCGGCCGTCGCCGGGGAACCCGTCTGCTGCGTCGCTGCTCGCGCAGGTGCTCGGCCTGGTGCACGGCCTGCTGCTCGTCCCGGGCGCGGCGCGCGGCACGGTCCGGGACGACCTGACGGCGGCGGTGCACCGCCTCGTCGCGGACTGAGGACCGCGAGGGCGTCAGTGGTCGGTGGGAGCCTCCTCGGAGGAGCCCTGCGTCCCCGCCACGAGGAGGTCGTCCCATGCCGCACGCGCTGTCCGACCGTGTCGCCGGTCCCGTGCTGACCCCGTCCGACGACGGCTACGAGGACGAGGTCGCCTCGTTCTCGACGACCCTCGGCCACCACCCGGACGTGGTGGTCGGGGCGACGAGCGTGCAGGACGTCGTCGAGGCCGTCCGGTACGCCCGGGCGAACGGCCTGCACGTCGCCGCCCTCGCGACGGGCCACGGCGGTCCGCCCGTCCGGTCCGGGGTCCTCGTCAGCACCCGGCGTCTCGACGAGGTCGACATCGACGTAGGGACCCGCGTCGCGACGCTCGGCGCGGGCGTGCGGTGGGGTCAGGTCGCCCAGGGCGCCGCACCGTCGGGGCTCGCGCCGGTCGCGGGCTCGTCGCCGACCGTGGGCGTCGTGGGGTTCCTGCTCGGCGGCGGCCTCGGCCCGTTCGCGCGCAGCCACGGGTTCAGCTCCGACCACCTCGTGTCCGCGACGGTCGTCACGGGCGCCGGCGACGTCGTCGAGGCGAGCGAGGACGAGCACCCGGACCTGCTCTGGGCGCTGCGCGGCGGGAAGTGGGGGCTGGGGATCGTGACGTCGGTCCGCGTCCGGCTCGCCGAGATGTCCTCCCTGTACGCGGGCGGCCTGTTCTTCGACACGGAGCACGTCGAGACGGTGCTGCGGGGCTGGCTGGCGTGGACCGCGACGGCCGAACCGTCCACCACCACGAGCGTCGCGATCGTGCGGTTCCCGCCGCTCGACGTGGTGCCTGCGCCGCTGCGCGGGCGCACCGCGATCGGCCTGCGGTTCGCCCGGCCCGGCGACCACGCCACGGGGGAGCAGGTCGCCGCCCCGCTGCGCGCGCTCGCGCCCGTGCTCCTCGACGCCCTCGGCCCGCTGCCGCTGGACCAGGTGGCCCGGATCCACAACGACCCCGAGAACCCCGGTCCGAGCTGGGCCGGCGGCGGTCTGCTCACGCATGCCGACGACGACCTCGCCACCGTGCTCCTCGACCGGCTCGGGCCGGACGCCGACCACCCGTTCGTCGCCGTCGAGGTCCGGCACGTCGCGGGCGCCACCGCCGACGACGTGCCCGCCGGGTCGGCCGTGTCCGGGCGCGGTGCCGCGCTGACGTTCGGGCTCGTCGGGCTCGACCCCACGACCTTCGAGGACCTCCCGGCGGTCGGGCGGTCGCTGCTCGAGGACCTGGCACCGTGGGTCGCCGACGAGCTGAACCCGAACTTCGGCGGCGGGCTCGGACCGCCCCGCTGGTCTGCGGCGACGTCCTCCCGGCTCGCCGAGGTGCGCCGCTCGTACGACCCGGACGGGGTGCTCTGAACCTGCGACCGGGCCGCGTGGGGAGGAAGGGTGAAGGGTTCCGTGTACCGGCCACGCACCTCGGCTGTTCCTGGCACGCTCGCCACGTGCCCTGGGCTACTTTCCGAGGGCGGTGGAATCCGGTCGCGCTCGACGCTGCCGTCGCGTCACGATGCGTTCCGCCGACCCTCGCGAGCAGCGCCGCGGTGGGCACCCGACCGGCCGACGACGGCCGGGCACGAGAGGACATGATGACGTTCGCAAGCCGACGCCCGCACGGACACGGGCGCGCCACGCCTGAAGGGCCGGGACCGTCCCCGGCCGACCGACCCCGCGAGCTCGGCGCCGCCCGTCGGGCGAGCCTGCGGCTCGTCGCCCTCGGCGCCGTCGGGGTGCTCGTCGCAGGCGGCCTCGCTGCGTGCTCGTCGAAGCCGCCGGGGCCGCAGGACGCCGCGAAGGCGCTGGCCTCCGCGCTCACGTCGGGCAGCTTCACCGCCGTCGAGTTCGCCGCCGGCAGCGGTGACGCCGCCGCGGCCGCCGAGGCGCGGACCGCGGCCTACGAGGGTCTCGCGCCGCTCGAGCCGAAGGTCACCCTGAAGTCCGCGGAGACCCCGAAGGACGACCCCGACACGGCCACGGCCACCCTCGCGTTCACCTGGGACGTCGACGACACCGACGACGACTGGACGTACACGACGACGGCCCACCTCGCACGGGACACCGACGACGAGGCCGTGTGGCGGGTCACCTGGTCGCCGGCGCTCCTCGCCCCCGACCTCGTGGCCGGCGAGAAGCTCGCCACGAGCCGGGTCCGCGCGGACCGCGGCAACGTGCTCGGCGCCGGCGGTGCCGTGCTCGTCGAGCCGCGCCAGGTGTGGCGGATCGGCGTCGACAAGACGCGCGCGGACGCCGCGGGCCAGGACGCCGCAGCACGGGCGCTGGCCGCCGCCCTCGGTCTGGACGCCGAGGCGTACGCCGCCAAGGTCGCCGCCGCCGGGCCGAAGGCGTTCGTCGAGGCCATCACGGTGCGCCAGGGCGACCCGGCCTACGACGTCCCGGCGCTCACGGAGCTCCCGGGCGTGGGTGCGGTCGCGGACGAGCTGCCCCTCGCGCCGACCCGGGTGTTCGCGCGCCCGATCCTCGGCACGGTCGGCCCTGCGACGGCGGAGATCGTCGAGAAGTCCGACGGGGCGGTCGCCGCGGGCGACCTGGCGGGGCTGAGCGGTCTGCAGCGTCAGTTCGACGCGCAGCTGCGCGGGAAGCCGGGGATCTCGGTCACCGCGGTGTCGGCGGACGGCGCGGCCAAGCGGGAGCTCTTCAGCAAGGACCCCGTGGCGGGCACCCCGCTGGCCACCACGCTGGACCCCGCGCTGCAGCAGACCGCCGAGGACATCCTCGCGGGCGTCGGGCCGGCGAGCGCGATCGTCGCCGTGCAGCCGTCGTCGGGCGACGTGCTCGCCGCGGCGAGCGGGCCCGGTGGCGAGGGCATGTCGACCTCGACGCTCGGCCAGTTCGCCCCCGGCTCCACGTTCAAGGTCGCCTCGGCACTGGCGCTGCTGCGTGGCGGCATGACCGCCGACAGCACCCTGACGTGCCCGCCGACCACCACGGTGGACGGCCGCTCGTTCTCCAACTTCCCGGGCTACCCGACGGACAAGCTCGGTGACGTCCCGCTGCGCACCGCGTTCGCCAACTCGTGCAACACGGCGTTCATCGGCGCCCGCGACTCCGCCGACCAGAACGCCCTCATCGACGCCGCCGGCTCCCTGGGCCTGGTGCCGGACGCCGACCTCGGCTTCGCCGGGTTCCTCGGTGCGGTCCCCGCGGACTCGGACGGCACCGACCACGCCGCGTCGATGATCGGCCAGGGCCGCATCCTCGCGTCGCCGCTGGGCATGGCGACGGTCGCCGCGTCGGTCGCCGCCGGCCACACGGTCACGCCGCACCTGGTCACCCCCGCGGAGGACTCGTCACCGGCGACCGCGACGCCGGCGGCCACCGACGACGCAGGTGACTCGCCGTCGCCCGGCGTCACCCCGCGTCCGGCGGTCCCGCTCACCACGGCCGAGGCGCAGACCCTGCAGGGCCTCATGCGCGCGGTCGTCACGGAGGGCGGCGCGACGTTCCTGCAGGACGTGCCGGCACCCGAGGTGGCCGCCAAGACGGGCACCGCCCAGTTCGGCGAGGACGGGAACCTGCAGAACCACGTGTGGATGATCGCGATCCACGGCGACCTGGCCGTCGCCGTGTTCGTCGACGTGGGCGACTACGGCTCGACGACCGCCGGCCCGCTGATGGAGCAGTTCCTGACGGCGGCCGGATGAGCAGCGGCTTCGTCCCGCCCGACGAGGGCGACGGCCGCTCGCAGTACGAGCGGCTGGTCGCCGGCGACTGGTACCGCGGCGACGAGCAGATCGGCGCGCTGGGCGCGCACGGTCAGGAGCTCGCCGCCCGGTACGCCGAGGAGTTCCGCACGGACCGGGCCGCCGCCCAGGCCACGCTCGCGGAGCTCCTCGGTTCGCTGGGGGAGGGCACCACGATCCGCCCGCCGCTGTCCGTCGACTACGGCTCCCACCTGCACGTCGGTGCGGGCACGTTCGTGAACTTCGGCCTGGTGGCGCTGGACGTCGCGCCGATCCACATCGGCGACGCCGTGCAGATCGGCCCGAACGTGCAGCTCCTCACGCCGGTCCACCCGCTCGACGCGGCCCCGCGGCGCGACGGCTGGGAGGCCGCGAGGCCGATCACCATCGGCGACAACGTGTGGCTCGGCGGCGGCGTGATCGTGTGCCCGGGCGTCACGATCGGCGAGAACACGGTCGTCGGGGCGGGCGCGGTCGTCACGAAGGACCTGCCGGCCGGCGTCCTCGCGGTGGGCAACCCGGCTCGGGTGGTCCGCGCGCTCTGAACGCCCGTCCGACGCCGTGATGGGATGGGCGGACCCGACGACGAAGGAGCTCGCGATGACGCGACCGTGGATCCGCCCGCTGGGCGGGACCGACCTCCAGGTGTCCGCCGTCTGCCTGGGCGGTGGACCGCTCGGCAGCATGCCCGGTCTGTTCGGCCGCGACACCCCGGCGGAGGACGGCGTCGCCACCGTGCTCGCCGCGCTCGACAGCCCGATCCGGTTCATCGACACGTCGAACGGGTACAGCGACGGCGAGAGCGAGCGGCGCATCGGCGAGGCGCTGGCCCGTGCGGGTGGCCTGCCGGCGGACGTCGTCCTCGCGACGAAGGTGGACCCGAGCGGCGGCGACTACTCGGGCGACCGCGTCCGGGCGTCGGTCGAGGAGTCCCGGCAGCGCCTCGGCCTGGACCACCTGCCGCTGGTGCACCTGCACGACCCGGAGAACTTCGACTTCGCCGAGCTGTCCGCGCCGGGCGGTGCGGTGGACGCGCTGGTCCGGCTCCGCGAGGAGGGGCAGGTCGGCAGGATCGGCCTGGCGGGCGGACGGGTGCAGGAGATCGCGAAGTACCTGGACCTGGGCGTGTTCGACGTGCTGCTGGTGCACAACCGCTGGACCCTCCTGGACCGCAGCGCGGGCCCGCTCGTCGAGGAGGCGCTGCGGCAGGGCATGGGGGTCCTCAACGCGGCGGTCTACGGCGGCGGCATCCTCGCCAGCCAGTCCGGCGGCCCGACGACGTACGGCTACCGCCCGGCGCCGCCCGAGGTGCTCGACGCCGTGGAGCAGATGCGGCGGGTGTGCGCCGCGTACGGCACGGACATCGCGACGGCGGCGCTGCAGTTCTCGGTGCGCGACGAGCGCATCTCGTCGACGATCGTCGGCATGAGCCGCCCGCAGCGGGTCGCGGAGACGGTCGACCTGGCGACCGTGCCGGTGCCGGACGCCATCTGGCCGGAGCTCGAGGCGCTGCTCCCGCCCGCCCGGGTCTGGCTGGACGCCGACTGAGGGTTACGGTCGAACGCATGAGTCGAGTCGTGGTCACGGGTGGCAGCGGGAAGCTGGGCAGGGCGGTCGTCGAGCACCTGGCCGAGCACGGGTGGGACGTCGTGAACGTCGACACGGCACCGCCGCCGCCCGGTCAGCCGGCCAGGTTCACGCTCGTGGACCTCACGGACCTGGGCCAGGTGACGGAGGCGTTCAGCGGCATCGACGACCGGTACGACGGCGTCGACGCGGTCGTCCACCTCGCCGCGATCCCGGCCCCCGGCCTGCGCCCGAGCGGCGCGACGTTCGCGAACAACGTCGTCGCGACGCACCACGTGTTCAGCGCGGCTCGCCGTGCGGGGATCCGCAACGTCGTCTGGGCGTCGAGCGAGACGGTGCTCGGCCTGCCGTTCGACACCCCGCCGCCGTACGTCCCGGTCGACGAGGAGTACGCGGTCCGCCCGGAGAGCACGTACTCGCTGGGCAAGGCGGTCGAGGAGGAGATGGCGCGGCACTTCACGCGCTGGGACCCGCAGGCGAAGCTCATCGGCCTGCGGTTCTCGAACGTGATGGTCGACGAGGACTACCGCGCGTTCCCGCAGTTCACGGCACAGGACCGCATCTGGAACCTGTGGGGCTACATCGACGCGCGCGACGGTGCGCAGGCGGTGCGGCTGGCCCTGGAGAGCGAGCTCACCGGGTTCGAGGCGTTCATCATCGCCGCCCCGGACACGGTCCTGCTCGCTCCGTCGGCCACTCTCGTCCAGACGCACTTCCCGGACGTGCCGGTGCGCCGGCCGATCGAGGGCCGCGAGACCCTGCTCAGCATCGACAAGGCCCGCCGTCTGCTCGGCTACGAGCCGACGCACACCTGGCAGTCCCGCCTCCCGGGCGCCCGGGCCTGACCGGGGCCCGAGCGGCAGCATCTGGCGGTCGCCGTCTCAGCTGACGAGAATCCCGACCAGTTTGGTTGGAATTTACGGAACCGCACCTAAAGTCCCCCGCCATGACGACAGCTCGCCTCGCGGCCACGACGGGCCGCCCCTCCCGGCAGCGGACCACCAGCCGCTCCTGTCGCCGCTGACCGCTCCCGGGCCCGCGGTGCACACCCCACGCACCTGAGCCCTCGCCCGCGCGAGCGGGCCCGACTCGTGCCCCCGCGCGAGCGCCCGCCGGCTGCGGCACGCAGACGGCGTCACACACCTCCAGCCACGCACGGCCGTGCCCGGCGCGCCGTGCGCCTGCCGCGCGCCCCGACATCGAAGGACGACACCCATGAGCGACCCGCTCTCCCTCATCGAGAACGACCGCCGCCGCCGCCGGAGGTGGCCGTGGGCCGTGGCGGCGGCCGTCGTCGCCGTGGCAGTGGTCGGCACCGGCGCCGCAGCCGTCCTCGGCGGCGGCGACGAGGAGCCGACCGGTGCCGCCACGGCGACCGGGCCGGCCGAGCCCGTCCGCGGGGGCACCCTGCAGTTCGCCCTCATCGACTACCAGCACGTCATCGACCCGCAGGCCGGGTCGAGCTACGCGGAGTCGATCATCGCCGGCAACGTGGTCGACAAGCTCACCTGGCAGGACCCCGACACGGGCGAGATCACGCCGTGGCTCGCGACGAGCTGGGACATCGACGACGCGCTCACCGAGTTCACGTTCCACCTGCGCGACGACGTCACCTTCAGCGACGGCACGCCGTTCGACGCGGAGGTGGTCCGGGCCAACTTCGAGCAGTACGTGCACGGTGACGAGGCGCTGCAGATCAAGCCGAACGGCGCGACGCTGCTGCCGAACTACGTCGAGACGCGCGTCGTCGACCCGCACACCGTGACCGTCGTGTTCAGCAAGCCCTCGGCCAGCTTCCTCCAGGCGTCGTCGTTCACCGCGAACTTCCAGCCCGGGTTCCTGTCGCTGTCCACCCTCGCGAAGAACGCCGAGGAGCGCACCGACCCCGCCAACGTCATCGGGACCGGACCGTTCGTCTACGAGTCGTGGACGCCGCAGGTCAGCACGGTCCTGGTCAGGCGTGCCGGCTACGACTGGGCGCCCGCGGCCCTCAAGCACGAGGGCGAGGCCTACCTCGACAAGATCGTGTTCAGCTCCGTCCCCGAGGCGAGCGTGCGCACCGGGTCGCTCGAGTCCGGCGAGGTCGACGCGACGCTCGACGTGCAGACCACGGACGAGGCGCCGCTGCGCGACAAGGGCTTCGTCGTCGAGTCCGGGCGGGTCCGCGGCGCGGACATCCGGTTCGACTTCAACGTCGGGCTGTTCCCGACCGACGACCTGGCGGTGCGCAAGGCGATCCAGCTCGGCTGGAACCGCGACACCGTCGCGAAGAACGTCCTCACCGACTCCTACGAGATCTCGACGTCGGTCGTCGCCCGCGCCGTCGACGGGTGGGTCGACTACAGCGGCACGCTGCTGCACCAGGACGTCAAGGAGGCCGAGCGCCTGCTCGACGACGCCGGTTGGGCGCCCGGGCCGGACGGCATCCGCGTCAAGGACGGCAAGCCGCTCGTCGTGAAGCTGTCCGGGATCAGCAACCTCGTCGTCAACAAGCCCGCGTACGAGTCGATCCAGCAGGACCTGCGCAAGATCGGGATCGACCTGCAGCTCACCGTCGTGCCGATCGCCGACTACACGGCCAACAACGCGAAGGCGAAGACGGACTTCAACATCACGGCCGCGAACCGCAGCCGGGCCGACATCTCCGTCCTCAACATCACGTACAACCCGACGATCGGGAACGCGAACTACGCGCCGGACGGGTTCGAGGGCCGTCAGGAGCTGATCGACACGCTGTCGGCGCTCGAGTCGACGCTCGACCCGGCGGCGCGCCACGCGGCCGCCGAGAAGGCGCAGGACCTGGTCCTGGAGAAGTACGCGCTGACCAACCCGGTCTACACCCCGGCGCAGGTCATCGCGCACAGCCCCGAGGTGCACGGGATCCTGTTCGACGCCCAGGCGCGCAACCCCTTCGTCAACACGTGGAAGGAGGGGTGAGGGGCGTGGGCCGGGCGGTCCGCGCGAGCGGCAGCCTCACGCCCGTGCGGCGGCGTGAGGTGCAGCCGGCATGACCCGCTACCTGCTGCTGAAGGTCGGTCGCGCGGTCTTCGTCGTGTGGGCTGCGTTCACGCTCACGTTCGTGCTGCTGTACGTGCTGCCGGCCAGCCCCGAGGACCTCATGTTCGACCCGTCCGAGATCAACACGGTCTCGGCGGAGACGAGGGCGGACGTCGCAGCCATGTACGGGTTCGACAAGCCCGTGCCGCTGCAGTACCTCGACCGGCTCGGTCACGCCCTGACCGGTGACTTCGGCAACTCGGTGCACAACGGCCAGCGGGTCTCCGAGGCCGTCGGTGAGGTCCTGCCGGCGACGGTCGTGCTGTCCGTCGCGGCACTGCTGCTCGCCGTCGTCATCGCGTTCGGGATCGCGGTGGTCGCCACGACCACCCGCGTGCCGTTCGTGCGGGGCGTCGTCGAGGCGCTGCCGGCGGCGTCGGTGTCCGTGCCCGTGTTCCTGCTCGGGATCGTCGTGGTGCACGTGTTCTCGTTCCGGCTCGGGTGGTTCCCCGCCTTCGGCGACGCCGGGTGGCGGGGGCTCGTGCTCCCGCTCGTGACGCTCGCGATCCCGGTGTCCGGTCCCATCGCGCAGCTGCTCGTGCGGAGCTTCGAGACCGAGCTCGCCAGCCCGTACGTGACGACGTCCACCGCGAAGGGCGCGACCCGCGGGTGGATCGTGGTCCGCGACGTCGCCCGCAACGCGAGCCTGCCGGCACTGACGATCGCGGGGGTCACGTTCGGCCACCTCATCGCGGGCGCGGTGATCATCGAGACGATCTTCTCCCGCACCGGTCTCGGCCGGCTGACGCAGGTCGCCATCAACAGCAAGGACGTGCCGCTCGTCCAGGGTGTCGTGGTGCTCGTCGCACTGACGTTCGCCGTGATCAACCTGGTCGTCGACGTGATCTACCCGCTGCTCGACCCCCGGCTCCGGGCCGAGCTGCGGTCCCGGCCCGCCGGCCGCGCGGCTGACGCCGCCGGCTCCGCCGCCGCCGACCCGTTCGTGCCCGCCGCCGGGCCCGTCACCGCCGTCACCTCCTGAGGAACCGACCATGACCACCTTCGCCCTCCGGGCACCCGGCGCACGGTTCGGTGCTGCGACGTCGGTCGTGCTCGGGCGCGTCGCCGACGGCGTCCGGGACGTCGCCCGGCAGCCGACGCTGCTGGTCGCGTGGACCGTCGTCCTCCTGGCCGTCGCGTGGGCCGTCGTGCCCGACCTGTTCACCGCGACCAGCCCGTACGAGGGCGACAGCGACCTGTCGTTCGCGCCGCCGGGATGGGACCACCCGTTCGGCACGGACCGGCTCGGGCGCGACCTGTACTCGCGGGCCGTGCACGGTGCGGCGGCCACGCTGACCGCGACCCTCATCGCCGTCCTCGTCGCCCTCACGATCGGAGGGCTGATCGGCCTGGTCGCGGGCTACTTCGGGCGGCACGTCGACACCGCCGTGATGCGCACGGTCGACGTGGGGCTCGCGATCCCGAGCCTGCTGCTGGCCATGGTCATCGTGTCGATGCTCGGGTACTCCACCCGCAACATCGCGCTCGCCGTCGGCATCGCGTCGATCGCGTCGTTCGCGCGCGTGATGCGGGCCGAGGTGGTCCGGGTGGTCGGCAGCGACTACGTCGAGGCCGCGGACGGGGTCGGTGCGCGTCGCCCGGCCGTCGTGCTGCGGCACGTGCTGCCCAACTCGATGAGCTCTGTGCTCGCGCTCGCGGCGCTGGAGATCGGCACGTCGGTGCTCGCCGTCGCGAGCCTCGGGTTCCTCGGGTACGGGGCACCGCCGCCCGAGCCCGAGTGGGGGCTGCTCGTCGCGGAGGGCAGGGACTTCGTCGGGCAGTACCCGTGGATCTCCGTCCTGCCCGGGGTGCTCATCGCCGCGCTCGTCCTGTCGAGCCACCGCATCGCCCGGTCGTTCCGTCGCAGCCACCTGGAGCCCTGATGACCCTCACCACGACCGCCCCGGCTGCGGGTGCGGGTGCGGCCGAGGTCGCCGCACCGTCCGCCCTGCTGCGCGTCGCCGACCTCGGTGTCACGTACCGGACCGCGCGTGGCAGCCGCGAGGCGGTGGTCGACGCGGCGGTGGACGTCGCGCCCGGCGAGTTCGTGACGGTCGTCGGCGAGTCCGGGTCGGGCAAGTCGACGCTCGTCCAGGCGGCCCTCGGTCTGCTGCCCGCGAACGGACGCATCACACGCGGACGCATCGAGTACTCCGGCGTGGACGTGTCCCGGTGGAGCGACCGGCGGCTCTCTCGCGTCCGCGGCTCGTACGTGGGGTTCGTCCCGCAGGACCCCGGTACCGCGCTCAACCCGACCAAGCGCGTCGGCCGGCAGGTGCTCGAGGCCGTCGCCCTGAACGAGCCTGCGAGTGCGCCGCGCACGGCCGCCGAGAGGGTCGGCCGTGCGCTGGAGAGCCTGGAGGTCGCGGGACTCGCCGACGTCCGGCGCGTCTACGAGCAGTATCCGCACGAGCTGTCCGGCGGCATGCGGCAGCGGGTGCTCATCGCGATCGCACTGGCCGGCAGCCCCCGGCTGGTCGTCGCGGACGAGCCGACGAGCGCGCTGGACGTCACCGTCCAGCGCGTGATCCTCGACCACCTCGGCTCCCTGCGGCGGGACCTCGGCATCGGCGTCCTGCTCGTGACGCACGACCTCGGCGTCGCGCTCGACCGGTCCGACCGTGTCGTCGTCATGCACCAGGGACGCGTCGTCGAGCACGGACGCGCGGCCGACGTCCTCCAGGCCCCGCAGGACCCGTACACGCAGCGGCTGCTCGCCGCAGCACCGACGCGCGCCTCGGTCCGGCTCCTGCCGGCGGACCGTGTGGTGCCGCCGTCGGGCGTGGTCGTGCCGGCCCCCGAGGCCGCCGGACCCGTCCTCACCGCCGAGGCGGTCACGCGCACCTTCCACGTGGGCCACGGCGGTACGCGCCGCACCGTCCACGCCGTCGCCGGGGTGGACCTGACCGTCCTGCCCGGCCGTACCCACGCGATCGTGGGCGAGTCGGGTGCAGGCAAGTCGACGCTCGCCCGTCTGCTCGTCGGCATCGGCACACCCGACACCGGGCACGTCCGCGTCGGCGGCGTCCAGCTTGACGGGCTGTCCCGGCAGGAGCGCCGCGAGGTGCATCGCGACCTGCAGTTCGTCTACCAGAACCCGTTCACGTCGCTCGACCCGCGGTTCAGCGTCGAGCGGCTCGTGGGTGAGCCGCTGCGCTCGTTCCGGGTCGGGTCGCGCGCGGCGATCCGCGAGCGGGTGGTGGAGCTGCTCGACCAGGTCGCCCTCGACCCGTCGTACCTGCGGCAGCGGCCCGGGCAGCTGTCGGGCGGGCAGCGGCAGCGCGTCGCGATCGCGCGGGCGCTCGCCCTCGAGCCGCGCACGATCGTCCTCGACGAGCCGGTCTCCGCGCTCGACGTGTCGGTGCAGGCGCAGATCCTCCAGCTCCTCGTCGACCTGCAGGCCCGCCTGGGCCTGAGCTATGTGCTGATCACGCACGACCTGGGTGTCGTCCGGCTGGTCGGTGACGACGTGACCGTCATGAAGGACGGGGTCGTCGTGGAGACCGGGACCGTCGACGACGTGTTCGCCGCTCCTCGCCACGAGTACACCCGGCGGCTGCTCGACGCCGTGCCGGGCAGGGGCCGCTGACCACGACGGTCCCGGCACCGCACCCAGCTCGCCCGATACCGCGGGTATCAGGCGACGGCTCCGCGCCCCCTGAGGGAGTGCGACCCGACAGGGGACGCACCCATCGACTCCCTCGTGCCTGGAGCCCTCATGAGCGCCGTCCCCTTCGCCTTCCTCGTGCATCCGCGTGCCCGCATCGCCGAGGACCTCGCCCGCGTGTGGCGGCCGCTGGGTCGTGTGCCCGAGGGGGTCGTCGAGCGCGCCGTGCGGCGCCTGCCGCTGCCGCCGTTCTCGATGGCCCGCGTGCACCTGCCCGACGAGGGTCCCGACCCCGTCGGCCACGTGGTGCTCGTCCCGTTCGGGGCGCGGCACCTGCTCGAGCACCCGCACGAGGGCCGTGAGCGTGTCGGCCGCGCGATCGACCACGCCGTGCGGGTCGGTGCGGGTGTCGTCGGGCTCGGCGCCCTGACCGCGACCGTCACCGCCGGCGGGGTCACGCTGCGGGACCGCACGGACGTCGGTGTCACCAACGGCAACGCGTACACGGCGGCGGTCGTCGAGGACCAGCTGCTCGCGCTGCTCGGGGACTCCAGCCGCCGACGGGTCGCGGTGGTCGGCGCGACCGGGAGCGTCGGCACCACCCTCGTCCGCCTGCTGGCCCGGTCGCAGGCCGTCGACGAGCTGCTGCTCGTGGCCCGCGGCGCCGCGAAGCTCGACCTGCTCGCCGCCGAGGCCTCCCGCCGCGTCCCGACGACCGTCTCGACCGACCTGCGCGACGTGCGGGGGAGCGACGTCGTCGTCCTGCTGACCGCGTCGGCGGAGGCGCTGCTGGGCGCCGAGCACCTGGCCCCGGGCGCGCTCGTCCTCGACGCGACCCAGCCGCGCAACACGTCCCCGGCACTCCTCGACGAGCGGCCCGACGTGACCGTCGTCGACGGCGGCGTCGTCGCCGTGCCGGAGATGCGGCTGCGCGGCGGGAACATCGGCCTGCCGCAGGGCCGCGCGTACGCGTGCTTCGCCGAGACCGCCCTGCTGGGGCTCGACGGTCACCGCGGTCACTTCTCGCTGGGCGTGCCGACGCTCGAGCAGGTCGACCACGTGCGCCACCTCGCCGCCCGGTTCGCGCGGCACGGGTTCGCGGCGGCCGAGGCCACGTCCTTCGGCCGCGCGGTCGCACGTCCGTCGGAGCTCCACGGCACCGTGGCGGGTGTCCGATGAGCGCTCCGGCCGGTACGGGCAGGGCGCCTCGTCGCGTCGTCCTCCTGGGGGGCGGGTACGTGACGCTGCACGCGTACGGCGCGCTCGTGCGGCGCCTTCGCCGGGAGATCCGTCGCGGCGACGTCGAGGTCGTCGTGGTGAGCGCGGACGACGTGCACAACTTCCACGGCTTCACCGGTGAGGTCGCGGGGGGCCGGGTGCCCGCCCACCTCACGCAGGCACCGCTGGTGGAGGTCATGCCGCACGCGCACGTGCTGCACGCCCGTGTCCTGCACGTCGACCTGGAGCGCTGTGCCGTCACGTACGAGCTCGTCGGCGAGGCGGCCGCGGGGACATCCGGTGCGCCCGCCGGTGCGCACGGCGGCGGGACGGTGCGCTACGACGCCCTCGTGGTCGGCACCGGCGCCACCGAGCCCCTCGACGCGGTGCCGGGTCTCGCCGACCGGGCCGTCACGTTGCGCCGTCCGGGTGGACTTCGGGCGCTCGCGGAGCAGGCCGTGGCGGCGGGGGCCGACGGGCGGCCGGTGGTCGTGGTCGGTGGCGGGATGGCCGGCGTGGAGCTCGCCGCCGCGCTCGCGGACCGCGTCGGCCCGACGCCGCCGCCCGCCGTCGTGCTGGTGCACGCGGGCGACCGGGTGGTCCCCACGCTGCACGACGAGCAGCCACGGCTGGCCGCCCGGTGCGTCGCGGAGCTGGCCCGGCTGGGTGTCGACGTCCGCACGGGGACCCGCGTGGTCGCGGCCGACGAGCACGGCGTGACCCTCTCGGACGGCGCCCACGTCCCCGCCGGCACGGTCCTGGCGACCACCGGCCAGCGCCCGGTCCCGCTGCCCGGCCTGGAGCTGCTCGCGCGCGACGCGAAGGGTCGCCTGCTCACCCAGCGGGACCTGCGCGTCACACCCGTCGACGCGTCCACCGCGACGACCGTGTGGGCCGCGGGCGACGCCGCCGCCGTGCAGCACCCGCGGACGGGCGTGCCGGTGCCGGCGAACGCGCTGTGGGCCATCAAGGCCGGCGACCAGGTGGGCCGCAACGTCGCGCACACCCTGCGCGGGCGGCCCGCACGACCGTTCCGCTACCTTGGCCTGGGGCAGGCGGCGTCGTTCGGCACGGGTCGTGGGGTCGCCGACCTGTACGGGTTCCCGATCACCGGGTGGGCGGCGTGGGTGATGCGCCTCGGCTTCTTCCTGCGGTTCATGCCGTCGCGCTCGCGCGCGCTCCGGATTCCGTTCGCGCTGGTCAGCGCCGGCGCGGGCCGGTCCGCTCGGGCCGGCCGGCACCGTGCGACCGTCGTGCCGGCGCAGGTGCGCGCCTGACCCGGGCCGGGTCGCACAGGTTCGTCATCCACGCTCGGCGCGTGACGACGAGGTCAGTGCGCGCGGGGCGGTGCGCAGGAGGAGCGCTCGACGAGCGCCGTGGGCAGCCGGCTGTGGGTGCTGCGCTCCTTGCCGTCGATCAGGTCGACGAGCATGCGCAGGGCCTCCGCGCCCATCTGCTGCAGCGGCTGGCTGATCGTGGTGAGCGGCGGTGTCGCCATCGCGGACTCGGGCACGTTGTCGAACCCGATGACCGACAGGTCCTCCGGGGTCCGCAGCCCGAGCGCACGGGCGACCTCCATCACCCGGATGGCGGAGAGGTCGTTCGCGGCGAACACGGCCGTGGGCGGCTCGGGCTGCGTGAGCAGCTCGCGGGCGGGCTGGTCCGCGGTCTCGGGGCGGTAGCCGCCGACGCGGACGAGGTCCTCGTCCACCGCGACCCCCGCCGCCGCCATCGCGTGCCGGAACCCGGACTCGCGCAGCGTCGCGGACTCGAGGTCGGGACGGCCGCCGAGGAACCCGATGCGCCGGTGCCCGAGGCCCAGCAGGTGCTCCGTGGCGAGCACGGCGCCACCGAAGCTGTCGGCGTCGACCGTCGGCAGGCCGGACGGACCGGTGTGCGGGTCGACCGCGACAACGGGCACACCGGGCACGGCCTCTACGACCGTTGGAGTGACGATGACGGCGCCGTCGATCAGCGTCCCGGACAGCCGGGAGAGGTAGCGGCGCTCCCAGCCGACGTCCGCGCCACCGACCCCGCCACCCGAGTACGCGAGCAGCTCGTAGCCCGTCGGGCCGACCGCGCTGGACGCGCCCTTGAGGAGCTCGGTGCTGTACGGCTCGAACTCCGCGACGAGGATCCCGAGGACGTTCGTGCGGTAACTGCGCAGGCTGCGGGCACCGAGGCTGGTCTCGTAGCCCAGCTCGTCGATCACTTCCTGGACGCGCGTGAGCGTGCTCTGGGCGACGCCGTACCGACCGTTGACGACCTTCGACACGGTCGCGACGGAGACACCGGCGATCTGGGCGACGTCGGCCATCTTCACTCGGGGGATCGGCTCCACGTCGGCGAGCATAATGCATCAGTTCGATAACGTTCTCGATAACGTTTTTGACATGTGCCCAACTGGCTGCAAACCTTGCGGCGTCCATCCCTCTCAGTGACGACGAGGAGTTCGAAGATGAAGAGGACACCTGTCCTTGGCGCCCTGGCGCTGGGTATGAGCCTCGCCCTGCTCGGAGCCTGCAGCTCCGGCGGCGACGCGGAAAGCAACGACGACTCGACCGGTGGCGGCGAGACGACCATCACCTGGTGGCACAACAGCAACACCGGTGACGGCAAGGACTACTACGACCAGGTCGCGAAGGACTTCGAGGCCGAGAACCCCGGCGTGCACGTCGAGGTCTCCGCGATGCAGCACGAGGACATGGTCACCAAGCTCGAGGCCGCGTTCCAGTCCGGCGACACCCCGGACATCTACATGGAGCGTGGTGGCGGCGAGCTGAAGGACCACGTCGCCGCCGGCATCACGAAGGACATCTCCGAGTCGGCGAAGGAGACCATCGACAAGATCGGTGGCTCGGTCGCAGGCTGGCAGGTCGACGGCAAGACCTACGGTCTGCCGTTCTCCGTCGGCGTCGTCGGCTTCTGGTACAACAAGGCGCTCTGGGCGCAGGCCGGCATCACCGAGCCCCCCGCCACGTGGGACGACTTCTTCGCGGACATCGACAAGCTGAAGGCGGCCGGCATCGAGCCGATCTCCGTCGGCGCCGGTGACAAGTGGCCCGCCGCGCACTACTGGTACTACACCGCGGTGCGCGAGTGCGCCGAGTCGGTCCTCCAGGAGTCCGTCAAGACGCTCGACTTCTCCGACCCGTGCTTCGTCAAGGCCGGCGACGACCTCAAGAAGATCATCGACTCCGAGCCGTTCAACTCCGGCTTCCTGTCCACCCCGGCCCAGACCGGCGCCACCTCCGCCTCGGGCCTCCTGGCCACGGGCAAGGTCGCGACCGAGCTCCAGGGTCACTGGGAGCCCGGCGTGATGCAGGGCCTCACCGAGGACGGCAAGGGCCTCGGCGAGAACACGGGCTGGTTCCCGTTCCCGACGTTCACCGGCGGCAAGGGTGAGCCCACCGCTGCTCTCGGTGGCGGCGACGCGTGGGCCGTCTCGAACGACGCGCCCGACGCTGCTGTCGACTTCGTGAACTACCTGCTCTCCGACAAGGTCCAGAAGGGCTTCGCGGAGCTCGACATGGGTCTGCCGACCAACCCGACGGCGTCGCAGTACGTCTCGGACCCGGCCCTCGCCGACCTGCTCAAGGTTCGTGACGCCGCCCCGTACGTCCAGCTCTACTTCGACACGGCGTTCGGTGCCTCCGTCGGTGGCGCGATGAACGACGAGATCGCCCTGATGTTCGCCGGTCAGGCGTCCTCGCAGGACATCGTCGACGCCACCCAGGCTGCGGCTGACGCGGAGAAGTGATCGACGTGGCAGACGAAGCGAACGCCCCCGTGGGCGCCTCCGCCTCGCCTGCGACGTCCACCCTGGTCGAGGTCGCCGGTCGCGCTCACGCGCGGCCGGCGGCCCCGGCCTCGGGCGGACGCCGTGGGATGGGCCCGGCCGTCCGCAAGCGCCTGGAGATCCTCTTCTTCACGGCGCCCGCCCTCTTGTTGTTCCTGTTCTTCGTGGTCTGGCCCATCATCAAGGCGGTCCAGTTCTCGGTCTACCGGTGGAAGGGCTACGGCCCGCTGGTCGACTTCGTCGGGTTCAAGAACTACATCAGCGTCCTGAACAACGACGTCTTCATCGACGCGTTCAAGCACAACATCATCATCGCGATCTTCTCGATCCTCATCCAGCTCCCGCTGGGCCTGGCCATCGCGCTGCTGCTCAACCGCAAGATGAAGGGTCAGAACCAGCTCCGGACCCTCATCTTCGTGCCGTACGTGCTGGCCGAGGTCATCGCGAGCGTCATCTGGTTCCAGCTGCTCCAGCCGAAGTACGGCGTGATCGACACCATGCTGTCGACCGTCGGGCTGCACGGTCCCGCGCAAGGCTTCCTGGGTGACCCGAAGTGGGCCCTGGCCACCGTCATCGTCGTGCTGACCTGGAAGTACCTGGGTCTCGCGATCATCCTCTTCCTCGCCGGCCTCCAGACGGTGCCCGAGGAGCTGTACGAGGCTGCGCAGATCGACGGCGCGAGCTGGTGGCAGGTGCAGCGCCGGATCACGATCCCGCTGCTCGGCCCCACGATCCGCACCTGGGCCTTCCTGTCGATGATCGGCTCGCTGCAGCTGTTCGACATGGTCTGGATCCTCACCGGCGGTGGCCCCGCCAACGCCACGAACACGATGGCGACGTTCCTCATCACCGAGGGCACGAAGCGGTCCAACTACGGCATCGCCTCGGCGGCGTCCGTGATCCTCTTCGTCGTCTCGCTCGTCGCCGCGCTGCTCTACCAGCGCTTCATCCTCAGCCGCGACGTGCTGTCCGATGCCCGTGGAAGGAAGAACCGATGAGCGCCGGAACCGTGTCGCCGTCGAAGCCGCCGCACGTCGCCATGACGGCGAAGGAGGAGGGCTTCACCAAGAAGAAGACCGCGCTCGAGGGGGGCAACCCGCTCGTCTGGGGGATCGCCCTCGTGGTGGTCGCGCTGACCCTCGGTCCCGTCCTCTACGGCGTGCTCAGCGGCTTCCGTACCAACGGCCAGCTCGCCGAGGACCCGGCAGCGCTCCCCGACCCGTGGGTGCTCAAGAACTACGTCGGCGTCCTCACGAACCCGAACTTCTGGCGGTACGCGGGCAACTCCGCGGCCATCGCCATCATCACCACGACCATCGTGGTGGTGTTCGGGATCATGGCGGCCTACCCGCTCGCCCGTTACAAGTTCAAGGGCCGCGAGCAGATCTTCCTCGTCTTCGTGATGGGTCTGCTCTTCCCCGCGACGGTCGCGATCATCCCGCTGTTCATCCTCATCACCAAGGAGCTCCACCTGGGGAACACCTGGTGGGGGGTGGCGCTCCCGCAGGCCGCGTTCGCGCTGCCGGTGACGGTCGTGATCCTGCGCCCGTTCCTGCAGGCGCTGCCGAACGAGCTGGAGGAGGCCGCGCTGCTCGACGGCGCGTCCCGCATCGGGTTCTTCTGGCGGATCCTGCTGCCGCTGTCGAAGCCGGGCATGGTCACCGTCGGCGTGCTGGCGTTCGTCGGCTCGTGGAACGCGTACCTGCTCCCGCTGCTCCTGCTGCAGGACAAGATGAAGACTCTCCCGCTCGGCGTCGCGGACTTCTCCTCGGAGCACTCCTCGGACATCGCCGGCGTGTTCGCCTTCACCTCGCTGGCGATGATCCCGGCCCTGATCTTCTTCCTCGCGATGCAGAAGCAGATCGTCAACGGGCTCCAGGGCGCCGTCAAGGGCTGACCAGGGACAGGCCCTCTCCGTGCTGCGCGCGGCCGCTGCCGCGCGCGCACATGTCCCACCTGTACGTCGTGCTTAAGGAGTCGATCCGTGACGGATCTCCAGCTTTCCCCGGACCAGGTGTCCGACCGGCCCCGGCTGCTGCTCGAGCGGATGACGCTCGAGGAGAAGCTGGCCCAGCTCGTCGGGTTCTGGGAGAAGGGCGACGGCGAGACGGTCGCCCCCCTGCAGGGCGAGTTCACCGTCGAGCAGGGGCTGGACGCCGCGACCGAGCACGGCCTGGGTCACCTGACCCGGGTGTACGGCACGCGTCCGGTGGACGCCGTGGAGCGTGCGCGCACGCTCTGGGAGCAGCAGCGCTCGCTGGTCCGTGACACGCGGCTGGGCATCCCGGCGCTCGTGCACGAGGAGTGCCTGACGGGCCTGTCGGCGTGGCGGGCGGCGACGTTCCCGACGCCGCTCGCCTGGGGGGCGTCGTTCGACCCCGGGCTCGTCACGGAGATGGGTGCCGCGATCGGCGGGTCGATGCGCCAGCTCGGCATCCACCAGGGCCTCGCCCCGGTGCTCGACGTCATCCGTGACCCCCGCTGGGGCCGGGTCGACGAGTGCATCGCCGAGGACCCGTACGTCGTCGGCACGCTCGGCACGTCGTACGTCCGCGGCCTGCAGTCGACGGGCGTGCACGCGACGCTCAAGCACTTTGTCGGGTACTCGGCGTCGCAGTCGGGCCGGAACTTCGCGCCGGTGCACGCCGGGCCGCGCGAGGTCGAGGACGTGCTGCTGGTGCCGTTCGAGATGGCGCTGCTCGACGGCGGGGCGAAGTCCGTCATGTCGTCGTACAACGAGATCGACGGCGTCCCCGTGGCGGCCGACCCGCGGATCCTCACGGGGATCCTGCGGGAGCGCTGGGGCTTCGAGGGGCCCGTGGTCGCCGACTACTTCGGCGTCGCGTTCCTGCAGATCCTGCACGGTGTCGCGGCCGACCTGGGTGAGGCGGCCGGCCTGGCCCTGGCCGCCGGCGTCGACATCGAGCTCCCGACGGGCGACGCGTTCCTCACGCCGCTCGCCGAGGCGATCCGCGCGGGCAAGGTCGACGAGGCTCTCGTGGACCGGGCCGTGCTGCGGGCTCTCACCCAGAAGCAGGAGCTCGGCCTCCTCGACGCCACGTTCGACGACGAGCCGCCGACCGAGGTCGACCTCGACAGCCCGGAGCACCGCCGCATCGCGGCCCGCCTCGCCGAGGAGTCGGTCATCCTCCTGTCGAACGACGGCACGCTCCCGCTGACCTCGAGCCCCGCGCGGGTCGCCGTGATCGGCCCGAACGCCGACCGTGAGGCGGCCCTGTTCGGCTGCTACTCGTTCGTCAACCACGTCCTGGCCCACCACCCCGGCGTGGAGAGCGGCATCGACGTCCCGACGGTCCGGCAGGCCCTCGCGGGCGAGCTGCCCGCCGCCGAGCTCGTGTTCGCCCGCGGCTGCGCCGTGGACGACGACGACCGCAGCGGGTTCGACGAGGCCGTCGCGGCCGCCTCGGCCGCGGAGGTGGCCGTGCTCGTGGTCGGCGACCACGCGGCCCTGTTCGGCCGCGGCACGGTCGGCGAGGGCTGCGACCGCGACGACCTGGAGCTGCCCGGTGTGCAGCGTCAGCTCGTCGAGGCCGTCCTCGCGACGGGCACCCCCGTGGTGCTCGTGCTCCTCACGGGCCGCCCGTACGCGATCGACTGGGCGCTCGAGCGGTGCGCCGCCGTCGTGCAGGCGTTCTTCCCGGGCGAGGAGGGCGGCAATGCCATCGCCGGCGTGCTCAGCGGCCGCGTCAACCCGTCCGGCCACCTGCCGATCAGCATGCCCCGCTCGGCGGGCGCGCAGCCGTTCTCGTACCTGCACCCGCAGCTCGGCGGCGACGGCGACGTCACGAACCTGCGCAGCACGCCCGCGCTCCCGTTCGGGCACGGCCTGTCGTACACGACGTTCACGCACACCGACCTGACCGCGGCGCCCGAGGTGCCGTCGTCGGGCGAGGTCGTGGCGCGCGTGACCGTGACCAACACCGGCGGGCGTGCGGGCGACGACGTCGTCCAGCTCTACGGCCGCGACGTCGTCGGGTCCGTGACCCGTCCGGTCGCCCAGCTGCTCGCGTACCGCCGCGTGCACCTGGAGCCGGGTGAGAGCGTCGTCGTCGAGCTCACCGTCCCCACCGCGCGCCTGGCCTTCGCGGACCGCGACCTCGTGCGCATCGTCGAGCCGGGCCGCCACGAGCTGTGGGTCGGGCCGTCGTGCTCGACCCGCGAGAGCGAGACCTCGGTGACCGTCGTCGGCGGGACCCACCGCGTCACCGGCGCCGACGAGCGCTGGTCCCGCGCGGAGGTCGTGCGCGGCTGACCCCTGACGGGCTCACCGGGCGGGCTGGCCCGGCGAGCCGACGAGGCGGGCTGACCGGTGGGCCGCACAGGCCCCCGGTCAGCCCGTGCCTCGTGGGTCAGCGTGCCGCAGCCTCGCGGGCCGCGGCGTCGATCCGGGCGCGGTACGCCGCCCAGTCGTCGGCCGTCTTCGACGGGATGTTCGGGTCGTCGGGACCGTTGCCGATCCCGCCGTCGATGCTCTCCCGCACGATGTCGGCATGTCCCGCGTGCCGGGCGACCTCGACGGTCATGTGCACGAGGATCTGGTGCAGCGTGACCTCGGTCCGCTCCGGCGGCCACCAGGGGACGTGGCCGACGGCGTCGAGGGGCAGGGCGTCGATCGTGGCGTCGCTGTGCTCGCAGGACCGGCGCCACAGCTCGAGGACGTCCTCGCGGCTCTCGTCGGCGGTGACCCACATGTCGCCGTCGGGCTCGCTGTCGTCCTCGTACCAGGGGAGCGCGAGGTCCGAGGGGCGGTCGAACGTCTCGCCGAAGTACCCGACCTGCACGCTCGCGACGTGCTTGACGAGCCCGAGCAGGTTGGTGCCGGTGGGGGTCATGGGCCGCCGCACGTCGTACTCGCCGAGGCCGTCGAGCTTGCCGAGCAGGTCGTCGCGACGGATCCGGAGGTACGTGTGGAGGGTCTCCTTCTCGTCCATCTCCCGCACTCTGCCGCACCCCTGTGACACTCCGCCCGTCGAGACCGCCGTCCCACGCCTCGGGAGCGGGACGCGCCCGGGAGCGTGCGTGCCCGGCCGGCGGCCCGTCGACCCGCTACGGTCACGCGGTGATCGACCGATGAGCCTGCGCCGCACCGTCGCCCGCGCCTACTGGCGCGTGAGCCGGTGGACCCTCGTCACGGAGCGGGTGCCGCAGGACGGCTCCGGCATCCTCATCGGCGCCCCGCACACGTCCAACTGGGACTTCGTGCTGATGCTGGCCATCGGCGCGGAGGGTGACCTGCCGTTCCGGTGGCTCGGCAAGCACACGCTGTTCCGTGGCGTCGCCGGTCCGCTCATGCGAGCGCTCGGCGGCATCCCGGTGGACCGGCGCGACCCGGCCGGCCTGGTCGACGAGATCGTCGGGCGGATCACGGCGGGGGAGCGGTTCTACCTCGTCGTGACGCCGGAGGGCACGCGGTCGGGCGACGGGTGGAAGTCGGGCTTCTACCGGATCGCGCGGGCGTGCGACCTGCCGGTCACCCTCGGGTACGTGGACCGGACGACGATGACGACGGGCCTCGGCCCGACCGTCGCGCTCACCGGTGACGTGCCGGCGGACATGGACGTGATCCGCGCGTTCTACGCCGACAAGTCGGGCGTGGTGCCGTCCCGTCGCACCGAGCCCCGGCTGCGCGAGGAGCTCCCGGCGGACGGGACGGCCTGACAGGCACGCTCAGCGGAGCCCGTCGAAGAACGCGACGACGTCGTCGGCGAGCACGTCGGGCGCCTGGTGCGCGGCGTAGTGGCCGGGGGTGTCGTACACGTTCCAGCGGACGATGCTCGCGTGGTCCCGGTCGGCGAACCGGCGGATCGACAGGAAGTCGTTCGTCGACCCGGCGAGCGCGGTCGGCACGGTGGTGGGGCCGTCCGGCCGGGTCGTCGAGCGGGCCATCTCCCGGTAGAACCGCAGGGACGACCCCGTGGTCCGCGTGAACCAGTAGACGGCGGCGTTGGCCACGACGAACTCGTCGTCGAGCCCCACGAGCAGCTGCCCGTTCCAGCCGAGCAGCCCGGCGGGGGAGTCGGCGAGGCCGTGCGCGACGGTCTGGGGGGCCTGGGACAGCATCACGTTGAACGCCCCGAGGTTCTCCCAGAACCACTGCAGGTGCTCGATCCCGGCCTGCTCGTCGGGCGTGAGGTCGGTGAGCTCGGCGGGGTCGCCGGACGGGAACGAGAACAGCTGCGTGACGTGCACGCCGACCACGTGCTCGGGGTCCAGCCGGCCGACCTCGGGCGAGATCATCGAGCCGCCGTCGTTGCCGACGGCGCCGTACCGGTCGTAGCCGAGACGGCCCATGAGCTCGACCCAGGCACGCGCGGTGCGGTACACGTCCCAGCCGGCCGAGGTCGTCGGGCCGGAGAACCCGAAGCCGGGCAGCGACGGGACCACGACGTCGTACCCGGCGGCGGTGAGCGGCTCGACGACGTCGAGGTACTCGACGACCGACCCGGGCCAGCCGTGCGTGAGGATGAGCGCGGTTCCCGACGGCTGCGGCGCCCGGACGTGCAGGAAGTGGATCTGCTGACCGTCGATCACGGTCGTGAACTGGGGGTACGTGTTGAGCCGGGCCTCCAGCGCGCGCCAGTCGAACCTGTGCTGCCAGTGGTCCGCCCAGGCGCGCACCTGCTCGACGGGGACGCCGTACGACGAGCCCGAGCCGGGGATCTCGTCGGTCCAGCGGGTGCGCGCCAGCCGGTCGGCGAGGTCGTCGAGCTCGGCCTGCGGGACGTCGACGCGGAAGGGGCGGATGTCGGTGCCGTTCATGGGAGCCTCCTCGAACTGGAACGGAACACATCGTTCCGCAACATGATCAGACTAACGGAACGAAGCATTCCGGTCCAGTGCTATCGTCGGCTCATGACGACGCCCCTCAGCGGCCGCCGCGCCCAGGCGGCACGCAACGACGAGACGATCCTCGAGGCCGCCCGCACCGTGTTCATGCGCACCCCCGGCGCCCCGATCGCCGCCGTCGCGCAGGAGGCCGGCGTCGGCGTCAGCGCCCTCTACCGCCGGTACGCCAGCAAGGAGGACCTGCTCGCCACCCTGTGCGCCGACGGGCTGCGCCGGTTCGTCCAGGCGGCCGACGAGGCGGAACGGCTCGACGACCCCGCCGCGCAGCTCGACGCCTTCGTGCGCGGCGTGATCGCCCAGGACGTGCACTCGCTGACGGTCCACCTCGCCGGCACGTTCACCCCGACGCCCGAGCTCGGCACGCTGTCCGCCGAGGCCACCGCCCGCGGCGACGCGATCTTCCAGCGGGCGCAGGCAGCCGGCGCCGTGCGCGACGACCTCGAGACCACCGACCTCGCGATGGTCTTCGAGCAGGTCACCGCCGTCCGGCTCGACGACCCCGACCGCACCGCCGTGCTCCGCGACCGGTACCTCACGCTCCTCCTCGACGCGCTGCGCCCGCAGGCCGCCACCGGCCCGCTGCCCGGCCCCGCACCGACCGGAGCCGAGCTCGGCGCCCGGTGGGTCCCGCGGGGCTGATCAGGTCCGCGCACGGCGCGGTCCCAGCCAGCGGGGGACCCGCCTCGCGTAGTCGTCGTACGCCGCCCCGAACCAGGGACGGCGCCGACGAGGTCATCCGTTTCGGCCCGCCGGCGTGCTCCGACCTGTCACGATGCGGCCGTGACGACCGTCGAGCAGCCACCCGGCGACCTGCTGGTCGGCGACGTCGACGCCCCGGCGTTCGCGTCGTGGGGCAGCCGGGTCGTCGCCGCGCTGCTCGACTCCGCGATCCTCACCGCCACGGCGTTCCTCTCGGGGTCGCTCGCCGACGTGACCTGGTGGATCCAGCTCGGCACGTCGGACGAGACGCACGTGCTGGGCTCGGTCGCCGCTGTGGCGGGCGTCCTCCTGCTGCTGCAGGCCCTCACCGGCGCGACCCCCGGGAAGCGGGTCGTCGGCATCAGGGTGGTCCGTGAGCTGAGCGGCCGGCCGCCCGGCGTGCTGCTCACCCTGGTGCGCGAGGTCGTGCACGTCGTGGACGCCATCTGCTTCCTCGGCTACCTGCGCCCGCTGTGGCACGCGCGTGGCCGCACCATCGCCGACAGCGCGGCGGCGACCGACGTGGTGCGTGGACGGCCCGGCCCACGGCCCGCCGGGGTCGACACCTGGACGGCCGGCGCCGTGCTCGTCTGCGCGGTGGGCGTCGGGTTCGCCGTCGGCGGCACCAGCACGAACGGCGGGTACTCGTCCACGTGCACGACGACGGCCGTGGGCGACGTCGAGGTGGAGGCGGTCGACCTCGACTGGGGGTCCGTCACGTCGAGCACGCGGCTCGGCGTGACGCGCACGAGCGGGACGTCGGAGGACCTCGTCGCCACCTGGGTGTTCGCGTCGGGTGCGGTGCCCCCCGACGGCACCGAGCTGTCGGTCACCATCGAGTCCGGCGACGGGGACGAGTCCGTGACGCGCACCGGGACCGTCGTCGACGCCCGGCTGGTGCTCGACGGCACGACCTACCCGGGGACCTGGACCATGCGGTTCCCGCCCGCCGACGTCGCCGCCACGGGGCTCGACCGGAGCTGGCACGCCGACGTCACGACGCCTGAGCGCACCGTCGAGGTCTGCTCCGGCGAGCATTATTAGCCGGCAGCCGGAGGGCGGGTGGCCGACGACGCCGATAACGTCGACGGAAGGTGCCGACACCCGAGACGGCACCCGCCGCCCGGACGGAGGCCCACCATGACCGGCACGCACGTGGCCCGCGCGACGACGACGATCGCGGCCCCCGCCGAGGACGTGTGGCGCACGCTCGTCGACCCCGACGCCCGATTCTTCCTCGGCGCGACGATCACGAGCACGTACGAGGTCGGCGCCCCGATCGTGTTCGAGGGCGAGTTCCAGGGCAAGGCGTTCCGCGACCACGGCACCGTCGAGGACGTCCAGCCTCCCCGGCTGCTGCGGTACAGCCACTACTCGCCGGCGACCGGGCAGCCCGACGTGCCCGAGAGCTACCACCACCTCACGTTCACGCTCGACGAGTCCGACGGCACCACCACCGTGATCCTCGTGCAGGACAACGCGGCGTCGCAGGAGGAGGCGGAGCACTCGTCGGGCATGTACCGGCAGATGCTCGCGGCGCTCGCGGACGCGGTCACGGGCTGACCGGGCCAGGTCCTGGCCGGGGCTCCGGATGCGGCCCGCGCAGCCCCGACATAGCGTCGAGACGAAGGAACACGGGGTCGGGAAGACGGCTCCCCTCACGTCGGAAGGTGCGACACATGGGTCTCGACGACAAGATCTCGAACGCCGCCGAAGAGGCGAAGGGCAAGGTCAAGGAGGGCGTCGGCAAGGCGACGGACGACGAGCGCCTCGAGGCCGAGGGCAAGGTCGACCAGTCCAAGGCGAACCTCAAGCAGGCCGGCGAGAACGTCAAGGACGCCTTCAAGTAGCAGGACCGCTCGTCACCCGGTTCCCCCGGGTCCCCCGATGACGGCCCCCGCAGGTGCGGGGGCCGTCGTGCGTCCCCTGGTGCGCGGGCGGCCGGTGCCCGTAGCGTTCGACCGGGCCGGTGCCCGGGCAGGTGCCCGGCGGTGCACGCCACGTCGACAGGAGGCGTCATGGATCGCGCCGTGTCCGTTCCCGTGCTCGTCGAGCGCCGCGAGGTCCCGTACGTCGGCATCCGCCTGCCGGTGACGATGTCGACGTTCCACCTGGTCGCCGACCGCCTGCCCGAGGTGCTCGTGTGGCTCGACGCGCACTCGCTGACCCCCGCCGGACCGCCGTTCTTCCGGTACCACGTGATCGACATGGAGCGGGAGCTGCTCGTCGAGGCCGGGGTGCCCGTGGACGAGCCGATCGCCCACCCCGACGGCGACGTGACGCCCGGCGTCCTGCCCGCCGGCACCTACGCCGTCACCACGCACGTCGGCCACCCGGACGAGCTCGTCCAGGTCACCGCCGACCTCCTGGCATACGGCGACGCGCACGGCTGGGTGTGGGACCGCCACGACACCCCCGACGGCGACGCGTGGGGCTCGCGCCTGGAGCTCCTGCTCACCGACCCGCGCGTGGAGCCGGACATGTCCCGGTGGGAGACCCAGCTCGCGTTCCGGCTCGCGCCGCCGCTCGCCGGCTGAGCTTCCTGGACGCGCGCCCATCCGGGAGGCCCGCGGCGACGAACCTCAGGTGCCCCTGCCGACCTCCACCGTTGCGAGCGCCCGATGTCCCTGGCTCTCGGCCCCCGGCCGACGTCCCGCCGGGCTCGGTCGCACCCGGACCCGTCCGGCCGGCGCCTGCCCGGGCGACCCGCGGATCTCTCCTGCACACTGGCACGCGTGGTGGACGCGTCCCAGGAGTCGTCGGCCGAGGGGCCGGGCTCCGCGGACGCGCTGCTGCGCGCCGTCGCCGCCGGCGACCGTGACGCGTTCACGCACCTGTACGACCTGCTCGCCCGCAGCGTGTTCGGCGCCTGCCTGGGCGTGCTGCGCGACCCCGACCACGCCGCGGAGGTCGCCCAGGAGGTGTGGGTCGAGGTGTGGCGCACCGCGCCCCGGTTCGACGCGACGCGCGGGTCCGCCCGCACGTGGTCGCTCACGCTGGCGCACCGCCGCGCCGTCGACCGGGTGCGTGCCGTGCAGGCGCAGCGCGACCGCGACCAGAAGGTCGTCGACGCCAGCGCGCACCGCCCGTTCGACGAGGTCGCCGCGGAGGTCGAGCGCCGCCTGGAGCGCACCGACGTGCGCGACTGCCTGGGCTCCCTCACCGAGACCCAGCGCCGGTCCGTGGTGCTCGCCTACTACGGCGGCCGGACCTACCGTGAGGTGGCCGAGGAGCTCGGTGCCGCGCTGCCGACCGTCAAGTCCCGCATCCGGGACGGCCTGCTGCGCCTGCGGGACTGCCTGGGGGTGAGCGCATGAGCGAGCCCGACGACGTGCGCGCGCTGCTCGGCGCCTACGCCCTCGACGCGGTCGACGACGCGGACCGGCGGGCCGTCGACGAGCTCGTCGCCCGCGACCCCGCCGCTGCCGCCGAGCTCGACGACCTCCGGGCCGTCGCGGCGCGCCTGGCCGGTGCGACGCCGGCCGACCCGCCGCCCGCGCTGCGGGAGGCCGTGCTGGCGGCCGTCGCCGGGATGCCCCAGACGAGTGCGGGCGGCGGCGCGCACGCCGACCCCGTGCCCTCGGACGCGCCGGCCGGCGACCGTCCCGTCCCCGCCGCCGAGATGCCGCCGCGGCCGCGCAGCCGACCGCAGCGCAAGCGCAGCGGCGCCCGCTGGTGGGCCCTCGCCGCGGCGGTCGCGATCGGTGCGGCCGTCCCCGGGGCCGTCGCCGTGCAGCAGGCGCAGCGGGCTCGGGAGGCCGAGCAGCAGCAGGAGGCGCTCGCCGACCTGCTCACCGACCCGTCGGCCGTCGTCGTGCACGGCACCGCGACCGACGGGGGCGGTGCGGCGACCGCCGTCCTCACCGACGACCGGGCGCTGTTCAGCGCGTCCGGCCTCCCACCGCTCGACGCCGGTGAGGTGTACCAGCTGTGGGTCGTCGACGCGGCCGGGACGGCGAGCTCCGCGGGCGTGATGGTGTGGGACGACGGCACGGTCCGCCAGCTCGCCGACGGGTTCACGTCGGGCGACGCGCTCGCGATGACCGTCGAGCCCGCGGGCGGCTCCGAGCAGCCGACGACGACGCCGCTGGTCACCCTCACCGCCTCCTGATCTCTCGCGACCTGCGAGACCGGGCCGCTCGTCCGGACGGCACAGGGCCCCCTCGCCGTACCCGACGAGGGGGCCCTGGCTCACCGGCCGGCAGGGCGGCGGTGAGGAGACGGTCCGGCGGGGGGCGCCGGACGCTGGACGTCACATGGTCGGCATGAGGACCGCGTCGATGAGGTAGACCGTCGCGTTGGCGGTGTGGACCCCGCCGCACACCACGTGCGCGCCGTTGACCATGAGCGAGTCGCCCGAGCCGGTCACGTCGACGGTGCCGCCCTCGACGGTCGTCTGGGTGCCGTCGACCATGTCCGGCGAGAGCTGCCCGGGCACCACGTGGTACGTGAGGATCTTCGACAGCGTCGCGGAGTCCGTCTTGAGGGACTCGATGGTCGCGGGGTCGACCGCCTTGAACGCGTCGTCGACGGGTGCGAACACGGTGAACTCGCCGCCGTTGAGGGTGTCGACGAGGTTGACGTCCGGGTTGAGCCCGCCGGACACCGCTGCCGTGAGCGTGGTGAGGAGCGGGTTGTTCGACGCGGCGACGGCCACCGGGTCGGTGGACATCCCGGTGACCGACCCGGCGCCGGTCGGCACCATCGCGGCGTAGTCGGCACAGCCGGGCCCGACGAGGTCGGCGGCGGGGTCGGCGGTCATGGCGTCGTCGGCGGGCGTGCTCGTGTCGTCGGGCGACTGCGTCATGGGTGCGTCGCTCGACCCGGAGCCGGACGTGTCGTCCGACGAGCCGCTGCACGCGGCGAGCGCCAGCGCGGTGGTGCCGGCGAGCAGGACGGCGGCGATGCGGGTGCGGGTGGTGGTCACGATGGCTCTCCCTCGATCCGGTGGTACGGCCGTCCGCCGCGGAGACCCGCGCGGTGCGACCGCTCTCGGTGGGGGTTCGGGGCGGTGACCGGCCCGGATGGGTCCGGATGTCGGCCGGGTTCCCGACGGTCGCCGCGCCCATCCACGGGGACCGCCGCGGCGAACCTCCCGCATGGACCTGCTCGCGCTCGCGCTCATCGGCCTCGTCGGGGGCCTCATCACCGGCATCTCGCCGTGCATCCTGCCCGTGCTGCCCGTCGTGTTCCTCGCCGGCGGTGCCGGGGGCGCTCGACCGGTGGCCCGCGGCAGCGGGATGCGCGTGGCGGGTGCCGGTCCCGGCGTCGGCGAGGTGGGCGCCCTGCCCCAGCCGGCCTTCCTGTCGGCCGGCGCCGCGTCGTCCGCCTCGTCCGGCGGCGGCACGACGACCGCGGTCCGGCCCGACCCCGGTGTGACCCCGGCAGGCCCGTCACGCCGTGGCACGGCCCGGCCGTATCTCGTCATCGCCGGCCTCGTCACGAGCTTCACGGTCGTCACGCTGGTCGGCTCGGTCGTGCTCCACCTCCTGCACCTCCCGCAGGACCTGCTGCGCTGGGCGGGCATCGGAGTGCTCGCCCTCCTCGGCCTCGGCCTCCTGGTCCCGCGCCTCGAGCACGCGCTGGAGCGTCCGTTCCAGCGGCTGACGCCACGTCGCGCACCGGACGCGTCCCGGGGCGGGTTCGTGCTGGGGCTGGGTCTCGGCGCCGTGTACGTGCCGTGCGCGGGCCCGGTGCTCGCGGCGATCACCGTGGCCGGTGCGACCGGCCAGGTGGGGGTGGGCACGGTGGTGCTGACGGTGTCGTTCGCCCTCGGTGCGGCGATCCCGCTGCTGGTGCTGGCGCTCGCGGGCCGCCGGGTCGCCGAGCGCATCGCGGTGTTCCGCACCCACCAGCGCGCGGTGCGGGCGGTCGGCGGCGCGATGATGCTCGCGCTCGCCCTGGCGCTCGCGTTCAACCTCACGGACGCCCTCCAGCGCGCGCTGCCGGGCTACACGGACGCGCTCCAGACGAAGGTCGCGACGAACGAGACGGTCCGCCGCCAGCTCGACCTGGGCGGACTCGTGACGGCCGAGAACGAGCGGCTCGCGGACTGCACCGACGCGTCGAGCACGCTCGAGGACTGCGGACCGGCGCCGGCGTTCCGGGGGATCGACACGTGGCTCAACACCCCGGGTGGCGCACCGGTGGACCTCGCGGACCTGCGCGGCAAGGTCGTGCTCGTCGACTTCTGGGCGTACTCCTGCATCAACTGCCAGCGCTCGGTGCCGCACGTCGTCGCGTGGGAGAAGGCCTACCGCGACGCCGGCCTGGTGGTCGTGGGCGTGCACACGCCGGAGTACGCGTTCGAGCGGGAGACCCGCAACGTCGTCGACGGCGCCCGCCGCCTCGGCATCACCTACCCGGTGGCCCAGGACAACTCCTACGCCACCTGGACGGCGTACCGGAACCGGTTCTGGCCGGCGCACTACCTGGTCGACGCGGACGGCACGGTCCGGCAGGTCGGCCAGGGCGAGGGCGGGTACGCAGCCACCGAGGGCCTGATCCGCGAGCTGCTGGTCCAGGCCGACCCCGACGTCCGCCTCCCGGCCGTGACCCGCGTCGACGACACGACTCCGCGCGACGACGTCACCCCGGAGACGTTCCTGTCGGTGGGCAAGCACGGCAACGTCGCGGGGGCGTACACCGAGGGGGAGTCGTCGTACGTGCTGCCCGACGACCAGCCGCGGGACACCGTCGCGTTCGGCGGCACGTGGACCACGGACCACCAGGGCGCGACGGCCGGGGCGGAGGCGCAGCTGCGGCTGCGGTACCGGGCTGCGGTCGTGCAGGTCGTGCTCGGCGGCACGGGGACGGTCCGGGCGACGGTGCGCGACGAGCGCGGGGACGTCGTCGACCGGGTGACGGTGGACGTGTCGGGCGCACCCCGCTCGTACGGCCTGGTCACGGGCGACGAGCTGCAGGCGGGGACGGTGGAGGTCGCCGCGTCACCTGGCGTCCAGGCCTTCTCGTTCACGTTCGGGTGACGCCGGCCCGATGCTCCGAAAGTGTGACCGAAACTGGGCGAGAAGTTGCGAAGATACTTGCGACGAACCACCCCATCGGGTGGGATCGCGACCATGACCGGGCATGTCACGCATACCCGCAGGACACGGGCCGTGTCCACCCGAGCGGGTGAAAGTGGACAGATGTCCTGGTTCGTGAGGTTGAACCGCTTCCCCGGCGTCTCATCTTGCTCTAATGTCGGCTCTGTCAGCGAAACGGCAAACCCTCCGCAAGGAGGGGACGCAAAGCCACGGGACCCCCAGGGTCAGCCGGGCTACCGAAAAGACAGGAAGGTCTCATGGACCAGCGCGGCTACTCAGTCGACCCCACCTCCAACACCCCCTTCGTCCTCCCGACGGCGCGCCTGCAGGCCTGGGCGCAGCTCGCGGCACACCGCAGCGTCTCGGACCTGGTCCCCGCGCAGCGCGAGCACCTCGCCGCCTGACGACGGCAGCAGCACCTCCAGCAGCACCCCTCAGCACCGCAGATCGCCGGTCCCCCAACGTCGGGGGGCCGGCGATTCGCATGTCGGCGGACGTCCACCGCACCGTCGCCGCAGGTCAGCACCCGGTCGGTGCGACCGCCAGGCCCGAAATCTCCGGCGTGTCTCCCCTTGCGCCGTTCGTGTGGTTCTCGGTTAGCCTCCGAACACCGGGCTTGCCACTCGGGGCGGCTCGCAACCGAGAGAAGGTCGCATGGACAGCTTCTGGAGTTGGTTCTGGCTGCTGATCTGGTGGTTCGTGTTCTTCGCTTATCTCGTGATCCTGTTCCAGATCCTCACCGACCTCTTCCGTGACCACGCCCTCAGCGGCTGGTGGAAGGCCGTCTGGATCGTGTTCCTCATCGTCTTCCCGTTCATCACGGCCCTCGTGTACGTGATCGCGCGGGGCAACGGGATGGCCGAACGCCAGCTGGCGACCGTCAAGCAGGCCAAGGCCGACACCGACACGTACATCCGCGAGGTGGCCGGCAAGTCGCCCGCGGAGCACATCAGCGACGCGAAGGCGCTGCTGGACGCCGGTGTGATCGACGAGGCGGAGTTCGCCCAGCTCAAGGCCAAGGCCCTCGCCTGACCCTCGGCTCGCGCGCCGCTCCGGGCCGGTACGTCCCACGACGTGCCGGCCCGGAGCCGTGTCAGGGCACCGGTCGGCGGCGGGACCGCGGTGCGCTACAGGTCGCCCTTCTTCTGCAGGTACCGCATCGCCGCCCACCCGAACGGGATGCGCAGCCAGTAGGTGAGCACGCGGAACAGCACGGCGACCGACAGTGCGACACCCGTGTTGATGCCCGTGAAGCCCGACAGGGCCGTACCGAGCGCCGCGTCGATCGCCCCGATCCCACCGGGGGTGGGGATCATCGCACCGGCCGTGTTGCCCGTGAGGTACACGAGCGCGACCTGCACGAGGCTCGCGCTCTGACCGAGAGCGCGCATGGCGGCGTCGAACGCGAACACGTACCCGAGGGTCATCGCGAGGTTGCCGGCGACCGCCAGCGCGAGGCGCCACGGCTGCCCGAGCACCTCGATGAGACGAGGCCACATCTGCTGCAGCGTGGGCAGGGTCTTCGACAGCACCCACTGCCGGACCTTCGGGATGAGCAGCGACAGCGCGACGAGCGCCGCGACGATGCCGATGACCAGCAGCACCACCGGGTCGACCGGCAGGGGCGACTGCGAGGTGCCCGACAGGATGGACAGCACGAGCAGCAGCCCGAGGGTCACCGCGAACTGGCTGACCTGCACGAGCGCCACCGTCGCGGCCGAGATGCTGGTGCTCACGCCCCGCTTGGTGAGCATGCGCAGGTTGAGCGCGGCGGGGCCGATCCCGGCCGGGGCGGCCAGCGCGACGAACGCGGCGGCGGTCTGCACGAGCGTCGCGCGCCACAGGGAGAGCTTCACCGGTGAGAACGCGACGAACGCGACGGCGGCCCCGACGAACGTCGACAGGCCGAGCACGAACGACAGCGCCGACCAGCGCCAGTCACCCTCGGCGAGCGCGGCCTCGATCTCGTTGACGTTGACCGTGGTGAGGACCACGAAGATCGCGGCGAACGTCAGCACGATCGTGAACACGGTGCGGGCGCCGAACCGGACGAGCTGTTGCGGCTCGACGTCGGCCTCGGGCATGCGGGCGACCAGCGCGGAGCGCAGCTCGGCGAGCACCGGCTTGTGCGCGCGCATCTCGTCGCGCGTCTCCCGGGGGAGCGTCACGGTCTGCAGGAGCGGTCCGATCGCCGCGATGTCGCCGTCGGGCAGCACCGCGACCGCGGACTCCAGGGCGCGGGTGGCCCCGACCCGCAGTGCGAGCAGCGCGACGAGCTGCGTGACGTCCATCCGGCGGGCGAGGTCGGACGACGCGACGTCGCCCTGCTCCCACCCGGTCAGCCACACGACGGGCTGCCCGACGACCGCCTCGACGAGGACCACGTCGCTCGTGAGCGCCCGGTGCGCGATCCCGGCGTCGTGCGCGAGCTGCAGCTGCGCCCAGATCTCCCGCAGCGCCCGGTCGGTCAGCCGGTCCGGCGGGATGTCGGCGAGCGGGACCGCGCCCCCCGGCCGCTCCTGCACCAGCAGCATCGACTCGTCGGCCTCGGCGACGCTCAGCAGCTTCGGCGTCCGGACCCCGGCCGCGCGGGCGGCGTACGACAGCAGGGCGGCACGTTCCGTGGCCTGGCGCAGGGGCATGACCGACCGGCCCTCGAGCCCGCGCAGGCGGATGGAGCGCCACAGCCGGGCGAGCGACCCGACGACCTGGCGGTCGCGGTCGACGACGACGACGTCGAGCTCGTCGCCCGCGGCGGTCGTCATCTGGTAGATGCGGTGGTGCGTCGACCGGGTGAGGGCCCGCGCCTCGGGATCGCCGTCGAGGTGCGGCGGCTCGGTGCCGGCACGGACCAGGCGCTCCGCCTCGGCGTCCGTCGTGTCGTCGGGCACCCGCGTCAGGCGCACCGGGTCGAAGCCCGCGCGACGGATCCCGGCGACGAGGCTCGCGCCGTACGCACGCTCCGACTGCACGCCGGACACGTACCGGACCACCTGGCCGGCCAGCCGGCCCGCTAGGAGCGCGATGAGCAGCCCTGGCAGGGACACGCGCGCGGTGATGAGCAGCACCCCGACGACGACCCACACGAGGTTCCAGGACCACATGACGGTCCGCCGGCGGTCCCGAGGGCCGACGGCCGTCAGGAGCGCCGCGAGCATCGCGAGGTACCCCGGGACGGTGAGCACCCACTCGCCGCTGCGCCGGATCGACAGGCCGTGCAGCAGGTCGTCGGACCCGAGCTGCTGCACCAGCACGTACAGCAACGTGTTCACGACGAGCGCCGCGGTCGCCGCGGCCAGCCCTTCGAGCACCTGCCGGCCGAGGCGGCGGAACGCGAGCTCGCCGAACACCAGCAGCGGCACCGCGAGGGTCACGAGGCCCTCGAGCACCTGCACCGGGATGAACAGGATGCGCTGGAGCAGCGTCGCGAACCCCTGCACGTCCTCCGCGACACCCGCGGTCGTGTGCTGCGCGTACGTGGCGAGGACCATGACCAGCACGACGCCGACCGCCGAGACGACCATGCCGATGAGGTCGCTCGGGTGGTGCACGCGGACCGCCGGGATGTCGTCGATCCGGACGTCGTCCTCGGGTGCCGCCTCGGGCTCGCCGGTGCTCGGGGTCGCCGCCTCGGCCTCGCCGGTGCTCCCGGTCGCCGCCCCGGCCTCGTCGGCGCTCGCGGGAGCGTTCCCGGCGTCGTCGGCGTCGCCCGCGACCGCGGGGTCCGCGGCCGCGCGACGGGCAGGCGTCGGCGCGGACATACCGGCGAGTCTAGGCAACCGGCCCGGGAGCGCCCGGGAGTTCCGGGCCTGCCCAGGGTCGCGATCGCGTCACAGATCCGCGCGATGGCCGACCGCGGGCGGCGCCCTGGCGACCGGGGTGCCCGATTGTGGCGCGTCTGCGGGTGTCCGTGCTGGTCCGGGCCGATAGCGTGGCCGACGAGGAGCACCGTGGCATGCGGGTGGGTCCCGCTCGGCGTTCCGAGGGCTGACGCCCGGAGGAGGTCCGATGACCGACGATCTCGGCACCGACGTCGACGCAGGCCTGCGTGGGATCTGGTGGCTGCCGGTGGTCCGCGGGGTCCTCCTGCTGATCGTCGGCTTCCTCATGCTGGCCCACCCGTTCAACACGGCCGTCGCGCTCGTGTGGGTGTTCGGGATCTTCGCGGTGGTCGACGGCATCCTCACGCTCGGGCAGTGGTTCTCGAACCGGCACGAGGAGGGCAGCATCTGGTGGGCCGTCCTCGGCATCGTCAGCATCGGGTTCGGCCTCGTCGCCGTGGTGTGGGCGCCGGAGACGGCGAAGGCGATCTTCTACCTCATCGCGATCTGGGTGCTCGTCATCGGCATCCTCGGGGTGATCGCCGCCGCGACCCTGTACCGCGCTCGTGACATCGGCTGGTTCTGGGTGCTGGCGCTCGGGCTCGTCGCGTTCCTCGTCGGGCTGCTCATGATCGTCAACCCGCAGGAGACCATCGCGGTCGTCATGGTGATCTTCGGGCTCTTCGCGTTCGTCGCCGGCGTGCTGCTCGTGGTCAGCGGCTTCGCGACCAGGGCGTTCGCCCGGGCGGTCGGCCGGGGGTCGGCGACGATCTAGCGGCCCCGACTTCGCCCGCACGTTCGGCCACGCCCCACCCCGCCGGCTCAGTAGGCTCCGCGCACGATCCTCGTGCGGCCGCACGCGGGCGGGCGCGGAGGGTGACGATGACGACGACGGTCCGGGCGGCGCTGTCGCTGGTCCTGCTGGTGGGGTTCTACGTGGTGGCGCTCGCGCTCATCGCGGGGCTCGGGTGGCTGTCCCTGTTCGCCTTCCGGGAGGGCTCCGAGACCGGCGGGGCGAAGCTCGCGTTCGTCGCGGTCGCGGCGGCCGTCGCCGTGGTCGTCGCGCTCGTCAAGGTCGCACGGGCCCGCCCGCACGCCCAGCCCGGCCTGCAGGTGTCGCGCGCGAACGCCCCGGCGCTCTGGGCCACGGTCGACGAGCTCGCGGTGGTCGCGCAGACGCGGGTGCCAGACGAGATCCGGCTCGTGCCTGACGTCAACGCCGCAGTCTCGGAGGACGCGCGGCTGCTGGGGCTCGTCGGCGGCCGGCGGCGGCTCTACCTGGGCGTGCCGCTGATGCAGGCGCTCGACGTGTCGCAGCTGCGGTCGGTCCTGGCGCACGAGCTCGGCCACTACTCGCGCAGCCACACGCGCCTCGGCCCGCTCACGTACCGGGGACGCGCGGCGATCGGTGCGACCCTCGACCAGCTCTCGGGGAACGTCGTCGCCTGGGTGCTGCGGGGGTACGCCCGGCTGTACCTGCTGGTGTCCGCGTCGGTGAGCCGTCGTCAGGAGCTGGAGGCCGACGAGCTGTCCGTGCGGGTCGCGGGCCGGTCGGTGGCCCAGGGGACGCTCAAGGAGCTGCCGCTCGTGGACCGTGCGTGGGGGTTCTACGGCGGCTCGTACGTCGACGCGGGCTGGGAGAACGGGCTCGCGCCGACGGCCGCGGGCTTCTTCGGCGGGTTCGGGCAGCTGCTCGCGGCCCGGGGCGACGAGCTCGCGACGATGCGGCAGGACGCCCCGCCCGCCGACCAGTCGCGCTGGGACAGCCATCCCTCCATCGCCGCGAGGGTCGCCGCGATGGAGCGCATGCCCGACGTGGCCGTCGCGCACGACGCCCGCCCCGCGACGAGCCTGGTGCCCGGGTTCGACAACGCCGCCGCGGCCCTCGCCGAGCAGGTCGTCGCGTTCGGCGACCGGGTCCGGCTCGACTGGGACGCGCTCACCGCCACGTCCCGCGCGCAGGCGCAGCAGCGGGTGGCGGACTCGGTCTACCGGGCGGCCGCCCGACTGGCCGGGCAGCGCCGGGCGACCCTCACCACCGTGCTCGACCTCGTCGCCGCCGGACGGCTCGACGAGCTGCTCCGCGGGCTCGGCCTCGACCCCGCCGCCGAGGCGGACGAGGACGGCGACACGCCCGCCGGTCTGGTGCTCGGCGCCGTCGTGCGGTCGGCGGCCGTGCAGGCCGGCGTCGGGCACTGGCAGCACTCGTGGGCCGGTCCGGCGGTGCTGGTGAGCGCGGACGGGCGGCCGCTCGTGGTCGACGACGTCGTCGCGTCGGCCGTCTCGCCCGGCGGGGTGCCCGCCGCCCGCGCCGCGCTCGAGGCGCTCGGCATCGACGCGCACCGCGCCGGGCAGGTGTCCGAGGTGGCGACCGCGCACGGCGGCGACGTGGTCGGCGGCCTCGCGACGGTCGACGTGGACGGCGAGCCGCACGAGGTGCTCGTGCTCGACAACGGCCTGGTGCTCGTGCCGAGCACGAAGAACACCGACGGCGGCAAGGAGCGGCTCGCGATGCTGGCGCAGGTGCCCGCCGTCGAGCTCGCCGCCCGCTACCGGTTCGTGTCGTTCGAGGACGTGGCCCGCGCCGAGGTGCTCAAGCGCACGCCCGTGAAGGTGACGTTCACGTTGCACGACGGGACGACCGTCGCGCTCAAGGAGCGGTGGTCCGGTGACCGGCTGACCAAGGACAGCGACGACGTGCTGATCGGGGCGGCGCAGTCGTTCGCCGGGGAGCCCGTGCCGAGCGCGTAGGGGGCCGAGCGCCTGGGAGCCGAGCGCCTGGGAGCCGAGCGCCTAGGAGCCGTGCGCCTAGGACAGGTGCAGGGCGTCGCGCCACTCGTCGGGGATCGACGCGTACCCGACGAACACGACCATGTCCATGATCGTGTGGGCGACGACGAGCGGCATGACGCGGCGTCGTCGGCGGTAGTACTCGGCGAACACGAGGCCCATCACGAAGTTGCCGAAGAACGGCCCCCACCCCTGGTAGAGGTGGTACGAGCCGCGCAGCAGGGCGGACGCCAGCACGATGAGCGGTGTGCGCCAGCGCAGGTCGCGCAGCCGTTCCATGAGGTAGCCGACGGCGATGACCTCTTCGAGCAGCGCGTTCTGGATCGCGGCGAACAGCAGGATCGGGATCGTCCACCAGGCCGAGTTGAGCGCCTCGGCCTGCACCTGGACGGTGATGCCGAGCGCGCGGCCGAGCGCGTAGAGGCCCAGGCCGGGGATGCCGATCGCCGCGGCGAGGGCCGCCCCGACGCCGAGGTCGCGCCAGGGTCGCGTGACGTCGAGGCCGATGCGCCGGACCGCGGAGCGGCCGTTGGCCGACAGCAGGTACAAGGCCAGCGCGACCGGGATGAGCGCGAAGCCGATCTGCAGGACCTGGTAGATCAGGTCGAGCCACGGCCGGGCCGAGCGGCTCGGGTTGAGCGTCGTGGTCTGGTCGCCGAGCGGAGGGCCGGCCGTGAGGCGGTCGAGGATCGCGACCATCGCGTAGATGCCGGAGCGACCCAGGGACAGGCCGAGGACGATCCAGATCTCGGTGGTGAGCCGGCGGCGGACGGCTCGTTCGCTCGGCGGTGGGACCGAGTCGGGGCGGGTCAGGGCGGCGGTCGTCGTGCCGTCGGTCGTCGTGCCGGCGGTCGTGGTGCCGGCGGTCGTCGTGCCGTGGGTCGTCGTGCCGTGGGTCGTCGTGCCGTCGGCCTCGGTCGTCAGGCCGGCTCCGGCGGGTCCCGACGCGGGCAGCGTGTGCTCGTCCGGAGCGCCGTCGGCCGTCATGCCGCCGAGCCTAGGACCGCACCCTGGACGTCCGCTGGACGAGCGCTGGACCTCACGCGAAAGGGCCGCCGCTCCCACTGCCCCCGCTGCGCCCCCGCTGCGGCCCCACCCGCGCCGCCCCCCCCCCGCCCCCCCCCCCCCCCCCCCCCACCCCGGCCCCCCCCCCCCGCCCCGCCCCCCCCCCCCCCCCCCCCCCGCCCCCGCC
>Ga0160442_100092_pt1 | contig 105394 bp, 84 predicted proteins | sample HID1971M_E1MG_FD_108252 | JGI IMG/M metagenome (GOLD analysis project Ga0160442, IMG submission 108252) | Enriched millipede-associated microbial communities from UW Madison campus, WI, USA - HID1971M_E1 MG | ecosystem: Host-associated > Arthropoda: Insects > Digestive system > Unclassified ... | reverse complement strand
GGCCGCGCCGGCGACGTGCGGGTGCTGCGCACCGTCGGCACGGGTGCCGGCGCGACGCAGCGGCAGGCGACGTTCGGCACCCGGTGCACCGGGCCCACCGGCGAGAAGGTCACGCTCTCCACCACCACGGGCGCGGAGGTCGTGATGTCCGGCGGGACCGGGACCCGCAGGGCAGACGGCTCGGTCGAGATCGCGTGGAGCGGCTCGTTCACCGTCGTGTTCTACGGCGGCATGACGTACTGGTGGGCCAGCGACCCCGTGCTGCGGCTCGACGCGGACGGCGACGGCACGCTCACCGCGACCGCCGGCGGGTACGCCGCCGACCGCGAGGACGTCACGACGTGGGGCCGGCTGCCCGCGACGCCGGTGACGCTCGCGCGCTTCGACGGCGAGCAGCTCACCGGCAGCAAGGGCGGGTTCCTGCAGCCCGCCTACTGCGGGGTGCGCGTCGCGGTCGGCGGCAGCGCCCCGCAGGTGCGCCAGGACCCGGCCGGGTCGTGCTGGGGGTCGTTCCCGCAGAGCCTCGTCGACTTCCAGCAGCGCACCGGGCAGGCCTCGTACTGGTACTCCTCCGGGCACCGCGACGCCGCGAAGCCGCCCGCCGTCGTCGGCGTGAGCTTCGACGCCGCGCAGAGCATCGGCAGCACGCCGCCGGTGAGCGGCGTCGGCACGGGCGGCGGCACGACCACGCCTGCCGGACCCGGCCGGTCGGGCGGCGGCACGTCCGGGACAGCCGGGACGACCGGCGCGGCCGGGCCCGGAACCGACGCGCGCGGCGGGCCCGGCGCCGGGCTCGGTGCCGGGCTCGGTGCCGCCGGGTCCGCCACGCCGCGCTCACCCGGCGCGGCGACGCTCGCGGCCGCCCCGCTCACCGCGTTCCCCGCCGTGCAGGCGACGACGCTCGGCGGCGGCGCGACCCCGCTCGTGCCCGATCTCCTCCGCACCGCCGACGGCGCCGGCACCGACCGCCTCGCCGTCGCCACCACCGGGCTGCTGCTCGCCGCGTCGGGGGCCGTCGTCGGCTTCCGACGACGCTGGCTCGTGCTGCCCTTCCGGCCCTAGCCGTCAAACGCTCGGCGGCCGCCCAGACCCCCGCCCCACCCCACCTCCTCCCTTCACGAACGAACGGACTACAGACATGTCGAAGACCTTCGGTCCGGCCCGGTACGGCCGGCTGGTCGCGGGCGCCGGCGCGCTCGCCGTCGGGCTCGGGGCCGCGCTCGTCGCGGCGCCCGGCGCCCAGGCCGCCGAGCCGCGGGACGTCGTCGCGGACAGCGGCAGCGCCTCGTGGGGCTTCCGCGAGAGCTTCCGCCGCTACGTCGGCCTCCAGACGGCGGCGCTGCCGCCCGTCGGCGCGGTGCCGGTGGGCGAGCGCATCACCCTCGTCGAGCCGGCGACGTTCGACGTGGACGGCACCCCCGCCGCCACCGTCGACACGACGCCGCCGAACGAGACGCTGCCCTACCTGCTGCCGGTCACGGGCGGCAACGTCACCGACGCCGACGACCTCGACGTCACCACCGCCGGCGGGGCGGTGTTCCACTTCCCGTCGCACGCCTTCACGGTCACGGTCGAGAACGTGGGCATCGAGGTCACGGGCGGCGTCGGGAAGGTCGTGGGCGACCTGACCGTCGAGATCCCGGAGAACAACCTGGGGTACGAGCAGGGCACCTACGGCGGCGACGACGTCGTCCTCGGCGACGTCGCGACCACGACCGTCGACGTGTCGGGCGACCAGGTCTCCGTCACCGCCGACGGCGTGACGCTCACCGCGGCCGGCGCGTCCGCGCTGCAGGACTTCCTCCAGGCGGGCGCCGAGCTCGACGACCTCACGGTCACGGCGGACCTCGCGGCTCCCGCCCAGACCTGGAACCCCACGGTGTCGCTCTCGAAGAGCGAGGGCTTCGACCCCGCGGGGACCGGCACGCTCACCGTGACCGGCAGCGGCTTCGACCCGGCCGCGAACACGGCCACCCGCCCGCCGATCACCACCGGCCAGCCGACCGGCGTGTACGTGGTCTTCGGGAAGTTCGCGCAGGACTGGCGCCCGTCGGACGGCGTCGCGTCGTCGGCCCGCAAGGTCGTCAGCCAGAAGTGGGCGCTGCCGGAGCCGTCGTACTCGCAGCTCAAGGCGTCCACCCCGAGCGTCGCCGACCAGCTCGTGCTGCTGAAGGAGGACGGCACCTTCAGCGCCGACCTCGAGGTCAGGACCGACGACACCGTGGACGGCGTCTACGGCGTGTACACCTACGCCGCGGGCGGCGCGGCTGCGAACGCCGCGCAGGAGCTCGCCGTGCCCGTCGCGTTCACGCCTGCCGGTGGCGACGGCGAGAACGTCGACGTGGAGGTCACCGTGCCCGAGGGTGACGGCGGCGGTCCGGTCGAGCCGGAGCCGGGCGAGTTCACGTGGACCATCGCGTCGGGCGGGGCGGTCAGCCTCGGCACGGCGACGCAGGGCGACGCGGCCTTCACCGCGACCGGCGACCTGCGCCGCGTCACCGTCACCGACACGCGGACCGGCAGCCCGGCCTGGAGCGTCACCGGCACGGTGACGGACTTCTTCGCCGGCAGCCGGTCGTTCAGCGGCTCCGCCCTCGGCTGGACGCCGGCGCTCGGCGCCAACACCGGCGGCGCCGTCGCGGGCGCCGAGGTCGTCGCGGGCGCCGGCTCCGGGCTCAAGGGCGGTGCGACGCTGGTCTCCGCGCCCGAGGGGCACGCGGCCGGCTCGGTCGCCGTGGACGCCGGGCTCGACCTGAGCATCCCGCTGTCCACCCCGGCCGGGGACTACACCGGTGTGCTGACCCTCACCGCGGTGGGCTGAACCTCCCGTGAGCACGCACCTCCGTCCGTCGTCGCGGCGCGCCCCGTCCCGGGTGCGCGCCGCGGCGGCGGCCGTCCTCGCCACCGCCGCGGTCGCCGTCGCGGCCCTCGTCCTGCCCGCCCCGGCGACGGCGCACGCCGCGCCCGACGACCTCACCTGGTCCCTCGCGCCGAAGGACGGGAAGCAGGGCGCCGGGCGCGCCAACTTCGCGTACGACGTCGAGCCGGGGGAGCGGGTCCGCGACGTCCTGGTCGTCACCAACCGCTCGGCCGCGCCGCTCGACCTGTCCGCCTACGCCACTGACGCCGTCACCACGTCGAGCGGGCACCTCGACCTGCTGCCCGCCGACCAGGAGCCCGCCGACCTCGGGGCGTGGCTCACCCTCGACGCCGGCGACGACGGCACGGTGACGATCGAGCCGGGCACGTCGGCTGACGTCCCCTTCACCCTCCGGGTCCCGGCCGACGCCACACCCGGCGACCACGCGGGCGGCGTCGTCACCTCCCTGCGGCAGCAGGTGGGCGACGGCGCGCTCAGCGTGGACCGGCGACTCGCGCTGCGCGTGCACGCCCGTGTGGGCGGGGCGCTCGCCCCCGGGCTCGCCGTCTCGGACGTGGACGTCGCCGTGCACCCGACCGCGAACCCGCTGGGCGCGGCGCGCGCCACCGTGACCTACACGCTCGCCAACACCGGCAACGCGCGCGTGGTGCCGACCGAGACCGTCCGGCTCACCGGGCCGGGCGCGAGCGCCGTCGCCGGGGGCGAGCCGGCCGAGGAGCTGCTGCCCGGCGCGGTGGTGCGCCGCACCGTGCAGGTCGACGGCGTGCGCCCGACGTTTCGCGTCGCGGCCGACGTCCGTGCGGACGGGCTCGTCGTCGGCGTCGGCGGCGGCGGGGCGACCACCGCGACCGGCACCGCCGCAGGCTGGGCCGTGCCCTGGGCCCTGCTCGGCGTCGTCGTGCTCGTCGTCGCCGGCGCGGTCGCCTGGCCGCTGTGGCGCGCCCGCCGCGCCCCCCGAGGTAGTACCGGATCCCGCGAGGTAGTCACCAACTCGGCGAGGTAGTACCGGATCCTGCGAGGTAGTACCGAATCTCGGTTGATTTGCCGTCTATGCGGGATATGTCGGTACTACCTCGGCAGGTCTTGAACTACCTCGGCGGTCAGCGGACGCGGGCGGCGAGCACGGCCACGTCGTCGCGCTGCTGTCCGTGCACCATCTTGTCGACGAGCCGCTGGGGCAGCTCCGCCGTCGGGCTGCCGTGCAGGTCCGCCAGCACGCCGCGCAGGTCCGCGGCGCGGGCGGCGAACGTCGCGGTGCGCGACTCGACGAGCCCGTCCGTGTACAGCAGCAGGGTGTCGCCGGGGCCCAGCTCGGCAGCGTGGTCCCGCCGGGAGACCGACGGGTCGACGCCCAGCATGAGGTCGGGGCGGCCGTCGAGCTCGTGCACGTCCCCGTCGGCGCGCAGCACCACCGGCCGCGGGTGGCCTGCGCTGGCCCACCACAGCCGGCACCGGTCGTCGCCGCTGCCCGGCTCGCCGCGGCCCGTGCGGTCCAGACGCGCGACGACGGCGGTGCCGCTGGCGGTCAGCCCGAGGCCGCGGTTGGCGCGGTCCAGCTCGCGCAGCAGGCGCGCCGGCGGGGCGTCCTGGCACCACGCGAGGGTGCGCAGCATGGCACGGAGCTGACCCATCCGGGCGGCGGCCTGCATGTCGTGCCCGGTGACGTCGCCGATCATCAGCACCGTCGAGCGCGGGTCGAGCTCGACGGCGTCGTACCAGTCGCCGCCCACCTTGTCCGTGCGGGTCGCGGACGCGTACGTCGACGCCAGCTCCAGGTACGGCACGCGGGGCAGGTCGGTGAGCATCGCGGCCTGCAGCGTCGTGGCCACCCGGTGCCGGTCCTCCAGGACCCGGATGCGCACGAGGGCCTGCGCGACGCAGGACGCGAGGGTGGCGGCCGTGCGGCGGCTCTCGTCGTCGTGCTCGTGCGGGCCGCGCCACAGCAGGACGACGACGCCGAGCAGCCGGTCGTCCACCACCATCGGCATCAGCGCGAGCCCGCCGAGGGACGGGTCGATCCAGGGCTCCCACGTCGGCTGGGCGCGCAGGGCGGCCGCGCCGTCCCGGTAGAACGCGGCCCGGCGGGCGCGGGCGACGGACGCCACCGCGGGGTCGTCGAAGCGCCAGTGCCGCGGCAGGTACGGGTAGGCGCCGTCGCGCTCCACCAGGGTGAGGCCGGACCCGCCGGGCTCCGCGAGCGCGAGCGCGGCCCACACGGTGCCGAGCCCGGGACCCGACGCACGCAGCGCGTCGACGATCTCGTCGAGGGTGGTCGCGGCGGCGAACCGGTCGGTGAGGTCGAGCAGCATGCGGGTGCGGCGCGTGGCGTGCACCGCCACCTGCTGGATGCGGTGCGCACGCTGCCGCTCGAGGCGCAGGCGCAGCTCGGCGGTGCAGGCGGAGGCCAGGTCGGCCAGGGTGGCGAGGTCGGTCGCGCTCCACGCGTGCGCCTCGGTGTCCAGGGCGCACACCGTGCCGACGGCGGTGCCGTGCCGGTCGAAGATCGGGAAGCCCGCGTACGACCCCATGCCGAGCTCGGTGACCGTCTCCCGGCTCGCGAAGCGCGGGTCGGCGCGCAGGTCCTCGACGACGAGGGGCTGGCCGGAGCGGATGGTCTCGCCGCACAGCGGCTCGACGAGAGTGGTGCGTCGGGTGGCCTGGAACGGGTCCGGCAGCCCGAGCGCGCCGGGGTACACCTGCGCGTCCGGGAGCACGAGCGTCACGAGGGCGGTGGGGACGCCGAGCTGGCGCTGCACGAGCCGTGCGAAGCGGTCGAACGACTCGTCCGCGACCGGCCGGGCGAGCCCCGCCGCGACCAGCGCCTGGACCGCGCCCGTCCCCGGGGCGTCCTGGGCCGGCGCCGTCCTGTCGGGGGAGCGAGACGTCACGGGCGCGCACCCCCGTCACGGCTCTGCGCTCCGCGACCCGCGACCATGTCCCGGATTCTTCCACGCAGCCGCCCGGATATCCTCGCCGGACGATGGACGTCACCCGCCGTGCCCCCGCCGCGCTGCCGCGGATCCTGGCCGCCTCGCTCGTGTCAGCGTCGGCCGTGCTCCTGTTCGCGGTGCACGTGCGCCCCCTCGCCTACGTGCCGCTCGTGGCCGGCGTCGCGCTCGGGCTGCTCGTCGACCGGCGGCTCGGCCGGGACCTCGGGCTCATCGCCGTCGCGCTCGGCATCATCTCGACGATCCCCCTCGAGGCGGACCTGTCCGACGCCGGCATCGCCCGGTTCGCCGTCGTGCTCTCCCTCGCGGTGCTGGTGCCCTGGGCGGCGTCGCGGTTCTGGTTCCGTGACGACGACGGCGCGGGGGCGGTGCGGTTCCCCGTCGCGACCGGCCGGCGCTGGTCGCGCGGCCAGTACGTATACCTCGTCGTCGTGGTGGCGGTCGCCTACCTCGTGCTGCCCTGGTACTTCCTGGGCTCCGGCGCCTATCTCAACTGGCCGGAGCTCGAGGGCGGGCAGGACGTCGCCCGGCTGTTCGTCGGCGTCAACGCCGTCGGCATCTGGGACGAGCTGTTCTTCGTGTGCACGGTGTTCGCGCTGCTGCGCCGCCACTTCGGGCTGTGGACGGCGAACCTGCTGCAGGCGGTGATCTTCGTGTCGTTCCTGTGGGAGCTCGGCTACCGCGAGTGGGGGCCGCTGCTCACCGTGCCGTTCGCCCTGGTGCAGGGGTGGATCTTCAGCCGCTACAAGAGCCTCAGCTACGTGGTGGCGGTGCACCTGCTGTTCGACCTCGTCGTCTTCGCCGTGCTCGTGCACGGTCACCACCCGGAGCTCCTCGACGTCTTCGTCACCGCACCCTGAGCCCCGGGCCGGGCGCTGCGACACGTTTGGAGGCGGGCCGAGCGGCGTGGGAGGGTCGTCCTGCGCGCGCCAAGAAGCGGCTGCGCGCACGAACGAGCCTGGGATGAGGCTGATCGACGATGCAGAGCTCCGTCCATGGCAATGACGACGACGCAGACCTGGAGGTCTGTGCGGCCGAGCCGATCCACGTGCCGGGATCGGTGCAGGACCGCGGGGTGCTGCTGGTGCTCGACGGGGACGTCGTGGTCCAGGCGTCCGCCAACGCGGGGGAGTTCCTGGGCGTGGCGGCCGACGACGCGCTCGGGCGGACCGTGGCCGCCGTGCTCGGCGACGACGCGGCGGAGGCGCTCCGGCTCCATGAGGTCACCGACGGCGGGCCGCTCGCCGACGGCCTCCGTCGGGTGATCCTCGGCGGCCGCACCTGGGTGGCCTCCACCCACCGGAACCCGCAGTCCGCCGTGATCGTCGAGCTCGAGCCGCTCGCGGACCAGGCCGCCGACCCGGCGGCGCCGTACCGCGCCGCGTACACCGTGCTCGGCCAGGCGGCGACGGCCGGCTCGCTGGAGGAGCTGTACGCGCTCACGGCGCGCGGGGTGCGGGAGGTGACGGGTTTCGACCGGGTGATGGTCTACCGGTTCGACGAGGACCACCACGGCCAGGTCGTGGGCGAGGCGCGCCGCGCCGACCTCGAGCCGTTCCTCGGCCACCGCTACCCGGCCGGCGACATCCCGCCGCAGGCGCGGGCCCTGTACGAGAAGAGCTGGTTGCGGCTCATCTCCGACGTGGAGTCGGTGCCACGGCACCTGGTGCCCGTGCTGCTGCCGGTCGCCGGCGAGCCGACCGACCTCTCGTTCGCCAGCCTGCGCGCGGTGTCCCCCGTGCACGTCGAGTACCTGCGGAACATGGGCGTCGCCGCCTCGATGTCCATCTCCCTGCTGCGGGGCGGGCGGCTGTGGGGGATGGTCGCTTGCCACCACGTCGACGGCCCGCACACGCCGTCGCTCGAGGTCCGCGCGGCGGCCGAGGCGCTCGCGTCGGGGCTGTCCATGCAGATGGTGGTGCGCGCCGCCGCGGACGACGCGCAGCACGCCCGCGAGGTCTCCCGTGCGCTCGAGGCGATGGTGCGGGCGGAGGACGACCCGGTGGCCGACGCCGTCGCGCAGCCGGGGCTGCTGCGGATCCTCGGCGTCGACGGCGCGATGGTCCGCACCGGGAACGCGACGGCCACGGTCGGGCTGGTCCCCGACGTGCCCGACGTCGTGGTCGACGTCGTGCGGCGGACGGCGCGGCCCCGCAAGGACGGCGGGACGGAGCCGGTCTACGCGTCGCACGACCTGCGGGCCGAGCACCCGGAGCTGGCCGACCGGCTGGGCGAGGTCGCGGGCGCCCTCGTCGCCCCGCTGCCGGACGGCGACCTGCTCGCCCTGTTCCGCCGCGAGGTCGCGCGCGAGGTGACGTGGGGCGGCGACCCGCACGCGAAGACGGTCGACCGGGACGAGCGCGGCGCGGTCGTCCGGGTGGGCCCGCGGCAGTCGTTCGCGGCGTGGCGGGAGGCCGTGCACGGCACGTGCGAGCCCTGGTCGGACCACGACGTCCGCGCCGCCCTCGTGGCGCGCCGGACCGTCGTCGAGCTCCTGTACCGGCGCTCCCGGCCCGACCTGGGCGCGGCGCTGGTGCTGCAGCACTCCTCGCTGCCGGCCGAGCTGCCGTCCGTGCCCGGGTGGCGGCTCGAGGCCCGCTACCGGCCGGCGGACGGCGGCCGGGTCGGGGGCGACTGGTACGACGCGTTCGAGCTGCCCGACGGCCGCACCGCCCTCGTCATCGGCGACGTCGCCGGGCACGGGCTGCCCGCCGCGTCGGCGATGAACCAGCTGCGCAACAGCCTGCGTTCCCTGCTGCTCGAGCACCGTGACGTCGCGACGGCGGCGCGCGGCCTGGACCGCCTCGCGCGGACGCTCCTGACCGACGAGATGGCCACGCTGCTGGTCGGCATCCTCGAGGTGGACCCCGGTACCGGGGCGGGCGCCGTCGACTACGTCTGCGCCGGCCACCTGCCACCGGTGGTCGCGGACGCGGAGGGCGCCCGGTTCGTCGAGGTGGTCCGCAACCCGCCGGTCGGGGCGATGCGCGAGACCGTGCGCCCGGGGCGGATCGAGCTCGCGCCGGGCGAGTCCCTGCTGCTCTACACCGACGGGCTCGTGGAACGGCGTGGCACGCGGCTCCTGGAGCGGCTGGAGGACCTCCGCTCCACCGTGGGGCTCACCCGCGACCTCGAGGTGATCGAGCACAAGCTCGCCGGCCTCGAGTCCGACGACGACTCCACGATGCTCATGGTGACGGCTCTGGGCCGCGGCTGACGGCGGGCGCTCGCGTGCCGGCGCGGGCGCGGCCCCGCCGGGGCGCGCTCAGCCGGGGAGCTCGTCGAGCAGCCGGGACATCCGGTCGATCTCCGCGATCTGGTCGGCCGCCACGTTCGCGGCGAACTCCTGGACCGTCTCGTCCCGCCCGGTGGAGCTGAGGTCGTCGACCATCTCCAGCGCCCCCGCGTGGTGCTTGATCATGCCCTCGAGGAACAGCCGGTCGAACGCGGTGCCGTCGGCATCCGCCAGGGCCGTCATCTCGGCCTCGGTCAGCATGCCGGGCATGGAGCCGTGGTCGTGGGCCTGCGGGGCGCGCGGCCCGCTCCCGTCCGACGGCGCGGCCGACGCCGTCGCCACCGCGGGCACCGGCAGGCCCTGGTCCTCGAGCCAGCGGCCCATGTAGTCGATCTCGCCGTCCTGCGTCAGGCGGATGCGGTCTGCGAACTTCGCGAGCTGTTCCGACGTCGACCGCTCGGGGACCAGCTGCGCCATCTCCACGGCCTGGGCGTGGTGGCCGATCATCTTCGTCATGAAGTCGGCGTCGGCGTCGGTGAAAACGTCCTCGCCGCCCATGCCCTCGTAGTCCTCGGGCGCGATCGTCTCGGCGGGCTCGCCGGGCTTCCCCGGGGCGAGCACGGCCGACGACGGCGTCGGTGCCGGCGCGGGCTCCTCGGCGGTGCACCCGGCGGAGAGCCCCAGAGCTAGCGCGACGACGCAGGTCAGGGCGGCGCGACGGCCGCCCGTGCGACGGATCCGGGGGTCTGTGGTCACCGGAAGATCCTCTCCTGAGGTTGTTGCCACGGCGTAAAAAGATGCCCGCACACCTGGTGGGGAGGATGCTTCCAGACAACACTCAGTGTGACCAACACAACGATGTGTGGCGCATGCGCGTCGTCCAACCCTGAGTTCACGGAAGAGGAGTCCACGGATGCGGAGTTCACGGACGAGCAGTTCACGGACGAGAGGCGTCGCCGGTGTCGCCCTCTCGCTGACCCTGGTCGCGGGGGCGCTGGGGCTCGCGGCCCCCGCGTCGGCGTCCGACGCCGCCGAGCCCGACGTCCCGCCCGGCGAGGTGGCGTCGTCGAACATCGAGCACCTCAGCAACAACCCGAAGAACGGCGCCCTGCAGGGCACCGGCTCGGACATCGCGTTCCAGGGCAAGTACGCCTTCGCGGGCAACTACGACGGGTTCACGGTCTACGACCTCTCCGACCCGGAGGAGCCCGTCCAGGCGCTGCAGGTGTACTGCCCGGGCTCGCAGAACGACATCTCCGTCTATGGCGACGTCCTGGTGCTCTCCACCGACTCGTCGCGCAGCGACGACTCGTGCGCGTCGACGACCCGTCCCGCGACGGAGAAGGACGCCTGGGAGGGCATCAAGGTCTGGGACATCTCCGACCCGCTGGAGCCCGAGTACGTCAAGTCCGTGGAGACGGCGTGCGGCTCCCACACCCACTCCCTGGCGCCGAGCAAGAACGGCAAGGACCTGTACGTCTACGTCTCGTCGTACAGCCCGAGCTCGACCTACCCCGACTGCCAGCCGCCGCACGACATCATCTCGGTCGTGAAGATCCCGGTGAAGAACCCGGCGGCCGCCACGCTCGTGGGCACGCCGAACCTCTTCCCGGAGGGCGGCTACGAGGGTGACTCCACCCGCCGCGCCTCGGCGACGTCCGGCTGCCACGACATCACCACCTACGCGCAGAAGGACCTCGCGGCGGGTGCGTGCATGGGCGACGGCATCCTCATGGACATCAAGGACCGCGCCCACCCGAAGGTGATCAGCACGGTCCGCGACACCGAGAACTTCGCGTTCTGGCACTCGGCCACCTTCAACAACGACGCGACCAAGGTCGTGTTCACCGACGAGCTCGGCGGCGGCGGTCTGGCGACCTGCACCGGCGAGTACGCCCCGGAGCTCGGCGCCAACGGCATCTACGACATCGAGAAGGAGCGGAAGAAGGGCGGGAAGCACGAGACGAAGCTCGTGTTCCAGAGCTACTACAAGATCCCGCGCATCAACGACGCCAGCGAGAACTGCGTGGCCCACAACGGCTCGCTGATCCCGGTCAAGGGCAAGGACCTCATGGTCCAGTCCTGGTACCAGGGCGGCGTCTCGGTGTTCGACTTCACCGACTCGTCCAACCCGACCGAGCTGGCCTGGTTCGACCGCGGCGCCGGCATCTCCAGCGGTGGCACCTGGTCCACCTACTGGTACAACGGCTACGCCTACTCGAACGACCTGGGGATCGGTTTCGACACGTTCGACATCGACGACCGGATCGACGGGAAGGCCAAGACGAACCTGAGGTCGCTGAACCCGCAGATGCAGGTGAAGTTCTGAGTCACTGAGCCCGGCAGCAGCGGCCGGGCGCGACGACGGCGGCCGGTCCACCCTCGCGGTGGGCCGGCCGCCGTCGTGCGCGCACCGGGGCCCACGCCCGTTCGCGCACATGGATGGCCGGGGCGACGTTCGTGATCGAATCGATATGTTCGTCGGTGCCCATCCCGCTGACCAGCAATTTTATCGGCCCTAGGCTGTGTTCTGCGTCTCATCTCCGGTCTGCTGAAGGCCCCCGTGACGAGACGTGAAACATACCGCGAGTAATGTCAGCGACTGTTGCACAGGCCTATCGTCAGGCACCCTGCCAAACCGACCGTGGCCTGCGCTTCGTCATCAGAGCGCGCGGCCGTCGCCCCACGGGTGACGGCGTCACGCGCCGTCGTCGGGCTCCGAGCCCCAAGTGCACAGGGAAGTCCATGCGTGTCGCTCCTCTCGCCATGCTGACCGGGAACCAGCCACCCGGACGAGGGGGCACTCCTGTGCCCGCACCGCCGTACGCGGGCGGTCGCGGCTGATGGGCACCTTCCTCCTGCGACGTACCGCCAACTACGTCGCGATGCTCTTCGTCGCCGTCTCGGCGACGTACCTGCTCGCCTCGGCCTTCATGGACCCCCGGTCCAACTACCTGTCGCGCAACCCGCGCCCGCCGATGGACTCGATCAACGCGTCCCTCACGGCGGCGAACATCAACGACGAGGACCCGCTGCTGCTGCGCTACTGGCGCTGGCTGACGGACATCGTGCTGCACTGGAACTGGGGCCTGAGCCCCGACCAGGAGCCGGTCGCCAGCGCCGTCGCCACCCGGATCGGCGCGTCGACGCAGCTCGTCACGCTCGCGACCGTGCTCGCGATCGTCATCGGCGTCGGGATCGGCGTCTACACCGCCATCCGCCAGTACAAGTGGCAGGACCGCGTGCTCGGCGGCTTCGCGACCTTCTTCCTCGTGATCCCGACGGCGGTGCTCGCGCTGTTCGTCGTCATCGGCGCGATCTACATCAACGAGGCGCTCGGGTTCCGGCTCTTCTACGTCACCGGGCTGCACAGCTACGAGGGCGACAGTCCATGGCTGTGGCTCCTCGACTTCGCCCAGCACCTCATCCTGCCCACCATCGTGCTGACGATCATCGGCGCCGTGAGCTACCACCTCACGCAGCGCACCTACCTGCTCGACACGATGAAGGCCGACTACGTGCGCACGGCGCGGGCCAAGGGGCTGCCGCTGAACCTGGCGATCCGCAAGCACGCGCTGCGCACGTCGCTCATCCCGACGGCCGTCAACGTCGCGTTCTCGATCGCGGCCGTCTTCACGGGCGCCGTGATCACGGAGACGATCTTCGCGATCAACGGCCTGGGCAGGTACTTCGTCACCACGATCATCAACAACGACATCAACGGCGCGACCTGCATCGCGGCGTTCGCGGGCGTGTGCGCCCTGGTGGGCGCGCTGCTGGCGGACGTCGTCGTGGCGTGGCTCGACCCGCGTATCCGGATCAGCTGAGAGGGCTGGACATCATGGCTGACTCCGAGCTGACCGTCACCACCGCCGCCGTCCTGACCGCGGAGGAGGACCAGAGCACCGGGCTGCGCCGCACCGGCCGCCTCACGCTCATCGTCAAGCGCTTCGCGCGCCGCCCCTCCGCCGTCGTCGGCCTCGTGCTGCTGGTGCTGCTGGTCGTGTTCGCGTTCGTGGGGCCGCGCATCGCGCAGTGGGGCTACGACGAGCCCGACTTCCTCGCCCTCGCCCAGGCGCCGTCCGCCGAGCACTGGTTCGGCACGACGACGGGCGGGTCCGACGTCTTCGCGCTCGTCGCCCGCGGCCTCGGCCGCTCGCTCGCCATCGGCATCCTGTCGTCGGTGGCGATCACGGTGATCGCCGCGATCGTCGGCACCACCATCGCCTTCTTCGAGGGCTGGGTGGAGCGCGTCGGCATGTGGGTCCTCGACATGCTGCTGGTGGTCCCGTCGTTCCTGCTCATCGCGATGATCGTGCGCTCGTCGTCCGGCGCCAACGGCTGGCTCTGGCTCACGCTCGGCATCACGGCGTTCGGCTGGATCGGGTACGCCCGCGTGCTGCGCACGCTGACGCTGTCGCTGCGCGAGCTCGACTACGTGCACGCCGCGAGGTACATGGGCGTGCGGTCGTTCACGATCATCCGCCGGCACCTCATCCCGAACCTCGGGTCGGTGCTCATCATCCAGACCGTGCTCGGCGTGGTCGCCGCGGTGAACTCCGAGACGGCGCTGTCGTTCCTCGGCCTCGGCATCAAGGCCCCGGACACGTCGCTCGGCACCATCCTCCAGGCCGGGCAGAGCGTCATCCTCACGGCGCCGTGGGTGCTCATCGCCCCGTCGGTCGCGCTGGTGCTGCTCACCTTCTCGGTGCAGCTCATCGGCGACGGCCTGCGCGACGCCATCGATCCGAACTCGCGGTCGGGAGGCCGAGCATGAACCCCGTCCTGAGCGTGCGCGACCTGCACGTGAGCTTCGCGTCGGAGGCCGGCACCGTCCGCGCCGTCCGCGGCGTGAACTTCGACCTCATGCCCGGGCGCACGCTCGGCATCGTGGGCGAGTCGGGGTCCGGCAAGTCCGTGACGTCCCTGTCGGTCATGGGCCTGCTCGACGAGAACGCCCGCGTCGAGGGCTCGATCAAGCTCAAGGGCACCGAGCTGCTCGGGCTCAGCGAGCTCCAGCTCTCCAAGTACCGCGGCAACGAGATGGCGATGGTCTTCCAGGACCCGCTGTCGGCCCTGACGCCCGTGTTCTCCATCGGCGACCAGCTCGCCGAGGCGCTCGACCTGCACCAGGACCTGAACCGCAAGCAGGTGCGGGAGCGGTCGATCGAGCTCCTGGACCTGGTCGGCATCCCCAACCCGGCCGAGCGGCTCAAGGCGTACCCGCACCAGTTCTCGGGCGGCATGCGCCAGCGCGTGATGATCGCGATCGCCATCGCGAACGACCCCGACGTCATCATCGCGGACGAGCCCACCACCGCCCTCGACGTGACGATCCAGGCCCAGGTGCTCGACGTCCTGAAGAAGGCGCAGCGCGAGACCGGCGCGGCCGTCGTCATGATCACCCACGACCTCGGCGTGGTCGCGGGCGTGGCGGACGACGTCCTCGTCATGTATGCCGGGCGCCCGGTGGAGCAGGCGCCGGTCGACGAGCTTTTCGCCCGCCCCGCCATGCCGTACACGATGGGGCTGCTCGGCGCCGTGCCACGGCCCGACCGCGGCGAGAACCGGCGCCTCATCCCCATCCAGGGCAACCCGCCGTCGCTGGTCGACCTGCCCGTCGGCTGCCCCTTCGCCGCCCGCTGCCCGCTGGCCGAGGACCGCTGCCGCACGGCCGAGCCCGAGCTGCTGCCCGTGGCCGGCCGGCCCGAGACGCTCGCCGCCTGCGTGCGCGCCGACGAGCTCGCCGAGCAGGGCATCACGTTCGAGGACGCGTACGAGGTGGCCGAGGCCGCCGAGTCGACCCTCGAGTCGGTGCCGCGCTCCGAGCGCGAGGTCGTGCTCGAGGTCGAGGGCCTCAAGCGGCACTTCCCGCTCACCAAGGGCGGCTTCCTGCGCCGCCGCGTCGGCACGGTCAAGGCGGTGGACGGCGTGACGTTCGACGTCCGCGCCGGCGAGACCGTCGCGCTGGTCGGCGAGTCCGGCTCCGGCAAGACGACGACGCTGCTCGAGATCATGAAGCTCGAGGCGCCGCAGGGCGGCCGGGTCGCCGTGCTCGGGAAGAACCTCGAGGAGCTCTCGAAGTCCGAGCGGTCGGCGCTGCGGCGCGACCTGCAGATCGTGTTCCAGGACCCGATGAGCTCGCTGGACCCGCGCATGCCGGTCTACGACGTGCTGGCCGAGCCCCTCAAGGTGCACGGCTGGTCGCGGCAGAAGGTCAACGCCCGCATCGACGAGCTGATGAAGCTGGTGGGCCTCAACCCCGACCACGTCGACCGGTTCCCGTCGCAGTTCTCGGGCGGCCAGCGCCAGCGCATCGCCATCGCGCGGGCGCTCGCCGTGAGCCCGCGGCTCATCGTGCTGGACGAGCCGGTGTCCGCCCTCGACGTGTCGATCCAGGCCGGCGTCATCAACCTGCTCGAGGACCTGCAGGCAAAGCTCGGCGTCGCGTTCCTCTTCGTCGCGCACGACCTGTCGGTGATCCGGCACATCTCGAGCCGCGTGGCCGTGATGTACCTGGGGCAGGTCGTCGAGTCCGGGGACACGGAGGCGGTGTTCACCGCGCCGCGGCACCCGTACACGCAGGCCCTGCTGTCGGCCGTGCCGCTGCCCGACCCGCAGCTCGAGCGCGGCCGCAAGCGCGTCGTGCTGGAGGGAGACCTGCCCAGCCCGGTCGAGGAGATTCCCGGCTGCCGCTTCGCCAGCCGCTGCCCCGTGCGCGCCACGCTGTCGGACGACGACAAGCGGCGCTGCGACACCGTGCTGCCGGTGCTCACGGGCGGCGACGACCAGCTCGCGGCCTGCCACTTCCCGCTGACCCCGGCGTCGGCGGGCACCACAGACGTGCGGGAGACCACCCGCGCCTGACCCGTCCGGGTCATCTACCCGACGGGTAGACGCTTCTCAAGGAGAAACATGACAACGATCCGCAAGAAGGGCGTCGGTGCGGTCGCTGCTGCCGCGGTGCTCGCGCTCACCCTGGCCGCATGCGGCTCCGGCGGCGGCGACGACGAGGGCACGGCCCAGGGCAACGGCGACACGTCGATGACGACGGAGCCCGCCGACGGCGTCCCCTCGTCGTACCAGGGCGAGCTGCCCAAGCCCGAGGCCGGCAAGGCGTACAACAACCCGCAGGACCGCGACGCGGTCAAGGACGGCGGCACGCTGAACCTCGCGATCAGCGAGATCACGCCGAACTGGAACGGGTTCTCGGTCGACGGCAACACCCGGTACATGGCCGACTTCTGGAAGCTGTACCAGACGAACCTCTGGGACTACGACGCGGCGGGCAACCCGACGCCGAACCCGGACTACCTGAGCAACGTCGAGGTCACCAGCGAGGACCCGCTGGTCGTCACCTACGACGTCAACCCGAAGGCCACCTGGAACGACGGCACGCCGATCGACTGGACGGCCTTCGAGGCCACCTGGAAGGCACAGTCGGGCAAGACCAAGGGCTTCAACCCCACCTCGACCACCGGCTACGACCAGATCAAGTCGGTCGAGAAGGGCAAGGACGACAAGCAGGTCGTCGTCACCTTCGACACGCCGTTCTTCCCGTACCAGTTCCTGTTCCTGAACCTGATGCACCCGGACAGCCTGGACGCGAAGACGTACACCAAGGGCTGGGTGAAGGAGCCGCACAACGAGTGGGCCGCCGGTCCGTTCGTCGTCGACTCGCAGGACGAGACGCAGGCCACCTTCGTGCCGAACCCGAAGTGGTGGGGCGAGACGCCGAAGCTGGAGAAGATCGTCTACAAGCAGATGGACGCGTCCGCCTCCATCAACGCGTTCCAGAACGGTGAGATCGACGCCGTCGAGGACATCGCCGCCGCCGACCGCCTCAAGGTCGCGCGCGGCATGGACGACGTGCAGATCCTCATCAACTACGCCCTGTCGACCGGCGTGTTCACGCTGAACACCAAGGCCGAGGCGCTGCAGGACCTCGCCGTGCGCAAGGCAGTCACCCAGGCGACCGACGTCTCCAAGCTCGCCGAGATCGACTTCCAGGGTCTCGGCTGGGAGGAGGACCCGGCCGGGTCCGAGGTCATGTCGCCGATCCAGGACGGCTACGAGAACAACATGCCGGCCGACGCCGCCTACTCGGTGGAGAACGCCAAGGCCACGCTCGAGGGCGCGGGCTACGCGCTCAACGAGGAGTCCGGCTACTACGAGAAGGACGGCAAGCCCGTCCACCTCAAGTACACGTTCTTCGGCGACAGCCCGACGCAGACCGCCATGGCGAACGCCGTGCAGGCCATGCTCAAGGCGGCCGGCATCGAGGTCGAGCTCGACAACCAGGACCCGTCGAAGTTCTCCGACACCGTCCTGGGCGGCAAGTACGAGATGCTCATCATGGCCTGGTCGTCCTCCGACCCGTACGGCTACAGCACCTCGGGCTACCAGCTCTACGGCTCCGACTCCGACTCGAACTTCACCTACATCGGCTCGAAGGAGATCGACGAGCTGATGAAGAAGCCGGGCACCATCGAGGAGATCCCCGAGGCGATCGCCGCGTTCAACGAGGCCGAGAAGAAGGCGCTGGAGCAGTACGGCACCTTCCCGATCGACTTCGGCCCCGCGATGTCGGGCGCCAAGAAGGGCCTGGCCAACTGGGGCCCGTTCACCTCGGGCTTCCAGGGCCTGAACCCGCACCCGGAGAACTGGGGCTGGCAGAGCTGACGCACCGCGTCACCCGCTGAGCACCGCGCACGACGCCGCCACGACCGCCCCGGTCGTGGCGGCGTCGTCGTGTCCGGGGTCGCGCGGGCGTCAGCGGCGGCGCAGCGCGCCCTCCACGAGGGGGACGGCCACGGCGACGAGGGTGAGCGCCGCGCCGGCGTAGGTCGCGGCCCCGGGCGGGGCGACCGCGGGGGAGGCGACGTCGAGCACCAGCGCGCCCACCACCTGGCCGGCGATCATGCCCAGCCCGAGCAGCAGCACGCCGATGCGCTGCACGACCGCCGCCTGCAGGGCGATGAAGACGATGCCGAGCAGGCCGCCGGAGTACAGCAGCAGGTCGGGGGGCAGCGTGCCGGTGGGGGCGCCGTCGACGACGAGGGACACCCCGAAGACGACGAGCAGGGCCGCCGTCCCGACCAGGAAGCTGACGAACGTCGCGGCCAGCACGCCGCCGTCGTTCCCGCCGGCCGTGCTGTCGGCGGGACGCACCGCCGCGCGCACGCGGCCGTTGAGCGCCTGCTGGAACGACTGGAGCACGCCCGCGACGAGAGGGAACAGCGCGAGCCCGAGGGCCGCCGTGGCCGCGCCCGCGCCGGAGACCACGACGACGGCGACCACGGTGAGCACCGGCCCCAGCGCGCGGCCCACGGTCACGAGGCGCACGCCGCCCGGCGCCAGCCCGAGCCGGTCGATGACGAGCGAGCTCACCGACTGCCCGGCGACGAGCGCGATGGTGAACACGGCCACGCCCAGCGCGTCGACCGTCAGGCCCTGCGACATCACGTAGAACGCACCGCCGAGGCCGCCCAGGCACTCCCACCAGCGCAGCCCGCCCGCGGCGCCGCCCCGGCGCAGCCCGGTGGCGACCTGGCCGAGGGCCGAGCGCCCGGCACGGGAGAACGGGAGCGCGAGCGTGAGCAGCACCAGGCCCGAGCCGAACGACAGGGCGGCGGTGCCGAACGCCGTGCCCGTCTCCGTGGCGAGGGTGCCGTTGACGCGGCTCTGCAGCGCGGCGGCGAACCCCGCGACGATCGCGAGCGCCACGCCGACCGCCCGCCCGGTCCCGGAGCCTGCGGCGGGGTCGGTCGTCTGGCTCACCCCGGGAGTGTACGTCCGGGAAACCGCCGGCCCCCGTGTGAGGATCCGCGCATGACGCCTGCCCCGAGGACCGACGTCAGCCCCGCCCCCGCGCGCGCCGGCCATTCCCACGGCCATCCCCACGGCCATGCCCACGGTCACGCGCACGGTGACGCCGTCGCGCCCGCCCCGCGCCGCACGCGGGTGGTCATCGCCTGCCTGGTGCTGCCCGCGATCGTCGCGACCGCGCTCGGGCTGTGGATGCTCTGGCCGACGGCGGGCGAGGTGCCCGACCGCATCCCCGTCGTCGTCGACGGGAGCGCGTTCGTCGAGGTGACGGTGGCGGGGCCGCCGGGCGAGGACGGGTCCGGCGAGGTGACGATTCCCATCGAGCTGCCCGACGGCGAGACGTCGCGGATGCAGGCCGACCCGCGGTTCGAGTTCGAGACCGGCGACGGCCTGGTGGCCCTGTTCATCGCCGACCTCCAGGGGGAGGTGGCCGCGCCCTACGTCTTCATGGAGCACCAGCGGGAGCTGCCGCTGGCACTTCTCGCCGGTGCGTACGTGCTGGTCGTCCTCCTGGTGGCGCGGTGGCGAGGGCTGGCGGCGCTGGCGGGGCTCGGGCTGGCCTTCGCCGTCTTCCTCGGGTTCACCTTCCCGGCCCTGCTGGCGGGCAAGGACGCCATGGCCGTGGCCCTCGTGACGTCCTCGGCGGTGATGCTGGTGGTCCTCTACCTGGCGCACGGCCTGACGACGCGGACGTCGGTGGCGCTGCTGGGCACGCTGGCAGGGCTCGCGCTCACGGCCGCGATCGGCACGTGGGCCACGGCCGCCTCGAACATCACGGGGGCGACGTCGGAGACCGCGCAGATGCTGCCGTCGATGGCGCCGGGCGTTGACCTGCAGGGCATCGCGCTGTGCGGGCTCGTGCTCGCGGGGATGGGGGTGCTCAACGACGTCACGATCACCCAGGCGTCGGCGGTGTGGGAGCTGCGGGCGCTGGCGCCCCTGGCCCCACGACGTGCCCTGTTCGCACGGGCCATGCGGATCGGCCGCGACCACATCGCGTCCACCGTGTACACGATCGCGTTCGCGTACGTGGGGGCCGCCCTGCCGCTGCTGCTCACCGTGTGGCTCCTGGACCAGTCACCGACGACGGCGCTCACCTCGGGGGAGATCGCGGAGGAGATCGTGCGGACGCTCGTGGGCTCCATCGGGCTGGTCCTCGCGATCCCGATCACGACGGCGATCGCGGCGGTCGTCGTCCCCGGCGCCGCGCCGGTGCGTGGCGCGGCGCCGGAGGCCGGGGCGAGCGAGGAGCCCGTCGTGCCGGCCTGAGCGTCAGGTCAGGTGGTCGAAGTCACCGCGCGCCCAGGCCGCGTGCCGCGCGGCCGAGCGCAGCACGACGTCGCGTGCGTCGGCCGGGATGACGCCGTCGAAGTTGTTGTAGAGCCGGTCGAAGGGGCGGCGGGCCACGTGCTCGGCGACGCGCGTCACGACCGCCCCGGACAGCGGGATGCGGTTGGGGTAGCTGCGCATGAAGCTCGCCGTGCGGTCCGGGTTGGCGAAGATCGTGTCGCCGGAGAGCAGCACGCCTCGCCCGTCGGCGCCGGTCCAGTGCACCACCGCCGAGCCAGGGAAATGGCCGCCGGGCTGGCTGAGCACGACGCCGGGCAGCACCTCGCGCTCGCCCTCCGCGCCGGGGGACCACGTCTCGATCACGGCGTCGGGGCGCGCGACCCAGCCGGCGTCGGCCTCGCTCACCAGCACGGGCACGTCGCGGCCGGTGGCCGCGGCCAGGCGCCGGCTCCACTCCACCTGCACGCCGAACATGTGCGGGTGGCTGGCCGCGATCACGACGTCGCCGCCGCCCGCGGCCTCGACGACCGCCGCCACCCCGGCGTCGTCCACGAAGCCGAGCGGGTCCCACAGCAGCGCGCCCGCGCCGGTGCGGACCACCTTCGCCTGCTGACCGATGCCGACGCTCGGCGTCGCGTGCAGGGCGAGCAGGCCGGGCTCGAGCTCGGCGACCTCGACGGCGAGGCCGTCGGCCGCGAGCTCGTCCAGGGTGGTCCACTCCTGGCCGGTGGCGGGGACCCACTGGCGCTCGTCCGCGCAGATCGCGCAGACGTCCGGGCGGGTGGCGTGCTCGACGGCGCAGGTGCGGCAGATCCAGTGGTCCGCCGGTGCGGGGAGGCTCATGGGCCCAGACTTCCACCTCGCGGCGGAGGCGCCCACCCGGTGGCGCTCCCTAGGCTGGCCGGATGCCGCAGCAACCCGCCGGGTGGACCGCCCGCCTCGCCGACTGGTGGGGGATCGACTCCGGGTGGGAGCGCGTGCCCGCCGACCCGGCCCGCGCCTACCGCAACGACCTGTGGCTGGGCGCGGCGTTCGTCGTCGTCTCCCTGGTGGGCGCCGAGCTCGCCCGCAGCTTCGGGTACTTCGAGGACGAGACGGCCCCGACGTGGCTGCTCTACGTGCTCGCGGCCGTGGGCGCCGCACCCCTCATGTGGCGGCGGCGGTTCCCCCTGGTCGTGCTCTCCGTGGTGTACCTGCACTTCCTCGTGGTGGGGTTGACCGTCCCGATGGTGACGATCCTCGTGCCGCTGCAGGTCGTCTACTTCGTCGCCCTGTTCAGCGCGGTGGCCTGGGCGCGCGACCGGCAGGCGATGGTCCTCGTCGTGGGCGCCGCCCTGCTGGCGATGTTCGGGTGGCTGGCCTGGCAGTTCGCCGTCGGTGCGGGCATCGACGGCATCGTCGAGCAGATGGGGCTGGCCGACGAGCAGCCCGGCCTGGTCGACCCCGTCGTGGCGTTCACCGCGTACAACCTGCTCATCAACGTCGCCTACTTCTACGGGGCGGTCGTGGCCGGCCAGCTCATGTGGCACGGCGCGCGCCGGCGCGAGCAGCTCGAGGAGCAGGCCGCGACCATCGAGCGGCAGACGGCGGAGCTGCAGCGGCAGGCGGTCGTCACCGAGCGGCTGCGCATCGCCCGCGAGCTGCACGACGTCGTCGCGCACCACGTGTCCGTCATCGGCATCCAGGCCGCCGCCGCCCGGCGGATGCTCGCCGGCGACCCGGGAGCCGCGGCCGCGCCGCTGGCCACCATCGAGGGCGAGTCGCGCGAGGCCGTGACGCAGATGCGCGGCCTCCTCGGCACGCTGCGCGGGGTCGAGGACGGCGAGGGTCCGGGCGGTACCGGCTCGGGCGCCGGACGGGCGCCGGAGCCCGGGCTGGCCGACGTCCCGTCCCTCGCCGACGACGCCGGTCTCGACGTCGAGGTGCGGGTGGTCGCCGACCCGGGCGCCGTCGACGCCGTGCCCGCGCCGCTGGGGCTCAGCCTGTACCGCACCGCGCAGGAGGCGCTCAGCAACGTGCGCAAGCACTCGACGGCCCGGGCCGCACGCGTCGTCGTGCGCGTGGACCGTCGCCCGGCGCGGCGCGACGACCCGGCCGCGGACCGGTTCCCGCACGGCTTCGCCGAGGTGGAGGTGCTCGACGACGGCCGCCCGCGCCCCGGCTCCACGGGGACCGGGCTCGGGCTGGTCGGCGTGCGCGAGCGCGTCGCGACGCACGGCGGCATCGCCGACGTCGGCCCCCGCGCCACCGGCGGCTACCGTGTCCGGGTGCGCTTGCCCCTGCCCCAGCCGACGTCCCAGGACCGCCCGTGACCGGCCCCGATGCGCCCACCCGCGTGCTCCTGGTCGACGACCAGCGCCTGGTGCGGTCCGGCTTCGCGATGATCCTGTCCGTCGAGCCCGACGTCGAGGTGGTGGGCGAGGCCGCCGACGGCGCGCAGGCGCTGGAGCAGGTGCGGGCGCTGCGCCCCGACGTCGTGCTCATGGACGTCCAGATGCCGGTCATGGACGGCATCGAGGCCACCCGGCGCATCGTCGCCGACGACCTCGCCCGGGTCCTGGTGCTCACCACCTTCGACGACGACGCCTACGTGGACGACGCCCTGCGTGCCGGCGCGTCCGGCTTCCTGCTGAAGAACTCCGACGCCGACCGGCTGGTGGACGCCGTCCGCACCGTCGCCGCGGGGCACGCGCTGCTCGCACCGGAGGTCACGCGCCGGGTGATCGAGCGGATGGTGGCCGGGGAGGGCCGGTCGACCGGCCGGCCCGTCGACGGCCGGTCCGTCGACGGTCGATCCGTCGACGGTCGATCCGTCGACGGCGGGCCGGCGGGCGCGCCGTCCGATCCCCGGCTGGGCCAGCTCACGCCGCGCGAGCGGGAGGTGCTGGTGCTCGTCGGCAAGGGGCTGTCGAACGCCGAGATCGCGGGCGAGCTGTTCCTCGGTGAGGCCACCGTCAAGACGCACGTCTCCAACGTGCTGGCCAAGCTGCACCTGCGCGACCGCGTCCAGGCGGTCGTCTTCTACCACCGTTCGCTGACGTAGTACCCGGTGACGGTTCCCGGCGCTGAACCGTCACCGGGTACTACGTCGAGGGCTGTGGATAACGCCGACGGCCCACCACCCGGCTCGGCTTGGCTGCTGGTATGCCTCGTCGGATCCTCGTCCCTTCGTCCCTGCGTCGGCTCGCCGCCCGGCAAGAGGGGCTGGTCGGCGTCGCACAGTGCCGCGAGCACGGTCTGACGGACCAGCAGGTCGCCGCGCTCGTCGTGCAGGGGCGCTGGCGGCGCGCGATGCTCGGCGTGCTCGACACGGGCATCCCCTCGGAGCGGGACGACGATCCGTACGACCGCCGTCGGCGCCGCGGCGCGATCGTCGGCCCGCTCGCCTTCCCCGGCTCGGTGGCGACCGGCCTCGCCGCGCTCGTGCTGCACGGGGCGCAGGGCGCGCCCCGTCGGGTGCCGCCCGAGGTGACGTTCCCCGACGGGTCGCCGCGCCGGAGCAGCAAGCCGGTCCGGGTCCGTCGGGAGCGGCTGCGCCGCTGGGTGGTGGTCGACGGCGTCCCCTGTGTCCCGGCGGGGCTGGCACTGGCGCAGGCGGTTCCGGAGCTCGACCGGCTCGACGCTGTCGCGCTCATGGACTCGGCGCGGTACCGGCGCCTGGTCACGGAGGCCGAGCTCCGAGGCGCGCGCGAGGCCGCCCGCGGCCGTCGCGGCGCGGCCCGCTCGGCGGAGTGGTGGGACGAGTCGGACCCGCGGGCGGAGTCGCCGATCGAGACCCGGGCGCGGCTCTCCTGCACGGACGCCGGCGTCCCGCCCGATGCGCTCCAGCTCGAGCTTCGCGACGAGCGCGGCCGGTTCCTCGCCCGCGCGGACCTGGCCTGGTTCCTGCCTGCGGGAGGGGTCGTGCCCGTGGAGCTCGACGGGCGGGAGGAGCACTCCACCCCCGAAGCCGTGTTCCGCGACCGCACCCGCCAGAACGGGCTGGTGGCCCGCGGGGCGCGGATGCTGCGGTACACGGGCCGCGACGTCGCCCGGGGCGTCGTTGCCGACGACGTCGCCCACCTGCTCGACGGCGCGGGCTGGACGCCGCGCCCCTGGGCCGACGGCACCCCCTTCGTGCTGTCGACGTAGTACCTGGTGACGGTTCAGCGCCGGGAACCGTCACCAGGTACTACGTCGAGGTCAGGCGCGGGGGGCCAACCGGATGACGGGCAGCTCGTGCGCCGGCGGCGGATCCGGGGCAGTCCTTGCGCTGGAGTGCACTCCAGGTCCTACGGTCGACGCATGACGACGGTGGAGACCGAGACCGTGGAGACCGGGACGACGGTGGGCATCCGGGAGGTCGCGGAGCACAGCGGCCTCAGCGTCGACGCCTTGCGCTGGTACGAGCGGGAAGGTCTGCTGCCGCGGGCGCCGCGTGGGCCGGACGGGCGACGGCGCTACCCGGAGCGGCTGGTCGGGTTCGTCCGGCTGGTGGTCGCGCTGCGCCGCACCGGCATGCCCGTGGCGGACGTGCGCGAGTTCGTGACGCTGGCCGACGAGGGCGCCGCGTCCCACGGGCGCCGGATGGCGCTGCTGGAGAGGCAGCGCACGAGCATCCTGCGCCAGCAGGCCCAGCTCGCCGACGACCTCGCCGCCGTCGGGCACAAGATCGGGCACTACCGCGAGCTGATCGACGCCGGCCTCGACTGCGAGGGCATCCCGGTGACCCCCGAGGTCGCGGCGGCGCAGCGTCTCACGACCGTCCAGACCGAGAGGACCGCCTCATGACCACGACCACCGGCACGCCCCGCACCACCCTGGGGGACGGACTCGACACCTCGCTGCTCGGGTACGGGGCCATGGGTCTCGCCCAGGTGTACGGCGCGGTGGACGAGGCCGACGCGCTCGCGACGCTGCACCACGTGGTGGACGTCGGCATCGACCTGATCGACACCGCCGACCTGTACGGCCAGGGCTCGAACGAGCGGCTGGTCGGTCGGCTGCTCGCCGACCGCCGGGACGAGGTCACGCTCGCGACCAAGTTCGGCATCGTGCCCGAGGACGACGCCTACACCCGCATGTCGGCCCGCAACGACCCGGCGTACGTCGCCGAGGCGGCCGACGCGAGCCTGCGCCGCCTCGGCGTGGACGTCATCGACCTGTACTACCTGCACCGGCGGGACCCGCGGGTGCCGGTCGAGGACGTCGTCGGCGCGATGGCGGACCTGGTGCGGGCGGGGAAGGTGCGGCACCTGGGCCTGTCGGAGGTCACGGCGGCCGAGCTGCGGGCGGCGCAGGCCGTGCATCCGATCGCCGCGGTGCAGAGCGAGTGGTCGCTGTGGAGCCGCGACGTGGAACGGTCGGTCGTGCCCGCCGCGGCCGAGCTCGGGGTGGGCTTCGTGCCGTACTCGCCGCTGAGCCGCGGCTTCCTCGCCGGCGGCCTCGCGGGCGCGGACGAGCTGGTGGGGGACTGGCGCAGCAACCTCGAGCGCTTCCGCGGGACGGCGTTCGAGGCGAACCAGGCGCTCGTGGCCGTCGTCCGCGGGATCGCGCAGGAGCGTGGCGCGACGCCGGCCCAGGTGGCGCTCGCCTGGCTCCGCCACCAGGGGGACGCGCTGGGGCTGCCCGTGGTGCCGATCCCGGGCTCCCGGCGCGCCGCCCGCGTGGACGAGAACCTCGCCTCGCTCGGCCTGGTCCTCGACGCGGAGGCCGTGGCGGCGCTCGACGAGCTGGCCGGCCGCGTGATCGGGGCCCGCTCCGACCAGTCGAACCCGGACTGGGTCTCCGCGACCCGGGAGTGAGGGGTCCGCCCGGCGGGGGAGGGGACGATCTCCGCCGCCGGGCGGATCCGCCGCGGGGCCGTGGTCCGTAGCGTCGTCGTCATGGACAACGACTCCCTCGAGGTCCGGGGCCTGACCCGGACGTTCGGCGACCTCACGGCCGTCGACGACGTCTCGTTCGCGGCCCCCGCCGGGCTGCTCACCGGGTTCGTCGGCGGCAACGGCGCCGGCAAGACGACGACCATGCGCATGATCATGGGCGTCCTGGCGCCCACGGCCGGCGAGGTGCGGTTCGGCGGCGACCCGGTGACGCGCGCGGGCCGCCGCGCGTTCGGGTACATGCCCGAGGAGCGCGGCCTCTACCCGAAGCAGCCGGTGCTGGACCAGCTCGTCTACCTGGCGCGCCTGCGGGGCATCGCGGCCCCGCGGGCCCGCGCGGAGGTGCTGGACATGCTGGACCGGCTCGGCCTGGCCGGCCGGTCCAAGGAGCACGTCGAGAAGCTGTCGCTCGGCAACCAGCAGCGCGTGCAGATCGTCGCCGCGCTGATGGGCACGCCGCGGCTGCTGGTGCTCGACGAGCCGTTCAGCGGCCTCGACCCGGCCGCCGTCGACGGCATGGTCGACCTGCTCGCCGAGCACACCGCCCGGGGCGTCCCGGTGCTGTTCAGCTCGCACCAGCTCGACCTCGTGGAGCGGCTGTGCGAGCGGCTCGTCATCCTCAAGTCGGGCCGCGTCATGGCCGACGGCGCGCCCGCCGACCTGCAGCGGACCGGCGCGCTGCGGCACCGCCTCGTCGTCGACGGCGACGCCGGCTGGGTGCGGGGCGTCCCCGGCGTCCACGCGGTCGACGTCGACGGGCCCGTCGCGCTGCTCGAGGTGGCCGACGACGCGTCCCTGCAGCGGCTGCTCGCCACCGGCCTCGAGCGCGGCGGCGTCCGCGAGCTCACCCCCGTCCGGCCCACGCTGGCCCAGATCTACCGCGAGGTGACTGCATGAACGCGAGGAGCCCCCGCAGAGGAACGCCGAGGAACGAGGTGTGCCGGAGCGAGGCACCGCAGCGTTCACGCGAAAGGAGCATGGCATGACCACCACGACCCCGACCCGCCAGGACGCACCGGGCACCCTCGACCGGACCGGCGAGGAGAGCACCCGCGGCGCGTGGCTGGTCGTGATGAAGCGCGAGATCGTGGTGCGCGCGCTCAACAAGACATTCCTCGTGGGGCTGCTCGTCTCGGTCGCGATCATCGCCGCGCTGGCCGGGTTCATGGCCTGGCAGGGCAGCAAGACGGAGAGCTTCACCGTCGCCGTGCCGGCCGGCGACGCCGCCGCGACGGCGGCGGTCGAGTCCGCGGCCGCGATCCCCGAGGAGCAGGGCGGCGGCGCCGAGCTCACGACGCTCGAGGTGCCCGACGACGCGGCCGCCCGCGCCGCGCTCGCCGACGGCGACGCGGACGGCTGGCTGCACGTTGCTGACGGGGGCGCGGACGAGGGCGACGCCGGCTGGGTGCTCACCGGCGAGGCGGACCCCGACAGCACGCTGACGCGCCTGCTCACGGCGGGGGTGGCCGCGGAGACGCTCGACGCGAACGCGCAGGCCGCCGGCACCACCGCCGCCGAGCTCACCGCGGGCGGCACCCTGACCACCGACCGGGTCGACGGCGACGCCGTGGACTCGCAGACGCTGTTCTTCGCGTCGTTCGCGCTCGCCCTGCTGTTCTTCATCGGGGCGCTCGGCTCCGGGCAGATGATCGCCGGCAGCGTGGTGGAGGAGAAGCAGTCGCGGCTGGTGGAGATCATGGCCACCGCCGTGCCGCTGCGGCACCTGCTCACCGGCAAGATCCTCGGCAGCTCGGTCGTGGCGCTGGCGCAGAACGTCGTGTTCGCCGCCGTCGGTCTCGCCGCCCTGTCGTTCACGCCGACGGCGTCGATCCTGCCGTCGCTGTCGACGTCGCTCGTCTGGTTCGTGCTCTTCTTCGCCGTCGGCTTCCTCGGCCTCGCGGCCCTGTACGCGGTGGCGGGTGCGCTCGCGTCGCGCACCGAGGACCTGCAGCACACCACCACCCCGATGACGATGGCGATCATGGGCGTCTACTTCCTGACGTTCTCCGCCAGCGGCACGTTCGAGACGGTCCTGTCCTACGTCCCCGTCGCGAACGTCGTCTCGATGCCCGTGCGCGTGCTGTCCGGCGACGCCGCGTGGTGGGAGCCGATCGTGTCGCTGCTGATCCTCGCCGCGTTCGCCGTCGTCGCCCTGCTCGTGAGCGAGCGCGCCTACCGCGGCGCGCTGCTGCAGACCGGCGGGCGCATCGGCTGGCGGAGCGCCCTGACCGCCCGCGCCTGACCCGAGGTAGGGGAGTCCCCCGAAATCGCTCAGGGTTGTCCCCCGAAGGTCCCGAAAACCCTGGGATGGCGGGGCTCGGGCGCCCTAGCGTCAGCCGCATGACCGCCGTCGACGCCGCCCGCCTGCAGTTCGCGCTGCTCGCCGGGACCCATTTCCTCTTCGTCCTGGTGACGCTGGGGCTCGGGCCCGTCGTGGCGATCCTGCAGACCCGGTGGGCGACCGCCCGCGACGCCGGCCGGGCGGCGACGCTCGAGACCGCCACCCGCTTCTGGGGGCAGCTCTACCTGGTCAACTACGCGCTGGGCATCGCCGCCGGCATCGTCATGGAGCTGCAGCTCGGCCTCCACTTCCCGGGCCTGCTCGACGTGGCCGGCGGCGTGTTCGGCGCCCCGCTGGTGATCGAGACGATGGCGGCGTTCTTCCTGGAGTCCACGTTCCTCGGGCTGTGGGTGTTCGGGTGGCACGTGCTGCCCCGCTGGGCGCACACCGCGGCGTTCTGGGCGGTGGTGGTCACCGGCTACCTCTCGGCGTTCACCGTGATGGTGGCGAACGGGTTCCTGCGGAACCCGGTCGGCTTCGAGCTGGTGGACGGCGTGGCCCGCGTCACCGACGCGGCGGCCCTGGTCACCAACCCTGCGGCGCTGCTGTCCGCGCTGCACGTGGTGGGCGCGTGCCTCATGGCGGGTGCGTTCCTGCTGGTGGGGGTCAGCGCGTGGCACCTGCGCCGGGCCCCGTCGCGGCTGCCGGGCGTGGTCGCGGCGGGGCTGCCGGGCGCCGTGATGTCTCCGGAGAACGACGTGTGGCGGCGCTCGATGCGGATCGGCCTCGTCGCGGGCACGTTCGGGGCGTTCGTCGCCACGAGCTTCGGGTACGCGCAGTTCACGTACCTGCAGGACGTGCCCGGCGGCGACCCGCCGGTCGTGGGCATCGCGTACGGCGTGATGCAGGGCGTCGCCGGCCTGGCGTTCGTCGTCGGGTGCGTGCTGCTGCTCCTGCTCCCCGGGAACGTGCTGTTCCGCCTGTGGCGGCCGCTGCGAAGCGGGCTCTACGGCACGCTCACCGTGCTGCTGCCCGTGCCGTTCCTCACGGCGCTGCTCGGCTGGGCCGCCCGCGAGATCGGTCGCCAGCCGTGGGCGATCGCCGGGGTGCTGCGCACCGAGGACGCCGTGTCCGGCGCGTCCGCGGCCGCGGTGATCACGTCCCTCGTCGTCCTCGTCGGCGTGATGGTCACCCTCGCCGTCGTCGACTGGTCCGTCATGGCGCGCCTCGCCCGCCGCGGCACGACGCGCCTCGCCCTCGGCGCCCCGCCCGCCGACGTCCTGCGCGACGTCGACGGCGGCACCGACGACGACGCACCGGGCGCGCGGCCGGGCCCGGCAGGCGTGGCGGACGGACGCGCCGAGCTCCTCACCTTCGGAGGCACCCGATGAACGCCCTCGGCTGGGGCCTGCTGCTCGCCGTCCTGCTCGCCGGGTGGGCCGCGCTCGACGGCGCCGTCCAGGGCGGCGTGCCGCTGGTGCGCGCGCTCGGCGGCCGCGACGACGCGCGCCGCCGCACCGTGCTGGCCACGGTCGCGCCGTTCCTCCTGCTGGGGGAGGTGTGGCTCGTCGCCGCGGCGGGCGTGCTGCTCGCCGCCTTCGGGCACGTCGAGGCGACGCTCTGGGCCGCCGGGTACCCCTTCGTGGTGGCGCTGCTCGTGGCCTGGGTGGTGCGCGACGCCGCGCTCTGGCTGCGCAGCCGCCTGCCGTCGCCGGGCTGGCGCCGGGGGTGGGACGCCGTCGGCCAGGTCGCGAGCCTCGCGCTCCCGGCGGCGTTCGGCGCCCTGGCCGGGGTCGCGTGGGTGCGGTTCTCCGTCCTGGGGGCGCAGGCCGACGGCGGCTCCGGCGCGGCGCAGGCGCTCGCGCTCGGGCTGCCGGTGCTCACGGCGGGGCTCGCCGTCGCGACCACGCGGGTGCACGGCGGGCTCGTCGTCGCGTCCCGGGCGCCGGAGGCGATGGCGCGGGAGGCGCGCCGCCGCGTGCGCCGTGCCCTCGTCCCGGCGGCCGCGCTGGCCGGCCTGGCGGCGCTCGGCGCGCTCGCGGTCGCTGCCCTCGGCACGGCGTCGGGGCTGGTGGCGGCCGTGCTGCTCGTCGCCGTGGCGGGCGTGGCGCTCGCGGCCCGGTTCGACCTGGACCGCGGCGTGCACCGCACCGGGGTCGTGCGCGCCGCCGGCCCGCTGCTCGCCGTGGTCCCGGTGGCCGCGACCGCCGCCGTCGTCGGGCCGGCGACGCTCGCGCTCGCCGCGCCCCAGGCGGTGCTGCACGGCCTGACGTGGCCCGTCCTGGGCGCGTTCACCGCCGTCCTCGCGGCGCAGGCGGTGAGCTGGCGGGTGCTGGTGCGCCCGCTCGGGCCGCGCACCGCCGTCTTCCTCTGACCGGGTCCTGACGCGGTCGTGACACCGGGGCAACACCGCGGAAACCGGCGCCACGCAGCATGGGGAGGAGCGGCCGCCCGTGCCGCGCGAAGGAGGCCGACCCCATGGCTGCCACGATGCCCGTCCCGACCCCCGTCCCCGCCCCGTCGCGGGCGGTCCTGCCCTCGCCGCACTCCGCGACCTCACCCGGTGCGGGTCGTCGCGCCAACCCCGGCGACCGGCTGACGGTCGACCCCGACGACCGCCGTCGGCGCGCCCGCACCGCGCTGCTGGAGCTGGCCGTCGCGCGCACCGTGGAACGCCGCCGGGCGGTCTGAGCGGCGGTTCGAGCGGCGGGCCGAGCAGGCCCTGAACAGCAGGGTCGCGCACGGGTCGCCGGGCACCTGGGCCAGGCTTAGGTTCGAGAGGTGGCCCGACGACGCGGCGCCCGCCCGGACGCCTACACGTTCGACCTCGACGCGGACGGTGCGGTGCCGGACGACGTCGAGGATCGCGCGGACGCGCCGGTCGTCTCGCCGGTCGTCCACGCCACCCGGAGCGCCGGGTCCCGCGGCCCGCTCCTCATCGACCTCGACCCCGACGACGACGTCGACGACGGCCCGGGCGGGCTCCCGCCGCCGTCGGACGCGGGGCTGGAGCCGCTCACGTGGCGCCGCGCGCTGGACCGGGCGCACGACGCCCTGCGCGGCCGCCGGCTGGTGGCCGCGGTGGTGGTCGTCGCGGCGGCGCTGACGGCGGTGGTCGTCGACACGGTGGGCGACCGGGGGCGCCTCGCCGCCCTGCGCGCCGCGCCAGGCGGGGTGCTGGACCTGAGCGCCGAGCCGCGCGAGGTGTGGCGGGTCGAGGCGGAGGGCAGCGTGCCCGGCGGGCTCATGGCGGTGGCCGGCGGACTGGTGGTGGCGCAGCACCGTGACGCGCTCCTGGGCCTGGACGCCGAGACCGGCGAGCGGCGCTGGCGGGTGGCGCTCCCGGCCGGCGCGAGTTCGTGCGGCCCGGGGATGCAGGTGTGGTCGGGCGGCGTCCAGGCGGACACGGCTGACCGGATCGTGTGCGTGACGGCGACGCCCTCCGACGGCGGCGCCTCGGACGGGGACCGGGTGCGGCGCAGCACGGTGACCGTGGTCGATGCCGACGGCACCGTGGAGGGCACGCGGGAGGTGGAGGGCTCCCCGGCCGAGCTCTACCCGGGCGGCGACGGGTCGCTGGTGTCGGTCGAGTGGGTGGGCGAGGCGTCGCCCGTGGACCCGCGGGTCGCGGACGACGTCGTGGCCGGCGTCGCGGACGCGGGGGCCATCACGGACGGCTACGACCTGCAGGTCCGGGTCGAGGACGCGGTCACGGGCGACCGGCGGTGGCAGCAGACGGTCCCGTTCGACGGCGCGGTGGACCCGTCGCTGTGCGTGCGGTGGTCGGAGGACGGCACGACGTCGGGGGTGGACCTGCGCGGCGGCGTCCAGACGGTGGTCACCGACCGCCTGCTGTGGCTCGGCGGGTGCGGCATCGACGCGTGGTTCACGCCGGACGGCGGTCGCCTGGACCGGCCGGCCGACCCCGGGACGTTCGAGGGGTTCTCCGTGGAGCCGCTGACCGGCGGCGGGTACGCGGTGCGCACGGACGCCGACGACCTCGGCTCCGAGGACCCCACCGCCGCCGACCGCATCCTGAGCGACGACGGCACGGAGGTGCGCGAGGTGCGCGGGCGGTACCTCGTGCCGCTGAGCACGGACGGCGGCGGGGACGGCGTGCACCTCGCGCGGCGCGGCGCGGCGACCGTGGCGACCGCCGACGACGGGACCGAGCTGTGGCGGACCGACGTCCGCAGCACCAGCGTGCTGGTGCGGACCGCTCAGGTGGCGGTGGTGGTGGACGAGGGCCGGCGCGTGTACGGCGTGGACCTCGGCACGGGGGACGTGCTGTGGGTGCGGCCCGACCTCGTCGAGGGGCTCGACGCGATGGGGGCGTACGGGCCGCGGTTCGTCGACGCGGCGTTCACCGACGGGCGGCTGGCCGCGTTCGTGGTGCCGGACTACGCCCGAGGCGACGTCGTGCACTGGGTAGCGCTCGACGCCGCCTCGGGTCGTCAGCTGTGGCAGGTCGAGCTCGGCGGCGAGGGCTGGGGGGTCCAGCTCGCGGTCGCCGGCCGGCTCGTCCGCTGGTCACCGACCGAGATCGTCGGCCTCGGCTGACGGGTCGTCGTCGGCGTCGTCCGCGCCGGCGTCGGGGGCGACGTCGTCCGCGAGCACGAGGTAGACCTCGCGCCGCGCCCTGTCGAGCACCGCGGCCGCGGCCTCGGCCTGCGCCCGCGTGCCGGCGCGCGCGACCTGCTCGACGGCGCCGCCCAGGGCGCGCATCGCGTGGTGCAGCTCGTGCCCCTGGCGCCGCGGGTCCTCCGCGACCTTCTGCCATGGGGTGCCGAGCTCGTCGCGGTGCTCCTCGACGTAGGTGCGGCCGGTGTCGGTGAGCGACGCGAGGCGGCGTCCGCCGTCCTCGGCCACCGTGACGAGGCCCTCGTCCTGGAGCTGGGAGATGGCCGGGTAGACGGCGCCCGGGCTGGGGCGCCAGCGGCCGTCCGTGCGCTCGGCGAGCTCGGTGATCACCTGGTAGCCGTGCATCGGCTGCTCGGCGAGCAGCAGCAGCAGGGCGGCGCGGATCTCACCGCGACCGGCGCGGCGGCCGCCGCCCCGGTGACCGCGCGGGCCGAAGCCGGGACCGAAGCCCGGGCCGGGCGGGAAGCCGGGGCCGAAGCCCCCGGCGCCGGGGAAGTCGCCGCGCCGGCGGCGGTCGCCGCGCGGGCCGGGCTGACGGTCGAAGGGGTGCCGGTCGAAGGACCGGGGGTCGAAGGTGCGGGGGTCGAAAGAGGTGTCTCGGGGGGTACGCATGGGAGGTGTCCTCACGGGTTCGGGGATTCTGGTCGGTGTCGCCCGGGGAGCGCCGGCGGCGCCTCGACCTCGGGCGGCGACACATCAAAGATAAGTCTCGATATATCGTTAGGCAACCCCGAACGATGTGACCTGGATCACTCTCGTTGCGGTTCGGTGACGGGGCCCAGGAGAACGCACGGAGGTGCGCCTACGTTGTTCGGCATGGAGGTGCTACTCGTCGCGGTGCTCGCGGCGGTCGTCGTCATCGCCGTCACCGCGCTGGCGCCCCGGGCCGGGGTCGCCGCCCCGCTGGTGCTGGTGCTGATCGGCGTCGCCGTGAGCTTCGTGCCCGCCGTCGCGGCCATCGAGATCAACCCCGAGGTCATCCTCGTCGGCGTGCTGCCCGCGCTGCTCTACGCCTCGGCGGCCTCGTTCCCGTCGATGGACTTCCGCCGCGACTTCACGGCGATCGGCGGCATGGCCGTCCTGCTCGTCGTCATCTCGGCCGTGCTGCTCGGCCTCGTCTTCTCGTGGGTGATCCCCGGCATCGACCTCGCCGCCGGCATCGCGCTCGGTGCCATCGTCAGCCCGACCGACGCCGTCGCGACGTCGATCATCAAGAAGCTCGGGGCGCCGCAGCGGGTCGTCGTGATGCTCGAGGGCGAGGGTCTGCTCAACGACGCGACGTCGCTGGTGCTGCTGCGCTCCGCCATCGCGGCGGTGGCCACGAGCGTCAGCGTGTGGGGCGTGGTCGGCAGCTTCTTCAAGGCCGTGCTCATCGCCGTCGTCATCGGCCTCATCGTGGGCCGGCTCGGGCTGTGGGTCCGCGAGCACCTGCGGCACGCCGCGCTGTCCACCGCCGTGTCGTTCGTCGTGCCGTTCGCGGCCTACCTGCCCGCCGAGGAGCTGGACGCGTCGGGCATCGTCGCCGCCGTGGCTGCCGGCCTCGTCACCAGCACGCTCTCCGCGCGGCACCTGAGCCCGCAGGACCGCGTGGCGGAGCGGATGAACTGGCGCACCATCGAGGCGCTGCTCGAGGGCGGGCTGTTCCTGGCCATGGGCCTGGAGGTGTTCGGCCTGGTCGAGGACGTCCGCGCGGCGCACGGGTCCCTGTGGACGGCGGTGGGGGTCGCGGCGCTCGCGGCGGTGGGGGTCGTCGCGCTGCGGGCGCTGTTCGTGCTCCCGCTGCTGCGGTACCTCTCCGCACGGCGCCGGCGGGCCGAGCAGGTCCGGGAGACCCTCGACCGGATGGAGCAGCGGGTCTCCGCGAAGCTCGACGCGTTCACCGACCCGCACGGGATCATCACCCCCGACTCCGCGAAGGCGCTCTCGGCCGTGTGGACGCAGGGCGACCTGCGCGTGTGGGAGGCCGGCAACCCGCGCCGCCAGGTCCGGCGGGTGCAGCGCCGCGTGCAGCTCGAGGCCGAGAAGCGGCAGGCCGCGGGCGGGCTGTCCGACGACCAGAAGGAGCGGATCCGGCAGCGCCGCATGGACCGCGTCGCCGAGTTCCGCCGCCGGTTCACGCGCCGGATCGCCGACGTCGACTACCTGCTCGCCGCCCCGCTCGGCCCCAAGGAGGGCGTGGTCATCGTGTGGGCAGGGATGCGCGGCGTCGTCACGCTGGCGGCCGCGCAGACGCTCCCGTCGGACTTCCCGCAGCGGTCCCTGCTGATCCTCATCGCGTTCGGCGTCGCGGCGGGCACCCTGCTGGTGCAGGGCGGCACGCTGCCGTGGGTGGTGCGGCGGCTGGGGCTGGCGGGCGTGACGTCGTCGCGGTTCGACGAGGGCACGCAGGGGCTGCGCGAGATCGTCGACGGCACGGCCCGTGACCTGCTCGACGACCCGGGGCTTCAGCGCAAGGACGGCACCCCCTACGCGCCGTACGTCGTCGAGCGCGTGCGCACCGTCGTCGTGCGCGAGCAGGCCGACCAGGACGAGCAGGAGGCGACGCCCGAGGAGCTGTCGGAGCAGTTCTTCGAGCTGCGGCTCGCGACGATCGCCGCGCAGCGCAAGGCCCTGCTCGAGGCCCGAGCCGTCGGGACGTACGACTCGGACCTGCTGAGCAGGGCCCTGGAGCAGCTCGACGCCGACCAGATCGCCGTCGAGATGCGCGGGCACCTCGACGGCTGATCCGGCCGGCGTCGAGGCCGGTCAGGACGACGAGATCTCGCTGCGCGCCGTCCGCCAGAGGCCGCCGGCCAGCGGTGCGACCACCCAGATGAGCGTCGCGGTCGCGAGCTGGGCCCAGCCCTGGCCGTCGAGCGCGCTGCCGAAGAGCAGCGGCCCGCCCGCGGTGCCGAGGTCGATCCAGGGCAGGACGTCGGCCATGCCCGGCACGAGACCGCCCACGAGGCCGAACAGCGTCGGCGCGAGCAGCAGCGTGACGATCGCGGCCGGCGTGCTGCGCAGCAGCAGGCCGAAGCCCACGCCCTGTGCCATGAACAGCACGACGGAGAGCGCCAGGTAGAGCACGGCCCGCAGGGAGACGTCCCAGGCCGGGTCGGCGTCGCGGAAGGCGACGACGAGCAGGTGCGCGAGGGCGGCGAGGCCCACGGTGAGCACGAGGAGCGCGAGGCCGGACCCGATCGCGCCGACCACCTTGGCCAGCCCGACGCGAGTACGGCGGGGTTCGAGCGTGAACGTCACCAGGGCGGTCCGCTGGGACCACTCCGACGTCGCGGCGAGCACGCCCACGATGGGCAGCAGCATCGCCATCGGCGTGGTCGTCCCGACGACGAACGCGCTGAACGAGTGGTTGCCGCCGTTGACCGCCATCATCACGGCGAGCACCGCCGCGGTGATGATCGCGATGACGGCCAGCATCCAGCGGCCTGCGCGGGTGTCGAGCTGCTTGCGCCACTCGACGAGCGTGAGGGTCGCGAAGGACACGGGCCGGAGATCGGCGCCCGGACGGCTCGTGCGGCTCGCGCCGGCGGCGCGGGTCGGGGTCGCGGTGGTCATGCCGACACCTCCATACGGGTCTGCTCGCGGGCGTCGTCGGCGGTCAGCTCGAGGAAGAGGTCCTCGAGGCCGCGGGAGTCGGCGGCGCGCAGCTCGGCGAGCACCACGCCCGCAGCGGCGGCCGCGCGGCCGACGTCGATGGGCTCGGCCTCGACGGACAGCCCACCGGTGGAGAGCTCCTCGACGCCGGCCCCGCCCTGACGCAGGGCGAGCGCGAGGGCGCCGTCGTCGGTGGAGCGGACGAACGTGCCGGCCTGGCGCAGCAGGTCGTCCTTGTGCCCCTCGGCGACGACGCGGCCGCGGCCGATGACGACGATCCGGTCGGCGACCGCCTCCATCTCCCGCAGCAGGTGCGACGAGAGCAGCACGGTGCCGCCCCGGGAGGCGAAGTCGTCCAGCAGGTCCCGCATCCAGCGGATGCCGGCGGGGTCGAGGCCGTTGGCCGGCTCGTCGAGGATCAGTACCTCGGGGTCGCCGAGCAGCGCGGACGCGAGCCCGAGCCGCTGCCGCATGCCGAGGGAGTACTGGCCCACGCGGCGGGCTGCCTCGCGCTCGGTGAGGCCCACCAGGTCGAGCGTGGTGTCGATGCGGCGGCGGTCGACGCCGGTCATGAGCGCGGCGAGGGTGAGGACCTCGCGCCCGGTGCGCCCGGAGTGCTGGGCGGCGGCGTCGAGCAGCACGCCCACGCGCCGGCCGGGGTTGGCGAGCGCCGTGAACGGCTTGCCGAGCACGCGGGCGGAGCCCGACGTGGCCGGCGTGAGGCCGCAGATCATGCGCATCGTCGTGGACTTGCCGGCGCCGTTGGGGCCGAGGAAGCCCGTCACGTGACCGGGCTCGACGGTGAACGACACGTCGTCCACGGCCACGGCCGGCCCGTATCTCTTGGTCAGGTGCTCCACGGTGATCATGGCTCCACCCTGCCCGGGCGCGGGCGGGCGGCGCGTCCGGCGAGGGGATGGTTCGTGTCCTCCTTCCGGAGGATGCGGTGTCGACCACCGGCGGATGCCCGCGGCCCTCCGGCTGCCTAGGCTCGACGTCGTGCCGACCGCCCCTGCCCGTCCGTCCCGGGCCCGCCGTGTCTGGGGCGAGACGTGGCGCCTGCTGGTGGCCCTCCTCACCGGCCTGACGGTGATGGTCCTCGTCGCCTGGGAGGTGGAGACCGGGCAGCGGGTCATGACCGGCGAGCAGTGGACGCTGGACTTCCTCGTCGGCCTGGTCGGTCTGGGGCTGCTGCTCCTGCGCCGGCGGGCGCCCCTGACGATCGCCCTGGTGCTGTGCGCCGGGGCGACGGTCTCGTCCCTGGTGGTCGGCGCCGAGACCATCGCGGTGATCTCCCTGGCCACGACCCGGCGCTGGTGGAAGATCGCCGTCGTCGGCGTGGTGTTCGTGGCCGCGGGCCGTCTGCACAGCTCGCTGCACCCGTACGTCGCCCCGGCGTCGTACGACCGCTGGATCGAGCTCGTCGGCGGCGCGGTCATGTACGCCCTGTTCGTCTGGATCGGCGCGTACATCGGCCTGCGCCGGGAGCACCTCGCGTCGCTGCAGGAGCGGGCCGAGACCGCCGAGCGGGAGCAGGTGAGCCGGGTGGCGCAGGCGCGGACGGCGGAGCGGACGCGCATCGCCCGGGAGATGCACGACGTGCTGGCCCATCGCATCTCGCTCGTCGCGATGCACGCGGGGGCGCTGGCCTACCGCACCGACCTGCCGCCGGAGAAGGTCGCGGAGACCGCCGGCGTCGTGCGGGACAACGCGCACGCCGCGCTGACCGAGCTGCGGGAGGTGCTGGGCGTGCTGCGCGACCCGCTCGCGGGGGACGCGCCGCCGGAGCCGCCGCAGCCGTCGCTGGCCGACCTCGCCGAGCTGTTCGCCGAGGCCCGAGCGAACGGCGCCGACGTCCGCGTCGAGGGGCTGGTCGACGACCTGGCGGAGCGCACGGGCGGCCTGGGGGAGGCGGTCAGCCGGCACGCCTACCGGATCGTCCAGGAGGGGCTGACGAACGCGCGCAAGCACGCCCCGTGGGCGCCGGTGGCCGTCTCCGTGTCGGGCGCGCCGGGCGAGGGGCTGACGATCGTCGTGCGCAACCCGGTGCGCAGCGTCGGGCCCCTGCCCGAGGCGCCCGCGCCGCCGCCGTCGGGCCTCGGCCTGGTGGGCCTCACGGAGCGCGTGGAGCTCGTCGGCGGGCGCCTGACGTACGGCACGACGGCGGCCCCGGCGTCGCGCGACGGGCGCGCCGCGGCGTTCGTGCTCGAGGCCTGGCTACCGTGGGCGGCATGAGGTGGACGGCATGAGCGAGACGACGCGCGTGGTGCTGGTCGACGACGACGCCCTGGTGCGCTCCGGGCTCACGCTCATCCTGGGCGGCGACGCGGACCTCGAGGTCGTCGCGACGGCGTCGGACGGGCTCGAGGCGCTGGACGTCGTGGCGCGCGAGCGGCCCGACGTCGTCCTCATGGACATCCGCATGCCCCGCCTGGACGGCATCGAGGCGACCCGCCGGCTCCGGTCGGTGCCCGACGCGCGCGTCATCGTGCTCACCACGTTCGACGCGGACGACATGATCGTCGAGGCCCTCCGCGCGGGCGCGGCCGGGTTCCTGCTCAAGGACACCCCGCCGGACCGCCTGGTCGCCGCGGTCCGGGCGGCCGCGGCGGGCGAGCCGACCCTGTCGCCGCGCGTCGCGGAGCAGCTCATCGCCCAGGTCACCGACCGCTCCGCCCCCGACGGCCGGCGGGCCGCCGCGGCCCGGCTGGAGACGCTGACCGGTCGCGAGCGCGACGTCGCCCTCGCCGTCGCACGCGGGCTGTCCAACGCGGAGATCGCCGCCGAGCTCTACATGAGCGTCCCGACGGTGAAGACGCACGTGTCGCGCATCCTCACCAAGCTGGACGCCGCCAACCGCGTCCAGGCCGCCATCGCCGTGCACGACGCCGGGCTCGCCGCCGGCTGAGGGCCCTGGCGCTGCCGGGCCTTGCCGTCAGGCGGCCAGCCGCTCCCGCAGCCACGCGATGTCGGGGCCCATGTCGCCGTGCGTCTCGCACACGACGGGCGCGCCGGCGGCGGCGACCACGCCGACGAGCAGCTCGGGCGGGATGTTCCCGTCGCCGAAGTGCGCGTGGCGGTCGGCGCCGGAGCCCGCGGTGTCACGGGAGTCGTTGGCGTGCACCAGGTCGATGCGCCCGGTGATCGCGCGGATGTCGTCGACCGCCGTGGCGAGGTCGATGCCGCCCGCCCACGCGTGGCAGGTGTCGAGGGTGAAGCCGACGTTCTCGGCGCCGTTCGCCCGCATCACGGCGGCCCAGAGCTGCTCCAGACGGTCGAGGCGGCGGGCCATCGAGAAGTCGCCGCCCGCGGTGTTCTCGATGAGCACGGGCACGTCGGTCTCGAGCGCGTCGATCGCCTTGCGCCAGTTGTCGAAGCCGACGTCCGGGTCGTCCTTGGCGGTGACGTGCCCGCCGTGCACGACGACCCCCTTCGCCCCGATCTCGCCGGCGCCGGTCATGATCTGCTGCAGCAGCTTGCGGCTGGGGATGCGGATGCGGTTGTTGGTGGACGCCACGTTGATCACGTACGGCGCGTGCACGTAGACGTCGACCCCCGCGGCCGCCGTCTCCTCGCGGAAGGCCTCCGCGCCGCCGGGATGGTCGAGCGGCGGCACCTTCCACGCCTGCGGGTCGGAGAGGAACACCTGCACCACCTCGGCCCCGATCTCCTTCGCCTGCGCGACGGCGTCGGTCCGGTCGACGTGGGCCCCGATCTTCACGCTCATGGGCCCACCCTACGGACCCCGTCCGACGGGGACGCCCTCAGCGTCGCTGCGCCTGCTGCAGCAGGCCGCGCGCGAGCTGGGTGAGCGGCACGCCCTCGCGCGCCGAGCGCTGCACCAGGACGTCGTAGGCGTCGGCCGGGTCGATGCCCAGCTGGTAGGCGAGCACACCCTTGGCCTGCTCGACGACGACGCGTCCGCCCAGCGCGCGGGTGACCCGGCGGTCCAGCTCCTCCGTGCGCAACCGCCCCGGCTGCACGATCACCAGGGTCGCCATGTCGGCCAGGGCCTGTGCCGTGTGGGACAGGTCCTCGTCGAGGATGGCGCCGTCGCGGCCGAAGACGTTGAGTCCGCCGAGCACCCCGCCCTGCCAGCCGAGCGGGAACGCGCGCACCGCCGAGAAGCCGGCGGCGACGATCGCGGGCCCGACGATGGGCCAGCGGCCCAGGATCTCGTCGCGGCCCGTCGCCTCCACGAGCACGCCCTTGCGGATCACGTCCACGCAGGGTCCCTCGTCGCGCTGCACCTGGAAGAGCTCGAGGTGGACGGCCTGGTGCGAGGTCGCGGCGAGCAGCTCCAGGGGCCCGCCGTCGGTGCGCACGAGGAGCCCGGCGGCGTCGCCCCCGGTAAAGCGGGCGGCGTCCTGCGCCAACCGCAGCAGGAGGTCGGCGACGTCGTGCTCCTTGAGGAGCTCGGCCGCGGCGTCGGCGAGCACTTCGGCGGGCGTCTGCAGTGTCATGGCTCCTCGGTTCTCTCGGTCTCGTCGTCCGAGGCGTCGTCGTGCGCGAAGTCGAGCCGGTGTGCCAGGACATCGTCGACGACGTCCTGCAACGTCGACGAGCGGGCGAACGCGTGGGCCCGGAGCACCGCGAGGGCGTCGGCGGGCGGGATCCGCAGCTGGGCCGTCACCATTCCCGCGGCCTGGTAGGCGCGGGCCTGGGCCGACCAGTCGAGCGGCTCGACGTCGTCCAGGAGCGACGTCCCGACCGCGTCGGCAAGGAACTGGACGTCCACCAGGTCACGGGAGAGGTGTCCGTCCGTCGTGTACAGGCTGAGCACTCCCACCACCGTGCCCCGGACCCGCATGGGGACGGCGTAGGCCGTCACGGGTCCGCCGATGGAGCCGACCATCTGCGAGAACAGGGGGAACGTCCCGGCCGTGGTGCCGTCCACCCGCGCCACGACCAGGCGGTCCTGCTCGAGCGCCAGCTGTCCCGGCCCCTCGCCCAGCACCTCCTGGAGGTCCTCGATCCGGGCCGACACCCCGTCCGAGGTGCCCACGACCAGGCGCTCCTCGAGGGACGGCGACAGTGTGAGCGCGCCGCCCTGTGCCCCGAAGATCTCCACGCACGCCCGGCAGAGCCGCGATGCCAGCGGCATGCCGGTGTCCAGCCTCGCCAGCGTCTCGGCGAGCAGGCCCAGCAGGTTCGATGCGTCCATCGGAGCGTCACCTGCCCCTTCCCCTTCAGGCCAGTGTTCCACCGACCGGCGGCGGTCGTCGCCGAGCAACGGTCGTAGGCTGGCCCACCATGAGCATCACGCCGCCGCTCGCGTACGTCATCGCCGGGTCCGAGGCCACGGGAGGGGCCGGGATCCAGGCCGACCTCAAGACCTTCCAGCAGCTCGGCACCTACGGGGTGGGGACGCTGACCTGCATCGTCTCGTTCGACCCGAAGCACGACTGGGGCCACCGGTTCGTGCCCGTCGAGCCGCAGGTCATCGCGGACCAGTTCGAGGCCGCGACGTCCACCCACGCGCTCGACGTGGTGAAGATCGGGATGCTCGGCACGCCCGCGACGATCGACGTCGTCGCCCGCTCGCTGGAGACGCAGCCGTGGCGGCACGTCGTCCTCGACCCGGTGCTGATCTGCAAGGGCCAGGAGCCCGGTGCCGCCCTCGACACCGACACCGCGCTGCGTGAGCGCGTGCTGCCGCTGGCCACCGTGGTGACGCCCAACCTGTTCGAGGCGAAGACGCTCGCCGGGATGGACGACATCACGTCCGTCGAGGAGCTGACCGAGGCCGCGCGCCGCATCCACGCCCGGCTGGGCGACGGCCACGGCCGCCGGTACGTGGTCGCGAAGGGCGGCGTCGAGCTGCCCGGCCCGGACGCCGTCGACGTCCTGTTCGACGGCGACGAGGTCACCGTCTTCGCGACGCCCAAGGTGGGCGAGGAGCGCGTCTCCGGCGCCGGCTGCACGTTCGCCGCCGCCATCACCGCGGAGCTGGCCAAGGGCGCCGACGTGCCCGAGGCCGTGCGCGTCGCGAAGGACATGGTGACGCAGGGCATCGAGGCGCGCGTCGAGGCCCGCACGCCGTTCGACACCGTGTGGCAGGGCGCGTACGCCTCCTGACGGACCGCGGAAGGAGCCGCCGGGACGCGTCAGTAGCCCGCGCCCATGTCCGGCGCGGTGGTGATCTCGGCGCCGTCGGGCGCCACCACCCACCAGATGTCGTCGAGGCCCTGGCCCGCGACGTCGCCCGGCGCCGCGTCGCCCGCGTACAGGTAGACGGGGCGGCCGTCGAGCGTCACCTGGGGCTCCCCGTCGTTACCGGTGATCGTGCCGACCTCGGCCGTCACGCCCTGCACCTCCGGCGTCCCGCTGCCGGCGTGCACCGGCGGCCACGCGGCCAGGCACTCGCCCGTGCAGGCGCTCTCCCCCGACCCGGGCCGGTCGGGCGTGTAGTAGTAGACGGTCATGCCCTCGCCGTCGACGACGATCGTGCCCAGGTCGCTGTCGGCGGTGGACAGCGCGCCGGCGCCGGTCGCCCCGCTCCCGCTCGACGTGCTGCCGGTCGTGCTGTCCGTGGGGGCGCCGCCCCCGTAGCCACCACCGCCGCCGCTGCCGTCGCCCCCGCCGCACGCGGCGAGGGATCCGGCGAGCGCCGCGGCGGCGGCGAGGGCGGCCAGTCGTGAGCGCGTGGTGCGCATGATGACTCCTTGGCTCGAGGGCTCGGCTCGGGTGCTCGGTCCAGTGCTCTTGTGAAGGACGACGAGACCGCGGCGCCGGCGGTTCACCTGAACCTCCGGCCGCGTTGCCTCGTCGTGCGGGGTGGAGCCGCGCCGCGGCGGAGGTCCCGCCGCGGGACGCGTGCTTCCGTGGCAGCGTGACGGAGGTGAGGATGTTCCCGACCGTCGAGATCTCGCTGGTGCTGGAGCGGTCGTGACGCCGCGGTCCCGCGCGGACGAGCGGCTGCTCGAGGCCATCCACGCCGCGCACGCCCCGGACCTGCAGCGCTTCGTCGCGCGGCTGGTGCCCGCCGACGCCGACGCGCAGGACGTGGTGCAGGAGTCGCTGCTGCGCCTGTGGCGGCACCCCGAGGTGCTGGCACGGCCGGAGGAGTCCGTGCGCGCGTGGCTGTTCACCGTGGCGCGCCACCTCGTGGTCGACCAGCTCCGCAGCGCGCGGCACGCACGCGAGCGCGCCACCGGGCACCTGCCCGAGCAGCCCGAGCCGGACCGCACCCAGGCCGTCCTGGACGCCTGGCTCGTCGCGGACGCGCTCGCGGACCTGTCGGCCGAGCACCGCGCCGTCGTCGTGGGCGCCTACTACCGCGGGCGGTCCGTGGCCGAGCTGGCCGACGAGCTCGACGTCCCGGCCGGGACCGTGAAGTCCCGCATGCACTATGCCCTGCGCGCCCTGCGGCTCGCCCTGCAGGAGAAGGGAGTGACGCCATGACCGCGCCGACCGACCCGTACCGCGAGTGGGACGCCGCGTACGTCCTGGGCGCGCTGAGCCCGGCCGACCGGCGCGACTACGAGGAGCACCTGGCCGACTGCGACGCGTGCCGCGCGGCCGTCGCGGAGCTCGCGGGCATGCCCGGGCTGCTCGCCTCCGTGCCCGCGGAGCACGCCCTCGCGACCGCCCCGCGGGACACGGTCGCGGACACGGTCGCGGGCGGGGGCGACGACGGCGACCTGGCGGACGTCGTGCCCCTCGCGGCCCTGGCGGGCGCGGTCCGGCGCTCGCGTCGGCGCCGGCGGTCGCTGGCCGCGGTCGCCGCGTCGGCGCTGCTGGTGGGCGGGGTCGGTGCCGGGCTGGCGCTGGGTGGCGCGGGGGAGGGCCCGGGCCCGGCGCCCTCGTCGCCGGCACCCGTCGCGCAGGCCACGGCCGTGGACCTCGAGCCGGTGGGCGCGGTCGACGTGCGGGCGTCGCTCAGCGCGACGCCCCGGCCGTGGGGCACGAGCCTGGAGTGGAGCTGCACGTACCCGCCGCGCTCGGGGGCCTACGACTCAGCGGGCGCGCCGACGTACGAGCTCGTCCTGGTGGACGACGACGGCGGCCGCACCGTCGCCGCGACGTGGACCGGGTCCGGGACGGCCTCCACCGGCCTCGGCGCGGCGTCGTCGGTGCCGCTGGACCGCATCGCCCGCGTCGAGATCGCGCACGCGGGCGGCGAGACGCTGGCCGCCGCCGCGCTCTGACGGGCACGGGCACGAGCACGGCCGCCGGCGTCAGGCGACGGGAGCCGCCGTCGAGTCGCGCACCACCAGCTCCGGCCGGAACAGCAGCGAGGAGCCCTGCGACGCCGTCCCCTCGTCCGGGCGGTGCAGGGCCCGGAAGGCGGCGGCCGCCATCTCCTTCATCGGCTGGCGCACGGTCGTGAGGCGCGGCGAGTAGAGCTCCGCGAGCACGATGTCGTCGAAGCCGGCGACCGACACCTCCCGGCCCACCTCCATGCCGGCGTCGCGCACGGCGCGGCAGACGCCGATGGCGGTCATGTCGTTGACGGCGAAGATCGCGGTGGGCGGGTTCGGCCCGGCGAGCAGCTCGGTGGCGGCGACGCGGCCGAGCTCGGCGGCCTCGACGTCGCCGAAGGCGCCGTCGGCGCCGCTGCTGCCCGGCCAGGTGACGACGTCGGGCCGCGCGATGCCCGCCCGCTCGAGCGCGCGCAGGAAGCCCTCGAACCGCTCGGTGCGGTTGACCGACCGGATCGCCCCGGAGAGGAACGCGATGCGTCGGTGGCCCAGGGACACCAGGTGCTCGCCCATCAGCTCCGCGCCGATGGTGTTGTCGACGCTGACGTTCACGAGGCCGACCGGGTCGTCGGCCTGCGCGGTGCGGTCGAACGCGACGAGCCGCAGGCCGTCGTCGAGCAGGCCCGAGACGTGCTCCAGCGACGGGAGCGAGGAGCAGAGCACGATGCCGCGGATGCCGTCGGAGACCAGCTCGTCGACGTACTGGCGCTCACGGGCGGGGTCGCGCTCGGAGTTGCACAGCAGCACGTGGTAGCCCTCGGTGAGGGCGGCGGCCTCGAGGTACCGGGCGAGGGCGCCCCAGTACGGGTTGCCCACCGACGGCACGACGAGGCCGATGACCTGCGGCTTGCCCGTGCGCAGCTGGCGCGCGGCGCGGTTGGGGCGGTAGCCGAGCTCCTTGATGGTGCTCTCCACGCGCTCACGGGTCTCGGGCAGCATGCGGCCCGTGCGCCCGTTGAGCAGGTTCGAGACGGTGCTCGTGGACACGCCTGCCGCACGCGCGACGTCCAGGATCGTGATGCCAGCCATGTGCTCGCGCGGCCTCCTCCGGTTCCGGGCTCTGCCCACCTCGCCAGTGCATCGATGGACTGTCTGGCGCCGATCATAGGGCATCAAGAGACCGCTTGACGGAGGTGAAGACCCACTCTATGGTCAGTGCATCGTTACACCGGGAGCCACCGTCGGCTCCCCTCGCCTTCGTGAGATCAACGCCGATCGAAAGGGCTTGTCATGGAATTCAGCCGTCGCAGCTTCCTCACGGCCATGGGCCTCGGGACCGCGGCCGCCGTGGCGGGCTGCGCCACGACGAGCCCCAACGGCTCGTCCGCCGCCGACCCCACCGGCCCGGTGGAGGGCGACATCACCTTCCTGTGCGCGCTCTTCGAGGGCGCGACGGGCAAGGAGACGCTCGAGGGCAAGCTCATCAAGCAGTTCAACGAGAAGTACCCGGACGTCAACGTCACCGTCGACTACACCGACTACGGCTCGCTGAACGAGAAGATCACCACCGGCCTGGCCAGCGGCCTGATGCCCGACGTCGTCACGCTCGGCGTCGGCTGGATCCCGCCGTTCGCCTTCAAGAACGCGATCGCGCCGCTGCCCGAGTCGCTCGCCACGCGCTACACGTACGAGGAGCGCGTGCTGGAGCCGTCGCGGTTCGACGGCACGCTCTACGCCCTGCCGATGGTGCTCGACACGCGCATCGTGGCGTACCGCAAGGACTTCTTCGAGGAGGCCGGCCTCACGGGCACCCCGAAGAACTGGGACGAGCTGCGCGACTACGCGAAGCAGCTCACGGTCAAGGACGGCGACAAGGTCACGCGCGTCGGCTTCGACCCGTTCTCCATCGACCTGCGCCAGTGCTGGGAGACGTTCCTGTTCGGCAACTCCGGCGAGCTCTTCTCCCCGGACGGCCGTGAGGTGCTCTTCGACAGCCCCGAGGGCGTCGCGTCGCTGCAGCTCTTCCTCGACATGATGGCGGACGGCTCGGCCGACTTCGCCCTCACCACCGAGGCGGGGCAGCCCACCACGCTCCAGCAGGGCACCTCGGCGATCATGATGACGAACAACTCGCTGTACGTGCAGCTGCAGCAGCAGTCGCCCGAGCTGGTCGACAAGATCGGCACGTTCGTGCTCGGCAACACGAACCCCGCGATGCTGCAGGGCGGCACGATGGTCTCGCAGTCGGCCACGACGAAGTTCCCGGCCGCGGCGCGCGCCTTCGTGGAGTACATGGGCTCGCCCGACGCCGTCCTGGTCGCGAGCGAGCAGCGCGGCTCGGTCCCGGCGATCTCGGACCTCAAGGACAGCGACTACGTCAAGGGCAACCCGATGGTCGAGTTCGCCATCAACAACCTCGACAAGGCGCGGTCCGAGGGCGGCACCCCGGCCTGGATGGAGATCCGGGAGAAGATCAAGCCGACCCTCGAGACGGCCATCGTCGGGCAGCAGTCCGCACAGGCGGCCATCGACCAGCTCACCGGCATCGCGAACGACGCGATCGCCCGGCTGTGACCCGGTCCGTCCCATGACCCGACACCGATCGATGAAGAGGGGGTCGTCGTGGCCGTCGTCTCCGCGCCGCGCGACGTGAGCGCACCACCCGCCGTCCCGCCCCGCTCGCCCGCGCCCCGGCGCCGGCGGGCGGGGGCGGCCCGGCGCCGCGCCGGCATGCTCATGGTGGCACCGGCGGTCCTGCACGCGCTGATCTGGATCGGCATCCCGGTGATCGCGGCGTTCGTGCTGTCGTTCACGAACTACGACGTGCTCACGCAGCCGCGCTTCAACGGGATCCAGAACTACGTGGACGCGCTGACCGACCCGGTGTTCCGCCGGGGCATGGTCAACACGCTGGTCTACGCGTTCTTCACCGTGCCGGTCGCGATGGGCGTCGCGCTGCTCATCGCGCTGATGCTCGACACGCAGCTGCGCGCCCGGGCGCTGTTCCGCACCGCCGTGTTCATCCCGCAGGTGACGGCGACCATCGCCGTCGCGCTGGTGTGGCTGTGGATCTACGACCCGCGCAACGGCCTGCTGAACGCCGTGCTCGGCTTCTTCGGGATCCCGGCGCAGAACTGGCTGTCGTCGACCACGTGGGCGATGCCGTCGGTGATCGTCGTCGGCATCTGGCAGGGCATCGGCCTGAAGATGCTCATCTACCTGGCGGCGCTGCAGTCCCTGCCGAAGGACGTCTACGAGGCGGCGTCGGTGGACGGGGCGTCGAAGACGCGGCAGTTCTTCAGCATCACGCTGCCGCTGCTCAAGCCCGCCACGTTCTTCGTCTTCGTCACGTCGGTCATCTCCGCCTTCCAGGCGTTCGACCTCATCTACATCCTCACGGACGGCGGGCCGGCGAACACGACCACGATGATGACGTACGAGATCTACAAGTCGGCGTTCCGGGAGTTCCGCGTCGGCTACGCGTGCGCCCAGTCGATCATCCTGTTCGTCTTCCTGCTGCTCCTGACCCTCGCGAACCGACGGCTCAACGGAGGCGACAGTGGCCGGCATTGATCTCGCGGCGACCTCGCCGCGCACGACGCTCGACGTCGTCGGGCGCTCCCCGGCGTCGCGCCGCCGGCTCTCGCGGGCCGCCCTCTACGTGGCGCTGAGCGTCATCGCCGTCGTCATGGTGGTGCCGTTCGTGTGGATGGTGCTGACGTCGCTCAAGACGCCGGCGGACATCGCGGCGAGCCCGCCCACGTTCCTGCCGACCGAGTGGGCGTGGGGCAACTACGCCGACGCGCTGGCCGCGGCGCCGTTCCTCACCTACGCGCGCAACAGCCTGATCATCGCGGTGAGCCACACGACCATCAACCTGCTGGTCGCGTCGATGGCGGGGTACGCGCTGGCCCGGCTGCGGTTCCGCGGCTCCGAGCTGGTGTTCCTCGGGTTCGTCGCGGCGCTGATGATCCCCACCTACACGAAGATCATCCCCGAGTTCCTCATCGTGCGGTTCATGCCGCTGTTCGGGGGCAACGACATCCTCGGGCAGGGCGGCACCGGCTGGCTCGACACCTGGTGGGCGCTCATCATCCCGGGCGCGGTGACGCCGTTCGCGGTCTTCCTGTTCCGGCAGTTCTACCTGGACCTGCCGGTGGAGCTGGAGGAGGCCGCCCGGCTCGACGGCGTGAGCGAGCTCGGCATCTGGGCGCGGATCATGACGCCCCTGGTCAAGCCGGCGTTCATCACCGTGGCGCTGCTGACGTTCGAGAGCTCCTGGAACAACTTCCTGTGGCCGCTGCTCGTGACGCGCACCGACTCGATGCGCGTGATCCAGGTGGGCCTGTCGGTGTTCCGCACCGAGAACGACACCCAGTGGGCGTTCCTCATGGCCGGCACCACGCTGGCGACCCTGCCGATGGTGCTGCTCTTCCTGCTGGGGCAGAAGTACTTCGTCCGCGGCTTCGCGAACGCGGGCATCAAGTGACGGGCGGCGACCGGTCGCCCGTCGGACAGAGAGGCAAGCGAATGGCGATGGACATGACGGACGCGAAGGTGCTCGTCACGGGCGCGGGGCACGGGATCGGGCGCGGCGTCGCGCTCGGGCTGGCCGCCGCGGGGGCGGACGTCGTGGTGCACTACGGCAGCTCGGCCGACGCGGCCGCGCGGACGGTGGCGGACATCGAGGCGCTCGGTCGCAAGGCGGTCGCCCTGCAGGCCGACGTCACGTCGACCGAGGACGTGGACCGGCTCGTCGCCGACGCGGTGGCCTTCCTCGGCGGGCTCGACGTCGTGGTGTGCAACGCGGGACACCTGGTGGGTCGCGTGCCCGTGGCGGAGATGAGCGACGACCACTACGAGTCCGTGGTCGACGTCAACCTCGGCGCGACCTTCCGCACGACGCGGGCCGCGATCCCGCACCTGCTCGAGTCGGACCGGCCGCGCATCGTCGCGATGTCGTCGCTCGCCGCGCACAACGGCGGAGGGCCCGGGTCGGTCGTGTACGCGGCGGCGAAGGCGGCCGTGCGGGGCTTCGTCAAGGGCCTGGCCAAGGAGCTCGGGCCGCAGGGCGTCACGGTCAACGCGGTGGCACCCGGGTACATCGCGGACACCGCGTTCCACGGCACGTTCAGCACGGACGAGGCGCAGCAGAAGATGGTCGCGGGCACGCCGGTCGGGCGTGCCGGGACGGTGGAGGACGTCGCGGCGGCGGTGCAGTACCTGGCCTCGCGCGAGGCGTCGTACATCACCGGCACGACCCTCGACATCGACGGGGGGACCTGGCCGCGATGACGTCCCTCGCCCCCGTCACCTCGGACGCCGTCCCCGCCGGCGACACCGTCGCGGCCGGCCTCCCGCGCGAGCGCGGCGGCTGGTGGCACGACCTCGTCTGCCCGGCGCACGGCACGGAGCTCTCCCACGCGGGGATCCCCGGGCCGGTGCCGCCCGCGGGCGGCGTGCGCTGCCCGCACGGCTGCGCCGTCGACACGGAGCCGGTGCGCGGCGCCTGGCTGGTGCTCAGCCACCAGGCGTGGGCGCGGCGGGCCCGGGTGCTCGCGCACCGGGCGGCCCGCACGGGGGACGAGGCGACGCGGGCGGAGGCGGTGGCCCTGCTCGTGGCGTACGCCGACGTCTACGCGGAGGTCGCGGGCGGGGGCGAGCACGAGCGCGCGCAGGACTGGATGCTCCGCGGACGGCTGTTCCACCAGGCCCTCACGGACGCCATCTGGGCCGTGTCGGTCGGGCACGCGGTGTGGTCGCTCGCGGAGGCCGACCCGGACCGGGCCGACGACCTGGCCCCGGTGCTCGGAATGCTGGACGCGACCGCCGAGGCGGCCCGCGCCGCGCGCGGGCGGCTCGTGGCCGACGGGAGGTTCACGTCCAACTACACGGCCTGGCTCAACGCCGCCGGCCGCGTGTGCAGCCGGGCCGCCGCGCTGGTGCGCGGGGGTGAGGACGGGCCCGCCGTCGCCGACGACGAGTGGCTGGCGGGGGAGCACGGGCAGCTCGCCCACGCGCTCGCCGCCAGCACCCGGGGCGGTTGGGAGTGGGAGGCCAGCACGTACTACCACGGCTTCGTGGTGCGGGCCTACCTCCTGTCGCTGCGCGGCACCGACCCGGCGGCGCTGCCCGCGGACGCCCGCGACCGGCTCGTCGCGATGATCGACGTGCTGGCCGGGCTCGCGACCGACGGCGGCGTGCTGCCCTCGGTGCACGACGGCCCGTACTCCCGCCCCGCCCTCGCGCTGGAGTGGACGGAGCTGGCCGCGCTGGCCGACGGCTTCGCCGCCGACGCCGGGCTGGCCGCGGTCGCCGCGCACGCCCGCACGGAGGCGGCGGCCGGGGACGGCGACGACGAGGGGGCGGACGGCCTCGAGGACGAGCTGCGGCGGATGGCGCCGGGCTGGTTCGCCGGGCCGCCGCTGGCCGTCGCGCGCGCGCCGCGCCCGGCCGTGTCCGTGGACGAGGAGGTAGGGATCGCCGTCCTGCGCGGGGCGGGGATCCACGCGGTGCTCGACCACGGGCCGCACGGCGCGGGGCACGGCCACCACGACAAGCTCGCGCTCGCCCTGTTCGGGCGCACCACGCCGTGGCAGCCCGACCCGGGCCAGGTGCCGTACGGGCACCCGGCCTGGCGGGAGCACTACGCGTCGGCGGCCGCGCACCCGGTCGTCCGGGTCGGCGACGGCGACCCCGCCGAGGCGACGGGCCGCCTGCTGGCCCGCACCGACCGGTCCCTGACCGTCGAGGTCCGCGGCGACGCGACGTCCTGGTACGACGGCGTCCGCGCGGTGCGGCACGTCGTCCTCGGCGAGGACTACCTGCTCGACGTCGCGCACGCGCGCGCCGACCGCCCCCGGCGGCTCACGCTCGGGCTGCGCCCGGACGTGCCGCTCGGGCTGCGCGTCGACGGCGACGTCGTGCGCACCGCCTGGCGCGGCGGGGAGGCGCTCGACGGGGTGCACGGCGCCCGCGCGGCCGGGCCGGACGGGCCGGTGCCCGTGCGCGCCGTCGTCGTCCCCGGACCGGGCCCGGCGGACGACCCCCAGCGCGAGCGCGCGCACGTCGACTGGGCGGCCGAGGGCGCGACGTCGGTGACGTGGGCGTCCGTGTACCAGGCGCAGTCCGAGGCCCGGGGTGCCGACGTGACGGGCGTCGAGCTCGACGCGACCGTGGTGCGGGTGCGCCGTGCCGGCGGCGCCGTCGACGTCCACCCCCTCCCGGCGGGGCTGACGGAGGGGACGGCATGACGGAGACCCTCGCGGCGACGCGGAGGCTGCTGCTCGACGACGCCCGCCTGGTCGACCTGCGCGCGCGGCTGGACGGCGACCTCGCGCCGCAGTGGCGCCGCCTGGCGGAGCAGTGCGACCTCTACCGGCGCACGGCGCCCCCGGCCGAGCACCCGCTGGCCAGCATCACCTACCTGGGGCCCGCGGCGGCGAACCTCGCGCTGGCCTACCGGCTCACGGGCCAGCGGCACTACCTCGAGGAGGCGTGGCGGTGGATCTCCGCGGCCGTCTCGTTCGACCACTGGGGCCGCGCGCACCTGCCCGACCACGACCTCGACGCCGGCTGGATCCTGCACGGGCTGTCGCTGGCGTACTCCTGGCTGGGCGACGACCTCGGTCCCGAGCGGCGCGAGGCGCTGCGCGCCAAGCTCGCGCTGCAGGGCGAGCGGCTGTTCGACTTCGCCGTCGCGAGCGAGGGCGGCTGGTGGTCCAGCTCGTACTGGCAGAACCACCACTGGATCTGCCACACCGGCCTCGCGACCGCTGGCTATGCGCTGGGCGTGCCGGCCTGGACGGAGCGCGCCAAGGAGGCGATGGGCACCGTCGTCGACGTGCTGCCCGCCGACGGCTCCGACATGGAGGGCGTCGTCTACTGGCGCTACGGCGTGCCGTGGCTCGCGATCTACCTCGACCTGCTGCAGGACGCCGAGGGCGTGGACTGGTGGGACCGGTGCCGGTTCCTGGCGCGCACGTTCTTCTACCGGCTGCACCAGGCGGCGCCCGGCTACGAGGAGATCGTCGACCACGGCGACTGCCACGACCGGCGCAGCGGGCACAGCGTGGCGCTGTACCGGATCCTCGCCGCGCGGTACGGGATCGGCGAGGCGCAGTGGCTGGCCGACACCGTCGCGGACCGGTTCTTCTGGCGCGAGGCGTACGAGAGCGGCGTGAAGCCCGGCGTGCTGCCCGAGGCCTGGGCCGAGCTGCTCTGGTACGACGCCTCCGTGGCGCCGGTCGACCCGGCAGAGTCCGTGCCCGCGCAGGTGGCCTTCGAGGACCTGGGGCTGCTGGTGCACCGCACGTCGTGGGACGACGACGCCACTCTTGTCTCCTTCAAGTCGTCGCCCGGCGGGGGGCACACCGCCTGGGACACGTCGCGGCGGATCGACGCCGAGCGCGGCTGGGACACCCTCAGCGCCGGGCACCACCACCCGGACGCCGGGTCGTTCGTGCTCGCGTCGCGCGGCGCGTGGCTGCTGGTCGACGAGGGGTACTCCAACCGGAAGCGCGCCGGGCACCACAACCTGGTCCTCGTCGACGGGCACGGCTTCGCGGGGGAGGGGCGCTACCACGTCTACGCCGACGCCCCGCCGGACCGCACCGCCGACATGGTCGACGTGCTCGCCGAGGGCGGGTTCCTGCACGGCCGCGCCCGCACGGGGCGGATGTACCCGGCGGAGCTGGGCGTCGAGCAGCTGGAGCGCACGCTGGTGGTCATGCCGTCCGGTCGGACCGTCGTCGTCGACCGGGGGCGTGCCGCCGAGCCGCGCGAGTGGACCGTGCTGCTGCACGCCGACCACCCGTCCGACGCGGCGGACGGCGACGTCCCGCACGACGGTGCGGTCCGGCGCGTGCTGCGCCACGGCCGTGCGGGCGCGTGGCTCACGACCCACGCGGTGGGCGGTGCGCGCGCCGAGCAGGTCGTCACCGACGTGGCGGCCAACCCGACGTCGAGCACCCCGTCGCTGGTCGTGACGCGGCGGCTGCACACGCTGCGCGTCACGCCGCCCGCCTCCCGCGACCTCCTGGCCGTCACGACGATCGAGCCGTTCGACGCCTTCCACCCGACCCCCGCCACCGCCAGCACCCGTTGTGGGTGGGCTCGTGGCCCGTTCTCGCCCACAGAGGGGGCCACGATCCCACCCACAACGGGGGGCGGGGTGGACGTGGACCTGGGCGGCGGCGAGCGGGTGCACCTCGCCGGGCCGGACGGCGCGATCGAGGCCGACGGCGTGACGGCGCGGGCGCGGGCGGTGCTGGTCGCGGGCGACCGGGTCGCCGTCGTCGGGGCCACGCGGGTCGAGCTCGACGGCCAGGTGCTCCTCGACACCACCGGCCCCGACGACGACGCCGAGGTCACCGCCGTCCTCCCGCTCGCGGGGCAGCGGTGACGGCCGCGTCCGCGCGGCAGGACCGCTCGCGCCGCTGGTCGCAGACGTTCCTCGGCTGGCTGGAGTGGCTCGCCCACCCGGTGGCGGCGGGCGCCGCGTTCGCGATCCTGTGCCTGGGGGTCGTCACCTGGCTCCCGGCGCTCGCGGCGGTCGGCCGCACCCTGCGCGCCTGGCGCACCGACGGCGACGGCCGGTCGTTCACCGGCGTCTTCCGGGCGTTCGGCACGTACTGGCGGCCGCTGCTCGGGCACTCCGTCGCCTCGACGGCGGGCCTGGCGCTGCTGGTGGTCGACGTCGTGTTCCTCGTCGGGCGGTCCGGCCCGGCGGCCGTCGTCCTCGTGATGCTGGCGCTCGGCCTGCTCGTGGCGTCCGTGCCGTACCACCTGGCGCTCGCCGTGGTCGCGGCCGCGCGGCCGGACGGGACGGTGCGCACCTGGGTGCCCGGCGCGCTGTGGTTCGCCTTCGGCTCGGTGCCGCGCGGCACCGCCCTGCTGGGCGCCGCCGTCGCGACGCCCGTGTTCTCGCTCGTGGTCCCCGCGGGCCCCCTGCTGCTGTGCGCGAGCGTCCCCGTCCTGGTGGGGCTCGTGATCCTCGACCAGACGGAGGACGACGCATGACCGGCACCACCGCACAGTCCCTTCCCGGCGCCGTCGGGCGACGCTCGCTGCTCGCCGGCGCGCTCGCCACCACCGGCGCGCTGCTCCTCGCGCCCCGCGCCACGGCGCTCGACGGCGTCGCCGCGCTCGCCGACACCGCCACGGCACGCTCGCGCACGACGACGTGGGTGCCGACGTGGACCACCGCGCACACCCGCCCCACGGCCACCGACCCGCTGGTGCTGGGCGGCGTCACCGACCGCACCGTGCGGCACGTGCTGCGGCTCAGCGCCGGCACCGCCCGCGGGGGCGCGCTGCGCGTGCGCCTCGCCGGCACGTTCTCGGCGGCCCCGGTGCGGGTGGGGGCGGTGACCGTGGCGCGTCGTGCGGCGGGGCTGGCCGGGGCGGGCGCGGCCGTCGACCCGGCCACCGTCACGGCGCTCACCTTCGGCGGCGAGCCCGGCGCCCTGCTCGCCGCGGGTGCGACTCTCGTCAGCGACCCGGCCCGGGTCGTCGTGCCCGACGGCGGCGACCTCGTGGTCAGCGTGCACCTGCCGGGGCCGACGGGCCCGCTGAGCTTCCACCGCAACACGCATGCCACGGGGTACGTGGGCGCGGGCGACCTCACGGCCGACGCCGGCCCCGGCTTCGACGCCGCGGAGACGACGAGGTCGGCCGTCCTGCTGGTCGGGGTCGACGTCGAGCGGCCCGGCGTGCCCGGCGTCGCCGTGCTGGGCGACTCGATCACGGAGGGCGTGGGCACGCCCGACGACGCCGACGAGCGGTTCACCGACCACCTCGCCCGCCGCCTCGCGGCGCGCGGCGGCCCGGTCGGCGTCGCGAACCTCGGCATCAGCGGCAACCGCGTGCTGCTCGACGACGAGCGGTTCGGTCCCAGCGGCCAGGCCCGCCTGGACCGCGACGCCCTGGCCCTGCCCGGCGTCGACACGCTGCTCGTGGTGCTCGGCGTCAACGACCTGCAGCAGCCGCCCAGCCAGACCGACCCCGCCGTCCTGCTGGCCGGGTACCGGCAGCTCGTGCTGCGCGCCCACGACCGGGGGCTGCGCGTGGTCGGCACCACGATCACGCCGTTCGGCGGCTGGCAGCGCTGGACTCCCGCGCTCGAGGAGGAGCGCCGCGTCGTCAACGCCACGCTGCTCGCGGAGGCGGGCCGCGGCGCGGGCGCCTTCGACGCCGTCGCCGACGTGGCGTCCGCCGTCGCCGACCCGACCGACCCGGCGCGCCTCGCGCCCGCCTTCGACAGCGGCGACGGCCTGCACCCCACGCCCGCCGGCGCGGCCGCGATGGCCGCCGCCGTCCCGCGCCGCGCCCTCCTGGGCTGACAGCCCGGCCTTCCCCGCACCACCCACCCGTACCGCCGTTCCACCCACCTGCTCGACGACGAGAGGGACCGTGATGGAGAACGACACCGTGACCACGCCTGCCCACCGGGCGCCCGCCCCCAGCCGCCGGTCCGTGCTGCGCGGCTTCGGCGCCCTGGCCGGCGCCGCCGCACTGGCGCCCGCGCTGCCGCTGCCCGCCCGGGCGGTGCCCGCCTCGACCACCGCGGAGCTGGTCGAGCGCTGGGCCGTGCTGCAGACGGGCGGCCCCGGCCTCGATCTGGCCGACGCGCACGTCAAGGCCGCCGTGAAGCGCGTCGACCGGGCCGCCACCACCGTCCTCGCCACGTTCGACGGCACCGCCGGCCGCACGTCGCTCTGGCCCGACCTGGCCGACTGGACCCGGTCCAACACCGTCACCACCACGTTCAAGCGGCTGCGCTCGATCGCCGTCGCGTGGGCGACGCCGGGCACCTCGGTCGCGGGCGACGCCGCGGTGGCGGACGCCGTCGCGGACGGCATCACCTGGATGCACGACCACGTCTACGGGCCGGGCATCCCGCGCTTCGACAACGACTGGGACTGGGAGATCGGCTCGGCGTCGGCGCTGGCGGACACGCTGGTGGTGCTGCGCACGCACCTGGGCGACGCGCTGGCCCGCAGCACCGCCGCCATCGACCACTACACGCCCGACCCGAACCTGTGGCGGGCCGACCGGCAGATCGCCACGGGCGCCAACCGGGTGTGGATCGCGACCGTGGTCGCCGTGCGGGCGTCGCTCGACGGCGACGAGGCCGCGCTGCTGCGGGTGCGCGACGCGCTGAGCGACGTCGAGGGCGGCGGCGCCAACAGCGTCCTGGCGTTCGTCGACGGCGGCACCGCGGAGGGCGAGGGCACGGGGGAGGGCTTCTTCCGCGACGGCTCGTTCCTGCAGCACTGGAAGCACCCGTACAACGGCGGCTACGGCAAGGAGCTGCTGGGCACGCTGTCGTCGCTGCTGCACCTGCTGGGCGACTCGCCCTGGCAGGTCACCGACCCGGCGCTGGCGAACGTCTACGCCTGGGTCACCGACGCCTTCGACCCGCTCATGGTGCGCGGCGACATGGTCGCGTCGGTGTGCGGGCGGGAGATCGCGCGGCCCAGCAAGCAGGGGCACGCGCCCACGCAGACCGTCATCGAGGGCACGCTGCGGCTCGTCCCGTCGGCCCCGGAGGCGCAGGCCGCGACCCTCACCGCGCTGGTCGCGCAGTGGATCGCCGAGGACACCTACCGCGACTTCCTCGCCGCCACGACGCCGGCGTCCGTCGTCGCCGCGAACGCGCTGCTTGCCGCGGGCCCGACGCCGCGGGGCGCGCTCGTCGCGCACCGGCAGTACCCCGCGATGGACAAGGCGGTGCACCACCGGCCGGGCTTCGCCGTGAGCGTCAGCGCGTACTCGGCCCGCGTGTACAACTACGAGTCCATCCAGAACGAGAACCTGCACGGCTGGCACCTGTCGGACGGCATGGTGCTGCTCTACACGGACGACCTCGGCCACTACAGCGAGGACTACTGGCCCACGGTCGACCCGTACCGGCTGCCCGGCACCACGGTCGACAAGGCACCGCTCGCGAACAGCGCGCACTTCCGCGAGACGAGCGAGGCGACCTGGGTGGGCGGGGCCGCGGTGCCCGGCTCCACGGTCGGCGCGTACGGGCAGGACCTGCGCGCCCGCGGCTCCGACCTGCGGGCGTTGAAGAGCTGGTTCCTCCTCGACGACGCCGTGGTCTGCGTCGGCTCCGGCATCACGGCGCCCGCGGCCGGCGGCGTCGAGACGGTCGTGGAGAACCGCAAGGTGCGCGACGGCGCCGCGCTCGTCGTGGACGGCGTCGCGCAGGGGATCGGGAACGGCTGGTCGGCCACGCTCGACGACGTGCGCTGGTGCCACCTGTCCGGCACGGCCGGGTACGTCTTCCCCGGCGGCGCACGGCTGCACGCCCTGCGCGAGGACCGCACGCACACGTGGCGCGAGATCAACATCAAGTACGGCACCGACACCCCGGTGACCCGCCCGTACGTCACGGCGTGGCTCGACCACGGCGCCGCACCCGCCGGGGCCACGTATGCCTACGTCATGCTCCCGGCTGCCGGCACCGACGACACCCGCGCGTTCGCGGAGGCCTGCGGCACGGCGCCCGGGCTGCGGATCGTCGGGCAGGACGACGCCGTGCACGCCGTCGCGCTCGGCGGCACGCTCGCCGCCAACTTCTGGGCGGCGGCGTCCGTGCCCGTCGGCGCGGGCGAGCCCGGAGAGGGCGGGTCCCTGCACGCCGACGGCCCGGCGTCCGTCGTCGTGCACGAGACGGGCGCCGGCTCGGGAGGCGCCGGGTGGACCCGGCCCACGACCGTCGCGCTGAGCGACCCGACGCAGACCCGCGACTCCGTCGTCGTGGACCTGAACCGCGGCGGGCTGCGGTTCGTGTCCGCCGACCCGGGAGTGACCGTGACCCGCCGCGGCGCGGGGTGGCGGATCGTCGCCGCCACCGCCGGCCTGGCCGGCGCCACCGTCACCGCGTCGTTCGTCTGACCGTCCCCGAGACCCCTGGAGGAACCATGAAGAAGCACCTCGCGCTGCCTCTCGCGCTCGCCCTCGGGCTGGCCTGCGGTGTCGCCGCGCCCGCCGTGGCGACCGCGCCGGCGCCCTCGGCGTCCGGGTCACCGACCGCCGTGGACGACGCCGACCCCGCGCCGCTGCGCACGGTCCGCGTGAGCACCAGCGCCGAGCTGGCCGCCGCGTTCAAGGCCGCGCTGCCCGGCGACCGCATCGTCCTCGCGGACGGCGAGTACACGATGGTCAAGCTCGCTGACAAGGCGGGCACCGCCGAGGCGCCCGTCGTCGTCGAGGGCGCGACCCTCGGCGGCGCGGTCGTCACGGGCGGGCAGCTGGAGGTCGCCCGGTCGAGCCACATCGTCGTGCGGGGCCTGACCTTCCGGAACGCCACGACGCTGAAGATCACCGCGTCGACGCACGTGCGGTTCACGCGCAACGACGTGGCCCTGCGGTTCGAGCCGCCGGCCGACCCGGCGTCGTCCCGGCACTGGCTGCAGATCTCGGGGGAGGGCAGCGGCCACCACCGCATCGACCACAACTCCTTCCACGACAAGACGCTGATGGGCAACTACGTCACCGTGTACGGCGGGGCCACGCAGATCTCCCAGCACGACCGGATCGACCACAACTGGTTCGGCGACAGCCCCGCGCAGCCGGTCAATGGCGGCGAGGCGATCCGGCTCGGTGTCTCAGCGTTGTCGGACTCCAGCTCGTTCGCCGTCGTCGAGCACAATCTGTTCGAGAACACCGACTCCGACCCGGAGATCGTCTCGATCAAGAGCGACGACAACACGGTGCGGTACAACACGGTGCGCCGTTCGGCGGGCGCGTTCGTCGCGCGGCGCGGGGACCGCAACGTCATCCAGGGCAACGTCTTCCTCGGCGAGGGCAAGCCCGGCACCGGCGGGGTGCGGCTGTACGGCGACGACCAGCTCGTCTACGGCAACTACTTCGAGGGGCTCCGCGGCTCCGGGTACACGGCGGCGCTGCAGATCGACGGCGGCGACGTGGACGGCTCCGGCTCGACGTCGGCCCACTGGCGGGTGCACCGCGCGACGGTCGTGCACAACACCTTCGTGGACAACGCCGCGAACGTCGAGGTCGGCGCCAACTACCTGTACCCGCCGGTGGACTCGCTCGTGGCCGACAACCTCGTCGTGGGCTCGGCGGGCCCGCTGTTCGTGGAGCACAAGCAGCCGGCCGGGATCACGTACTCCGGCAACGTCGCGTTCCCGACGGGCGCCGCGACGCTCGGCATCGACGCCGCCCCGCGCGAGGTCCGCGTGGTCGACCCGCTGCTGGTGCGCTCCGGCGGGCTGTGGCGGCTGCGTCCCGGGCCCGCCGTGAACACGGCCGTCGGGACGTACCCGTTCCTCACGGAGGACCTGGACGGTCAGCCCCGCGACGTCCGTCCCGACGTCGGCGCCGACGAGGTGTCCTCCGCGCCCGTCACCCGGCGCCCGCTCGAGCGGGAGGACGTCGGGCCCGCGGCCCCCTGACCTCCTCCGGGGGCGACCACGCGCCGACCACCCGACCCACCGCACGACACGACCCAGGAGCACCGCATGGCCTTCTTCGACAAGCCCCTCGACGACCTGCGCGCCTACCGCCCGGACCTCGAGGAACCGGCGGACTTCGACGCGTTCTGGAAGCAGACGCTCGACGCCGCGGCGAGCGTCGCCACCGAGCCGGAGCAGGTGTCCTTCGACGCCGGTCTCGCCACCGTCGAGGTGCGGGACGTGACGTTCTCCGGCTGGGCCGGGCAGCCGATCAAGGCATGGCTGCTGCTGCCGCGCGAGCGCAGCGGGCCGCTGCCCGCCGTCGTCCAGTACATCGGGTACAACGGCGGGCGCGGCGTCCCGTGGGAGTGGCTCACCTGGTCCGCGGCCGGGTACGCCCACCTCGTGATGGACAACCGCGGGCAGGGCGGCGGCGGCAAGACCACCGCCGACACCCCCGACGTGGCGCCGGAGGGGCACGGGTCGTCGTCGCCCGGCTTCCTCACCCGCGGCATCGAGGACCCGGCGAAGCACTACTACCGGCGGCTGATCACCGACGCGGTGCGGGCCGTCGACGCCGTCAAGGCGCTGCCCGAGGTGGACCCGACCCGGGTCGCGGTGCTCGGCGGCAGCCAGGGCGGCGGGCTCGCGCTCGCCGTCGCCGGCCTGCGCGACGACCTCGCCGGGGTGATCGCCGACGTGCCGTTCCTCAGCCACTACCGGCGCGCGTCGCAGATCACCGACGAGGGCCCGTACTCGGAGATCGCGCGCTACCTCAAGGGGCACCGGTTCGAGGTCGAGGACGTCATGCGGACGCTGTCGTACTTCGACGCCACCAACTTCGCGGCGCGCGCCCGCTGCCCGGGGTGGTTCTCCGTCGCGCTCATGGACAAGATCTGCCCGCCGTCCACCGTCTTCGCGGCCTACCACCGGTACTGCGGCCCCGCGCAGATCGAGGTGTTCCCGTACAACGGGCACGAGGGCGGCGCGGCGTACGACATGCCGCGCAAGCTCGCGGCGCTCGCGGGGGTGCTCGGCCCCCGGTGACGCTCCCCGACGCCGCCGCGGGGCGGGTCCCGCCCCGCGGCGCGATGCTCGCCCTGTACGGCAACACGTTCGTCATGGCGACGGGCTTCTACGTGCTGGTGCCGCTGCTCGCCGTGCACCTGGCCGACGGGCTGGGCTTCGGCCTGGCGCTCGTCGGGCTGCTCGCGGGGGTCCGCGCCGGGGCGCAGCAGGGGCTGCAGCTCCCCGCCGGCATCCTCGCGGACCGGTGGGGCGTGCGCCGCACGATCGTCGCGGGCGTGCTCGTGCGCGCCGCCGGCTTCGGGGCGCTCGCCCTCGCGACGACGCCGCTCGCCGTCGGGGCGGCCGGGGTCGCCGTCGGCCTCGGCGGGGCCCTCTTCCACCCCGCCTCCTACGCCGCGTACGCGCGGCTCGGCGGCGCCCGGCCCGACGTCTTCGCCCGGCGCGAGGCGCTGAGCAACGCCGGGTTCGTCGTGGGGCCGCTGCTCGGCGGGCTGCTCGTCACCACCGGGTTCGACGTCGTGTGCGGGGTCGCGGCGGGGCTCTTCCTCCTCGCCGCGCCCCTGACCTGGTGGGGCCTCGGGCGTGCGGCGGAGCCCGTGGCCGCACCCGAGGAACCCGTGGCGCCGGCCGCCGAGGGGCACGCGCCGCCGTCCGGCGGGATGCGGCGCGAGGCGCGCCGCGCGCTCGTCGCGCTGTGCCTGCTCAACGCGGCGGCGTGGGCGATCTTCACGCAGCTGCAGCTCGTCGTGCCGCTGCGGCTGGACGCCGTGCTCGGCAGCAGCGTCGGCGTCGGCGCCGTCTACGCCGCGGCCGCCGTCCTCGTCCTGGTCCTCACGGTGCCCGTCACCCGGTGGCTGCAGGCGCGGCTGCGGCTGCCCGTGGTCCTGGCGCTCGGCGTCGCCACGATGGGCGGGGGCATCGCCGTCCTGGGCGGCGGCCCGGGCGTCGCGTCGCTCGTCGCCGGGATGGTCGTGTTCACGCTCGGGCAGATGGTGTTCCAGCCCGCGATGAGCGCCGTCGTCGCCGCGGGGGCGCCCGCCTCCTCCGTCGCCACCCGGTTCGGCGTCAACGGCCTCGCGCTCGCCGTCGGCGGCGTCGTCGGGTCGTCCGTGGTGGGCGCGCTGCTCGCCGGGCCGCTCGCCCACGGCGGCTGGGCGTGGGCGGGGTTCGCCGTCGTCGGCGCGACCGTCGCCGTGGGATACGCCCGCACGCCGGTCGGCGGGTGAGAATCGGGGCACGGCGAGGGAAGGACCGACGGTGCAGGGGTACGTGCTGAGGCGCTACGGCCACCCGGGTGTGATGGAGCTCCGCGAGGTGCCGCGCCCCGTCGCGGGGCCGGGCGAGGTGCTGGTCCGCGTGCGGGCGGCGGGCCTGAACCCGATCGACCACAAGACGCGCGACGGCGGCCTCCGGGTCATCACCAGGCTCCGGCTCCCGCTGGTCGCGGGCAGCGAGTTCGCCGGCGAGGTGGAGGCGGTCGGCCCCGGCGTCACGCGGTTCGCGGTCGGGGACCGGGTCTTCGCACGGGTCGACAAGCGGCGGCTCGGCGCGTTCGCCGAGTACGCCGTCGTCGCGTCGGACCTGGTGGCGGCGATGCCCGCGTCGCTCGGGTTCGTCGAGGCCGCCTCGTTGCCGCTGGCCGGGCTCACCGCCCTGCAGGCCCTGCGCGACGAGCTGAAGGTGGCGCCCGGCGACCGGGTGCTCGTCACCGGCGGCGCGGGCGGCGTCGGCACCCTGGCGATCCAGCTCGCGGTCTGGCTCGGCGCGGAGGTGACGACGACGGCGTCCGTCCGCGGCACGGCTCTCGTGCGCTCGCTTGGCGCCGCGCGGGTGGTGGACTACCGCGCCGAGCGGTTCGCCGACGTCCTGCACGACCAGGACGGCGCGTTCGACCTCACCGGCGGCCAGGACCTCACCGATGCCTTCACGATCGTCCGGCCGGGCCGGACGATCGTCTCCGTGGCCGGCCTTCCGGACGCGACGACGGCGCGCGTCGACCTGGACGCCGGACCCCTCAAGGCGGCCCTCCTGTGGGCGGCGAGCACCGCGATCCGCCGTCGGGCCCGGCGCGCGGGGGTGCACTACCGCTACCTCTTCATGCACCCGAGCGGGGCGGACCTCGCCGTCCTGGCGGGCCTCGTCGACGACGGGCACCTGCGCCCCGTGGTCGACCGGACGTTCCCGTTCGCCGACATCTCCCGCGCGTTCGCCTACCTGGAGCGGGGCCGCGCCAAGGGCAAGGTCGTCGTCGAGGTGTAGTCGCGCCGGGCACGCCCCGTGCCCGAAAACCCTGTGCCGGCAGCGCGCCCCGCTGCGACGCTGGGCGCATGGACCGCCTTGCCCCCGCCGACCCCGCCCCGATCGCCCCCGCCCCGATCGACCTGGACGCCTGGCCGCGCCGGCAGCACTTCGAGCACTACCGGGCGTCGCCGTGCACGTACGCGATGACGGTGGAGCTGGACGCGACGGCGTTCGCGGCGACGCTGCGCGCGTCGTCCCGCCGGACGTACGTGGCGCAGGTGTGGGCGCTGGCGACGGTCGTGAACCGGCACGACGAGTTCCGCATGGTCCTCACCGGCGACGGCGCGCCCGCCGTCTGGCCCGTCGTGCACCCGGCGTTCACGGTGTTCCACGTGGAACAGGAGACGTTCTCGTGCGTCTGGGCGCCCTACGACGCCGACTTCGGCGCGTTCCACGACGGCGCGACCGCGGTGCTGGCCGAGCACGGGGAGTCGACGGAGTTCTTCCCGCAGGGCGCGCCGCCGCCGAACGCGTTCGACGTGTCCAGCCTGCCGTGGGCGTCGTTCACCGGGTTCACCCTGAACATCCGGGACGCCTGGAACCACCTCGCGCCGATCGTCACCCTGGGCCGGTACGTCGAGCGGGACGGCCGGGTGCTGCTGCCCGTCGCCGTGCAGGTCCACCACGCCGCCGCCGACGGCTTCCACACGGCACGCCTGGTGAACGAGCTGCAGGAGCTCCTCGACGACCCGTCGTGGGTGGGCTGAGCCACAGTTCCGGGGTCACCTGCCGGACGGCTCGACGCCCGGACGGCGAGACGGCTTACCCTCTAGTCCCGTGAGCGAGAACCTGGGATCCACCGGCTCGATCGAACGCGTGGTGGCACGCCACGAGATGCCCGACCCTCTGCGGGACGACATCCGCCTCCTGGGCGGGCTGCTCGGCACCGTACTGAAGGAGGCGGGCGGGCAGGGCCTGCTCGACGACGTCGAGCGTCTCCGCGGCCTGACCATCCGCGCCTACGGGGCGGACGACGGCGGCGCGACGCTGGCGGAGGCGGCCGAGGTCGTGGCCGGCTTCACGCCGGAGCGCGCCGAGCAGGTGGCGCGCGCCTTCACGTGCTACTTCCACCTGGCGAACCTCGCGGAGGAGTTCCACCGCGTCCGCGTGCTGCGGGCCCGCGAGTCCGACGCCGCGGGGAACGTCGTCATCGAGGACTCGCTGCCGCAGGCGTTCACGCAGCTCGCGGAGGAGGTCGGCCGGGACGAGGCGCTGCGGCGCCTGGGCGAGATCGAGTTCCGCCCGGTGCTCACCGCGCACCCCACCGAGGCCCGCCGCCGCGCCGTCTCGGGCGCCGTCCGCCGCATCTCCGGCCTCGTCGCCGACCGCGACACCATGCGCCCCGGCGGCACGACGCTCGCCGAGAACGAGCGCCGCCTGCTCGCCGAGATCGACACGATGTGGCGCACGTCGCCGATCCGCGCGCACAAGCCGTCCGTGCTGGACGAGGTGAAGACCGCGATGGGCGTCTTCGACGCCACGATGTTCTCCACCTTCCCCGAGGTGTACCGCCGCCTGGACGACTGGCTGCTCGACGGCGAGGCCGGCAGCGTGCCGCCCGTCGCCCGGCCGTTCGTCCACCTCGGTTCCTGGATCGGCGGCGACCGCGACGGCAACCCGAACGTCACCGCCGAGGTCACCCGTCAGGCCGCGACCCTCGCCGCCGAGCACGCGCTCGGCGCGCTCGAGAGGGCGACGGTCGAGACGGGGCGCAAGCTCACGCTCGACGAGGAGGGCACGCCCGCCTCGGCCGAGCTCAAGTCGCTGTGGCAGCGGATGCGGCAGCTCTCCGACGAGCTCGTCACCCGCGCCGCCGCCGACTCGCCGAACGAGCCGCACCGCGCCGCCGTCCTCGCCGTCGCCGGCCGCGTCGCCGCGACCCGTCGCCGCGACGCCGACCTCGCGTACCGGGACCCGGAGGAGCTCGTCGCCGACCTCGAGGTCGTGCAGCGCTCCCTCGTCGAGGCGGGCGCGCCCCGCGCCGCGTACGGCGACCTGCAGAAGCTCGTGTGGCAGGTGCAGACCTTCGGGTTCCACCTCGCCGAGCTGGAGGTGCGCCAGCACTCGCAGGTGCACGCCGCGGCCCTCGCCGAGATCGACGAGAAGGGCATCCACGGCGACCTCTCCGAGCGCACGGTCGAGGTGCTCGACACCTATCGCGCCCTCGGCGCCGTGCAGAAGCGGTTCGGCATCCGCGCCGCCCGCCGCTACATCGTGTCGTTCACGCAGGCGCCCGAGCACCTGGCTGCCGTCTACCGGCTCGCCGCGCTCGCGTTCGAGGGCAGCGACGACGCCCCCGTCGTCGACGCCGTCCCGCTCTTCGAGACCTTCGACGACCTGGAGAACTCGGTCGACATCCTCGAGGCGATGCTGGAGTTCCCCGAGGTGCAGCGCCGCCTCGCGGAGAACGGCCGGCGTGTCGAGGTCATGCTCGGCTACTCGGACTCGTCGAAGGACGTCGGCCCGGTCGCCGCGACCCTCGCCCTGCACAAGGCGCAGTCGCGGATCGCCGAGTGGGCGCAGCGCCACGACATCACCCTCACCCAGTTCCACGGCCGCGGCGGCTCGCTCGGCCGCGGCGGCGGCCCCGCCAACCGCGCGGTGCTCGCCCAGCCGCCGCACTCGGTGGACGGCCGGTTCAAGCTCACCGAGCAGGGCGAGGTCATCCTCGCCCGCTACGGCGACCCGACGATCGCCGCGCGCCACATCGAGCAGGTCGCCGCGGCGACGCTGCTCGCCTCGGCCCCGACGGTGGAGAAGCGCAACGCCGACGCCCGGGAGCGGTTCTCGCCCCTGGCCGCCGCGCTCGACGAGACGTCGCGCGCCGCGTTCCACGGCCTCGTGAAGTCCGAGGGCTTCCCGCAGTGGTTCGCGCAGGTGACGCCGCTGGAGGAGGTCGGTCTGCTGCCGATCGGCTCCCGCCCCGCCAAGCGCGGCCTGTCGGTCAACTCGCTCGACGACCTGCGCGCCATCCCGTGGGTGTTCTCCTGGTCGCAGGCGCGCATCAACCTCGCGGGCTGGTTCGGCCTCGGCACGGCGCTGCGCTCGGCCGGCGAGCAGCCGGGCGGGCTGGAGGAGCTGCAGGCCGCGTACCGCGAGTGGCCCCTGTTCACCACGCTGCTCGACACCGTGGAGATGGGCCTCGCCAAGACGCAGGAGGACATCGCCTCCCAGTACCTGGCGCTCGGCGACCGCGACGACCTCGCGCAGCTCGTGCTCGACGAGCTGCGGCTCACCCGCGAGTGGGTGCTGCGGGTGACGGGCAACGAGTGGCCGCTCGCCAACCGCCGCGTCCTCGGCCGCGCCGTGCAGCTGCGGTCGCCGTACGTCGACGCGCTGTCGCTGCTCCAGGTCCGCGCCCTGCGCGCGCTGCGCAGCCAGGGCGTCAGCGAGGGCCTCACCGTGGACGACGGCGAGTGGGTGGACGGCGGCCACAAGGACCGCTGGCAGCACCTGCTGCTGCTCACCGTCAACGGGGTCTCCGCGGGCCTGCAGAACACCGGCTGACCGGCAAAAGCGCTGGTCGCGCGGTCGGGACGGCTGCGACGATGGACCCATGCCACGTCGCCCTGCCCACATCGCGATCGTCGGTGTGCCCGCTGTCAGCCACGTCCTTCCGAGCCTGGAGATCGTCCGCGAGCTGGTCGCCCGCGGGCACCGGGTGACCTACGCGAACGACGCCCCGGTGGCGCACCTGATCACCGCCACCGGGGCGGAGCTGGTGCCGGTCACGTCCACGCTGCCGGTCACCGACAACGACTGGCCGGAGGACCCCATCGGTGCGATGGAGACGTTCCTCGACGACCAGATCCAGGTGCTGCCGCAGCTGCGCGCCTTCTACGACGACGACCCGGCCGACCTCTACCTGTACGACATCGGCGGGTACTCGGCGCGGGCGCTCGGCGAGTCGCAGGGGAAGCCGGTGATCCAGCTGTCGCCGACGTTCGTCGCGTGGGACGGCTACGCCGAGGAGGTCGCGGCGCCGCTGTGGCAGCTCCCCGGCGCCGACGCGTACCGGGAGAAGTTCGCCCGCTGGCTCGCGACGAACGGCGCCACCACCACCGACGTCGACGCGTTCCCGGGCGCGCCCGGCACGGTGCTGGCGATGATCCCGAAGGCGATGCAGCCGCAGGCGGACCGGGTCGACACCGGCACGGTGACGTTCGTCGGCCCGTGCTTCGACATCCGCGGTGACGACGCGGGGTGGAGCCGGCCGGCGGGGACGGAGAAGGTGCTGCTGGTCTCCCTCGGCTCCGCGTACACGCGGCAGCCGGAGTTCTACCGCCGGTGCCTCGCGGCGTTCGGCGACCTGCCCGGCTGGCACGTCGTGCTGCAGGTGGGGAAGTACGTGGACCCGGCGGAGCTCGGTGAGCTGCCGTCGAACGTCGAGGTGCACACCTGGGTGCCGCAACGGGCGATCCTGGAGCAGGCCGACGCCTTCGTGACCCACGCCGGGATGGGCGGCAGCAGCGAGGGGCTGCTCGCCGGCGTGCCGATGATCGCGGTGCCGCAGGCCGTCGACCAGTTCATGAACGCGGACCAGCTGGTCGAGCTCGGCGTCGCGCGCCGCCTCAGCAGCGACGACTCGACCGCCGACGAGCTGCGCGGGGCCCTGCTCGAGCTCACCTCCGACCCCGACGTCGCACGCCGCTGTGCCGCGCTGCAGGCCGACGCGCGGGCCGAGGGCGGCACCCGGCGGGCCGCCGACCTGATCGAGGCCGCCCTCGCCTGACGCGGCACGGTTACCCTGCCCGTCATGAGCCTGGTGACCTTCAAGGACCTGTGCGTCGACGCCACGGATGCGGCCGCTCTGGGGGAGTTCTGGGCCCGCACGCTGGGGCTGCGGGTGGAGCCGTTGGACGACGGCGACGTCGTCCTGCGCGACCCGGCCCCCGACCCCGTGCCGGCGCGGACGATCTGGGTCAACACCGTGCCGGAGGTGAAGACGGTGAAGCACCGTGTGCACCCCGACGTGCGCGCCCGGTCGCTCGACGAGTTCCCCGACCGGCCGCGCCTGAGCGAGCCCGGGCGGTTCCACTACACGACGCTGGCCGACCCCGAGGGCGGCGAGCTCTGCGTCTTCACCGCTGACGAGGTGCCGGACTACCGGCTCAAGGACATCGTCGTCGACTGCGCCGACTACCGGACGGTCGCCGCGTTCTGGCACGAGCTGCTGGGCGGCACGCTCACCCAGGACGACGCCATGGACTACGCCTACCTCGACGAGGGGGCGGGCGTCCCGTTCGAGTCGTTCGACTTCGTCCCGGTGCCGGAGCCCAAGACCGTCAAGAACCGGTGGCACTGGGACGTCACGCTGAACGACGGCGTGACGCTCGAGGACCTCGTCGCCCGCAGGGCGCGCGTGCTGCGCCCGCAGGACGACGAGATCGGCTGGACCGTCATGGCCGACCCCGAGGGCAACGAGTTCTGCGTCTTCGCGCCGAGATAGAGAACCCCGAACCGCGAGATAGAGAACCTCGCACCGCGAGATAGAGAACCCCGCACCGCGAGATAGAGAACCTCGCACCGCGAGATAGAGAACCCCGCACCGCGAGATGGAGAGCCCTCTCTATCTCGCGGTGCAGGGTTCTCTATCTCGCGGCGAGGGCGGTCAGCACCCGGTCCACGCTGCTGCGGATGCCCCACCGCTCGGCGAGGGCGTCCAGCGCCTCCGGGTCCTTCGGCGCCCGGGGCAGGGCGTCGTCGACCTCGCTGACGGGGGCGTCGTGCGCCACCTGCACCACGGTCGGCGCGACGTCGAGGTACGCGGCGGCGTCGAGCAGCTTCTGCCGCTGGGTGGGGGTGATCCCCTTTGCGCCGTGCTCGGCGGCCGCGCGCAGCCCGGCCAGGTCGCCGAACGCGGCGAGCAGCTTGGCCGCCGTCTTCTCGCCGATGCCGGGCACGCCGGGCAGGCCGTCCGACGGGTCGCCGCGCAGGGTCGCCATGTCGGCGTAGGCCTGGCCGCTGGGGACGCCGTACTTCTCGGCGAGCCTCGCCTGGTCGACGACGTCGGGGTCGCGCACGCCGCGCGCCGGGTACAGCACGCGCACGCCCGCCGCGTCGTCGACGAGCTGGAACAGGTCGCGGTCGCCGGTGACGATGTCGACGCTCGCGGGCATCACCATCCCGACGGCGCCCGCCACGGGCAGCGCGGTCGCCGCGCTGCGCGCCACCTCGCGGGTGACGAGGGTGCCGATGACGTCGTCGGCCTCGAACCCCGGCGCCCCGACGCGGGCGATGCCGAGCGCGGCCAGCACGTCCACGATGACGGGGACCTGCGGCGTCAGCGCGTCGGGCACCTCCTCGACGTCGGGCGCCCCGGCGGGCGTGACCGCGGCGACCCGGTGCTCCTTGTACGACCTGATCGCCTCGACCCGGAACGCCGGCCGCCAGTCCTCGTCCCAGCAGGCGACGAGCCGGTCCGGCCGGTGCTCGGTGACGAGGAACGCGATCATGTCCAGCAGGCCGCGCACCGCGTTGACGGGCCGGCCGTCGGGGGAGCGCAGCGAGTCGGGCAGGCCGTAGAAGGCGCGGAAGTACAGGCTCGCGGAGTCCAGCAGCATGAGGCTCACCGGGTCAGCGTGCCACAGGCCCTTGACTCCGAGGGCGCCCACAACGTCTCACAGCAGCCGGCCCACGAGAACGCCGATGGCGATCCCCAGCGCGACGGCGGCGAGCGTGAGCGCCATGGTGCCGAGGGCGTTGGCCAGTGCCAGCCGCCGTCGGCCGGAGCGGGCGAGGCGCACCGTCTCGACCATCGCCGTGGAGAAGGTGGTGTAGCCGCCGCAGAACCCGGTCGCGACGCCGAGGCGCCAGGGCTCGAGGTGCGCAGGGTCGCCCGCGCCCAGCAGCACGCCGGTGACCAGTCCGATGACCAGCGACCCGGACACGTTCACCACGACCGTCGCCCACGGGAAGGCGGCGCTTGGCGTCCGCGCCCGCACCGCGCCGTCGACGACGAACCGGGCGGCGGCACCCAGCCCGCCCGCCACGGCGACGAGCAGCAGCGTCGCGCCGGCGCTCATCGCGGCCCCCTCATCGCGGCCCCCTCATCGCGACCCCCGACGGGAGCCGAGCAGCACGCCCGCGAGGCAGGCCAGGTAGCCGAGCGCGAGGGTGGCGCCCGCGTACGCCAGCGCCTGGCCGACCGCCCCGGACGCCAGCAACCGCTCCGTCTCCAGCGCGAGCGACGAGAACGTGGTGAACCCGCCCAGCACCCCCGTGCCGACGGCGAGCCGCACCCGCTGCGCCGCCGGGGTTTCGGGCCCGCGCGCGGCCAGCGCCTCCAGCAGCCAGCCGAGCACGAAGGCGCCGAGCACGTTGGCCGCGAACGTCGCGACGGGCCAGCCGTCGACCGCGGGCCACGCCTGGGCCAGCCCGTACCGGCCCGCGGTGCCGACGGCGCCGCCGACCGCGACCAGCGCGACCAGCCCGGGCCGACGGTGGGCCGGGCGCACGCGCGCGGGCGGGCTGCCCGCCGTCACGAGGCGTCGCCCGCGTGCTGGTCGGGCAGGACGACGACGGGTCGCGGCTGGTCGTGGACCAGGCGGCCTGCCACGGTGCCGCCGACGAGGTGCGTGGCCCAGCCCAGCACGCCGGGCCGCCGCGCCCCCACGACGATGAGGACGGCGTCGTGGGCGGCCGCGAGGCGAGCCAGCTCGGCGGCCGGGTCGCCGGCGGTGCGCTCGAGCCGCCACGGCACCGGGCTGTCGGCGAGGGCGGCGGCGAGGGCGTCGTGCAGGTCGCCGTCGTCGGCGGCGGGCGAGCCCGCGTCGGGGTCCACGGGCGCGACGCCGCCGGAGGACATGCGCACCGACGTCTCGTCCACCGCCACGCACAGGAGCTCGGCGCCGAGCGCGGCCGCCAGGTCGGCGGCGCGGCGGGGCACGCTCGCGTGGTGGTCATGGGGCACGCCCACCAGCACCGGACCGGTCATGCCGTCATCGTAGGCAGCGCGGTGGTCAGGACGACCGGTCCAGCACCGGCAGGCCGTCGTCGTCCAGGCGCTCCCGGTCGTCGGAGCGCACGCCGAGCAGCTTCGCCATGGGCGTGCCGGTGAACCCGTAGACGATCGCGGTGAGCAGCACGACGCCGAAGATCACCGGGACGAGCTGGGGGAACGGCTCGCCGGCGTCCTCGAACCGCAGGGCGAAGACGGACGCCGTCGACGCGGCGACGATGCCGCGAGGTGCCATCCAGCCGATCATCGCCCGGTCCGACCAGCGCAGGTCGGTGCCGAGGGTGGAGAGGGCGGCCACCACCGGGCGCAGCACCAGCACGAGCGCGCCGACGATCAGTATGGTGGGCAGGGCGTACCGGGCCAGCGCGTCCAGGTCGATCCGGGCGGACAGCACGACGAACAGCGCGCCGATGAGCAGCAGGCCGATGTGGGTGCCGAACTCGTGCAGCGGCTCGGTGCGCGCCACCCGCTGGTTCGCGAGGACGGCGCCCAGCGCGGTCGTGGCGAACAGTCCCGCCTCGTCGTGCAGGCCCTCCGCGAGCGCGTAGGCCCCGAGGGCGAAGGCGAACGCGAGCACCACCTCCGTCTCCCGCGGCACCCGGCCGAACCGGATGAGGATCACGAGCAGCGCGGCGGCCACGACGCCGATGAGGAGACCCCAGCCCCCGGTCTCGAAGAGGCTGACCGGCTCGGCGTGCAGCACGACGTTCGCCACGGCGAGGGCCACCGTGGCACCGATGGGGTCGATGAAGATGCCCTCGAAGGCGAGCACGGACTCGACGGGCTGGCGGGGGCGGATGATGGCCAGCAGCGGCCCGACGACGGTCGGCCCGGAGACGATGAGGATGGCGCCGATGACGGCCGCGCGCCCCCACGTCACGTCGAGGAACAGGTACGCGACGGCGGTCGCGCCGAGGCCGGTGACGAGGGCTCCGGTGGTCACCAGGCCGAGGACCGGCCGCCGCGCGCCCCCGCGGAGGCGGGCGAAGTCCAGCTTGAGCGACTCCTCGAAGAGCAGCAGGCCCACGGCCATGGACACGAGCGGGAACAGCGCGTCGCCGAACAGCGCGTCCGGGTCGAGCCAGCCGAGGATCGGGCCGACGAGCAGGCCGAGCACGAGCAGCAGCAGGATGGACGGCACCCGCAGCGCCCGGGCGGCGACCTGGCCGGCGACGCCGACGATCACGATGAGGGCGATACCGCCGACGAGATCCTCGCTCATGCCTGTGCTCATTCCTCCGCGCCGTCACGGCGTCGGGCCTCCGCCTCGCGGGCGGCGCGCTCTCCGGCCTCGAGGTTGCGGCGTCGTCGGGACGACCAGGACCCCTCGCCCCGGCCGGTCGACCTGCCGGCGGGCGAGTCGGGGTCGTGCAGCAGCCGCGACTCGACGAGCTCGTGCCGCTGGAGGTACGTGTTCCCGAGCGCCTGCACGGTCGCGAGGATCGGCAGGGCGAGGAAGGCGCCGAGCGCGCCGAAGACGGCGCCGAAGCCGAGGACCCCGACGAACGACACGGCGGGGTTCATCTCCAGGGCCCGCGCGCTGACCTTGGGGGAGAAGATCAGGTTCTCCACCTGCTGGTACGCGATGATGAAGATCAGCACGGCGATCGCCTGCGGCAGCCCCTGCGCGGCGAGCGCGACGGCCACCGGCAGGGCGCCGCCGATGTAGGTGCCGATGGTGGGCACGAACTGCGAGACCACGCCCGTGAACACCGCCAGCGGCAGCGCGTACGGGGTCTGCACGATGAGCAGGAAGACGAACGTGAACACGCTCGACAGGGCCGCGAGGACGACGCGCGAGCTGATGAAGTCGGAGACCTTCACCTGCGTGATCTCCCACAGCGTCAGCACCTCCTGCTGCCGGTCGGGCCGCAGCCACGCGCAGATCGCCGCGCGGAACTTCGGCCCTGCCGCCATGAGGTAGTACGTGATGAGCAGGATGGTGGTGATCGCGAAGAGCACCCCCACGATGGACACGCCGACGCTGAGCGCGCCCGTGGCGACGTCCTGTCCCCACTGGTCGATGGCCTGCGCGATCAGGTCGTCGGAGTCGGGGACGGTGACGTCCCAGCGGGCCTCGATGCCGGTCTGGATGCTCGTGTACAGCTCGGGCAGCGAGGAGACGAGCTGGATCAGCTGCTGCACGAACAGGTTGCCGAACAGGGCCAGCACGCCGAGGACGACGACGATCGCCCCGCCCAGCGAGACCCCCGCGGCCGCGCCGCGCCGCCATCCGTGCCGCACGAGCCAGACGACGATCGGCTCGAGCGCGAGCGCGACGAAGAACGAGAGGAGGACGTTGACGGCGAGGCCGCCGAGCTGCCCGAACGCGTACGACAGGAACGTGGCGACGAAGACGGCCACGACCGCCATCGCGAGCGCTCTGGGCAGCCATCGCGGCGGGTTGCGGCTGTCGTGCTGGACGGGGCGGACGGAGTCGTCGACCTCGTCGTCGACCTCGTGGTCGCGGCGATCGTCCGGCGGGGGCGCGGGCGTCCCGGTGGGGGGCACGCCCTCGGGGTGCGGGGCGTCCGTGGTCATGCGGGAAAACGTAGCCCAGCGCGGCCTGCGGGGCGCGTTGGGCCGCAGGTCAGAGGGCGGGCAGCCGGTCGGGCAGGCCGAACCGGGGGAACCAGGTGGCGGTGTCGAGGAACGTCGTGATGCCGGTGATCCGGCCGCTGCCGTCGTCTTCCAGCACGGCGAGCCCCCACGGCGACCAGCCGCCGGACGGGTCGCGCCGGTACTGGCCGTACGCCATCGAGCCGTTCGCCTGCACGGGCAGGCACCGCGACCCGCGACAGCCCGCGCCGGCGCCGGTCATCCAGCGGATCACCTCGGAGCGCCCGTGCACCCACATCGTGTACGGCGGCATGTTGAGCACGGCGTCCTCGTGCAGCAGCGCCACCAGGGCGTCCATGTCGTAGCGCTCGAAGGCGTCCAGGTACCGCTCGAGCAGCGACTCGTCGATCTCGTCCCACTGCGGCTCGGGGGCGTCGGCACCGTCGTCACCGGTCCGGCGCAGGCCCTTGCTGCCGAGGGTGGCGCGGGCGCGCTGCAGCGCGCTGTTCACGGACGCGACGGTGGTGTCGAGGAGGGCGGCGACCTCGGCGGCCGACCAGCGCAGCACCTCGCGCAGCACCAGCACGGCGCGCTGCCGGGCGGGCAGGTGCTGCAGCGCGGCCACGAACGCCAGGCGGATCGACTCGCGGCCCACCGCGACGTCGGCCGGGTCGCCCTCGCGCGGCAGGACGGCGTCGTCGGGCACGGGCTCGAGCCACCGGTCCTCCGCGAGCACGTCGCCGAAGTACTGCTCCTCAGCGGGCTGCGGCCCGCCCAGCCCCATCGGGCGCTCGCGCCGCTTGGACGACCCGAGGTGGTCGAAGCACACGTTGGTCGCGATGCGGTACAGCCACGACCGCAGCGACGAGCGCCCCTCGAACCGGTCGTAGGAACGCCAGGCGCGCAGCATCGTCTCCTGCACCGCGTCGTCGGCCTCGAACGCGCCGCCGAGCATGCGGTAGCAGTAGCCGGTGAGCTCGCGCCGGTACGGCTCGAGCAGGGCGCCGACGTCGTCGGGGGCACCGGTGGTGACCGTCGCCGAGGGTGGCGTCGACGGCGCGGCGGTGCGCGGGGCTGTGTGTGTCACGTCTCACACCGTACGACGGACCGCCGACACCCGGGAGGGGTGTCGCCCGGGGCGACGAAGCCGCACCGGGGCGGGCTCAGCGCCGGTCGTCGCGCAGCACGCGCTCGACCAGGGGGACGGCGTCGGTGGCGGGGGTCGGGGGGCGCACGCGCGCCACGGTGCCGGTGAGCGGCCGGGCCTCGCGGTCGATCTCGAACCACACGGTCTTGCCCTCGACGACGCCGGAGTGCCGACCCACCGCGTCGGAGCCGTCGTGTCGCAGCACCCCCCACCGCGACGCCAGCCGGTCCAGGAACAGCACCCCGCGGCCGGACAGGTCCTGCGGCTGCGGGGACTGCAGCTCCGGCTCGGCCATGCTGCCGTCGCGCACCCCCACGCGCAGGCGGCGGCCGTCCACCTCGACCGTCGCCGTGATCGGCCCGTCGCCGTGCTCCAGCGCGTTGGTCAGCACCTCGCTGGTCAGCAGCATCGCGGTCCGCCGCTGCTCGTCGGACACGTCGCACGACTCGAGCACGTCGTCCACCCACCGGCGCGCCGGACCGAGGTCGCTGAGGTCGTCGTCGGCCACCCGCCGCTCCGCCTTCGCGGGCCCGGCCGACGACGGCGGGCCCGACGGCGCGGGGACGCGCACCCGCAGGGCCAGGACGGCGACGTCGTCGCGCTGCGCGTCGCCCACGAGGCCGCGCACCAGGGCGCGGGGGACGGCGGAGGTGGCCTCGCCGTGCGCGGAGCGCAGCACCGTCTCCAGGTCGGACAGCCGCTCGTCGCTCGGCACGCCGCGGCGCTCCACCAGACCGTCCGTGTACAGCACGAGGGTGTCGCCCGGCAGGAGGCGGGCGGAGCGGTCCACGCGGGGCGTCGTGGGCACCACGCCCAGCAGCAGGTCGGGGGTCTCCGACAGGCGCTCCACGCGGCCGTCGCGGCGCAGCACCATCGGCGGCGGGTGGCCGGCGACCGACCACGTGAGCGTGTACGCGCGCTCGGGCCGCTCGGCCGGCGGCACCCCCTCGAGCGCCTCCTTCGGGCACGGCGCCGGGTCGCGGTCCAGGCGCGCGACGACGGCGGTCGCCATCGCCTGCGGGCCGAGCCTCGCGTTCGCCTTGTCGAGGCGGGTCAGCAGCCCGGCCGGCGACTCGTCGTGGCTCCACGCGAGCGCCCGCAGCATGGAGCGCAGCTGGCCCATCTGCGCGGCGGCGTGCACGTCGTGGCCCGCGACGTCGCCGATCATGACGATCGCGGTGCCGTCGTCGCGCACCACCGCGTCGTACCAGTCGCCGCCCACCTGGTCGGTGCGCGCGGCGGGGGAGTAGGTGGTCGCGATGTCGAGGTGCGCCACCGTGGGCGGCGCGGTGAGCATCGACTCCTGCAGCGTGGTCGCGACCCGCCGCCGCGCCTCCAGCAGCGCCACCCGCTCCAGCGCGAGCGCCACGTACCGGCTGATCGTCGACTCGAGGGCCGCCGTCTCGGCGTCGTGCTCGCGGGCCTGGTCCCAGACGCAGGCGATGACGCCCACGACCATGCCGTTCGACATCACGGGCAGGAACGACCGCGCGCCCTCCGACACGGACCCCACGGGGCCCATCTCCGGATAGGTCGCGACCATCTCCGCGTGGTCACGGAAGCGCAGGGCGGCGCGGCTGCGCACGACGTGCGTGTCGGGCCGGGGCGCGTCGAGGCGCGTGCTGCGCAGTGCCGGCTCGCCGGGATGGTGGTGCCCCACGGTGAAGAAGGACAGGTGCCGCCGGTCGGCGTCGACCAGCGCCAGCGACACCCAGCGGGCGCCCGTGCCGGTGCCGATGACGTGCGCGATGGCGTCCTCGACCTCGTCCAGCGTGGTGACGCGCGCGAACCGCTCCGACAGGCCCAGCAGGAACCGCGACCGGCGGTGCGCGCGGAACGCCACCTGCTCGGCCAGCCGCGCGCGCTCCCGCTCGGCGCGCAGGCGCAGCTCGCCCGACGCGGCGGCGGACAGGTCGGCCAGCGTCGCGAGGTCGCTCTCGGTCCAGTCGCGCGGGATCGAGGACACCGCCCAGAGCGCGCCCACCACGTGGCCGCGGGCGTCCTCGATCGGGTACCCGGCGTAGGCCGCGAGCACCAGGCCGCCGCCGATCACGTGCCGGCCCGCCACGCGAGGGTCCTCGTCGGCGTCGCGCACGACGAGCGGCGTGCGGGTGCGCGCGACCGTCGTCGTCAAGGGCTGGGGCAGCTCGAGCCGCCGGGTGCGTTGCACGAGCTCCGGAAGGCCGACGGCTCCCGGGAGGGTCTTCATGTCGCCGTCGTCGGTGAGCATGACGACGGCGGCCGCGGGCACACCGAGCTGCCGGTGCACGAGCCGCGCGATGCGGTCGAACACCTCGTCTGCGACGGGCTCACCGTGGGCCGGGCCGGGCGGCGGGCCGGGCACGCGGTCGGACGCGGGACCGGTCACGGCGCCGGGCGACGGGCCGGACAGGGAGCCGACAGCCTGGGCTTCCGGCACGGGCCCAGTATGGACCTCGATCGCTCAGACGCCGATCAACCCGCGCCGGTGCGCGACGGCGACCGCCTCGGCGCGCCCCGACACGCCCAGCTTCGCGAGCAGGTTCGACACGTGCACGCTGACCGTCTTCGTGGAGATGTACAGCCGCTCGCCGATCTGCCGGTTGCTGAGGCCCTGCGCCACCAGCACCAGCACCTCCTCCTCGCGCTCGGTGAGGAGGGACGTGGTGCGGCGGGCGCCGGGCAGCGGCACGCGGGCCCGGCGGCCCCACGCGTGGATCGCGTCGGCGAGGGGCGCGGCGCCCATGGCGACGGCCTCGCCGAGCGCCTCGGCGGCCTCCACCTCGGCGGCCGGCACGTCGTCAGCGGCGCGCAGCGCCTGCGCCCAGCGGAACCGCGACCGGGCCACCTCGTACCGGTAGCCGAAGTCGAACTCCCGCACGGTCGCCTCCCACAGGCCCGGGTCGGCGGGGGCGTCGGTGAGCGCGGCCCGCAGCCGGGAGTGCTCCGCCGCCGCGCGGCTCAGCCACGCCCGTCCCTCCGGGCCGAGGCTGCCGCCGCGCGGGCGCCCGCGGCGCGCGGTCTCCTGCGCGACGGCGAGCAGCGTGTCGCCGCGGTCGAGGAGGTCGCGCGCGGCGTCGCCGTCGTGAGGGCCGGACTCCGCACTCTCGGCGAGACCCGCCAGGGCGAGCGCGGACAGCCAGATGCGCCCCAGGAAGAACTCCGACCAGGTCGCGCCGACGTGCGCCGCGACCTCCTCCGCGGTCGCGACGGCCTCGTCGTACCGGCCGGCCCACGTCAGCGCGTCGGCGAGCAGGCCGCCCGCGACGAGCGCGATCTGCCCGTCCACGCCCCACGACGGTCGCAACGCCTCCGCCGCCGCGACGGCCTCGCCGCCCTCGCGGGCGACGGCCGCGTAGAGGCGGCCGCTGTCCAGGTAGAGGAGGGCCGGCGCGGGCGCCCCGTCGGGGATCGGCTGGTCGGCGAGGTCGCCGGCGAAGTACGCCACCAGCAGCGCCAGGTCCAGCAGCTGCACCCCGTACACGCCCCAGATGACGCCCGTGCTGCGGCCGCGCTCGATGCCGGCCACGAGGACGCGCTCGGCCTCGTCGAGGTGCCCCGCGTAGAAGTGCGTGGTGGCGAGGCCGAACCAGCAGCGCATCTCGGTGCGCAGGTCGCCGGCGACGACGGCGCGCTCGCGGGCGCGGTCGACCAGCTCGGCGGCGGTGTCCGGGGTGCCGACCTCGAGCACGGCGAGCGTGGTGAGGGCGTCGGCCTCCGCGCCGGGGGCGTCCGCGCGGCGGGCGACGTCGACGGTCTGCCGGGCGAACACGCCGGCCTCGTCGTCGCGGTCCACGGTGAGCAGGACGCGCGCGTGCACCGCGAGCGTCCACGCGAGCTCCGGCGTGGCGTCGGCGTCGGCGACCTCGGGGAACGTCCCCGAGACGCCGGCGTCGGTGGCGCCCGGGAGCAGCACGTCGAGGGCGCCGGTGGACTGGGCCAGGGCGTCGTCGAGGGACTCGAGGTCCAGGACGTAGCGCACCAGCACGTGGCGCAGGCGGGCCTGGCGGTCCGGGTCGCCGGAGAGGCCCTCCACGGCGCGCCGGGCGAGCTGCTCCGCCCGCATCGGCAGCCCGGCGGAGCTGGCGGCCGCTGCCGTCTCGAGGGCCAGCGCGACCCGGTCCTCGCCCAGGAGCTCCTCGGCGTCGGGCACCGACTCCCACAGGGACAGCACCTGCTCCAGGTGGCGCTGCTCCTCGGCGGGGGCGAGCAGCTCGGCGGCGCTGCGGGCCGCCTCGCGCGACGCGACGAGCGCGGCGGTCAGGTCGTGGCCCTGCAGCGCGTGGTGGGCCCGCTTGGCGGCGGAGCCGAGCGTCGGTTCGGCGCACAGCGCCTCGAGGTAGGCGCGGTGCATGGTGGTGCGCTCGCCGGGCAGGAGGTCGAGCACGAGGGCCTCGGCGACGAGGGCGTGCCGGAACGCGACGTGCTGGCCCTCCACGCCCAGCACCTGCTGGGCCACGGCCTCGCGCAGGGCAGCGTCGGCGACCTCGGGGCTGTCGAGTCCGGGCAGGCCCGGCGCCGCGGCGCGCAGCAGGGACTCGTCCACCTGACGGCCCGCGACCGCCGCGAGCCGCACCAGCTGCTGCACCGCGGGGTCGAGGCGCTGCAGCCGCGTGTGCAGCACGTCGGCCAGCGACCAGGGCAGCCCCGTGCTCGACTGACCGGCGTCGAGCAGCTCCTCGGCGAAGAACGCGTTGCCGTCCGACCGGCTGCGGACCGCGTCGAACTCGACGTCGTCGAGCGGCTCCCCGCGGGTGGCGGTGGTGAACTCGCGCAGCTCGTCGGGCGTGAAGGGCGCGAGCTCCACGTGCTCCACCGGGCGCTGGCGGTGCAGCTCGGCGATGACGGGGCGCAGGGGGTGGCGCCGGTGCACGTCGTCGCTCCGGTACGTGGCGACCACCAGCAGGTGCTCCGACCGCATCCGCGCGACGACGAACCGCAGCACGTCCCGCGTGGACTCGTCCGCCCAGTGCAGGTCCTCGACGACCAGGACCAGCGGGGAGCCCGCGCGCCCGGCGGCCGCGAGGCTGCCCGCGACGCCGTCGAGCAGCTGCAGCCGCTCCGCGTGGTCGGTGCCGGAGCCGCCGGCCGGGTCGAGCAGGCGGGTGAGGGCGGGGCGCTCGGCGATCACCTCGGCCACCGCGGGCACGCCGCGCAGCTCGGTCAGCGCCTCCGTGAACGGCAGGTACGGGATGCCGACGTCGCCGAGGTCCACGCAGTGCGCGACGACGACGCGCGCCCCGGCGTCGCGCGCGGTGTCCGCGAGGTGCGTGACCAGGCGCGTCTTGCCCACCCCGGCGTCGCCGCCGAGCAGCAGGACGCCGGGCTCGCCCTCCGCGGCGCGCTCCAGCGCACCGCGGAAGGCGGTGACCTCCTCCTGGCGGGAGATCAGGGGCACCTCGCTGGAACGTCGCACGAGGTGATCGTCCCACCGGGCGCCCACACCCGCCCCAGGTTTTCCGGGCTCCGCGGCCACCTGGACCACGGTCAGGCGGCCCGGCGCCCGGCGCCGTCCTGCGGACGCAGCGCGTCCAGCCCGTGGGCGATCTGGTCGGCCCGGCGGGTCACCTGGAGGTCCCACGCGCGGGCGTCCGTCCGCGCCGCGACGGCGTCGAGCGTGGCGCCGAGGCGCTGCACGGCCTCGCGGTCCGCGGCCCGGGCCCGCGCACGGCGGGCCAGGCCCCGGACCCCGCGGCCGACCGTGCGGCCCACCGCGCGGCCCAGCGTGCGCACCCACGCCGGCGTCCCGCGCTGGTACGTCTCCGCCATCCGCTCGCGCCGGTAGTCCAGCTCGGCCAGGACGGCCAGGTCCCGCGACGTCATCTCGTTCATGTCCTCGTCCCCTCACCGGCCGGGGTCCCCGGCCCTGCGTGCCGGCACCCGCCGGCTCCTCGATCTCGTGGTGACCACGTTCGTCCTGAGGCCCCCGGCCGGGGATCGGGCAACTGCCTCGTCTTCCGGGCCGGGGGTACCTCAGACGGGGCCGCGACCAGGGCATCCGCCGGTCTGAGGTACCCCCAGGGCCGGGCCGTGGGGTGCGGAACACGGGGGCTGACGGTCCTTCGCCCGCGCCAGCCGTTGCGACCTGGGTCACAGCGGTCGCACACTGGGGGAGGACCGGACCTAGACGGGGGTGGACTCGTGGCTGGATCTGTTGCAGGCGCCTTCGACGCGCTGCCGATGCTCGGGCGTGGCAAGCACCGCAACCCCAGGAAGGGTGCGTGCTTCATGGAGCTGGCGTCGTTCCTGGCAGGCGAACGCTGGAGCGACCATCCGCAGTGCACGCACCCGCTGCTCGCGATGCTCGCCCGTGCCGTGAACGACCTGACCTCCGACGGGAACCGGCCGCAGCTCGCGCCGCTCATCCCGTCCGTGATCGGGCTGACCAGCGGCGACCCGCGGTGGGACGTGCGGATCGCGCTGCGCGCCGCGCAGACGGCGCTGCCCGTCGCGCCCGCCGACCGGCAGCAGACGCTCGCCGTGGCGATCATCGGTGCGGAGCGCATGCTCGACGCCCTGGACGGGCGTCCCGAGGGCACCCTCGACCCGGCCAGCGCCGACGCGCTCGCCGCGTCGCCGAAGACGGCCGAGTGGGCGTACCGGTTCTGCGAGGGCACGCGCGTGCGGCCCAAGCGGTTCGTGCGCGACGCCGCGCCGTCCGTCGTGTCCACCGCGGTGCAGGGCATCAGCGAGGCGTTCGTGCCCGACACGGACGCCCGGCTGCGCGGCCTGCTCGCCGCCACCATCGAGGACGCCCGGCGCTGGGCCGGCCACACCGACGAGGACCGCCCGGCGCTCGTCGAGGACCAGTGGGCCCCGGTGGTGAAGACGGTCCCGTCCGCGTAACCCGCCGAGGTAGTACGGCTCGTGCCGAGGTAGTGCACGGGCGTCTCTGGTAGACCGGAGCCGTGACGGACAACCCGCTCGAGCAGCTCACCCTCGACGACCTGCGTCGCCGCACGTCCGTGAAGTGGCGGGTCCACCCGCCGGACGTCCTGCCCCTGTTCGTCGCCGAGATGGACACGCCCGTCGCCCCGCCCGTCGCCGACGCCGTGCAGGACGCTCTCGCCCTCGGCGACACCGGGTACGACGTCGGTACGACGTACGCCGAGGCGCTCGCGCCGTTCGCGAAGGAGCGTTGGGGGTGGGCGCCGGACGTCGCGTCCAGCCGCACGATGCCGGACGTCATGGTGGCGATCGTCGAGGTGCTGCGGGTCCTCACCGCCCCCGGCGACGCCGTCGTGGTCACTCCGCCCGTGTATCCGCCTTTCTACGGTTTCCCGGGCAACGAGGGGCGGCAGGTGGTCGAGGCGCCCCTGGGCGGCGACCTGCGGCTCGACCTCGACAGCCTCGAGGCCGCCTTCGCGCGTGTCACGGGCGCCGCCGCCCACGGCACCGGGCCGGGCTCCGGTCGGCGCGCCGTCCTGCTCCTGTGCAACCCGCACAACCCCACCGGCACCGTGCACACCCGCGCGGAGCTCGAGGCGGTGCTGGCGCTCGCCGACCGGTACGGCGTGCGGGTGGTGGCCGACGAGATCCACGCCCCGTTCACCTTCGAGCGCGTGGCCGACGGCGCGCCCGCGTTCGTGCCCCTGCTGTCGGTGGCGGGCGCGAAGCGGGCGGTCGTCGTGCAGTCGGCGTCGAAGGCCTTCAACCTCGCGGGCCTGCGCGCCGCGGTCGCGCTCGGCGGGCCGGGCGCCGCCGACGACCTGCGCCGCATCCCCGAGGAGGCGGGCCACGCCGTCAACCACCTCGCGGTGCTGGCGCACGCCGCCGCCTACCGCGACGGCGGGCCGTGGCTGGACGCCCTCCTCGCCGGGGTGCGCGCGAACCGCGGGCTGCTCGCGCGGCTGCTGGCGGAGCACGCGCCCGCCGTGCGGCTGCAGCCCGCCGACGCCACCTACCTCGCCTGGCTGGACCTGCGCGGCGCCCTGCCCGGGGGCGTCCCCGCCGCGGACGCCGCCGCGTTCGTCCTCGAGCGCGGCCGCCTCGCCCTCGAGGACGGCGTGCGCTTCGGGGCCGGCGGCGCCGGGTGGCTGCGGCTCAACCTCGCGACGTCCTCGGCCGTCCTCACCGAGGCCGTGGAGCGCCTGGGCCGCGCTCTCGCCCTGCCGAGGTAGTACGCGCCGCGCCGAGGTAGTTCGAGATCCCGCGAGGTAGTCCGGTGCCCGCAGGATCCGTACTACCTCGGCATGACCGGTACTACCTCGGCAAGACCGGTACTACCTCGGCGCGGTGTAGCCGGGGGCCGGGTCGACGCCGAAGGCCTCCTCCAGGGTGGCGGTGCCGGCGAGGTGCATGGGGACCGTCAGGCCGGTGCCCACGTAGCGCAGGTGCCAGGGCTCGGGGGAGTAGCCGGTCACGGCCTGCTGGCCCCTCGGGTACCGCACGACGAACCCGTACCGCCACGCCTGCGCGGCCACCCAGCGCCCGGTCTCGGTGCGCCCGAACCCGGTGTACGGCGTGCCGGCCTCGGCGACGTCGGCGGCGAGGCCGGTCTGGTGCTCGGAGTGTCCCGGGCGCGCGGAGAAGGTGTCGGCGGCGCGGCGGCCGTGCGCGTCGACGTACCGGGAGTACAGCTGCCGCTGGTAGTCCGCGGACCGGAAGCCGGAGGCGAGGACGAGCTCGTGGCCCGTGGCGTCCCGGGCGGCGTCGGCGAGGCGCTCCAGGGCCCGCGCCGCGTCGGCACGCAGCCGGTCGTGCTCGCCGAGGGCGGGGACGTCGGGACGCACGAGGTCGTCCGGCGCCCAGCCCGCCGGGGTGACGGGGTGGGTCTTGTTCACCAGCACCGTCGGGTCCGCGGGGTCGAGGGCCGGCGCCCACGTGCGGCTCAGGATCGACTCGCCTCCGGGACGCGGGTCGGGGAGCGTGGCGCTCGCGGCACCCGCCGGGACGACGGTTCCCGCGACGGTCAGGACGCCCGCCAGGGTGCCCGCCACGACAGCGCCACGAAATCTATGCAGGACCGTGACCACGACACGGGGGGACATGCTGACCAGGTTGCCAGGAAGCCGATAATCTCGCCAAGGTGCGCCGTCGCTACCGCCTCGCCCTCGCCGTCCTGCTGACCCCCGTCGTCGGCGTGTCCCTGGTGGCGTGCACGTCGCCCGACGTCCCGTCCGCCGACCCCGCCGCCGAAGCGCTCGCGACCGCGCTCCGGGCGGGCGACGTGAGCGACCTGGCGCTGCAGGCGCCCGGCTCCGTCGACGTGCAGACGCAGCTCACCCAGGTGCTCGAGCCGCTCGTCGACGCCTCGGGCGAGCGGGAGCGCACGGTGGCGGTGGCCGACGTCGGCAAGCCGGTCACGAAGGACGGCACGACGACGGCGGTGGCCACCCTGGACTGGTCGTGGCCGGTGGGCCGGGACGTCACGTGGAAGTACAGCACCGACGTCGACCTCGCCTACACGCCGCCGGAGAGCGGCGACGGCGAGGGGGCCTGGCGCGCCGTGTGGCGGCCGGACGTGCTGGTGCCCGACCTGAAGCCGGGCGAGCGGCTGACGGTGAAGACCCTCGACGCCGACCGCGGCGACGTCCTGGACGGCGACGGCGAGCCGATGGTCACCGAGCGGGGTGTGTGGCACATCGGGGTGGACAAGGCGACGGTCGAGGGGCTCGGGCAGGAGTCCGCGGCGCGCGACCTCGCGCAGCTCGTGGGCCTCGAGCCGAACGAGTTCTTCGCGCACGTCGACGCGGCCGGGGAGAAGGCGTTCGTCGAGGCGATCACGATCCGCCAGAAGAACTCGGGCGTGGACTTCACGGTGGAGGACGCCCAGGACATCATCGGCGTGCGGGCGGTCGAGGACACCCTCGAGCTGGGCCCCACGAGCAGCTTCGCCGTGCCGGTCCTCGGCCGGGTCGGCGAGGCGACCAAGGAGGTCATCGAGGAGTCCGGCGGCGACGTGCAGGCCGGCGACGTGGTGGGGCTGTCCGGCGTGCAGCGCGACTACGACGACCAGCTCACCGGCTCGCCGGGGGTCCTGGTGAGCGTGGTCCCGGCCGCGGGCGGCGACGTGGGCCTGGACGGCGAGCCCGAGGAGGGCGGGGACGAGGGGCGCGAGCTCTACCGCGTGGACGCCGTGGACGGTACGCCGCTGGCCACCACCCTCGACCAGGGCCTGCAGGAGCATGCGGAGGACGTGCTGGAGGACGTCGACCCGGCCAGCGCGATCGTCGCGATCCGGCCGTCGGACGGCGCGGTGCTCGCCGCGGCGAGCGGGCCGGGCAGCGAGGGCTGGTCCACCGCGACGCTCGGCCAGTACCCGCCCGGGTCGACGTTCAAGGTGGTGGACGCGCTGGCGATGCAGCGCGCCGGCCTCACCCCGGACACGAAGGTCGCCTGCACGGACAGCATCACCGTGGACGGCCGCACGTTCGGCAACGTGCCCGGCTACCCGTCGTCGGCCACCGGCGACGTGCCGCTGCGGACCGCGTTCGCGCACTCGTGCAACACCGCGATGATCGCGCAGCGCGACAAGGTGGCGCAGGCGGACCTCGCGACGGCGGCCTCCGACCTGGGGCTGGTGGACGACGAGGTGGCGACGCCCGTGCTGGGCGTGCCCGCCTTCCTCGGTGCCGTGCCCGCGGAGGCGGGCGGCACGGAGCACGCGGCGTCGATGATCGGCCAGGGCAAGGTGCAGGCGTCCCCGCTGGGGATGGCGACGGTCGCCGCGAGCGTCGCGGCCGGCCATCGGGTGCAGCCCGTGCTGGTGCGCGACGAGGCGGGCGAGGGGGCCGAAGGCGCGGCCTCCGCCTCGCCGTCGGCCGATGAGGAGGCCCCGAAGGAGCCCTCGACGCCGGGGGTGGCGGACGACGAGGCGGCCGTGGTGCGCGACCTGATGCGCGGCGTCGTCACCGAGGGCAGCGCGGACATGCTGCAGGACGTGCCCGGCATCGTCGGGGCCAAGACCGGCACGGCGCAGTACGGCGACGGGTCGAAGCAGCACGTGTGGATGCTCGCGATCGTCGGCGACCTCGCGGTGGCGGTCTTCGTGGAGGACGGCCACCGCGGCTCGGACACCGCCGGCCCGCTCATGGAGGACTTCCTGGCGGGCCTGTGACCGGTCAGGCGCCGTGCCTGTGCGGCACCCCGGCGACCAGCCCGCCGTCGACGACGAACTCTGACCCCGTGGAGTAGCTGGACTCGTCGCTCGCGAGGAAGACGATGGTCTGCGAGACCTCTTCGGGCCGTGCGCCACGACCGAGCGGGATGAGCAGGTCGCCCGCGTCGATCCCGGCGGTCATCGGCGTCTCGATGAACCCGGGGTGCACGGAGTTCACCCGCACGCCGTGCGGCCCGAGCTCGAGCGCGACCGACTTGGTGAGCCCGCGCACGCCGAACTTGGACGCGACGTAGCCGTGCAGGCCGCGGCTCCCGCGGAGCCCTTCGACGGACGAGATGTTGACGATCGACCCGGACCCTGCCTTCGCCATGACCGGCGAGACGGCCCGGATGCCGAGGAAGACCCCGGTGAGGTTGATGTCGATGATCCGGCGCCAGGCGTCGGTGTCGAACCCGGTGATCGGGCCGCCGTTCGCGATGCCGGCGTTGTTCACGAGCACGTCGACGCGGCCGAACTCCTCGAGGGTGAAGGCGACGGCCCGCGCCCACTCGTCCTCGCGGGTGACGTCGAGGTGCACGTAGCGGGCGACGTCGGTGCGATCGCCGTTGAGCTCGGCGGCGAGCGCCTCGCCCTTCGCGTCGTCGAGGTCGGCGACGACGACCTTGGCGCCCTCGGCGGCCAGCGCGCGGGCGTGGGTGACACCCATGCCCCCGGTCCCGCCGGTGACGATCGCGACCTTGTTGAAGACTCGGTTTCCGGTGCTGACGGCCGTGCCGGCGGTCATGCTGGCCTCCTTCGTGGTTCTGCTGCGAGTGGGTGCACCTGCCCGCCCGGGACCGAGACCGTCCCGGGACGGAGGGGACGTCAGGGGGACGGGGTGGTCCACCAGGCGGGCAGGGCGTCGTGGGCGACCCGGGCGAAGAACGCGGGGTCGCGGGGCGGGGGAGCGGCGAGCCAGACCTCGAGCGCGCCGACGGTGCCGAGCCCGACGTACGTCGCGAACGCGCGGGCGTAGCGGTCGACCTGTTCGGCGGGCGTGCCCGGGTCCAGGGGCATGAGGCCGGGGTGGGCGCGCAGGTGGTCGGTGAGGGTGCCCTTCACGTGATCGGCGAGCAGCCGGGCCAACGGGGCGCTGAGACCGCCCTCGAGGGCCCGCTCGTACACGGGCAGGTGCGCCTCGACGTGGGCCTGCAGCGCGCCGGTGTAGCGGGCCACGACCTGCTCGGCGTCGTCGTGGGTGGCGTGGGGGGTGACCTCTCGCACGGCGGCGTCGAAGCCGGTGCGGATGCGGTCGAGCTCGGCACCGAGGACGCGGGCCAGCAGGTCGGCCGGGCTGGCGGCGTGGTCGTAGAACGTGGCCCGGTTGATGCCGGCGCGCGCGGCGACGGCCGACGCGGTGAGGTCCGCGACGTCCTGCTCCGCGGCCAGCTCGAGGACGGCGGTGCGCAGGGCCTCCGAGGTCCGCTCGACCCGCTTGTCCACGCCTGTCACCTCCGCCGTCCGACGCTCTCGACGCTACGCCCGGGCAACAAGTTAGGCAACACCTGTCGCCTCATTCACGTCAGGCGGTGAACCGCTCCGCCCGCTCGCGCACGCGGCCGGCGCCGCGCCCGCCGTCGGCGTCGCGGTCCCACGTGTAGACCTCGGCGCCGGTGACGAACACGTGCTCGGCGCGCGAGCCGACGTCGAGCGGGTCGCCCGACCAGACGACGACGTCGCCGTCGAGCCCGGGCGTCAGCGCGCCGACGCGGTCGTCGAGGCCGAGGAACGACGCCGGGTTCACGGTGAGCGCCTCGAGCGCGACCTGCGGGTCCAGGCCCTCCTTCACGGCGAACGACGCCTGGTGCACGAGGAAGTTGATCGGCACCACGGGGTGGTCGGTCGTGATGGCGACGCGCACGCCGGCCTCGGCGAGGCGGGCGAGGTTGGCGATGTCGCGGTCGCGCAGCTCCACCTTGGAGCGCGACGTGAGCATCGGGCCGTAGATCACCGGCACGTCCCGCTCGGCGAGGACGTCGGCGATCGCGGCGCCGTCCGTGCCGTGGTTGACCACGAGCCGGTAGCCGAACTCGTCGGCGAGGCGCAGGGCGGTCGCGATGTCGTCGGCGCGGTGCGTGTGCTGGTCCCAGGCGAGCTCGCCCGCCAGGACCCGCGCCAGGGTCTCCTTGCCGAGGTCGCGCGCGAACGGCTCGCCCTTGGCCTCCGCCACGTCGCGCTGCGCGACGTAGTGCTGCGCGTCGAGGAACGCCTGCCGGATGACGGCGGCCACCCCCAGGCGGGTGGACGGCGCCTTCTTCTGGTCGCCGTACACGCGCTTGGGGTTCTCGCCGAGGGCCGACTTCACCGACACGGCCTCGCTGATCACCTGCTCGTCGACGGTGCGGCCGCCCCACGTCTTGATCGCCACCGACTGGCCGCCGATCGGGTTCGCCGAGCCCGGCTTCACGACGACGGAGGTCACGCCGCCCGCCAGCGCGTCGCGGAAGCCCTCGTCCTCGACGTTGATCGCGTCCAGCGCGCGCAGGTGCGCGCCGTCGGGACCGGTCTTCTCGTTGGTGTCGTCGCCGGCCCAGCCCTCGGCCTCCTCGTGCACGCCCACGTGCCCGTGCGCCTCCACGAAGCCCGGCAGCACCCAGCGACCGCCCGCGTCGAGCGTGCGCACGCCGTCGGGCACCGCGACGTCCGGCCCGACGGCGGCGATCACACCGTCGGTGATCAGGACGGTGCCGCCGTCGACCGGCAGCCCGTCGACCGGGACGACGTAGCCGTTCGTGATGGCGACGGACGAGCGGGCGGTGCGGATCGGAGAGGTCATGCCCGCCATCATGCCCCCGCTCCCGGGGCGCCGGCGGGGCCGTGGCTACAGGTAGTGCCCGACGGCGGGAGTCGGCTTCCAGCGCCCCGTCGCGGTGATGTCGAGGATGCGGCGCGTCGTCATGCCCTCGATGCCGTGCTCGAGGACGGCGCGGCGCGCGACCTCGCGGATCTCGGCTCCCGTGGCGCCGTCGAGGCTCCCGGCGATCGCCGCGAGGTCGAGGCCCTCGCCCTGGCGCGGCAGGTAGATCCTGAGGATGGAGACGCGGCCCTCCTGGCTCGGCAGCGGCACCTCGAGGATGGTGTCGAACCGACCGGGTCGCTTCACGGCCGGGTCGAGGGCGCCCGGGTCGTTGGTCGTCGCGAGGGTGAGGACGTCGTTGCGCACCCGCGCGCCGTCGAGCGCGTTGAGGAACTCCGAGAACCCCGACGAGCTGCGCATCTCCGCGGTCGCGACGCCGTCGATGTCCTCCATGACGACGAGGGTGGGGCCGAGCCGCTCGACCTCCTTGTAGAGGTTCTCCGACGCCTGCCGCAGCACGTCCGGCTCGACGATCATCACCGTCATCGCACCCGCGACCTCCGCCGCGAGGATCCGGCCGAGCTTGGTCTTGCCGACGCCGGGCTTGCCCGCGAGCAGCAGGCCGCGCGTCGTCGGCAGGCCGAGGGAGAGCAGGTCGGCGCGGCGCGTCGTCCCGGACGACAGGAACAGGTCCACCTCGCCCCAGACGGCGTCGGCGAGCACGAGGTCCGCGCGCGTCTCGTGCGTCGCGGGGACCGGCTCGAAGCCGACCTGGTTGCCGTAGCTGCTCACGGACACCTGAAGGATCCGGCCGCGGTACGGGTTGCCCTCTCCCTTGAGCGCGGCGAGGAAGTCGTCGAGCACCGACTCGGCGAGGTCACGACGGCCCTCGCCGGTGTAGACCGTGACGTCCGCGGGGTGGCCGCCGCACAGGTGGATCGCGACCGGCTCGTCGCGCAGGGTCCCCGAAGGGAAGAACGCCGACAGGTGGAACGGCACGGACACGGTGTGGTCCTCGCCGAGGCTCAGCGGCTGCCACTCCGGCGTCCGCCCGTGCGGGCCGAGGATCCGGTAGGCGCCCTCGTGCTCCGCCATCCAGCGGGCGAGGACGTGCCCGTGCAGCAGCAGCTGCGAGTCGGAGAGCCCGCGCTTCACCTCGGACATCCGGGCCTTCTTCACGCCCAGCTTGCGGGCCGCCCAGCCGGAGCTCGACGTCGGCGTGCCCTTCTTCTTCTTGCGCGGTGCGCCGAGGATCTCCGCGAGCACCCGGATCGTCTCGCGCACCTCGGTGGGGTACGGGCCGAGCTTCGGCCACAGCAGCCTGCCCTGCTGTTCCTCGGGCGTCGCGACGCCGTCCGTGGTCGTCCCCGAAGGCTTTCGCTCGCCCATGTCGCTCCCCGCGCTCCCCGCCGCCGTCCCCGGCGGAACGGCCCGCAGCACCCTATCTGCCCGCGCCGACGCCCTGCCTGCACCGACGCGGACCGAGCCGATACCGTCGGCCGCATGCCGACCCGACACCTGCACGTGCTGCGCCACGGCGCTGCGGACCCGTTCGGCGAGCTGACGGGGGAGGGTGAGCGGCAGGCGGAGCTGGCCGGCCGTCGTCTCGCCGCCCTCCCGATCGACGCCGTCTGGCACTCGCCCCTGCCCCGGGCGGTGCGGTCCGCCGAGGTGCTCGGTGCGGAGCTCCCCGGCGTCCCCGTCGCCGAGGCCCCCGAGCTCGTGGACCACGTGCCGTACCTGCCCGACCCGATGCCGCGCGCGTGGGCGGGGTTCTTCGACGGGTACGACGCCGCCGAGGCGGCCGAGGGAGCGCGGCTGGCCGCGGCGCTCACCGCCCGCTTCGCCCGGCCCGCCGACGTCGAGACGCACGAGGTGCTGGTCACGCACGCGTTCCAGGTCGCGTGGCTGGTGCGCGACGCGCTCGCCGCACCGCCGGAGAGCTGGCTGGGGCTGCCCTACGGCAACGCGGCCCTCACGACCCTCGAGTACCGCGACGACCGCAGCGCGTCCCTGATCGTCTACAACGACATGGGCCACCTGCCGCCCGAGCTGCGCTGGACCGGCTTCGGCCCGGCCGCGCGTCCCTGACGTCACACCGTCGTCGGCACGTTCTCCTCCAGCTCGGCGAGCCAGGCGGCGGCGGAGGCGTCGGACGGCATCCGCCAGTCCCCGCGCGGCGACAGCGAGCCGCCGGCGGCGACCTTGGGCCCGTTCGGGATGGCGGAGCGCTTGAACTGCGACGAGAAGTACCGCCGGAAGAACACGAGCTCCCACTGCCGGATGGTGGCCAGGTCGTAGGCGGAGCGCTCGTCGTGCGGGAAGTTCGGCGGCCACTCGCCGGCGTCGGGGTCGCGCCAGGCGTGCCAGGCGAGGAACGCGATCTTCGACGGGCGCAGCCCGTGCCGCAGCGTCCAGAACAGGGTGAAGTCCTGCAGGGCGTACGGCCCGATGGCGGCCTCCGTGGACTGCGGGGCCTCGCCCTCGCCGGCGGGCACCAGCTCGGGGGAGATCTCCTGCCCGAGGATCTCGAGGAGGAGCGTGTTCGTCTCCGCCTCGAACTGGCCGGAGTCCGCGACCCAGCGGATGAGGTGCTGGATGAGCGTCTTCGGCACGCCGGTGTTCACGGCGTAGTGCGACATCTGGTCGCCCACGCCGTAGGTGCACCAGCCCAGCGCGAGCTCGGACAGGTCGCCGGTGCCGAGCACGATGCCGCCGCGGTGGTTCGCCAGCCGGAACAGGTAGTCGGTGCGCAGCCCGGCCTGCACGTTCTCGAACGTGACGTCGTAGACCTTCTCGCCCGCGCCGTACGGGTGGCCGAGGTCGCGCAGCATCTGCTCGGCTGCGGGCCGGATGTCGAGCTCCTCGAAGTGCACGCCGAGCGACGTCGCGAGCCGGGTGGCGCGGTCCTTGGTCTCCGACGACGTCGCGAAGCCGGGCATGGTGACCGCGTGGATGTCGGTGCGGGGCCGGCCGAGCCGGTCCATCGCGCGGGCCGCGACGATCAGCGCGTGGGTCGAGTCCAGGCCGCCGGAGACGCCGATGACGATCTTCGGCTGCCCGATCGAGCGCAGCCGCTGCTCCAGCCCTGCGACCTGGATCGAGTACGCCTCGTAGCAGTCCTGGGCCAGGCGCTCCGGGTCGTCGGGGACGAACGGGAAGCGGTCCACCTTGCGGCGCAGGCCGACGTCGCCGGACGGCGGGTCCACCGTCCAGGTCACGGTGCGGAACCCCTCGACGCGCGCCCCGAGCGCGCGGCGGTTGTCGTCGAACGACCCCTGCCGCAGCCGCTCCTGGCGCAGCCGGTCGAGGTCGACGTCGGCCACGGAGCGCCGGGCGCCGTCGGGGAACCGCTCGGTCTCGGCGAGCAGGTCGCCCACCTCGTAGACCATCGTCTGGCCGTCCCACGACAGGTCCGTGCTGGACTCGCCCTGCGCCGCCGCGTACGCGTAGGCGGCGAGCCCGCGGTGCGACGCCGAGCGGACCATGAGCCGCCGGTCCTCCGCGCGCGCCACGGTGATGGGGCTCGCGGACAGGTTGAGCAGCACGGTCGCGCCGGCCAGGGCGGCCTCCGCCGACGGCGGCACCGGCACCCAGAGGTCCTCGCACACCTCGACGTGCACCACGAGGCCGGCGACGTCGTCGGCCGCGAAGAGCAGGTCCGGCCCGAACGGCACGGGCCCGTCGGCGAACGGCAGCGTCACCGTGGCGCCGCGCCGGTCGTCGCCGGGCGCGAACCAGCGCTTCTCGTAGAACTCGCGGTAGTTCGGCAGGTACGACTTGGGCGCGACGCCGAGCACGCGTCCGCCCTGCACGACGACGGCGCAGTTCAGCAGCCGGTTGCCCACCTCCAGCGGCGCCCCGACCACGAGCAGCGGGCGCAGGTCCGCGCTGGCCTCGACGATCGTCGCGAGGGCGTCCGACGTCGCCTCCAGGAGGGTGTCCGCGAGGTGCAGGTCGTCGATCGCGTACCCCGCGACGCAGAGCTCGGGGAAGACGGCGACCGCGACGCCGTCGTCGTGGCACGCGCGGGCCTCGGCGAGGATCGCGGCGGCGTTCGCGCGGGGGTCGGCGACGGTGACGGGGACGGTGCAGGCCGCCACGCGGGCGAAGCCGTGGGCGTAGGCCGAGGTGAAGTCCACACCCCGAGTGTAGGAACGCCGCCCGCGCCCGCGAGACGTGTCAGGTTCCGGAGCTGTCAGGGCCAGGGGCGCGTATACCTTCCCCTGGCCCTGACAACTTGCCACGCTCCGGAGTTGTCAGGGCCAGGGTCACGTATACCTTGCCCTGGTCCTGACAAGTCGCGAGGGCGGGTCGCTAGGGTCGGGCCGTGCACCCGAACCTCGCGCGACGCCGTCGCGCCCTCGTCGTCCTGCTCGCGGCCGTGCTGACCCCGGTGCTCGGCGTCGCCGTCGCGCAGCCCGCCAGCGGGCACGACCGGCTCCTCTCGTCCGACCCGGCCGACGGCGCCACCGTCGACGAGGCGCCCGCGGAGCTCACCCTCGTGTTCAGCGCCGACGTGCTGGCCGCGGGGGCCCAGGTGGCGGTCACGACGTCGGACGGCACGGTCCCGGCGGAGGTCGCCGTCGACGGCGACGAGGCCGTCGCCGCGCTGCCCGACGAGCTGCCCGGCGGCGACTGGGACGTGTCGTGGCGGGTCGTCTCCTCCGACGGCCACCCGATCGAGGGCGAGCTGGCGTTCACGGTGGCGGGCGCCGCGACGCCGTCGCCGAGCCCGAGCCCGTCCGACCCGCCGACGACCAGCGCCTCCCCGAGCCCGACGACGTCGCCGGACACCACGACGTCCTCGGGGCACGCGCACGGCGGCGGGGGCACGCCCGGCGTCGAGCTGAACGCGGACGGCGAGGCGGGGTGGGCGACGGCGTGGCTGTTCCCCGTGGCCGTGCTGGCGGTGGTGGGCGTGGCGGCCGCGGTCCTGCTGCAACGGCGCCGCCGCGCCGCCGACGGGACGGGCGAATCGCACGAACCGGGCGAGACCCCCGGCGACGACGGCGGCCCGACCCCCTGAGCCGTCCTCGACCATGCGATCTGTCCCGTCATGACGGCAGATACCGGGACAGATCACGTGCTCGAAAGGTTCCCGATTCGAGGTGTCCGGCACGCCACGCGCGGAAAAGTCGCAGGAATCCGCGGATGTTCCCTAGTGTGTTCCCCGTCCTCCCGGCGCGAGCCGGGGTGGCGTACGAACGTGACGACGCGCGGGTCGCGTGCGTCGTGAACCGGAGAAGGGATGCACATGTCGCTGAACAAGTCCGAGCTGGTCTCGGCCATCGCCGGCAAGGCTGAGCTCAGCAAGGCGGACGCGGACAAGTTCCTCAGCGCCTTCCAGGAGGTGCTCGAGGAGTCGCTCGCCAAGGGCGAGGCGGTCAAGGTCACGGGTCTGCTCTCGGTCGAGCGCGTCGAGCGCGCGGCCCGCACCGGCCGCAACCCGCGCACGGGCGAGGAGATCCAGATCCCCGCCGGCTTCGGTGTGAAGATCAGCGCCGGCTCGCTGCTGAAGAAGGCCGTCGCGAAGTGATCCTTCGCTGACACGACGCGTCGTGTCAGCCTCCGGAGGCCCGCCGCTCGCATCGTGCGAGCGGCGGGCCTCCGGCGTTCCCGGACCCGGGCTCGGGCGGCACCCGGCGCGTGGCGTCTGGATCGAGTCCGTCGGCGTCCCGGTCGGCCCGGGCGCCGCCACGCGTTGTTGCGACGAGCATGACGACGAACCCGATCGACACCGCCGCGGCTCCCGCACCCGCCGCGACGCCGACCATGACACCGGACACGACGCCGGAAACGACGCCGGCTCCGGCAGCGCCCGGCCCGCTCCCGCGCCGCCGCGCCGCGCTGGCGCTGGCCACGATGTTCCTGGGCAGCTTCTCGCTCGTGACGGCGGAGTTCCTGCCGCCCGGGGTGCTCACCCCGGTGGCGCAGGACCTCGGGGTCTCCGAGGGCGTGGTGGGCCTCTCCGTGAGCGCCACGGCCCTGACGGCGCTGCTCACGGCCCTGGTGCTGGGCTCCCTGTTCCCGCGCACCGACCGCCGCACGCTGCTCGTGGTGCTCGCGCTGGGCGCGGTCGCCTCGAACGTGCTGGTGGCGCTGGCGCCGAGCATCGGCGTGCTCATGGCGGCCCGGCTGCTGCTGGGGGCGGCGCTCGGCGGCTACTGGTCGATGTCGCTGGTCATCGCGACGCAGCTGGTCCCGGCGGACCGGGTGGGCAAGGCCATGATGGTGGTCAACGCCGGGACGACGGTCGCCACGGTGGCCGGTGTGCCCCTGGGCGTGATCCTCAGCGCCGTTGCCGGCTGGCGGGTCGTGTTCGTGGCCGCCGCGGTGGTCACGGTGGTGACGGCGGTCGCGATGCGCGTCGCCCTGCCCCCGGTGGCGCCGACGCCGGGCATCGGCTGGTCGGCGACGGGCCGGGCGCTGCGGTCGCCGGGCGTCGCGCTGGGACTGGTGGCGATCGTCGCGGTCATCGGCGGGCACTTCGCCGGCTACACGTACGTGCGGCCCGCGCTGTCGCTGCTGCCCGGTGCGGACGTCGGGACGGTCGCGGTGCTGCTCGCGCTGTTCGGCGCGGGCGGCCTGGTCGGCAACTTCGCGATCGGGGCGCTCGTCGACCGGCACCTGGCGGTGCTGCTCCTCGCGGTCCCCGTGGCCGTCGGCGCGAGCGTCGCCGCCGTCGGGCTGGCGTCCGCCGTGCCGCTGCTCGTGTACCCCGCGGTCGTGGTCTGGGGCGCGGCGTTCGGCGGCATCCTCAACGTGGTGCAGGTGTGGATCACGCGGATGATGCCGGACCAGGTCGAGGCGGGCAGCGGGCTCGTCGTCGCGGCGTTCCAGACGGCGATCATCCTCGGCTCCGCGGTGGGCGGCGTCGGCGTCGACTCCGTGGGGGTCGGCTGGACCTACCTCGTGGCCGCGGTGGCCGCCGTCGTGGGCGGGGTCCTGGTGCGCAGCACGCTGTCGCGGCGGTACTCGGACGGCGTCGCGCCCGTGTGACGGCGGAAGGCGCGGCCGAACGCCGTGTCCGAGCCGTAGCCCAGGCGGCGGGCGATCGTCGCGACCGGCAGGTCGCCCGCCGTCAGCAGGCAGCGCGCGTGCGCCACGCGCACCTGCGCCAGGTACCGCCCGGGCGTCAGCCCCGTCGCCGAGCGGAACCGGGCGGCGAAGCCGGACCGGGACGCGAGCGCCACGCGGGCCAGGTCGTCCACCGTCCACTCGCGGCCCGGGTCGGCGTGGATCGCCGCGACGGCGCTCGCCAGGCCCGGGTCCTCGCGCTGCATCAGCCAGCGGGCGGGGGCGCAGCCGCGCGCGTACCAGGCGCTGATCGCCATCGACGCGACGAGCGTGACGACCCGGTCGCCCAGCACGCTGCGCGGGGCGCGGTAGTCCTCCACCAGCGAGCGCAGCATCGTCGCGGCCGTCGGCTCGGTCTGCGGCAGCTCGGTGAGCAGCACGACGCCGGGCAGCACGCCGGCGCCGTCGTCCGCCCCGACCGGCGCGACCCGCACGCACCTCACGGCCGCGTCGGAGAGCGCGTGCACCTCGAAGCGCGGGCCGTGCGGCAGGAACAGGAAGTCGCCGGGCGCGAGGTCGGCGACGTCGCCCACGCCGCGCACGCGCACCAGGCCGTCGGTGACGAGCAGGAGCGCGGCGTCCCCGGAGGTGTGCTCCGCCCACTCGCCGGCCGCGAGCGCGTGCCGGGAGCGCGCCACGAAGCGCCACTGCAGCCCCGCGAGCACGCGGTCGAGCTCTTCGGCGGCGGCCGACGCCGCGGTGGCGCCCGGCCCCTCGGAGCCGACGGGGCACGACGGCGTCGGCAGGTCCGTCACGGTCATCGCGCCTCCCCGGGCGCGACGACCGGCGCGTCCGGCCCGGGCCCTCCAGGAGCATGCCACGCGGGGCACGCGCGTGCGCGACCGTCCCGGCCGCCCGCACCGGCGGGGTCGGCGGGCCCGTCGCCCCGCCGGATCTCGCGTTCGGAGGGCGGTCGTGACTACGCTCCGGGGGATGCGGCGCGACGACCTGGAGAACGTTCTCGACCCGAGCCCGTCGCAGCTCGCGCTGCTGGCCGCCGCGGAGCGGCTCGTGGCCCGGTCCGGCTTCGAGGGCGCGAGCTCGCGGGCGATCCTCCGGGAGGCGGGGCACCGCAACAACTCGGCCGTGACGTACCACTTCGGGTCCCGGGAGACGATGCTCGACGCGCTCTACCACTGGCGCAGCAGGCCGATCAACGAGCACCGCGCGCGCCTGGTCGCGGAGCTCGTCGCCGACGGGCGGGAGCGGGACCCGGAGGCGCTGGTGCGGGCGTACGTGGTGCCGTTCGTGACGGCGGTCCAGGAGCTCCGCCCCAGCTCCTGGGCCCGCTACACGCAGGCCGTGCTGCAGGACCGGCCGCTGGTGTTCATGGACTGGGTGCGGCGCGACGTGAAGCGCTACGAGGGCGTCGACGTGCCCGTGGTCGGCACCCTCGACCTGCTCGACCGCATGCGCGCGGTGGCGTGCGACGGCGTCGAGCCGCTGGCCGCCCTGCGCGTCGCGACGGTCTCGCGCGCCGTGGCCGCGGCCGTGGCCGCGTGGGAGGCGGACGACGAGCGGGGCGACCTCGACGTCCCGCCCCTCGACGTCCTCGCCGACCAGCTGGTGCGCTCCGCCACGGGGATGCTCACCGCCTGACCGCGGGCTGCCCCGCGACCAGGCGGTGAGCGGTGACGCCGTCCCCCCGGACCGGCGTCAGCTCTCGGCCGCCGCCGTCGCGTGGCGGCGCGACCACCGCAGCAGCAGCCCGCCCGCAGTGACCAGGAGCAGCGCGCCCAGCGCGGCCGCGCCGACGTCGGCGCCGGTCACCGGGAGGGTCCCCGTGCCGTCCGTCGTGGCGGGTCCGTCGCCCGGCGCCGCGGGTCCGTCGCCCGGCGAACCGGGGTCGGGCAGGGGCGCGGTCGGGCTCGCGGACGGGTCGGGCGACGGGCTCGGCGTCGGGGTCGCCTCCTGCGTCGCGAGCACGAAGTCGAGCCCGGTCACCTCGCCCCCGACGACCTCGAACGGCAGGGACTCCTCGCCCTCGACGACGTAGCCGTCGGGCGGGGTGACCGTGGCCGTGTACTCGCCGTCCGGCAGGTCGGCGGTCCACGTGCCCTCCTCGTCGGTGACGACGGTCGCGACCTCCGCGCCGTCCGCGTCGGTGACGGTCACCTCGGCGTCCGGGACCGGGTCGCCCTCGGTGTCGGTGACGGTGCCGCCGACCGGCTGGGTCGGCGGCACCACGACGTCCCGCGCGAGGGCGAAGTCGACGCCGGTCACGTCGTCGGTGCCCACGGTGACGTCCCGCGTGGCCGGACCGTCCACGGTGTAGCCGTCCGGGGCCTCGACGGTCACGCTGCGGTCGCCGGGAAGCACGTCCTCGAACGTGTAGGTGCCGTCGGCCGCGGTGGTCGTCGTGCGGTCGCCGAGGGTCACGACGACCCCCGCCACCGGGTCCCCGCCCGCCGTCACGGTGCCGGAGACGGCTGCCGGCCCCCGGACGACGAAGTCGTTGCCGGTGCTGGCCTCCTCCTGCCCGACCTCGACGGTGAGGTTCGGCGGTGCGCCGGTGACCGTGTACCCCTCGGGCAGGTCGCCGACCGAGAACTCGTACTCCTGCGGCTGCTCGTTCTCCACGTCCCAGGCGACATCGTCCACGAGGTACTCGCCGCGCGAGCTCGTGACGGCCGTGATCGGCTCTCCGCCACCCACCGGCGTCAGCGTCACGGTGGCGCCGGGCACGGGGTTGCCGTCGTCGTCGAGCACGGTGCCGCTGACGGCGACGGGCTCGATGTCGCGGGCCTGGAAGTCGGCGACGCCGTCCGCGTCGCTGAGGTCGACGTCGTCCACGACCGCCGACCCCACCGCGACGAGGCCGAACGGGTGGTCGTCCGACGGGCCCGGCAGCTCGGTCAGCTCCACCCGGTAGCCCGGTGCGGCGGTGTAGCCCTCGAAGGCGTACGTGCCGTCGGCGGCCGAGGTGGTGGTGGCGAGCGCGGTGCCGTCGGGGCCGAAGAGCGTGAGCGTCGAGCCCTCCAGCGGGCCGCCGTCGTCGAGCGTGACCGTGCCCGTGACGTCGCGCGCGAGCGAGGCGAACCACGTCTGGTAGACGGGGAAGCCGGACCGCCAGGAGAACTCGATCGTCAGGCTCGTGACCGGCACGGTCGGCCGGAACCAGCCGCTCGCGCCGTTGGTGTCGGTGGCGGTCGGGTTGCCCATGAGGGTGACGGTGGCGGGGTCCCAGGTGGGTACCTCGGTGTCGGTGCACGACGGCGTGCCCGCGCCCTGGCAGTAGTTGAAGGCGCCCTGGAAGCCCAGCTCGGTGGCGGTGAGCGGCTGCCCGTCCGCGCCGAGCGCGCGGACGGTCGCGCTGTCGGCGTCGATGTCGCCGAGCACGAACGCCCAGCCGCCGGCCGGGGTCGGGCTCCCGAAGGTGTAGGTCGTGGTGGACGGCGTCGTCGCACGGTCGGCCTGCGGCCGCAGGTTGACGTACGCCTGGTCGCGGCTGGAGCCGAACACCTGGCCGGGCGGCGTCGAGGCGGCGAGCCACGACGAGGCGCCCGAGACCACGCCGACGCCGCCGCGGGAGTCCGAGGTCATGGAGGCCGCGGGGAAGCCGCCCGCGGGCAGCTGCATCGTCGTCGACCAGTCGCCGGCGGTGCCGGCGAGCGGCTCCCACCCCGCCCAGCCGGCGGTCGTCGCCGCGGTGGCCGTCGCGGGTGCCACGACGGCGGTGAGAGCGGCGAGCGACGCCGCCGCGAGAGCGCTGAGGATCCCCCTGGCACGGTTCACGAGGTCACCGTATGAGGCAAGTGTCTTGACCGCGCGGCGGGGCGCGGCGACATGAGGCGCCTCAGAGGTCGCCCGTCTTCTCCAGCCGCTTCATCGCCACCCAGCCGATCGGGACGCGGGCCCAGTAGGTGACGACGCGGTAGAGCATGGTCACCGTGACGGCGAGGGACGCCGGGATGCCGGCGGCGGTGAGCCCGGCGATGAGGGCGCCCTCGACGCCGCCCAGGCCGCCGGGGGTGGGCACCATCGCGCCGACGGAGTTGCCGACCAGGTAGATCACCGCGACGTCGACGAGATCGAGCGACTGGCCGAACGCGGCGAGGGCGGCGTCGAACGCCAGCACGTAGCCCAGCGTCATGACGACGTTGCCCCCGAGGCCCAGCGCGAGCCGGCCGGGCTGCCCCAGCATCTGCGACAGCCGGGGCCACACCTGCTCCAGCGTCGGACGGGCCTTCTCCCACGCCCACCGGCGCACGGCCGGCACCAGGAGGGTCGCGACGACGGCGACGGCGACGCCCGTGATGGCGAGCAGCACCGTGGTGGACGGCAGCTCGATGAGGCCGCCGGAGCCGGTGGACAACGACAGCACGACCAGCAGCAGCACCGTGACGACGAACTGCGACAGCTGCACCAGCGCGACGGTCGCGACCGCCATCGGCGTGGACACGCCGCGCCGGGTGAGCATGCGCAGGTTGAGCGCCGCCGGCCCGATGCCGGCGGGGGCGGCGAGCGCGACGAACGACCCGGCCATCTGCGTGAGCGTGGCGCGCCACAGCGGCAGCTTCTCCGGGGAGAAGGCGCTGAACGTCAGCGCGGCGCCGAACCAGGTGACGGCGCCGAGCAGGAACGACGCCGCGACCCACCACGGGTTCGCCTCGGTGATCGCGGAGGCGATCTCCTCGAAGTTCAGGGTCGTGACGATCACCGTGACGGCGACGATCGTCAGCGCGAGCGTGATGACCGTGCGCGCGCCGAAGCGCGTGATGTTCTGCGGTTGCACGTCCGCCTGCGGCAGCCGCTCGACGAGCGCCTCGCGCAGCTCGTCCAGCAGGCCCTTCGCGCGCCGCACCTCCTCGCGCGTCGGGCTGGGCAGCGCGATGGACTGCAGCAGCGGCCCGATGGCGGCGATGTCCTCGTCGGGCAGGGCCCGCACCGCCGAGGCGAGCGCGCGGCGCGCGCCGACCCGCAGGGCCAGCAGCGCGAGCATCTGCGTGAGGTCCAGCCGCCGCGACAGGGTGCCCGACGCGATCTCGCCCTGCTCCCAGCCGGTGAGCCACACGTGCGGTGCGCCGGAGAGGTCGCGGTGCACCAGCACGACGTCGGGCGTCAGGGCGTGGTGGGTGAGCCCGGCGTCGTGCGCCCGCCGCAGCTGCTCCCACGCCTGGGCGAGCACCGCGTCGCCGCGGTGGCCGTCGAGGTCGTCCGGCTCGAGGTCGCGCAGCGAGACGGCGCCGCGCGCGTGCTCCTGCACCATCACGACGGAGTCGTCGGCGACGCCGATGCCCTCCAGCCGCGGGGTGCGCACGCCGGCCGCCTGGGCCGCGTAGGCGAGCAGCGCGGTGCGCTCGGCCGCGGCGCGCAGCGAGATCGCGGCGCGGCCCTCGAGGCCGCGCAGCCGCAGCGCGCGCCACAGCCGCTGCACCGTGGTCAGCACCTGGCGGTCGCCGTCGAGCACGACGACGTCGCGGCGGGGCTCGCCGTCGCCCGTGAACAGCGCGTACACCCGGTTGTCGCCCGACCGCGTGAGGGCCACCGCCGCCGCGTCCGCCGTCGTGGGGTCCTGCGGCAGGGTCACCTCGTCGTCCGTGGCCTCGCCCACCTCGTCGCCGTCGGCGTCGTAGGACGCCACCGGGTCCTCCGGCACGGCGGTCGCGTGGTCGGCGTCCGCCTCGTCGTCGACGACGGCGGAGACGTCGCGCACCCGCACCAGCGCCGTCGGGTGGAACCCGGCGCGTCGCACGGCCGCCACCAGGTCGGCGCCGTACGCGCGCTCGCTGCGCACGCCGGACACGTACTGGACCGCCTGCCCCGCGAGGCGGCCGAGCAGCAGGGCGACGAGCACGCCGGGCAGCGACACCTGCCCGGTGATGAGCACGATGAACAGCGCCAGGTACAGCACGTTCCACGACCAGCGCACCGTGCGCCGGCGGGTGCGCGGGCCGGCCGTGGTGAGCAGCCCGGCGATCGCGGCGACGTAGCCCGGGATGGTGAGCTGCCACGCCCCGTCGCGGAACACCGACAGGCCCCGTACCAGCTCGTCGCTGCCGAAGTTGGCGATGGTCAGGGCCGTGACGACGCCGAGCACCAGGCCCAGGGCCGCCGCGCAGATCGACTCCACCACCTGCCGGCCGAGCCGGCGCCAGCCCAGCTCGACCAGCACGGCGGCGGGCACGAAGAGGGTGACGAGGCCCTCGAGCACCTGGACCGGGATGAACAGGATGCGCGCCAGGAGCGAGCTGAAGGTCTGCACGTCCTGGGTGACGCCCTCGGTGGTGGCGTGCGCGACCACCGACAGCACCAGCACGAGGGCCACGCCCAGGGCGCTGACCACCATGCCGAGCATGTCGGACGGGTGCCGCACCCGGGCCTCGGGGGTGTCGACCACGCGCACGAGGTCGGTCGGCGTGCTCTGGTCGGAGGCGTCGCCGCCGAGCAGCGCCTGCAGCGGGCCGGTCGGCGGCGCGGCCTCACCCGAAGGGCTCCGGTGCGACGGATCCCCAGCAGGACCCGCGGTGCTCGCTCCGGACATGCCGGAAAGTCTAGGTGGAACCGGGCCTCACGGCCTGTGACACGAGGCAGAGAGCGGTGGTAGGTTCCCGGACCACGATGCCAACCCGCGTCCGGGTGTGACCCATACCCGTGACGGGGGCGACACGACGGTGTGCTAGAAACGCCCGCATCGTGACGAGTCCGCGGCCACCCGCCGCGGCCGGCCTGGACGAAGGGGACCACGACCATGAGTGCCATCAGAGGCTCGCGACGGCTGATTGCCGGCGCCGCAGGAACGGCAGCGCTCGCGCTGGTGCTGACCGCGTGCGGCGGTGGCTCCGGCGACAGCGGGAGCGGCGACGGCGGCGGCAGCGCCGAGTCGATGGTCATCGGCACCACGGACAAGATCACGTCGCTCGACCCGGCCGGGTCGTACGACAACGGGTCGTTCGCGGTGATGAACCAGATCTACCCGTTCCTCATGAACACCCCGTACGGCAGCCCGGACGTGGAGCCGGACATCGCGGAGTCCGCGGAGTTCACGGCGCCCACGGAGTACACGGTGAAGCTCAAGCCGGGGCTCAAGTGGGCCAACGGCAACGACCTCACCTCGTCGGACGTGAAGTTCACCTTCGACCGTCAGCTCGCGATCGCGGACGAGAACGGCCCGTCGTCGCTGCTGTACAACCTCGACTCGGTGGAGACGCCGGACGACACCACCGTCGTGTTCAAGCTCAAGAGCGAGAACGACCAGATCTTCCCGCAGATCCTGTCGTCCCCCGTCGGCCCCATCGTGGACGAGGACGTCTTCTCGGCCGACGCCGTGACGCCGGACCAGGAGATCGTCGACGGCAAGGCGTTCGCCGGCCAGTACTCGATCACGAGCTACAAGGCCAACGAGCTCATCAGTTACGAGGCGTACGACGGCTACGAGGGCGTCCTCGGCGCGGCCAAGACGCCGAAGATCGCCGCCAAGTACTTCACGGACGCCTCGAACCTCAAGCTCGAGGTGCAGGACGGCTCGGTGGACGTCGCGTTCCGGTCGCTGTCGCCCACGGACATCGAGGACCTGCGCGGCGACGACGCGGTGAAGGTCGTCGACGGGCCCGGCGGCGAGATCCGCTACATCACGTTCAACTTCAACACCCAGCCCTACGGCGAGAAGCAGTCGGACGCCGACCCGAAGAAGGCGACCGCGGTGCGCCAGGCCGTCGCCGACCTCATCGACCGCGAGGCGCTGGCCGACCAGGTCTACAAGGGCACCTACACCCCGCTGTACTCCTTCGTCCCCGAGGGCCTGACGGGTGCCACGGAGCCGCTCAAGGAGATGTACGGCGACGGCCAGGGCGGTCCGGACGCCGACAAGGCGAAGACGACCCTCGAGGACGCCGGCGTCACCACCCCGGTCGAGCTGAACCTGCAGTACTCGAACGACCACTACGGCCCGTCGTCGGGCGACGAGTACGCGCTCATCAAGGACCAGCTCGAGGAGAGCGGCCTGTTCAAGGTCAACCTGCAGACCACCGAGTGGGTGCAGTACTCCAAGGACCGCACGGCCGACGTCTACCCGGCCTACCAGCTCGGCTGGTTCCCGGACTACTCGGACGCGGACAACTACCTCACGCCGTTCTTCCTCAAGGAGAACTTCCTGGGCAACCACTACGTGAACCAGGACGTGGAGGACATGATCCTCGAGCAGGCCGTCACGGCCGACGAGGCGAAGCGCACCGAGCTGCTGGGCCAGATCCAGGAGGCCGAGGCCAAGGACCTGTCGACCGTCCCGTACCTGCAGGGTGCGCAGGTCGCGGTGACCGGCGCCGACGTCACGGGCACCGAGGACACGCTCGACGCGTCGTTCAAGTTCCGCTACGCCGCGCTGGCCAAGGGCTGAGAGACGGACTGAGCTCTTCCCGTGGCTGCTCGTAGCACGGCAGGAAGCGCACTGGGACGCTACATCCTGGTGCGCTTCCTGCTCATCATCCCCACCGTGTTCATCCTGGTCACCACCGTCTTCGTGCTCATGCGCGCGACCGGTGACCCCATCACCGCCGCGCTGGGCGGCAAGCTTCCACCCGATCAGCTCACCGAGCTGATCCATGCGGCCGGCTACGACCGACCCATCGTGGTCCAGTACTGGGAATTCCTCACCGGCATCTTCTCCGGCGACTTCGGCACCACGATCAGCGACAACCGGCCCGTCACCGAGGTCCTCACCACCTACGGCACGGCCACCCTGGAGCTCGCCTTCTACGCGGTGCTCGTGGCGCTCGTCCTCGGCGTCCCGTTCGGCATGGTCAGCGGCTACTTCCGCGACCGGCTGCCCGACGCCGTCCTGCGCATCCTCGCGATCCTCGCGTACGCGACCCCGGTCTTCTTCGCCGGGCTCATCCTCAAGCTCGTGTTCTCCGTCTGGCTGGGCTGGTTCCCGGTGGCCGGCCGGGTGTCCACCGACGGGGAGATCGCGATGCAGATCGCCGGGGCGGACTCGGGCTTCATGCTGGTCGACGCTTTCAAGACCGGCGATCCTGAGGTCGTGCTCGACGTGCTGTCGCACGCCGCGCTGCCGGCCATCACGCTGGGCCTGCTCACCGCCGGGGTGTTCCTGCGCCTCGTGCGCACCAACATGATCGGCACCCTCGGCACGGGGTACATCGACGCGGCGCGGTCGCGCGGTGTGAAGGAGACCCGCCTGGTCCGCAAGCACGCGTGGCGTCCGGCGCTCATCCCGATCATCACCGTGGCCGGCATGCAGGTCGCGATGCTGCTCGTGGGTGCGGTGCTCACCGAGACCACGTTCGAGTGGCGGGGCCTCGGGTTCCAGCTCTCGGAGTACCTGCAGGCGCGCGACTTCGTCGCCGTGCAGGGG
>Ga0160442_100088_pt1 | contig 113658 bp, 99 predicted proteins | sample HID1971M_E1MG_FD_108252 | JGI IMG/M metagenome (GOLD analysis project Ga0160442, IMG submission 108252) | Enriched millipede-associated microbial communities from UW Madison campus, WI, USA - HID1971M_E1 MG | ecosystem: Host-associated > Arthropoda: Insects > Digestive system > Unclassified ... | reverse complement strand
GGCCGCCACCTGCGCGACCATCGCCAAGGTGGCGCTGCCCGAGCTCAAGCGCCGCGGCTACAACGAGAAGCTGGCCATCGGCTCGCTGGCCACGGCCGGCACGCTGGGCATCCTGATCCCGCCCTCGATCACCATGGTGGTCTACGCGGTGGCGGCCGACGCCTCGATCATCCGCATCTTCCTGGCCGGCTTCCTGCCGGGCTTTTTGCTGATGCTGCTGTTCTCGGGCTACATCGGCTGGTGGAGCCTGCGCCACCCCGACCAGGTACCGCCGGCCGACCCGCCGACCACCTTCATGGAGAAGATCAGGCTCTCAGGCAACCTCATCCCCTGCGCGCTGCTGATCGTGTTCATCGTCTGGGTGCTGGTGGCCGGCTGGGCCACGGCCACCGAGTGCGCGGCCTTCGGGGTGCTGGGCTCGTTGGCCATCGCGGCCTACGGCAAGAGCCTGACCTGGCAGAACTTCAAGGACGGGCTCATGGGCGCCACGCGCACCAGCTGCATGATCATGTTCATCCTGGCCGGGGCCGCGTTCCTGACCAAGACCATGGCCTTCACCGGCATCCCGCGCGAGCTGGCCGAGTGGGTCGACAGCATGCACCTGTCGCCCTACGCGCTCATCGGTGCGCTGGTGGTGGTGTACCTGGTGCTGGGCACAGCGCTGGACGGCATCTCGATGATCGTGCTGACCAGCGCGGTGGTGCTGCCGATGATCCAGAAGGCGGGCTTCGACCTCGTGTGGTTCGGCATCTTCGTGGTGCTGCTGGTCGAGATCGCCGAGGTCACGCCGCCCGTGGGCTTCAACCTGTTCGTGCTGCAGAACATGACCGGAAAAGACAGCAACGTGATCGCCAAGGCGGCGATTCCGTTCTTCTTCTGCCTCGTGCTGTGCATCGCGCTGATCACGCTGTTCCCGTCGATCGTGACGATCCTGCCTGACCTGGTGATGGGCAAGGAGCGCTAGCGCGGCAGCCCGCGCGGCGCGGGCGGATTCAACTAGTTGTCGAGTCCGCCGTCCGGCATCTGCCGCGCATACACCGCGAGCACGATGCGCTCGGAGTGGATCAGGTAGTCGTTCAGCGCCGCCGAGCCCTCGGCGAACTTGCCGGCCTCGATGAGCTCGAGCAGCTTCGTGTTCATGTCCACGTAGGGCGCGTGCAGGAACTCCGGGTCTTTCAGCAGCCCGAAGGCCAGCCGCAGCTCGACCAGGATGTGGGCGAACAGCACGTTGAGCCGCTCGCTGTCGGCCAGCTCGACGATGCCCTTGTGGAACTCCATGTTGGCCGTGCCCACGCCCAGCCAGTCGCCGGCGTCGCGGCACTTCAGCGCCATCTCGACCGCCTCGCGCATGTGCTTCTTGGCGGGGTGGCGCGGGTAGGCCTGCGCCAGCGCCTGGCACTCGATGAGCCGGCGCACGCGGTAGATGTCGATGATCGACGCGATGCTCGGCACCGCCACGAACACGCCGCGGTTCGGCGCGTGCTTGAGCAGGCCTTCCTTGGTCAGCGTGCGGAACACCTCGCGCAGGGTGTTGCGCGAAATCTCCAGGCTGTCGGCCAGCGCGGCCTCCGACAGCCGCTGCCCTGGCGAGAACTCGCCCTTCACGATCTTCTGGCGGATCAGCTCGGCCACGCGGTCGTTGAGCGTGAGCGCGCCGGCGGCCGGCGAGGCGGGGGAAGTGGGGGAATCCAGTCGGGTCATGCCGGTCGATCGGAGGGGAAAAGAGAGGGGCGCAGCGAGCCTGCGTTGTAACAGACGGCCCCCGTGCCATGCCGCGCCCGTGCACCGAAACGCGCCCGTTTCAGGGTTTTCATGGGGGTATTCAGGCACTGTTGTTGGGCACACTACATGAAATTGTTCAACAACTTGTTTGAAATGAGTGATTCATAAGAAATGAATTGCTCATTCATTGGCATGAGGTTTGCATCAATCGACCGCACCGGTGCCCCTGCGCCGGTGTTTTGCATTGCAACGAAAGACCAACCATGACACCTGAAGTCCCCCTGTGGCCGCTGATCGGCGTGGCCGTGATCATTGCGGGGTTCATCCTGCGCTTCAATCCGATGCTGGTCGTGATCGTCACGGCCATCGTCACCGCGTTCGCCGCCGGCTTCGGCCCGATGGCGATCCTCACGGCCATCGGCACCGGCTTCATCAAGACGCGCAACCTGCCGCTGATCATTCTTCTGCCGCTGGCGGTGATCGGCCTGCTGGAGCGCCACGGCCTGCGCCAGCATGCGCAGAACTGGATCAGCCGCATCAAGTCGGCCACCGCCGGCCGCCTGCTGATCGTCTACCTCGCGGCGCGCGAACTCACGGCGGCCATGGGCCTGACCAGCCTGGGCGGTCATCCGCAGATGGTGCGTCCGCTGCTCGCGCCGATGGCCGAAGGCGCCACCGAAACGCGCTACGGCAAGCTGCCCGACCGCATCCGCCACAAGCTGCGCGCCTATGCCGCGGCCACCGACAACGTGGGCCTGTTCTTCGGCGAAGACATCTTCGTGGCCTTCGGCGCCATCGTGCTCATGACCACCTTCCTGCACGAAGCGGGCATCGACGTGGAGCCGCTGCACATCGCGATGTGGGGCATCCCGACGGCCATTGCCGCTTTCATCATCCACGCCTGGCGCCTGCGCCGGCTCGACCAGGCACTGGCCCGTGAACTGGGCGGCGCTGCAGAAGCCGACGTGCCCGCCACCGCCGTGCCCGCCAAGGAAGGACGCTGAGCATCATGATTCTCTCGATCCAGCACCTGTACCTCCTGGTCGGCTTCATCCTCGCCGTCACGGCCGTGATGACGCTGGCCGACCGCCAGCATCCCAAGCGCTACACCAGCGCGCTCTTCTGGGGCATCTATGCGCTGGTCTTCCTGATCGGCGACAAGCTGCCGCCCGCGCTCGTGGGCGCCGGCGCGATCGGCATGGCCGTCATTGCCGGCCTGCGCGGCGTCGGCGCGGGCAAGCACCGCGAACCCACGCCCGAGCAGTACCAGGCCAGCGCCACGCGTCTGGGCAACAAGCTGTTCATTCCGGCGCTGGCGATTCCGCTGGTCACCGTGATCGGCACCGTGGGCATGAGCCACATCAAGCTCGGCGGCACGCTGCTGCTCGACCCCAAGAACACCACGCTGGTGAGCCTGGGCATCGGCTGCGTGGTGGCGCTGGCGCTGGCCTGCTGGCTGACGCGCGAGACGCCCGTGCAGGGCATGCGCGAGTCGCGCCGCCTGACCGACGCGCTCGGCTGGGCCGTGGTGCTGCCGCAGATGCTCGGCATGCTGGGCCTGGTGTTCTCCGACGCCGGCGTGGGCAAGGCGGTGGCGCACATCACCACCAGCTACATCAACATGGACATCCGCTTCGTCGCCGTGGCCGTGTACGTGCTGGGCATGGCGCTGTTCACCATCATCATGGGCAACGGCTTCGCGGCCTTCCCGGTGATGACGGGCGGCGTCGGCGTGCCGGTGCTGGTGGGCGTGTACCACGGCGACCCGGCCGTGATGGCGGCCATCGGCATGTTCTCGGGCTACTGCGGCACGCTCATGACGCCGATGGCGGCCAACTTCAACATCGTGCCCGCGGCCCTGCTGGAGCTGCCCGACAAGAACGCGGTGATCAAGGTGCAGATACCCACGGCGGCCGCGCTGCTGGTGGTCAACATCTTCCTGCTGTACTTCCTGATGTTCCGCTGAGGCACCGCGCATGACGATCGCCACCGATGCCAAGGCACGCCGCGTGCTGCTCGCGGGCTTCGAGCCCTTCGAGAACGACCCGGTCAACCCCGCGTGGGAAATTGCCCGCGCGCTCGACGGCTGGACCTGCGAAGGCGCCGTGGTGCAGGCGGTGCAGCTGCCCTGCGTGTTCGGCCGCGCCATCGACACGCTCGACGCTGCATTGATCGGCTCGCCACTGCAGCTGGTGCTGTGCATCGGCGCGGCGGGCGGGCGCACCGAAATCTCGATGGAGCGCGCCGCGCTGAACATCGACGATGCGCGCATTCCCGACAACGCCGGCCAGCAGCCCATCGACCTGCCCGTGGTCAGGGACGGCCCGGCGGCCTACTTCTCGACGCTGCCGATCAAGGCCATGGTGCGCGACATGCGCGCGGCGGGCCTGCCCGCGGCCGTGTCGAACAGCGCCGGCACCTTCGTGTGCAACCACATCTTCTACGCGCTCATGCACCGACTCGCGACGCGCCCGGCGCTGGCGCACACGCGCGGCGGCTTCGTCCACGTGCCCTACCTGCCCGAGCAGGCCGCCTCGAAGCCCGGCGTGGCGAGCATGGCGCTGGACGCACAGGTGGAGGCCTTCCGCGTGGCGATCCGCACCGCGCTCACCGTGCGCCACGACGTGCGCGAAACCGCCGGCCGGCTGCATTGATTCCTGAGGCGTGCCGTACACGCCGGAGACCCCCGATGAACATCGACTTGAACAGTGACCTCGGCGAAAGCCTCGGCGTCTGGCGCATGGGCGACGACGCCGCCATGCTCGACATCGTCAGCAGCGCCAACGTGGCCTGCGGCTTCCACGCCGGCGACCCCGCGGGCATCCTGCGCACGCTGCGCCAGGCGAAGGAACGCGGCGTGGCCGTGGGCGCCCACGTGGCCTACCGCGACCTCGTCGGCTTCGGCCGCCGCAACATGGACGTCGACAGCGCCGACCTGCGCGCCGACGTCATCTACCAGATCGGCGCCTTGAAGGGCCTGGCCGCCGCGGCCGGCACCGAGGTGCGCTACGTGAAGCCGCACGGTGCGCTGTACAACACCATCGCGCACGACGAGCGCCAGGCACGCGATGTGATCGCCGCCCTGCGCGAGATCGACGCCAGCCTCGTGCTCGTCGCGCTCGCCGGCTCGCCGCTCGTGGGCTGGGCCGAGGCCCAGGGCCTGCGCGTGGTGGCCGAGGCCTTCGCCGACCGCGCCTACACGCCGCAAGGCACGCTGGTGTCGCGCCGCGAACCCGGCGCCGTGCTGCACGACGCGAACGACGTGGCCGAGCGCATGCTGCGGCTGGCCAACGAAGGCACCGTCACTGCCATCGACGGCAGCGTGGTGCGCATCCGCGCCGACTCGATCTGCGTGCACGGCGACAGCCCCGGCGCGGTCGAGATGGCGCGCCGCGTGCGCGAGCGGCTCATGCAGGCCGGCGTGACGATCCACCCCTTCGCCGAGGCCACCACCGCATGACGACCTCGATGCGCTTTCTTCGCGTCAACCTGAATGCCGTGCTGGTCGAGCTCGACGACCTGGCGCAGACGCTCGCGCTGCTGGCCTCGCTGCGCGCCGAGCCCCTTGCCGGCATTGACGAACTGGTGCCCGCCGCGCGCACCATCCTCATCACCTTCCGGCCCGCCGTGCTGTCGGCGGCTGCGCTGGCACACGCCGTGCGCCAGCGAACGCTCGACGCCCGCGGGACGCGCGCCGACAAGCGCATCGAGATTCCCGTGCGCTACGACGGCGAAGACATCGCCGAAGTGGCCGGCCTGCTCGGCATCACGCCCGACGAGCTGGTGCGCCGCCACACCGGCAGCGACTACACCGTCGCCTTCACCGGCTTCGCGCCCGGCTTCGCCTACCTGAGCGGCGGCCACCCCAGCCTGAACGTGCCGCGCCGCGCGGTGCCGCGCACCCGCATCCCGGCCGGCGCGGTCGGCCTCGCGGGCAGCTTCAGCGGCGTGTACCCGCAGGCCAGCCCCGGCGGCTGGCAGATCATCGGCGTGACCGACACACCCATGTGGGACCTGTCGCGCGAAACGCCGGCGCTGCTGCAGCCCGGCGATGCGGTGCGCTTTGTCGATGCCTCGTCGTTGAAGGTGGCGTTGCCGGTGGTCGCGCAAGCTGTCGCGGCGCCCGCCCCTGCAACCGTTGAAGGCGGCAGTGCCTTCGAGGTCCGCACCGCCGGCCTGCAAGCGCTGTGGCAGGACGGCGGTCGCCATGGCCAGGCGCGGCAGGGCGTGTCCGCCTCCGGTGCGATGGACCAGCGCTCGCTGCAGGCGGCCAATCGATTGGTCGGCAATGCGTCGGACGTGGCCTGCCTCGAACTCGCCTACGGCGGCTTCCAGTTCGTCTGCCGCGGCAACGCAGTGATCGCTGTCACTGGCGCCGACGGCCCGCTCACGCTGACCCGTGCCGACGGCGCGCAATGGCCGCTGCCGCGCTACCAGCCCGTCGCGCTGGCCGATGGCGACACCGTCACTGTCGGCGAGCCCGTCGCCGGCATCCGCAGCTACCTGTCTGTGCGCGGCGGCTTTGCCGTGGCGCCCGTGCTCGGCAGCTGCGCGACCGACACGCTGGCCCGCATCGGCCCGCCCGCCGTGGTGGCGGGCGATGTGCTGCCGGTACGCAGCGTTGCCATTGGCGCCGTCGTCGGCGCCACCGAAGTGCCGCCGATCGACCTGCCCACCGTGCAGGAAGAAGTCGTGCTCGACATCGTGCTCGGCCCGCGCACCGACTGGTTCACCGCCGACGCCGTCGAGCGCCTGTGCAGCCAGCCGTGGTCGGTGACGCCGCAGTCGAACCGCGTCGGCATCCGCCTGAACGGCGAACAGCCGCTCGTGCGTGCGAACACTGCCGAGCTGCCCAGCGAGGGCACGGCGCACGGTTCGATCCAGGTGCCGCCCAGCGGCCAGCCCGTGCTGTTCCTGGCCGACCACCCGCTCACCGGCGGCTACCCCGTGATCGCGTCGGTCGCCACCCACCACCTGGACCGTGCGGGGCAGATCCCCGTGAACGCCCGCGTCCGCTTCCAACCGATGGCCAGCCACGGCGCCATCGAACTTTGATTTGAGATCGAGAGTCCCGCGATGAAAAAAGTCCTGATCGCCAACCGCGGCGAAATCGCCGTGCGCATCGCGCGCGCCTGCGCCGACCACGGCGTGCAGTCGGTTGCCGTCTACGCCGATCCCGACCTCAATGCGTTGCACGTGCGCCGCGCCGACGAGGCCTACGGCCTGGACGGCCACCGCCCGGCCGACACCTACCTCAACATTCCCAAGCTGCTGGCCATCGCCAAGCGCAGCGGCGCTGACGCCGTGCATCCCGGCTACGGTTTCCTCTCGGAAAGCGCAGCCTTCGCGCAGGCGGTGATTGACGCCGGCCTCACGTGGATCGGCCCCTCGCCTTCGGCCATCGCCACGCTGGGCGACAAGGTGCAGGCCCGCAAGCTCGCCCTGAAGGTCGGCGCACCGCTCGTCGCGGGCACGGCCGACCCGGTCAGCAACGCGGGCGAGGTGCTCGCCTTTGCCGAACAGCACGGCCTGCCGATCGCCATCAAGGCGGCCTTCGGCGGCGGCGGGCGCGGCATCAAGGTCGCGTGGCGGCTCGACGAAGTCGAAGGCCTCTACGAATCGGCCGTGCGCGAAGCCATCACCGCCTTCGGCCGCGGCGAGTGCTACGTCGAGCAGTTCCTCGACCGCCCGCGCCACGTCGAGGCGCAAGTGATCGCCGACACGCACGGCAACGTCGTCGTGCTCGGCACGCGCGACTGCTCGCTGCAGCGGCGCAACCAGAAGCTGGTCGAAGAAGCGCCCGCGCCCTTCCTGAGCGACGCACAGCGCGAGCGCATCCACCAGTCGGCGCGCGACATCTGCGCGGCCGCCGGCTACACCGGCGCCGGGACCGTCGAGTTCATGCTGAGCGCGAGTGGCGCCATCTCTTTCCTCGAGGTCAACACGCGCCTGCAGGTCGAGCACCCCGTGACCGAGGAGACCACCGGCATCGACCTCGTCATCGAGCAGCTGCGCATCGCCGAAGGCCTGCCGCTGTCCGTCAAGGAAACGCCCGCGCCGCGCGGCCATTCCTTCGAGTTCCGCATCAACGCCGAAGACGTGGGCCGCGGCTTCCTGCCGACCCCCGGCCCCGTTCATGTGTTCGACGCCCCCTCGGGCCCGGGCGTGCGCGTCGACACCGGCGTGGACGCCGGCTCGCAGGTGCCCGGCACCTTCGACTCGCTGATGGCCAAGCTCATCGTCACAGGCGCCACGCGCGCCCAGGCCATCGCACGCGCGCGTCGCGCGCTCAAGGAATTCCGCATCGAAGGCCTGGCCACGGTGCTGCCGTTTCACCGCGCCGTGATGGCGCACCCTGACTTCGTGTCGGAAGACGCCTTCAAGGTCCACACCCGCTGGATCGAGACCGACTTTGCGAACGACGAGACGGCAGGCATGCGGCCCGATCCGTTGCCGGACGCCTCGCTGCACCGCACGGCCATCGAGATCGACGGGCGGCGCATGTCGCTGGGGTTGCCCGCGGAGTTGCTGCGTGGGTTGGCGTCGGCGGGTGGTGGTGCTGCTGCTGCGCCTGGCGTCGTTGCGAACGCGCCTGCAGCGGATGTCGCCGCTGTGGCTGCGCCGGTGTCGGGCACGCTGCAAGGCTGGAAAGTCGCGGATGGCGACGAGGTCGCCGAAGGTGCGGTGATCGCGGTGATGGAGGCGATGAAGATGGAGATGCAGGTCGTGGCGCACCGCGCGGGGCGCATCGTGTTCGCGGCGGCGGCGGGGGGCTATGTGGCAGCCGGGACGGCGATCGCGCGCATTGGGTGAATGAGGGCGGCCGTCAAGGCTTGAGGAACAAGGCGACGAGTCCTGAAACGATGCAGGGTGCGAACGTCACGGCGGCCATGTAGGTCTCGAGACGTGCGCCTGTATCGCGTGCATCGACGAGCAGGTGGCGCGCAACAAGATAGATCAAGGCGGCACTGGCCAAAAGAACCACGAACAGCCATGCCTTCGACAAATAGGGCATCCACGAAGGATGCGGACTGAAGCGATGAATGACCAGAGCGATGGTGCAGAACACCGACAGCGCGCTCGCGGAAAGTAGAGCGCCTCCAACCAGCAGACCCAAGACGTTGGGTGGGCTATCCATGCGCCGGCTCCCTCTGAGAAAAAATCAAGTCTTCCATTCGATGTCTCGAGTTACTTTCGATATCGACAGTACACACCAAGGGACGATCGGTCGCAGTCACGCTTTCAGGCACGCATCATCTCCGTGTCCTTGACGCGCGGACGCTCGTGATCCGCAATAAGCTGAGGCGAGTTCTGAGGCGGTTTCGGTGTCGCTCCTTCTTTCGAGCCCCATGCCAATGGCATTTCAACCCAGAACCCCTTGATGCCCGCGTTGAGCTTGGCCATGGCTTCGCCGGCTTTGTGCTTTCCCTGAGGGTCCATGAAGGCGGGCTGCAGCGGCGGTGTCATCGAGAACGTCAAAGACTCCTTGTTCACCCCATTCTTGTCCTTGAATTTCTTCGTGAAACCCTTCACGCGCCCTTCAGTCAGCGTGCCGTGGGCATCGCGTGGCGTGTGGAGAAAAACTTCGTTGTAGACGGAGCGATTGCTCGCGGCCAGTTGACGAATGCCCTTGATGGTCGAGGCTTGCAATGGCTTCTCGAGGTCAACCCCAGCGGGCGCCTCTTGCTTCTTCACCCCTGTGGTCTTGCGATCGACCAACATTCCCAGGTGTTTTTTCCACGCCTGCAGGCGAAGTTCACGTGCGAAGCCTCGCGTGATGCACTGCACCCCTGCGCCGACATCGGTCATCGCTGCATTGCTCGTGTCCACCACCACGGCCGCTAGCTCGGTGTCGCCGTTGCCGTTCAGGCTTCGGTCGTTGATGTTGGCGCTTCCGATGATGGCCACAGCATCGTCGACGATGGTCAGCTTGCTGTGCACATAGATCATTTCAGTGATGACATTGCTGCCGGTCTGCCCGTAGTTACGGACATTGAGTACGGTCAGGTAGTCGCGCCATTGGTCCTGCATCCCATGCTTTTGCAGGACGTCACGCACGGCGGGATTGGTCTTTGGCGCTTCCCGCAGCCCCCATGCCTTCATGTGCTTTGCGACGATCGTCGCGTTGATCCGATTGATCAAGCTGTTGTTGGCGCGGCTCACGCCCTGCAGGGCCCACCAGGTTTGGGACTTGGTTCCTTCAACCTCGAGTTGACCCTCAGGGTGTTCGGGCAACACGAGGTACACGTGAAACGCCCGGCCAGCATAGATGGCTCGTCCCACGGCATTCGCCAGTTCCTTGATGATCGGATTCTTGGAAGGACACGCCGTGCCTCGCTGATCGGCGCCGCAATCCGACATGAAAAACTGGTTCTCGATGTAGACGAACGCCTGCGCTGCGCGAATGCAGTTGATCATTGCATCCCGAATACTCGTTTGATGCGTTCCTTTCCACGAAGTGCGTGCCGCCTGGACTACCTTGCGACGCTTATCGTTCGGCGATTTCCAATCGTCATTGATGTACTTGTAGTGATCTCCCCATAGCTTGACTTCGTCGTTGAGTTGGGCGGAGGAGGCCGATCGGCAAATCTGAACGTCGCAGCTGCCGCCGCCTCGTTTCAGCGGGTCGATCAGGTAACTGGGACCCTTGGCCCTGTCGAACCATCCTGCGTCCATTCCCGAATCGAAACGGTTCGTCCCTGTTCCCGCGAAGCTGTTCCAGCGCAGCACAAAATTGACGAACACGTCGAAAGCCGCCGGGCCTTCGATGCGCATGGCGATGTCCTGCCAAGGCTGGCGAGGCTGGGTAGCCTCGTTGAACATGCGCTCTTTGCTGTTGCTGTTGCTCGAGTAGGGCGGGGCAAAGCCAGGCCGTCCATTGGACTCTTTTGTCAATCCAAGCTCTGCGCTGGTCGGTGCCCGATAGGGATCGAGTTGTCCGTTGTACCCATCGTTGATGACGTGCAGGGAGCGATTCATCACGACGTCGCATGCATCCGTGTCCCAGCGCCCGTAGGCGAGATCGATCCCGCCGACAAAGGCAATCTGACCATCGACGATCACCGATTTTTGATGGTGGGAGAAGAAGATATTGGCGTCGGCCGCCTTTCCAACTGAGCGCTTGGTCGAGTACTCCCACGTCACAGAATTTCGACCGGTGTTGGGGTTCTGAAGCATCACTTGAATCGACCCCTTGCCCGGAGGCAGCCCGTTCAGCTTGGGCTGCGACGTATCGTCATGGGTGTCCAAGGCGTATACGACGGAGTCATACAGGATCACTCTCACGTGCACGCCTCGCTGCAAGGCATCTGCCAGCAGCTCCGACAATCTTCCGGGGTGTTTCGGGTCGCCTCGATTGTCCAACTCGACGTCATAGTCGAGCTGCCAGCCCGTGATCATGATGAAGCTCTTCGCGCCGCGGATCGCATCCGCGACGGCCTTCATGTAGCTTTTGCCGTTGATATACCCCGCGCACTTGTTGCCGTAGCGGGGGAAGGCGAAGGGCTGGTTCAAATCAAAGTACTGATTGCTGACAGTCGCTTTCGTATTGGGAACGATCTGCGCGGTGTACTGATCGATTGGATCGGTCATTCAGAGATAACCTCTTGATTGCTCGTCGCCAGATGGTGATCAGGCGTCGACCTTGGGCTTGATTGGATTGAGTCCGGGGACATCAGCATCACTCTTTGCATGTTCTTCGAGCCAATCGCGCTTGATGTCATCCAGGTCTCGACCATCCGCTGCGAAATTCAGGGCATCCAGAATCTTCTCCGGCATGACGCCCTTTTCGTCGCCGGTCCAGCGGGCAGGCTTCAGCACCATGGCTGTCAGTCCACTCACCAGCCAGACTTTTCCCGTGCCGATTTCTTGATGAACGGAACGTTGTTCGTCGTCACTGAGTTTGATCAGGCCGTCCGAACCGACGGTGCCTGTTGCCAGGGTGGAACTCCAGTGTTCGTCGCTGAACACTTGTGGGGGAACGCTGCCATCTTCCGTTTGGGTGTCCGTGACCACGATATGCCATGGCTGGCCCACCGGGACTGCACCTGACTCCCCCGGAATGTCCTGCAGGGAAAGTGCAAACTTGATGGGCTCCAATGCAGAAGCAGGGGCGACCGGCAGCGGATAGCTCATCCTCGTCGGCCCGGCCAACTTCCGCTGCACCGAGTGATAAGTGATCTTCCCCGGACACTCGAAGGTGATGTCCCCATCCTGCAGCGTGATCGACGCGCCCTGCGCCGTCGCGATGCGGATCTTCTTCTTGGCCGCGAACTCCACCGTCTGGTCGGTGCTGGCAATCTTCAGGGCGTCCTTGGCCTGCACGCGCAACTCGTCGTGCTGCGCCTGGAAGTCCAGATCGTCGTTGCCCGCGATGACCGACAGGCCCGTGTCTGCATCGGCCTTCTGCGCCCCGGCCAGCACCCCGATGGCCTGGCCGCTGTGCACGCGCAGCACGTCGGCCAGCGCCAGGTTGATGTCGCCGCCGCTGGCCAGCGTGGCGGTCTCGCCGCTGACGACCTGCAGCTGCTGGCCCGCCACCATCGCCAGGCCGCCGCGTGCGGCCAGTGCGATCACGGCATCGCTGGTGTGGGGCACCTTGCCTTCGCCGGTGGCGATGGCCTTGTCTGCTGCATCCGCATAGGCGGCATCGAGCGCATCCGCGGCGACCATGCCGCTGGCGGTGCGCTCCATCGCGGCATAGGGGGCGCGCTCCTTGTCGAGCTGGGATGCGTTGGCCTTGGTTGCCCCGATGTGCCCGGCCAGCTGCACGGTCTCGTGGGTCCTGGCGGCATCGCTCAGGGCCTGGCCCAGCTGCTGGACCTGCTTGAGCAGCGCCATGCCGGCGGCGAAGTCGCCCACGGGCTCCAGCTTCTGGCCGCCTGCGCCGTGGTACGTGCTCAGCAGCACGCCCTTGCCGCCGCGCAGGGCCGCATAGCCGTCGGTGCGCAGCTCCAGGCCCTGGCCGCGGAAGCTGCCGCGGAAGTTGTCGGCCTGGTGGATCAGGTGGCCCAGGTTGAGCTGGCTGTGGGCGGTGCTGGCGTGCAGCTGCACACGCAGCTGCTGGTTCGAATCGTCGAACACCAGCTGGCTGAAGCCCTCGCCGCCGAACTCCTTGGTCTTGAAGCCGCTCAGGGCTGCGGCATTGCGGTGGCCCTTGTCGTCGGCGCTGGCGCCGTGCCAGGGCGGGGCATGGCCGGCTGCGAGGTTGGCCTGGGCGCTGGGCGAGGCGTTGCCCGCCTGGGCGAAGACGTCTTCATTGGTTTCACCGGCTCGCGATGCGCCGCCGGGCGTGGGGGCGATGCCGCCGTCGCCGCGGCCGTTGTACAGCGCACCGACGATGACGGGCTGGTCCACATCGAGGTCGACGAACTTGACCAGCACTTCCTGCCCGATGCGCGGCAGCCACTGCCAGCCCATGCCGGGGCCCGCCTGGCGCTGGGCCACGCGGATCCAGCGGGTGCTGCGGTTGTCCTGGGCGCTGTCGCCGCTGCTGTTGTCGCTGGCGTTGTTCTGCCAGTGGAAGCGCACGCGCACGTCGCCGCGGTCGTTGCAGTACAGCTCGTCGGCGCCGTTGGGCGAGGTCTCGCCCGAAGGGCCGACCACGATGGCGCTGTGCACGCCGCTGGCCGTGGGCCTGGCGTGCAGGCGTGCGCCATCGGCCGCGGCCAGGGCGGGGCGCCAGGGGCGCGGGGCGTGCACGCCCGAGAAGCTGTTGGCGTAGCCCTGGGCCTGGGCGGCGGCGAGGCTCTGGGGCTGCGGATAGATGGTGTTGTCGTTGTTGCCTGCGCTGGTGGCTGCAGACACCAGCCCGAACACATCGGCCTCGGCCGTCACAGGGGCGCACGGCTGGTCGAACACGAGGTGCTCCGTCAGCGCACCCAGCTGCGCCGCAATCGACGCCGCCGTGTCCTTGGGCAGGTTGTTGATGCCCACGTGTTCGACGGTGTCCAGCAGCAGTGCCGGCTTGGCCTGCAGCCCGAGTGCAGGCGCGTCGTCGATCTCGAGGCGCGTGCCCGCGCGCAGGGTGCGCACGGTGCTGTGGCCCAGCATCAGGTCGGCGCGGCATTCGGCCGCTTCCATCATCAATGCGGCGTAGCGCTCGACGGTGCGGTTGGTGTCCCAGCCGCGGCTGCGGTCGTTCAGGCCCAGCACGTCGTCGTACTCCAGGCGCGGCGCGTTCTTGCCGCCGACTGGAAAGCGCGCCGGGGCGCTGCCTGTGAGCTGGCGCTTGCCGTCGACGTTCCAGGCGCTCAGGTGCACCTGGGCCACCGACTGGCGCATGCGCCGCACCAGCGCCTGCACGGCGTCGCTGCGCTCCTGGGAGCTCTTGCGGTGAAAGCGAACGGGCGAGCCTGCATCGGCGGGCTGGGTGTCGTTCGACGAAAAGATCACGAGCTTGTGGCCCGTCGGGGCCTGGGCGTCTTCCTCGATGCGCCACGCCAGGCCTTCTTCGGCCAGCAGGCGTGAGAAGAAGTCGTAGTCGCTCTCGCGGTACTGGGTGCAGTAGGTGCGAACGGGGGCGTCGGCCAGGAAGCTGTTCACTTCGGAGGAGAAGGCCCAGCTGCCGGCTTCGGCGTACGGGGCGAGCACGCGCTCGATGATGTCTGCCACGCTGCGCTGCTGGAAGACCTGGCTGCGCCCTTGCTGGGTGGCCAGCCAGAGCCAGGGTACGAGCGTGAGGCGGTAGCGCGCCAGGCCGCCATCGGAGCCGAGCGACTCGACGGCGCGAATCAATCCGGTGCGCCGTGCGAGCGAACCATTGGCCAGCACGGTGACCAACGTCAGCGGCTGGTCGATCAATGAAGACAGCGCCAGGTCAGCGCGCAGGCTCAGGCACACGATGCGCAGCTCGAACAGCTGCGACACCGCCTCGCGCTGCACCCAGCCTTCCACGCGCAAGGCGTCGATGCTCTCGCGGGCTGCGGGCGAAGACGATGAAGCAGCACTCGGCGCTTCAAGGCGATACAGCCGCGCCGTCTGGCTCAGCTCGGCCCACAGGGCGCTGCGGTCAGCGGAAGGCATCGGGAATTCGCTCAGGTTCGGATGCTCAAGGCTTGCAAGGAGCGCCCGGCTTGCAGTCCGCCGTTGCGGCAGTGGCCTGCGCCGATGGTGCGGGGTCGGAGGTCTTGCTGCGCTTGAGCAGCGCGGTCAGCAGGTCGGTGTCGGGATCGGGCCCCTTCGGCCGTGCTGCCGTCTGCGCGAGGTCGGTGCGCGCGGCGGGCTTCGTTGCCTTGCTGGTGTTGGCGGCGGTCTTGACCGGCTTGCCGTTTGCGGCCGTGCGCACGGGCTTCTTCGAGCCCGACGCGATGCGCTCCGGCTTCTTCGCGACTGCGGCGCTGGCCTTGCTGTCGGCGCCTGCCTTCTTCGCGGGGGATGTTGCCGCTGCAACGCGCGCAGGCTTCACGGCCGGCGGCACGGCCATGGGCTGCGCACCGATGGCTGCGAACGGCGTGGAGGCCTGTTGTTGTTGCTGTTGCTGCTGTGCTGCCGGCGGCGGCGTGCTGTCGCCTTCGATGATGCGCGCGGGCGTGGGCTCCGGTGCAGCGGCGGCAACAGGCGCGTCGGGCTTCGGTGGTTCCTTGGCGACAGGCGCTGCAACCGGCGCAGGCGTTGCTGCCGCCACGGTCGTGGCTGCTGCATCCGCGCGCTTCGATTGCAGGTGGTAGGTCGTGGCACCCGCCACACCGATCAACACCGCGAGCGAAGCCCACACACCGGGCCGTGCAAAGAAGGAACGCGCGCCGCTCTCGCGGCCACCGAACTGTGCGAGCACCCGCGTGGATTCGCCGCCGGGTGCGGCAGTCGATGTGGCCGCGGTGGGTGCGTTCGAACCGAGCAGGCTCGGTCGGTCCTTGTGGGCGTCTGGCGCGCCCATCATGGATGGGTGGTCCGGCTGGCTGCGGGCATGTGATTTCTCCCCTCGGCTTTATGTGGCGTGATCAACGCGATATCGCAATTGGGATGCAACAAGGTGCTGCGTGCGATGGGTTCAAATTTTTAAGCGACTCATACAATTGAGTGGCTCTCATTGAACACCGTTGATCTTCTTCACTCTCTTTTGTTATTTTGCCTTGATGGTGGCAGCACTTGCCATCTTCTTGTTCCCTTCTTTTCGTGACCGTGTGTTGCGAGCGACGGTCTCCATTTCTACTGCTATTGCATTCTTTTTTATTGGAATAGGACGCCGTCTTGGTTTTGTGTCCGAAGCAAGTTTTCAGTTGATGCGCGACAGTGGCTCGGGAGTGCGTACTTTTGCCGTAAGGCATCGCTACTTGTTGCTGTCGGGCATGGGCCTGCTTATCGTGCCGGTGTTGTTAAGTGTGACTTTCGGAAGTGGCCGGGTTCTGTTCTTCGACGACTGGGCCGCCACAAGCGATCCGAAGATCGAGGCCCTGCTCAAGGGCGAGCAGCTGGTGCCGCCGCAGCCGTTGCCGCCCGAGGTGTTTGCCACCGCCGAGGTCGAGCAGATTCGTCCGCTCACGAAAGAAGGCAGTCGGGACTGGGCTGTTCTCGATGTGGACTTTCGTAATCGTTTGCTGCTGGTCTACAAGATCATGAAAGAAAAGCACGGCTACGACCTCGCATTGCTCGAGGGTTATCGCAGCCCCGAACGACAAGCCAAACTCGCTGCATTGGGCAATACAGTGACCATGGCGAAGGCCAATCAAAGCTATCATCAGTATGGACTTGCGGCAGACAACGCGTTCTATCGCAATGGCAAGCTGGTGATCTCTGAAAAAGATCCATGGGCCATGGAAGGCTATCGCCTCTATGGCGAAGCGGCCGAGTCCGTGGGCTTGGTGTGGGGTGGTCGATGGTCCTTCAGGGACTACGGTCACGTGGAGTACCGCAAGCCGGGATTTAAATTGTCACGCAACTGAATGCCGAGACGACATCTGTCGCACCGGCACACCACGAGGCAATCAAGGGGGAGAGTTCAAATGGGTGAGGATCAACCCGAGGCGGACAACGACCGCCCGTGGATCGTTCTGCATGACAAGACCGACCACGGTGGCTTCGTGATCACCGCATCCGAAAACACGCACATCGATGAACGGCGCGTGGCGCGCATCGGCGACATGGTGTCGTGCCCACGGCCCGGCCATGGCATCAACCCCATCGTGACGGGCAGCGACTGCGTGTCGATCGATGGCCGTCGCGTGGCGCGCCACGGCGACCGCGCGGCCTGCGGTTGCAGGCTGCTGTCCAGCCAGATCGCTTCCGCGTCCGAATGACGGCGGTGCCTCCTTCTTCGGCTGCAGGCATGGCATGCGGTCACGCGACCGCGTGGGCCATTGCTATTGCCGTCGCCATCGCGTGACCCAGGCGTTCGAAAACTCCGGATGCTGTCGCGACTGATCAAACCCGTTCTCCTGGCCTGCGCCGTGTTCATCACGGTGTGGGTGCTCGTGATCGTCTACTGGCAGTACACGGCGCGCATGCCGAGCACGAGCGACATCGTGCTCTACCTTGTCGTGCTGCCGCTGGCGCTGATGCTCTTTTATGTGGTGCTGCGCCGCATCTTCACGGCTGCACCCGCTGCTGCGTTGCCCGCAGCTGGGCCAACAGTGGCCGCAGGCGCCGCGGCCTCATCGAATGCCGTAGCAACCGAGGCTTCGCAGGAGCGCCTGCAGATGGCCGTGCTCGCCTTCGCCCTTCGCACGCCGCGCGGCAGCGATGCCGACACGGTGGCCACCGCGATCGGCCAGGCGCAGACGCCAGAGATCGTTCCCGAACTGCGTGACGGCGAAGGCTTTCCCGTCATCGCGGGACGCGTCGAAGGCATCGACGAGAACGAGCTGCGCGAGCACCTGCGCGAAAGCCTGCAACCCGCTGGCGAAGCTTTCGATGTCGATGCGCTGCCCGACGACCGGCTGCGCGCCATCCACCTCATGTCCGACGTGCTGCAGGAGCTGCTGGCGTCCGCGGCCGAAGCCATCGCCAACGCGGGCGATGCGCTCGCGGTGCGCGCGCCCGGGCGCTTCGTGTCCAGCGGCGGTGTCATCCCGGGGCCGGCGGCGGCGCCGCGGCTGAACCTCTCGCTGCTGTTGCCGGGCGCATGGAGCGAGAGCGAACGCGCGATCGCCACGCAGTGGGTGCAGCAGCGCGTGCGCGAAGGCGATGCCTCGCAGCGCTGGCTCGTCGACTGCTTCAAGAGCGCAGACGGCGTGTCCGGCATGGCGCTGCTCGACCGCATCAGCCTGTCGCTGCATCGCGAGCAAAGGCCCGCGCTGTGGATCGCGCTGGCGGCCGACTCCTCGGTGTCCGAAGCCAGCATCGCGCGCTGGGAGGCCGACGGCCTGCTGTACACCGCCACGCGCCGCAAGGGCCGCGTGCCCGGCGAAGCCGCCGCGGGCCTGCTGCTCGTGCGCGCCGGCGATGCACTGCTGGCACCGGCCGAGGCTGTGCGCCTGTCGCGCAGCGCCAGCGGCCAGCGCGAGGCCTCGGCCGACACCGCGCGCACGCCCGATGCGAGCCTGCTCGATCGCTTCGCCCAGCACCTGCTCGCCACCTCGACGCTCGAGACCGCCCAGGTCGACTGGGTCGTGAGCGACGCCGACCACCGCACCAGCCGCGTCACCGAAGTGGCCAAGCTCGTGCAGGAGCGGCTGCCGCACGTGCCCTTCGAAAACAACCTCTCTGTCTGCGCCACCCTGGGTCACCTGGGGGCCGCGGCCGACATGAGCGCCGTCGTGCTCGCGTGCCACCTGGCCGCGCGCGATGCACGGCATGTGCTCGCCATTTCCGTGCAGGACGCGCTCGCGCGGACGGCCCTCCTGGCCGGCCCGGCGAGCCCCGCGTCACCCGCTACTTAAACAGGACCGATTCCAGAAACTTCTATGCGGCGATTCTTCAGTTTCCTGGCCGATCCGCGCACCTTGTCGGTGATCGGCGCCATCGCGCTCGGCGCGTTCCTGCTGCTCGGGGCGCAGACGCTCGAAGTCGGCGCGATCTGGGCCGTCGGCATCTTCGTGGTGCTGCTGCTGTTGTGGCTGCTGGTGTGGTTCGTGCGGCGCATGCGCACGCGCGCGGCCAACCGCAAGCTCGGCGACATGCTCGAGGACCAGGCCGACGCCGCCGTGCGCGACAGCGACCCCGAGCGCAAGGCCGAGATCGACGAACTGCGCGGGCGCATGGTCGAGGCGGTGAAGACCATCAAGACCTCGAAGATCGGGCAGATGTCGGGCAGCGAGGCGCTGTACGAGCTGCCCTGGTACATGGTCATCGGCAACCCGGCGGCGGGCAAGAGCAGCGCCATCCTGAACTCGGGCCTGCAGTTCCCGTTCGCCGACAAGGGCAACGCGGTGATCCAGGGCATCGGCGGCACGCGCAACTGTGACTGGTTCTTCACCACCGAAGGCATCGTGCTCGACACGGCGGGGCGTTACTCGATTCACCAGGAAGACCGCAAGGAGTGGTTCGGCTTCTTGGACCTGCTCAAGAAGTACCGGCCGAAGGCGCCCATCAACGGGATCATCATCACGGCCAGCATTCCCGAACTGATCGGCAGCCGGCCCGACTTCGCGATCCAGCTCGCGAAGAACCTGCGCCAGCGCATGCAGGAACTCACCGAGCGGCTGGAGGTGTTCGCGCCGGTGTACGTGATGTTCACCAAGGCCGACCTGATCACCGGCTTTGCCGAGTTCTTCGGCGACAGCGACAAGATGGAGCGCGACCGCGTGTGGGGCGCCTCGCTGCCCTACGACGGCGACGAGAAGCAGGACGCCGTGGCGCTGTTCGACAAGCGCTTCGACGAGCTCTACATGGGCCTGAAGGAAATCAGCGTCTCGCACTTCGCGAACCACCGCAGCAGCGACCCGTCGCCCGAGCTGCTGATTTTTCCGCTCGAGTTCGCGGCCATCAAGCCCGCGTTGCGCGCCTTCCTGGCCACGCTGTTCGAGAGCAACCCCTTCCAGCACAAGCCGGTGTTCCGCGGCTTCTACTTCACCAGCGCCTTGCAAGAGGGCACGATGCGCAGCCTGTCGACCGAGCGCATCGCCAAGCGCTTCGGCCTCACACTGAGCAACGCGGCCACCAAGTCGAAGGAAATCTATTCGCAGAACGGATTCTTCCTGCGCGACCTGTTCTCCAAGGTGATCTTTGCCGACAAGAAGACGGTGCGGCAGTTCTCCAGCCCCGTGAAGGCGCGCGTGCGCTACGTGAGCTTCTTCGCTTTCGTCGCCGTGCTGGGCCTGCTGCTGGGCGGCTGGACCTGGTCGTACCTCGGCAACCGCCAGCTGGTGGAGAACGTGCAGGCCGACCTGGACAAGGTGGTCAAGCTGCAGGCTAGCGACAACGGCCTGCGCACGCGCTTCGAGGCGCTGGGCATCCTGCAGGACCGCATCGAGCAGCTCGAGAAATTCCGCAACGACCGGCCGCTGTCGCTGTCGCTGGGCCTGTACCAGGGCAACCAGCTCGAAGACAAGCTGGTGGCCGAGTACTACGGCGGCGTGAAGCAGCTGATGCTCGCGCCGGTGTCCGACAACCTGCAGGCCTTCCTGCGCGAGGTCAATGCGCACCCCGACCGCCTGAAGCGCGCCGACGCGGTGGCCGCACTGACGGGCGGCGCATCGCCCGCGCCGCTGCCGGTCGCCGGTGCCACGACCACCACGGCACCCGCCGCAGTGCCGGAAGGCGGCGGCCTGTATGCCGGCTCCTCGCCGGCCGACGTGCAGGACGCCTACAACGCGCTCAAGACCTACCTCATGCTGTCCGACAAGCGGCAGGTGGAAACGGCGCACCTCACCGACCAGATCTCGCGCTTCTGGCGCGGCTGGCTCGAGAGCAACCGCGGCGACATGCCGCGCGCGGCGGTCATCCGCGATGCCGAACGCATGATCACCTTCTACCTGCGCCGCGTGGGCGACGACAACTGGCCCGCGCTGGCCGACACCAACCTGGCGCTGGTCGAGCAGACGCGCGACAACCTGCGCCGCGTGGTGCGCGGCATGCCGGCGCGCGAACGCGTGTACGCCGAGATCAAGGCGCGCGCCTCCACGCGCTTCGCGCCGATGACCGTGGCGCGCATCCTCGGGGCCACGGCCAGCAGCGCCGAAGCCGAAGGCACCCTCGCCGGCAGCGTCGCCATCTCGGGCGCGTTCACGCGCGAGGCCTGGCAGCAGTACGTGGACGACGCGATCCGCGACGCCGCCAACAAGGAAACATCGAGCAAGGACTGGGTGCTCAACGTCGCCGGCAACGACGACCTGACGCTCGAAGGCAGCCCGGAGCAGATCCGCAAGACGCTGGCCACCATGTACAAGCTGGAGTACGCCAAGGAGTGGCAGCGCTTCCTGCAGGGCATCGCGGTGAAGGACATGGGCAGCTTCGAGCAGGCCGTGGTGGCGATGAACCAGCTGGGCGATCCGCAGAACTCGCCGATCCGCAAGGTCTTCGACACCGTGTACGACCAGACCTCGTGGGACAACCCCTCGCTGGTCAACGCCGGCCTGCAGCAGGCGCGCACCGGGGCCTTCAACTGGTTCAAGCGCCTCTTCAGCCGCGCCACGCCGTCGCAGGTGAACGTGAACGTCGACCTCAACGGCGGCGCCACGGAAATCCCGATGGGCCCGATCGGGCGCGAGTTCGCGGGCGTGGCGCGCCTGGTGGTCGAGCGCGACAACACCTCGCTGCTGCGCGGCTACCTGGGCACGCTGTCCAAGCTGCGCGGGCGCTTCAACCAGATCAAGAACCAGGGCGACCCCGGTCCGGGCGCGCGCCAGCTCATGCAGCAGACGCTGGAAGGCAACGGCTCCGAGCTGGCCGATGCACTCAAGTACGTCGACGAGCAGATGCTCACCGGCATGGACGCCGCACAGCGCCAGGCGCTGCGCCCGCTGCTGGTGCGGCCGCTCCTGCAGGCCTATGCGGTGACGGTGCAGCCGACGGCGGTGGAGGTCAACAAGATCTGGAGTGCGCAGGTGCACCAGCCCTTCCAGCAGTCGCTGGCCACCAAGTACCCGTTCTCGGCGAGCGCGAAGATCGAGGCCTCGCCGGCGGAAATCGCGCAGTTCTTCGGACCTGAAGGCGCCATCGGCAAGTTCGTGACGACCACGCTGGGCTCGCTGGTGATCCGCCGCGGCGACCTGCTGTCGCCGCGCGCCTGGGGCGACCAGGGCCTCACGCTGAGCCCCGACTTCGTGAACGGCTTTGCGCAGTGGGTGGCGCCGCTGTCGGGCGGTGCCGCGGCCGGTGCCGGCGGCAGCGCGCAGCCGCAGACGCTGTTCCAGATCCTGCCGCAGCCCGTGTCGGGCCTGACGGAATACATGGTGGAAATCGACGGTCAGCAGCTGCGCTACCGCAACACGCCGCCGCAGTGGTCCAACTTCGTGTGGCCCAACGCGCAGGGCACACCGGGCGCGAAGATCACCGCCGTCACCTTCGACGGGCGCACGGTCGAGCTGATCAACGAGCCGGGCAACTTCGGCCTGGAGCGCCTGCTCAGCACGGCGCAGCGCACCAAGTTGCCCGATGGCAGCTTCGAGCTCACGTGGGCGCGCGACAACGCGAGCGTGACCGTCAAGCTGCGCGTGATCCAGAACACGCAGTCGGCCGGTTCGGGCGGCGATTCGCCGCAGGGCAAGGGCCTGCGCGGCACGGTGCTGCCGTCGACGGTCGCGGAGATCGGTGTGCCGCGCGCAGCAGCACCCGCAGCGGTTCAGGCACCGGCCCAGGCGCCGGTGCAGGCAGGGGGAGCAGGCAAATGAGCGCGCCACAACAGCTGTGCTACTTCGGCAAGTTGCCCGGTCGCGGCGACTTCGTGAAGGGCCTGTACAACCCGCAGCTCATCAAGGTGTTCGACCACTGGCTGTCGCAGACCATGGAGATGCTGTCGGAAGACCCGCGCTGGAAGCTGATCTACGACAACGCCGCGCCGATGCACTTCGTGTGCCTGGGCTCGCGCAGCCGCGTGGCCATTGCGGGGCACGTGCGCCCCAGCCGCGACGAGTCGTCGCGCCGCTACCCGTTCCTGGCGGCCACCTCGGTGGACGTGGACGAGGCGCTCGACTTCATGCGCGGCGCGCCGATGCTCATCGGCCCCTACTGGGACCGCATGGCGGTGCAGGTGCAGTCGCTGGCGGCCGGCACCGACCTGGACAACGAGCTGAAGAAGTTCGAGGCCATCGATCCGGCCATCGAGACCGGCTTCAAGAAGTCGGCCTCGCGCGCCACCTATGCGGCGTTCACGCGCGACACCAGCCTGCTGCGCATCGAGCAGATGCTCAACTTCGACGGTCACAAGGTCTCGCTGCGCCGCGCCATCCTGGCGCTGGGCCTGCTGCTGCAGCCGGTGATGGCCAGTGCCGTGTCGCACCTCGAAAAGGGGCTCACGCTGCCGCTGCCGCGCGACCCGGTCGACCGCTCGCTGATCGCCACCTTCTGGCTCGAGATGGTGTCGCAGTTTCTGGCCAAGGCCGACTTCGAACTGGTGCTGCTGGTCACCGAGATCGACGGCCGCTCGCGGCTGGTGATCGGCTTCAACGGCCTGTCGCCGCGCAGCCTGCAAAGCGTGCTGCATCCGCAGGTCTACACCGAGCACAACATCGACATCGACAACCCGGAGTGGGTCGAGGACACCATCCACAGCAACTACGCGATGTTCAAGCTGGTGAGCTACCTCGACCAGCCGCAGCTGCCGCTGGACATCGTGCTCACCGCCTTTCGCGAAGTCTTCATCGGGGAATGACACGGTCATGAATTGTTCTTTGCGCGTTCTCGTGCTGTCCATGGCCTGCGGGCTCGCGCTCGTGCCGGCCGTTCAGGCCCAGCAACCCCAACAACCACCCGCGGCGGGCGCCACCGCCGCCCGCGTCGAGACCACGCCCGCGGCCGTCGGCAAGGGCGAGCCGGTCGTGGCCGGCGGGCAGGTGCCCGACGAAGCCACGCGCATCGCCGTCATCGAGGCGCTGCGCCGCGTCTACGGGCCCAGCGGCGTGATCGACAAGATCGAGGTGGTCAACACCGTCAGCATGCCGGCCAACTGGAGCGCCAACGTGCAGCGGCTGATCACGCCCTCGCTCAAGGACATCCACCGCGGCCAGCTCCAGATCGAGGGCACGCAGATGGCGCTCAGCGGCGAGGTCGGCAACGAGGCGCTGCGCCAGAAGATCGTGAGCGACATGGCGAACTCGCTCAACCCGACCTACACCATCAAGAACAGCCTGCGCGTGCCCGCGTCGGAGCAGATCGCGGTCGACCAGGTGCTGGGCAACCGCACCATCGAGTTCGAGCTGGGCAGCGCCACGCTCACGGGCAAGGGCCGCGCCATCCTCGACGAGATGGCGCCCATCCTGCAGAAGCTCACCAACAAGTCGGTGGCGGTGGTGGGCCACACCGACAACGCCGGCAACCGCACGTCGAACCTGGCGCTGAGCCAGTCGCGTGCCGAATCGGTCAAGGGCTACCTGGTGGGCAAGGGCATCGATCCGATGACGCTCACGACCTCGGGCGTGGGCCCGGACCAGCCGGTGGCGAGCAATGCGACGGACGAGGGGCGTTCGCGCAACCGGCGCATCGAGTTCCGGGTCGGACGCTAAAGAAAAAGGCCCGCAACGCGGGCCTTTCTTCTTTCACTCAGCGCGAAGGCGCGAAGTCAGCGCGACTCGTCGTCGCCCTTGGGCAGGTCGAGCAGGTCCACCAGCTGCGCCAGCTCCTGCTCGTTCTTGATCACGTTGCGCAGCCACGCATGCAGCGGCATGTCGGCCCAGCGCGCGGCCTTGTTCGCCATGTAGGCGGCCGGGCTCGAAGGCTCGGTCTGCTCGAAATACGCCGCCACTTCCTTGAGCTGCGCGATGGCCTGCGCCCGGCTGTGGATGCCGGGTGGCAGCGCGGCGGGCACATGCACCGCCGCGTGGTAGGTGGGAGATGAATGGGGCATGGCGGCGTCGAAGACAGGTTCGATGCGGGTCGGGGCAGCCGGTGCGCTGGCGGCCGGTGCAGCGGCGGTGGCTTGTGGCGCCACGCCGTTGTCGATCGGCACGCCGGCCTCGCGCGCAAAGCGCTCGACGGTCTGGCGGATGGCCGTGGCCGCGTCCTTCGCGGCGCGAAAGCTCGGGCCGTTGGAGGCGGTGCGTTCGTCGAACACGGCCTCGAACTCGGTCAGCGCCTGTTCGCAGGCCTGCACGTCGCGGTGCGTCTTCTGCAGGAACTTCGCGGGCGTGGCGCGGCGCAGGCGGTCGAACTGGTCGACCGTCACCTTGTTGCGCTGCAGCTCGTCGGCCTGCGCCGGCGTGCGGCGGATCGCCTGGTCGAGCGCCAGCGCGGTCTCCCAGACCAGCGCGCTGTGGCCGGTGCTGCCGTCGCTCACGATGGGTGCGCGCTGCAGCAGCTCGACCGAACGCGAGATCAGCCAGGTGACGGTGCCGATGCGCATCTCGATGTCGCCGCCCTCGGGCTGCGGATGCAGCTCGTCCCAGTACTGGCGGCACAGGCCGCTGAGCAGGCGGTAGCCGTCGGCCAGTCCCTCGAAGCCGCGCTGGCTGGCCAGCGCGTCGGTGAGCCACACGCCCAGGCGCAGGTCCTTGGTGGAGGCGCGCAGCAGCTTCTCGCACTCGGCAATCACGAAGGGCCAGTTGGCCTCTTTCAGTTCGATGACCCATTCGCCCTGTTCGAGCGAGGGGTCGTCGTGCTTGCGCGCTTCTTGAATGGCGTCGAACTCGCGCGAGAACAGCATGTCCTCGCCGCAGGGCTTGGCCTCCGAGATCGGGGCCAGCAGGGCCGCGAGGTCGAGGCGGTTCGTCGCGGCCGTGGTCATGGCAGCGAGATCGTCAGGTTGGCCTGGCGCGGGCCGAGCTTCACGATGTCCTGGTAGCTCGCGAGCGCGCCCTGCGTGGTGCTGCCCAGGTGCGCCGACAGGCCGATGAAGCCCAGCAGGCCGATGAGCGCGAACAGCGCGGCCACCACCCACTGCGGCGCCTCGCGCTTGAGCGAGTGCGAGATCAGGTCGGGCAGCGGCCAGTGCGGCGCGAAGGGCGTGCGCTTGCCGCGCGCGTTGGCGATCTCGTCGCCCACGCGCGCCGTGAGGTAGGCCAGCTTCTCGGTGCCGTCGATGGCGTACTTGCCCTGGAAGCCCAGCAGCAGGCACATGTAGAACACCTCGAGCGTCTGGATGCGCGCGGCGCCGTGCGCCCGCTCGACCTCGAGCATGTTGAAGAAGTTCTCGCCCGCCAGCTGGTCGCCGAACAGCGTGAGCTGCAGCGGCCGGCGCTCCCACTCGGAGCGGATGGCGAACTCGGGCGCCGAGAGCACGAACTCGTCGACGGTGGCGCAGAAGGCGTACTTGGCCGCGTGGATCTGCTCGGCCGTGGCGTCGAGCTTGCGCGCGTTGCGTTCGAACTCGCCCAGGTAGTTGCGGATGCCCGTGAGGAACTGCTCGGTGGTGGCCGGCTGCTGCTTCTTCTTCAGCAGGAACAGCATCACGAAGCCGTCGTAGAGCAGGTCGAGCAGGCTGGAGTCGGCGTCGGGCGCCACGCCGGCCGGCGTGAACGAGGCCGGCGGCGCGTCGGCGCCCAGCAGGGAAGGGGCCTTGTTGAGGGTGGTGGTGTTCATACGATCGGGCGGGTGATCAGCCGGTCACGGCGATCAGTTCGAGTTGCATGTCGGGGATGCCGGCCGGCGCGTAGATGGTGACGCTTTGCGCCTGCAGCATGCGGTCGTACAGCTGGCTCTTGCTGTCGATGGAGAAGTAGCACGCGCCCGCGCGGATCGGAATGGCCGGCGGCACCTGCGGCGCGTAGACGATGCGCACGCCCGGCATGGCCGAGAGCACGAGCTTGTCGACGTCTTCGGGCGCGCCGATCTTGAAGCGCTGCGGCACCACCTCGGCCAGCTCGGCGGCCGGCATGCTGGCGGTGACCGACATGTAGAACACGGTCTTCTCGTCGATCTTTCCGGAGTCCAGGCGCCCCAGGTAGAAGGCGTTGCGCGTCTCGGTGAGCGCAATGGCGAAGTAGCGCGTGGAGATCACGGTGTCGAGCAGGTCGCGCACGATGCGGTCGAGCTCGGCGAAGGCCGGGCCGGGCTTCTCGTGGTCGTACACCGGCAGGTCGTTCAGCGAGTAGGTCTTGGCGAACGTCATCAGCGCGCCGGCCAGGCTCAGCAGTTCCTGGAACAGCCGCTCCGGGTGCAGCGACGGGTGATGGAACAGGTGCGAGAGCGACGCGAACGCCGAGTTGGCCGTGTGCAGCAGCCAGAACGAGGCGATGTCGCCCGAGCGGAACTCGATGATGTTCTTGCTCGGCTCGCGGTGGATGCCGTACAGCGAATTGACCTTGGCCTGCAGCACGTCGAGCAGCCGGCGCAGCTGCTGGAACACGGTGGGCGAGGCGTCGATGCTGGTGCACGGCGGCACGAAGCTGCGGTCGATCTCGAAGCCGCCCGCGGCGGTGCGGCGGATGCGGATCACCGGGATCGACACGAACTGCTCGCGCGGCTCGGTGTCGGCCAGGAGCTTCACGCTCTTGCGCAGGAACACCACCTCGGCGCTCACGGCGTTGGTGTACAGGTCGAGCGACTGCGTCGCGTCGCTGGTGTAGCGCGCGGCAAAGCCTTCTTCGTTGGGGTCGGTGTAGTTCTTTCCGAGTTCCTTCACCGGGTGCAGCACCAGGTAGAAGGTGATCTCGTTCTGGCCCGGGCTCAGCGTGTCCAGCGAGATGGGCGGAGGCAGCGCGTCGGCCTGTGGCGCCGCGTAGGGTTCACCGTCGGGGAACACCAGCGACAGCTGCGAGGCGCGCAGCATGCCGCTGGCCAGCGCATCGAGGTCGAAGCTGATGGAGCGCACGCCCCAGAAGTACGGATGCAGCGTCTGCGCCGTGGCGCGCAGGCGCGCCTCGTGGTACGCGTCTTGGCGCTGGAAGTGCTGGGGGCGTAGAAACAAGCCCTCTCCCCAGAGGACCTTGGCTGCGTAGCTCACGTCGGATCAACTCCCCACAATTTTTTTTGAATGTATCGCATCGTCGTGTCGACTTGAACGGCCCCGCCGTCGCTACAGATCAGGCGGGCGAGGGCCGGCAAGTTACCGGCCCCAAGAGGTTGAGGGCGCCCGTGGGGGCGGCGCCTTGTGCGTTCTGCTGGCCCACCACCGCGCCTGTCGTGACGGTGAGCGCGCAGGCATGCGCGCCCATCACGATGCCGGTTTTTTCGGCGTCGGCGGCGTTGAAGGCGAAGCGCCAGCGCTGGGCATCGGGCGAGTGGAACAACACCACCACGGCCACCGCGTTGGCGCTGCGCGGAACCATCTCGGTCCAGGTGTATTGCTGGTCGGGAATGAGCGTGATCTCGCGGCTCTCGACGAGGTCGTCGCCCAGCTGCGTCTTGTCGCGTCCCGGCGTGACGAAGGCGTCGAAGGACGACTGATAGAAGCCCGTCGTTTCCTTCAGCTTGTAGATGCGCATCACCACGGACAGCGGGCGGTTGCGGCCGTCGGCGTTGAGGTTCTTGCCCGCGGCGATCGACATCGTCACCTTGCGCGGGGGCTTTTGCGACTCGGGCAGCTCGGGCTTCTTCAGTCCGCTCGCCTCGAGCGCGATGTTGGCGATCGTGAGCGCCGGCGAGCTGCACCCGCCGAGCATCAACGCGGCCAGCAGCGCGCCAGATGTAATTAATATTTTCATTAAAAGCGAGCCGTAACAATATTTCGATGGACCAAATAGGATTAACCGATTTCGAAAATGACTTTCGATTAGGAAATTAGCATTAATCCGCCCCCGTCATTTGCCATCCACGCGGCTGTAGTATCGTGTATTGTTATTGTCAACGGTCGCAATTTAATGAATGATTGCGGCCTGCTAAAAAGTCAGATCAGGGGGGAATGTGTCGATTCGAAAAATCATGTCGCGCACGATGATTGCCGGTGCCATTGCGAGCACCGTCTTTTTGTCGGCCTGTACCACCACGCCGGACGCGGCCGTTGCCCAGGCCACCGCGGCCTACAACAAGAGCCTGGCCGAGGTCGATGCCGCCGCGGCAGCCGCCACCGGCGACAAGGCGCCCGTCATCCGCCAGTACCAGCAACTCGCCACCGACAACCCGACCCGCGGTGAGCCGTGGTCACGCATCGCGCAGATCTACTTCAACGAAGGCCGCTACAGCCTGGCCATCTCGGCCGCCGAGGAGTCGCTGCGCCGCGACCCCTCCAGCCGGCAGGCCAAGAGCATCACCGCCGTGGGCGGCCTGCGCCTGGCGGCCCGCTCCATCGAGGACCTGGGCAAGGACAGCAGCCTGAGTGGCGACGCCAACGCCGACGCCTACCGCCTGGCCGCCCTGCTGCGCGAAACCCTGGGCCTGTCGGTCCTGGTGCCCGCCGGCCCCGAAGCCAAGCCGGCGCCCACGCGCCGCGCCGCGGCCCCCAGCCCGGCACCCGCGCCCTCGTCGTCATCGGCTGCCGCGCCGACCCCGGTCGCCGCCGCACGGCCCGCCCCGGTCGCCGCGCCGCGCCCGGCACCTGCCGCGCCCGCCCCGCGCGCGGGTGGCGGCAATCCATTTGACGCGCTCAAGTAATTGTCCGATTTTTTGAATTGGTTTTTAAACCAATGTATTAACGAATGGGCGTGCGATCCGGAAATGGGTCGTACAACTTTTTAATTCGTTTCTCAGTCCTATTGCGAAGGTATTGAAGCTTATGGCGACCAAAAGACAGAGCGTGCAGAAGCGTCTCCAAAAAGTGCGCCCGCCGCGCGTGCAACTCACGTACGACGTGGAACTCGGTGACGCCATCGAGAAAAAGGAATTGCCTTTCGTCGTCGGCGTGATCGCCGACCTGGCGGGCCAGTCCGAGGTCGAGCAGCCCAAGCTCAAGGACCGCAAGTTCGTCAACATCGACCGCGACAACATGGACGACGTCATGAAGGGCGTGGCCCCGCGTGCCGCCTTCCAGGTGCCGAACAAGCTGGACGGGCGCGGCGGCAGCTTCGGTGTCGACCTCACCTTCAACTCGATGGACGCCTTCTCGCCCGAAGCCGTCGTCGAGCAGATCGAGCCGCTCAAGCGCCTGCTCGACGCGCGCACCAAGCTGGCCGACCTGCGCAACAAGATGGCCGGCAACAGCAAGCTCGAAGACCTGCTGGCCGACGTGCTGAACAACACCGAGCAACTCCAGCGCCTGGGACAGAGCGCCGGCAAGAAGGACGAAAGCTGAACATGACCGCGCAAGCACTTTCGGCATCGAGCGGTGCCGCTTCGTCCGAGGCCTCGGTCGACCTGCTCGACCAGATCGTCGAGAAGAGCAAGGTCGCCAAGTCCGACGTGGAGCACACGCGCACCAAGGACCTCATCGGCGAACTTGTCAGCCAGGTCCTCGAAGGCTCGGTGATCGTCTCCGACAACGTGTCGGCCATGATCGACGCGCGCGTGGCCGACTTGGACGCGCTCATCTCCGCCCAGCTCAGCGCCGTGATGCACGCGCCCGAGTTCCAGAAGCTGGAGAGCACCTGGCGCGGCCTGGAGTACCTGGTCAAGGAAACGCCGACCGGCACCATGCTCAAGATCAAGGTCATCAACGCCACCAAGCGCGACCTGATCCGCGACTTCAAGGCTGCCGTCGAGTTCGACCAGAGCGCGATGTTCAAGAAGGTCTACGAAGAAGAGTTCGGCACCTTCGGCGGTGCGCCGTTCGGCGCGCTGGTGGGCGACTTCGACGTCACGCGCCAGCCGGAAGACATGTACTTCCTGGACCAGATGGCGCACGTGGCCGCTGCCGCCCATGCGCCTTTCATCGGCGCGGCCTCGCCCGAGCTGCTGGGCCTGGAAAGCTTTGCCGACCTGGGCAAGCCGCGCGACATGGCCAAGGTGTTCGACACCGTCGAGTACGCCAAGTGGAAGTCGTTCCGCGATTCGGAAGACTCGCGCTACGTCGGTCTCACGCTGCCGCGCTTCCTCGGGCGCCTGCCCTACCACCCGCGCGAAGGCACGGTGGTCGACAGCTTCAACTTCGTCGAAGACGTCGACGGCACCGACCACGCCAAGTACCTCTGGTGCAACGCGGCCTGGGCCTTCGCCACGCGCCTGACGGCCGCGTTCGACGACTTCGGCTGGTGCGCGGCCATCCGCGGCGTCGAAGGTGGCGGCCTGGTCGAAGACCTGCCCACGCACACCTTCAAGACCGACGAAGGCGAGATCGCCCTGAAGTGCCCGACCGAGATCGCCATCACCGACCGGCGCGAAAAAGAGCTCAGCGACCTGGGCTTCATTCCGCTCGTGCACTGCAAGAACTCCGACTACGCGGCGTTCTTCGGCGCGCAGTCGCTGCAGAAGGCCAAGAAGTACAACACCGACAGCGCCAACGCCAACGCGGTGCTCTCGGCGCAGCTGCAGTACATCTTCTCGGTGTCGCGCATCGCGCACTACCTCAAGGCCATGATGCGCGACAAGATCGGCAGCTTTGCCTCGGCGCACAACGTCGAACAGTTCCTGAACCGCTGGATCGCGCAGTACGTGCTGCTCGACGACAACGCGACGCAGGAACAGAAGGCCCAGTTCCCGCTGCGCGAAGCCGCCATCCAGGTCGGCGAAGTGCCCGGGCGGCCCGGCGTGTACCGCGCGGTCGCGTTCCTGCGCCCGCACTTCCAGCTGGATGAACTGTCTATTTCACTGCGCTTGGTCGCCGATCTGCCGAAGTCAGTGAATAAGTAAGGAGGCAGATCGGGTGCGCGGCCGAGGGGCCGTGCTGCAACACGTTAACTGTCAGTAATCAATCAATCAAGAAGGGGAAGAAACATGAAAGATATCTACGTCAAGTTCGGCAGCCCGGCCATCAACGGCGAGTCGCAGGACAAGGACCACAAGGACTGGATCGAAGTCAGCTCGTGGCAGCACAGCATCGTGCAACCGCGCTCGGCCACCGCGTCGACCGCCGGCGGCCACACCGCCGAGCGCTGCGAGCACGGCGAGATGATCTTCACGAAGGACATGGACGTCGTCAGCCCGCTGCTGTACCAGCACGCGTCGGGCGGCACCACCTTCGACGAAGTCACGGTGCAGTTCTACCGTGCCGACGGCGAAGGCAAGCGTGTGCAGTACATGGAGATCAAGCTCAAGTACGTGCTGATCGCCAGCGTGAACCCGAAGGTCGTGAGCACCGACGTGGCCAGCGTGCCGAGCGAGACCTTCTCGCTGAAGTACGCCGCCGTGCAGTGGAAGTACACGCAGCAGAAGATCGGCGGCAACCAGGGCGGCAACTCGCAAGGCGCCTGGAGCCTCACGAAGAACGACAAGACCTACTCGGTCTGACGCCAGTCGGGCAATGACGACCGCGGCGCAGGCCGCGGTTTCTTTTTGGCGCCGCGCCCCTCGCGCGGCGCCGTGCCCGTTGTCCGACGCGAGAGACAGGGAGTGACCCATGACAGGATTCGAACCGGGCCTGCTCGACAAGCTGTTCGATGACGACTGGCGCGGGCCGGCCTCGCCGGTGCTGCGGCACTTGTCGCTTGACGAGGTCAAGAACGTGGTCGCACGCGACCTCGAATCCCTGCTCAACACGCGCATGGTCTTCGACGACGCCAAGCTCCAGGCCTACCCCGAGTGCCGGCGTTCCGTCATGACCTACGGCCTGAGCGATTTCTCGGGCCTGAGCCTGGCCAGCCACTACGACCGTTCGTTCATCTGCCGCTCGCTGGAGCAGGCCATCGCCCGCCACGAGTCGCGCCTGCGCGATGTCTCGGTGTCGCTCGAGGTCGACGGCCAGGCCAGCACCCACATGCTCTATTTCGGAATCACCGCGCTGCTCGTGCTGCCAGAGCTGGCCGAGCCGGTGAACTTCGACGCCATGCTGCAGCCCACGACGCTGCAGTACTCCATCACCCGCGGCACCGGCAAGAGCCGGTACGCCTAGCGCCACGCCGGACCCCGACGCCCACCATGGACGAGTTGCTGCCCTTCTACGAACGCGAGCTGGCCTTCCTGCGCGGCTACTCGCAGGAGTTCGCCAAGGGCTACCCGAAGATCGCCGCGCGCCTGGCCATCTCGGCCGACGCCAGCGAAGACCCGCACGTCGAACGCATGATCCAGTCGTTCGCGCTGCTCACGGCCCGCATCAGCAAGAAGCTCGACGACGACTACCCCGAGCTCACCGAAGCGCTGCTCGAGGTGATGTACCCGCACTACCTGCGGCCCTTTCCGTCGTGCTCCATCGCGCAGTTCGACGCCGGCGGCGCGGCGCTCGCCAAGCTCAGCAAGCCCGTCACCATCGCGCGCGGCACCGAGCTCACCTCTCAGCCGGTGCGCGGCGGCGCCTGCCGCTTTCGCAGCGTGTACGACGTCACGCTGGCGGCGGTGCAGGTGTCGAACGTGGTCTACCACTCGGTGGTCAACGCGCCTGCGCAGGCCTCGCTGCCGCGCAACGCCACGGGCTGCCTGTCGGTCACGCTCGAGGCTGCCGGCGAGCAGAAGTCGCTCGGCACCCTGGCGCTCACGCTGGCGCGCCTGCGCACCTTCATCGACGCCGAGCCTTCGCTGGCCACGGCGCTGGCCGATGCCATCTTTTTGAAGACGGCCGCCGTCTTCGTGGAGCCCGAGCGCAGCGGCAAGTGGACGCTGGTGCAGGGCGAGGCGCTGCACCCCGTCGGCTTCGACGAGGCCGATGCGCTCATCGAACTGCCGGCGCGCTCGCACCCGGCCTACCGCCTCTTGAGCGAGTACTTCGCATTCCCCGAGAAGTTCAACTTCGTCGACATCGACCTGGCGAACGCGCTGCGCCACATCGGCTCGTGCCGCTCGATCACGCTGCACCTGGTGATGACCGGCGTGCGCGCCGATTCGCCCACGGCGCGGCTGCTCGAGGGCGTGTCCAGCCGCAACCTGCGCCTGGGCTGCACGCCCGTCATCAACCTCTTCAAGCAGCGCAGCGACCCGATCCGCGTCACGCACGCCGCGGCCGCCTACCCCGTGGTGGCCGATGCGCGCCGCGCCTTCGGCTTCGAGGTCTACAGCATCGACTCGGTCAAGCTCGTGAAGCAGACCGCCGAGGGCGACGCGTACATCGAGTTCCGGCCCTTCTACTCGCTGCACCACGGCGAGCATCCGAAGGAGGCCGAGCACTACTGGTTTGCGCGGCGCAACGAACTCGTGGCGCAGCGCAGCCCGGGCTACGAGACCGAGCTCTCGATCGTCGACATCGATTTCCAGCCCTCGCTGCCGCAGACCGAAACGCTGAGCATCGACCTCACCTGCTCCAACCGCGACCTGCCGCACTCGCTGGCCTTCGGCCTGCCCGGCGGCGACCTGTTCATCGAGGGCAACTCGGTGGCGCGCTCGATCCGTATGCTGCGCCGCCCGACGCAGACGCTGCGCATGCCGCGCGGCAAGGGCGTGCAGTGGCGGCTGGTGTCGCACCTGTCGCTCAACCATTTGTCGCTGGCCACCAGCGGGCTGCCGGCGTTGAAGGAAATGCTGCGGCTGTACGACCTGGGCCGCTCGGCCGTGTCGGCGCGGCAGATCGAGGCCATCACCGCGATCGAGCAGCAAGCCACCACCCAGTGGTTGCCGGGCAAGCCCTTCGCGACCTTCGTGCGCGGCATCGAGCTCAAGCTCACGGTCGACGAGACCGGCTTCGTGGGCAGCAGCCTGCAGGCCTTTGCCCGCGTGATGGACCATTTCTTCGGTCTCTATGTGCACCTGAACAGCTTCACCCAGCTGGTGATCGTCTCGGCGCGCGACAAGGAGGAGCTGGTGCGATGCAAGCCCCGCAGCGGCGAATCGATCCTCCTGTAGCCGAAAGGCTGCTGCGCGAACCCTACCGCTTCGAATTTTTCCAGGCGGTGCGGCTGATCGAGCTCATGCTGCTCAAACGGCAGGAGCGCGACGTGCACCAGCGCCTGGTGCCCGGCGAGCGCATGGTGCCGCGCTGGGTGCGCTTTCGCAGCTCCACGAGCCTGAACTTCCCGCCCAGCGAGATCGAGGCGCTGGCGGTGCGCGACGCCGTGGGCGAGCTGATGTCGGGCGCGCAGCTGTGCGAGCCGCCGCTGCCGCACGAGGACGAACACGGCCTGGGCCGCATCGAGCTCACGCCGGCGTCTTTCGGCATGCTGGGCGTGTCGGGCGCCTTGCCCATCGTCTACACCGAGATGCTGATGCGCCGCGAGCAGCATCTGCGCGACAGCTCGGCGCGCGCCTTTCTCGACGTGTTCAGCAACCGCGCCGCCGCGCTCTTCTATGCGGCCTGGCGCAAGTACCGCCTGCCGCTGCACTACGAGCACGAGCGCAGCCGCGCCTACCTGCCGGTGCTGCTGTCGATGGCCGGGCTGGAGCACACGGCCCAACGCGATCCGCTGACCGACGGCACGGGCACCGTGTTCGACGAGACCGTGGCCGGCTACGCCGCCGCGGTGCGCCACCGGCCGATGTCGGCGGCGTACCTGCAGCGCGTGCTGTCCGATTACTTCCGCAGCCACATCCGCATCGAGCAGTTCCTCGGCAAGTGGTACGACATGCCCGTGCAGCAGCGCTCCAGGCTGGGCGAGGGCAATGTGAGCCTGGGCCAGAACGCGATGGCGGGCGAACGCATCTGGCAGCGCGACCTGCGCATCCGCCTGTGGATCGGCCCGCTCAAGCGCAGCGCGCTGCGCGAGTTCTTTCCGGGCCGCGCACACGCGAAGGCGCTCGAAAAAATGCTGGCGCTGCTCGCCGGCGTGACCTGCGAATACGAAGTGCGCCTGATCCTGGCGCGCGAAGAAGTCGCCGCCGTGCAGCTCAGCGACAGCGGCGGCAGCCACCTCGGCTGGGACAGCTTCATCACCACCCGCGAGGCCGAGGGCGACCGCAGCGACACGCAGTACGAGCTTCAGCCCCTGCAGTGACCCTTTCAACGAACACGACCGACAGAAGAACACCACCGCTCATGAGCACCTCGCTGAAGACACTGATCACCAAGCTCAACGCCAGCGCCCGCATGGCCACGCAGCGCGCCGCCAACCTGTGCCTGGCCCACGGCCACTACGAGGTCGACCTGGAGCACCTGTTTCTGGCGCTGCTGGAGCAGACCGACAACGACCTCGCGCGCGTGCTGCACGCCAACCGCATCAGCGCCACCGCGATCCAGTCGGACCTGGAGCGCGAGATCCAGACCTTCAAGAACGGCAACACGCGCACGCCGGTGTTCTCGCAGCACCTGCAGCAGCTGTTCCAGCAGGCGTGGCTCTTGGCCTCGCTCGACGCGCATGCGGCGCAGATCCGCTCGGGCCACCTGCTGCTCGCACTGCTCACGCAGCCCGACCTCGCGCAGCTGGCGCAGCGCGGCTCGCCGCTCTTTGCCAAGATCCGCCTCGAAGACCTGAAGCACGATTTCGACAAGCTCACCGACGGGTCGAGCGAAGCGGCGGAAGCCGGCGCCTCGGGCGAAGCCGCCGAAGGCGATGCGCAGCAAGCGCCGGCCGACCCGTTGGCCGCGGGCGTGCCGGGCAAGACGCCCGCGCTCGACCAGTTCACCACCAACCTCACGCAGCGCGCGAAAGACGGCGCGCTCGACCCCGTCATCGGCCGCGACACCGAGATCCGCCAGGTCATCGACATCCTGATGCGCCGGCGCCAGAACAACCCCATCCTCACGGGCGAAGCCGGCGTCGGCAAGACGGCCGTGGTCGAAGGGCTGGCACTGCGCATCGCCGCGCAGGACGTGCCCGAGTCGCTGCGCGCCGTGGCGCTGCACACGCTGGACATGGGCCTGCTGCAGGCCGGTGCCAGCGTGAAGGGCGAGTTCGAGAACCGCCTGAAGAACGTGATCGCCGAAGTGAAGAAGAGCCCGCACCCCATCGTGCTCTTCATCGACGAGGCCCACACCATGATCGGCGCGGGCGGCCAGGCCGGGCAGAGCGACGCGGCCAACCTGCTCAAGCCGGCGCTGGCGCGCGGCGAGCTGCGCACCATCGCCGCCACCACCTGGGGCGAGTACAAGAAGTACTTCGAGAAGGACGCGGCACTCGCGCGGCGCTTCCAGGTCGTGAAGGTCGAAGAGCCCAGCGAGACGCTGGCCGCCGCCATGCTGCGCGGCATGGTGCCGCTGATGGAGAAGCACTTCAACATCCGCGTGCTCGACGAAGCCATCACCGAGGCCGTGCGCCTGTCGCACCGCTACATCAGCGGACGGCAGCTGCCCGACAAGGCGGTGAGCGTGCTCGACACCGCGTGCGCGAAAGTCGCGCTGGGCCAGAGCGCAACGCCGGCGTTGATCGAGGAAGCGAACCGCGGCCTCGAACGCATCGAAGCCGAGAGCGCCGCGCTGGTGCGGGACACCGCGGCCGGCGGACGCCATGAAGCGCGCCTGGCCGAACTCGCGGAAAAGAAAAGCGCGCTGCAGGCCGAGCTGGCCGCGAGCCAGCAACGCCTGGCCGAAGAGAACGCGCTGGTCGAACGCATCCGCGCGCTGCGTGCGCAACGCGACGAGTCGACCGCTCAGCAGCCCGAGGCCGTACCCGCCGTGGCGGAGAAGGCACCGGCCCGCGCCACCAGCCGCAAGAAAACGGCTGCCACCGCCGACCCCGCGCGCGACGAACTCGACGCTCTGCTCGCCGAACTGCGCGCCCTGCAAGGCACCACGCCGATGGTGCCGCTGCAGGTCGACGGCCACGTCGTCGCCGAGATCGTCTCGGCCTGGACCGGCGTGCCGCTGGGCCGCATGGTCAAGGACGAGATCAAGACCGTGCGCAGCCTCGACACCCTGCTCGCCGAGCGCGTCATCGGCCAGGACCACGCGCTCGCCGCCGTGGCCCAGCGCGTGCGCACCGCCAGCGCGCGCCTGGAAGACCCCAACAAGCCGCGCGGCGTGTTCATGTTCGTCGGCCCCTCGGGCGTCGGCAAGACCGAGACCGCGCTCGCGCTGGCCGACATCCTGTACGGCGGCGAGAAGAAGCTCATCACCATCAACATGAGCGAGTACCAGGAGGCGCACAGCGTCTCGGGCCTGAAGGGTTCGCCGCCCGGCTATGTGGGCTATGGCGAAGGCGGCGTGCTCACCGAAGCCGTGCGCCGCCAGCCCTACAGCGTGGTGTTGCTCGACGAGGTCGAGAAGGCCCACCCCGACGTGCTCGAGATGTTCTTCCAGGTGTTCGACAAGGGCATGATGGACGACGCCGAGGGCCGCGAGATCGACTTCCGCAACACGCTGATCATCCTGACCTCGAACATCGGTTCGTCGCAGATCATGCAGGCGTGCCTCAACAAGGCCGACGAGGAGCGCCCCGCACCCGACGCGCTGGCCGACGCCCTGCGCCCGGTGCTCATGAAGGCCTTCAAGCCGGCCTTCCTGGGCCGCATGAAGGTGGCGCCGTTCTATCCGATCACCGACGCGCTGCTCGAGCAGATCATCGCGCTCAAGCTCGGCCGCATCCGCGACCGCATCGCGACGAATCACAAGGCCGTGTTCGAGTGGGACGACGCGCTGGTCGAGGCCGTGCTGGCGCGCTGCACCGAGGTCGACTCGGGCGCGCGCAACGTCGACCACATCCTCAACGGCACCTTGCTGCCCGAGATCGCCGAGGCCGTGCTCACGCGCATGGCCGACGAGACGCCGCTCGCGAAGATCAAGGCCAGCTGCGGCAAGGGCGGCGAGTTCCGCTACCGGATCACCTAGGCGCAGCAGTCGCGCGTGCCCATGGGAGAACAAAAAAAATGACGACGACCTTCACATCGGCCTCGCTCGGCGGGCTCATGCGCGCGGGCACCACGCAGCGCGATCGCCTGCTGGTGCTGCACACGCCGCTGGGCGAGAACAAGCTGCTGGCCGAGCGCCTGGACGGCGTGGAGTGCATCGACGGCGGCGGCTTTCGCTTCGAGCTCACCGCGCTGAGCGATGACGCGCACATCGAGCTCAAGACCCTCATCGGGCAGGGCGTGCGGCTCGATCTGCAGACCGCACAAAGCCGCACCGAGCTGCGCCCCTTCCACGGCCATGTGAGCGAGGCCGAGTGCGTGTCGAGCAACGGCGGCATGGCGCGCTACCGGCTCGTCATCGAACCCTGGATGGCCTTCCTGCGTTACCGCCAGGACAGCTGCCTGTTCCAGCACCAGAACGTGTTCGACATCGTCGATGCCGTGTTCGGGCGTTACCAGAGCCAGGGCCAGCTCGCGCCCCAGTGGCGCTGGGAGATCGCCCAGCGCGACATCTACCCCGTGCGCGGCATCACCACCCAGTACCAGGAAAGCGACTTCGACTTCGTCGCACGGCTGCTCGCTGAAGAGGGCCTGTGCTACTGGTTCGAACACGCCACGGGCAAGGACGGTGCGCTGGGCAGCCACACCCTCGTCATCGCCGACCACAACGGCGCCTTTCGCGCCAACGCGCAAGCCACCATCCGCTTCCACCGTGCCGATGCCAGCGAGCGCGAGGACACCATCCAGCAGTGGCGCGGCCACCGCCAGCTGCAGACCAACAGCCTCGCGCAGCAGAGCTGGGACTACAAGAGCGTGAACGCACGCCCCGTGCAACAGCAAAGCCGCGCCGCCGGCCAGCGCACCCTGCACTGGAGCGACGACCCCGGTGCCTACGGCTGGGAGACCGCCGCGCAGGGCGAGCGCCTGCTCGCCAACGCCCTGCAGGCGCTGGAGCTGCGCAACAAGCGCTTCGAAGGCCGCAGCGCCGTTCGCACCTTGGCGCCCGCCACCACCTTCACCCTGAGCGGACACGAGCAGCACGACAAGGACAGCGAGCAGGACCGCCGCTTCGCCGTGCTTGCCGTGCGCCACATCGCGCGCAACAACTTCGACGAAGACCTGAAGACCGGCATCGGCGAGCGGCTGGGCCTGCCCGACATCGCCACCGTGTTCGACAGCGGCAACGGCGATACGACCGCAGACGCCGTCACCCACTACCGCAACGAATTCACCACCGTGCGCGCGGCCATCCCCTACCGGCCGCTGAGCCTGGACGGCCACGGCCAGCGCATCCACCCCAAGCCCAGCGTGCACGGCAGCCAGAGCGCCATCGTCATCGGCGTGGGCGGCGCCGATGCGCCCGTGCACACCGACCGCGACCACCGCATCAAGGTGCAGTTCCACTGGCAGCGCGGCAGTGCGTCGAGCGCCCGCCAGTCGCGCACCGACGGCCAGGACAACGCGCCCGCCGCCGACCGCCTGGGCGCCTGGGTGCGCGTGGCTGCCAGCGCCGCCGGCGACAACTGGGGCCAGATGAGCCTGCCGCGCGTGGGCCAGGAAGTGCTCGTCGAGTTCCACCACGGCGACATCGACCGCCCCGTGGTCGTTGCCGCGCTGTACAACGGCGCCGGCCAGGTCGACGCCCAGCACAACCAGAAACCCGCGGGCGCCGCCCAGTCCACCGGCAACGCGCCCGCGTGGTTCGCCGGCGAAGGCAAGGGTGCCAAGGAGCACGCGCACAACGCCGTCTTCAGCGGCATCAAGACCCAGGAACTGAGCGCCAGCCAGAGCGGCGACGGGGGCTACAACCAGCTCGTCTTCGACGACACCCCCGGCCAAGGCAGCACCAGCCTGGCCACCACCCAGGCCAGCAGCCGCCTGCACCTGGGCCACCACAAGCAGCAGGACGACAACGCCCGCGGCAAGGGCCGCGGCCACGGCGCCGAACTGGCCACCACCGCGCAAGGCGCCATCCGCGCCGGCGCGGGCCTGCTCGTGAGCGCCTATGCCCAGCCGAACGCCAAGGGCGCGTTCATGGCGAGCCGCGAAGCACAGCAGCAGACGAAACAGGCCGAAGAACTCGCCACCTCACTCGCCCAGAGTGCGCAGACGCAGAAGGCGCAGATCAAGGGTGAAGGGGCTCCGGGCGAACTGCCGGCCATCGCCGCGCTGAAGCATGTGGCTGAAGTGCTGGAGGCGAAGCAGGAAGGTGGTGCTGCGGGATCGGGCAGCAACGGTGGTTCAGGCGGCGGCGACATCAAGGCCACCGAAGGCGGCCACGGCAGCGTCACTGCGTACAGCGAGCCGCACCTGCAGTTCAGCGCGCCGATGGGCATCGGCTTCGTCACGCCCAAGGAAGTGATCGCCGTGAGCGGGCAGCACACCGCGATCGTCGCGAGCCAGGATGTCGACCTGCCCGCGCAGGGGCAGATCGCCCTGAGCGTGGCCAAGGGGGTGAGTCTGTACACGGTGGGCACGAAGGCCGGGGAAGGCGGCGAGCCGAACCAGGAGCGCGGCATCTCGCTGCATGCGGCCAGCGGCAAGGTGAGCCTTCAGAGCCAGACCGGCGCCACGAAGATCGCGGCGGACAAGAAGGTGACGATCGCCAGCACGGCGAAGGACGTGGCCGTGGAAGCACCCAAGCACGTGCTGCTGACCAGCGCGGGGGCGTACATCAGGCTGGAAGGATCGAGCATCAAGATCCATGCGCCGGGGAAGGTGACGTTCAGGGGGACGCACAACTTCGTCGGACCGGCTGGCTCGGCGGCGCAAGCGGCGGTGCCATCGGGCACGCTGGACCCCTGCGAATGGAAGACATGAGCGAAGCGGCGGAGATGGGCGAGCACCTCGCCGTGGCGCAGGCACTGCGGGAGCAGCTGTGGCCGCACCTTGATACCGATGCGCCGCGGTGGGTGCTGGCGCTGCTCGATCCCAACCATCCGGTGGCGGTTCACGACCCACTGCATGTGACGCGTCTCGCCCAGCGCCAACCGCCCGTCGAATGGCTGCCGGTACGTCGCGAAGACTTTCTTTCGTCACCCGAGCTGTGGCCCCAACTGCTGGTTCTGCGCGCGCCCGATCGCAGTGGCTGGATCGACGAGCCCCTGCTCGAACTGACGGTCGCCCACGCGCTGGAACGTCGCACCAGCATCAACGGCGCTTACGTCTGCGGATGGCTGGTGACGGACCGAGACCCGGCGGACATCGCCAGGCAAATGAAGCGCGCCTTGCGGCAACGCATGTCGTTCCTGCAGCAGCGTGCACTCGCCTGGTTCGAGCCGCACCGCTGGGCGTTGCTCATGGCTTCGGAAGATGCCCGCGCGTGGCTACGGACGGCGATGGCCGGCGTGCACAGCTGGAGCTGGATCGACCTGGCCGGGCATCTGAACGAAACCTTGTTCACCGGACACAACGAAGCGCCCGTCGCCGGGGCATTGACCAGTGCGGACTGGGCCCGGCAGCAAAGGGTGCCGCAGGCGCGGCAGGTCGTGCTCGCCCTGACCAAGGCCGACATCGATCTTCCCGCCGATGCCGAGCGCCACATCGATCAGGCCCTGCTGCAAGCGGACGTGCTGGGGTTGATCCTTCTGGAAGACCGGCTGTGCTTTGCGCTGCATAGCATCGGGATCGGCCCGCAGTGGCATCGGCATCCGGCAGCCACCGCATGCATCGAGTGCGCAACGAACGGCGAGTCCACGCTGGCGGATGCGCTCGACGCGCTGGACGACGAAACGCTGCACCGGATCGCCATCACTGCCGGCGAACACGTCGGCACGAAGACAAGCAAGGAGTTCATGGCATGAATGCAACAGCAAGGGGAGTCAAGGCCAGAGGCGGCGCTCACGGCGTCCGCCAGGCCAACGCCGCATCGCGGCAGGTCGCCAGCTGCACGGGCGGCGGCAATTGCCCGCTCTGCCAACGCCTGGGGCTGCCTGTGCTGCTTCTGCGGCACGCGGTGGTGCACAACTATGTCAGTGGCGGTCGCGGCTATGCGAAGTATCCGGGGCAGTTGGGCGAGAAGGTCGACGACAAGAAACTGAACCACCACAGCTACGCCCTGCGCACGCTGCGCCAGGGCTTCGTCTACGTCTACTTCGGCAAGGCCGGGCATTGGCACGTCTATGCGGTCACGCCCAACGGCTACCTGCGACTGCTGCCCGATCCCGACGACATCGACTGCAAGACGCACCGCGACCTGTCCGTGCAGTGCGAACGCAAGGGGGACGGCATCCCTGCCAGCTTCATCCACCTGCCGACCAAGGTGGTCGAGAAGGGCGGCAACATATGGATCGCCTTCAGCACCGCCGCGTGGACGAAGGCCGTGCGCACCCGCTACGAAAAAGATCCCGGAAAGCGGATGCAGGTGTTCGACGTGGCCAAGCTTGCCAGCACACCCGGCGGGCAGGCGCACACCTTCGCACCCACGGCGCAGATGCTGCACGATCACGTCGAAGAATACGCAGCCGACCAGACCGAACTCACCAGCCGTCGGACCTACCAGGCCATCGAGGTCTACACCGCGAAGAAGCTGAACCTGACCTGGGAAGACGCCACCCCGCTGACCGCGGCGCGCATCGGCAAGGCGCCGGAGACCGGCAACTACGTCACCGCGTACGAGACGGCCAGCGGCGGCAAAAAGATCTCCGGCGTGGCCCTGATCGACGCCGTCGGCATCGTGCAGGAGCTCAATGCCAGCCGGTTGTATTTCGTCGAAGGCCGCAGCAGCTACTGCGCGATCTGGGAGCGGCCCCTCACCATCTCGCGTTCCATCCTGGGTCTGAAGGCCTTGACGGAACAGAACGCCCTGCAGTCCCGCGAGGTGCAGGAGGCTGCGAGCAAGAAGCCTGACGTACAGACCGAGACCTACCATTTCCCAGATGACCTGGGGGGGCAGACCGCCACGGTCACCACCACCCGCGCCCAGCGCGCGGCGGACGACGCCCGCCAGATGTGGGGCCGGCTCGCAAGCAACTACGACGAAGCCAAGCGCAAGAGCTTCCAGGACAAGTTCGATGAGGGGCTGCGCGTGCTCTGGACGCTGGTCGAGAATTGCGACACCGACTGGGCCGCATGGGCGAGAGACCCGCAGTGGAAAACCTGGTTCGACGATTACGACCCCGAGAGCGCGGAGCAGCAGGCCGAACTGGTCAAGGCCTTTGCGCCCTGCCTGGCCGGCGGCATCGTCGAGTCGCTGCTCGCGCCGAAGGCCTCCGGTCCCGCCGCGGTCACGGGCAAGGGGACTGCCTCGGCGGCCGGCAAGGCGGCGACGACGGCCACCAAGAACGCGGCCGCCGCGCAAAACACAGCCGGCTATATCTTGTGGAAGGAATGGCTGGCAAAGCAGCCGGCAGCGCCCGACAACCCCGTGTACCGCGCGCTGTTCGGCAATCGCCAGGCAATCCTTGACAACCTATTGCCCGACGGCGGCGACGTCAAGAAGGGCGACAAGATCTACGACACCGTCAAGGGGCTGGTCGGCTCCGACGAGTTCGAGCGGTTTCTGCTCGCGCCGGTCAAGCAGGCTGCGGGCCTGACCAAGCTGGCGATCACCACGGCGATGAACCGGCTCGGCGACCAGCTCCAGGAAGCGGCCCATCAGGGCATCATGCGTGCGCAGGCGGCGGCCTTCAAGCTCTACGACAAGGTCGACGTCCTGATCTTCACCGCCAACATCACCGTGCAGGAATACGTCGACCTGCTGTCGACGCAGGCCTTCAACAAGGCGCAGGCGGTCACGAAGGCACTGAATCTCCAGGGCAAGCAAGCGGTGCGCTCGATCCTGGTCGGCGGCATGGGGGTGCTTCGCATCCGCAACCCGCTGGCGCGCAACACCGTCATGACCGTCACCTTCTGCCTGGTGATCGAAAGCGAGCAACTGGCCCGGATCGCCTCTCTCAAGGGCGAGGAACTCAAGAACTGGCTGCGTGAAAAATCCGGCCTCAAGACGATCTCCGAGAAGGCAAAAACGGCCGCCCGGATGGCCTCCGCGGAAGTCGGCAAGCTCAGGCTCAGCACGATGACGCTGGGCGTGCGTGCCGAGCAACTGCTGACGGAGCTGTCGCAAGGGCTCAGCTTCAGCGGCCACGAGGTCAACGAAATGATCGGCGGCATGCTCACCCGCAGCCGCACCCTGCTGGCCGGCAGCACCGAAATCGGCTGGTCGGCCGGCACGGCATTTTTCCAGTGGTGGGTGCTTCGCCAGTCGTTGAACGACTACCGCAAGGCGTTCGGCGAGCGGCTGCCCGATGCCCAGATGGCGATGGCCTCGGCCGTCACGGGAACCACGGGCGCGACCATCGAGGCGTTCGGGCAGGGCATGAAACTGATAGCCAAGGTATCGAGCCAGGAGGCAGGGACCGCGTTGGCGCTCTCGGGCGCGAAATGGGCCTTGCGCGGCAGCGTGGTCGCGGCGGGAGCAGCGATGTTCGATGCCATGATCGAGGCCAACGCGGCACAGCGCAGCGGCGCCAAGGGTGACCACACGGCCAGAGTACTGCACACGGCCGCGGCACTCGCCTTCACTGCCGCAGCGGTGACGGGCACGGCGGCGGTCCTGAGTGGATCGACGGCCATCTTCGCGACCGGCACGCTGCTGGGCCCCTTCGGTTGGGCCATTGCCCTGGTCGCCATCGGCGTGCTGTTCGCCATGGCCGCCGCCAACGCCGAGCGCAGCGTGGCCGAGGTCTGGCTGGACCGCTGCTACTTCGGCAAGCACGAGCGCACGGAAGGCGCCTGGACCGACGCGCAACACGCCGACGAACTGGCCGGCCTCAACGCCATTGCACTGGGCCTGGATGGCAGCGTGGGCTACAACGACGACTGGCTGGGCGTGGGCGCCGTGCGTGGCTATGACACGGTCAAGATGATGGTGCGCGTGCCTGCGTTCGAGCAGGAGACCTCGGCCTTTGCGGTCACGCTCTCGCTGCTTCATAAAAAGCGGGGCTGGATCCAAGCGATTCAGTTGCGCTCGCCGAACCTTGCCCACCTGCCGTCGCAAGACTGGAAGAAGGACTATGGCCGGGAGTCGGACGACTGGATGCATCAGCCCGTGGCCGATTGGAATATGGCCAGGAAGACGCTGACCGGCGAGGTGGAAGCCAGCACCAAGTACTTCCAGAAAGTGCACCTGCGCATCGACTACTGGCAGGACTACGTGGCGTCCCCGGATGCCTATGCCCTGTTCGAACTGGCCGACGAGGACTGACCGGCCATGATGCAAAAGCAAGGTCGCCTGCTGCCACCGGTGGCGCACTGGTTCGAAGACCAGCCCGACGGCGATGCGCCGGCGCGCGGCGTGCCATCGACGTGCGGCAATCTCAGGCATGTCGATGCGAACTACCTGGAGATCTCGCGCACCGAGACGCTGATGCGGGGCGTGGGGATTTGGGCCGGGTGTTTTTCGCTGGCGGCCTATTTGTATTTCCTGTTGTCCACGCCGTTCGATTTCTGGAGCATGGTGCTGCTGGCCATCGCCCACATCCTCGTCGTGTTTGCCTTGTTCTTCTTTCGCCTGGACACGAGGGTTCCGTCCGACACACCCGTTCGCTTCAATCGCGCCCTGGGAAAAATCTACGCCTACGAATTCAAGTGGAAACCCAACCCGCTGGTCCGTTGGCCCCAGAGCATCAAGGTCTTCGATTGGGCCCACGTGCACGCCGAAATCACCCGGCAGGCCGGCAACAGCGGCACCACCTACGCGGTGCGCTACGCGTTGTTCCTCAGTCATTGCAAGCCGGGCACGCTGGAAGTGCTGGACCGCATCCAGCTGGGCGGCAACACGCTGGATGAAGCCGACATGCGGCGCCTGTGGGACTACTGTCGTCTCTACATGCTGCAAGGCCCCGATGCCTTGCCAGCGCAGGCGCCACGGCTTGACGATGTGAGTTTTCGGCGCTGCTTCTTCTTCTTCATGCCATTCCTGGACCCGACGGCGGAAGGCCGCGCCTATCGCCAGCAGATGCATATCGTCGAATGGATCGCCAGCATCTTTCTGATGATGCCCGTGTGCTGGCTGCTGTTGCCTCTGGGCCTGATGCGCTATGTCGCCTTGAAGCTGGCGCCCAGGGCGACATGGCCGGAGGAGCTGGATGTTGAATCGCGTGGGGCACTCACAGCGGCCCGCTGACTATTTCTTGTGCGACGACGCGCCCTCATTTTTTACTCATGAAGCGACTGTTTTTATTCTTGGCGTTGGTGGTTGTGGTCGTTGTGCTGGCACTGGTGGCTTACCGGGGCTATCGGGTCAACGCAAGCACCTCCGATGTGTCGACCGCGGTATCGAGCGACGAGAGCCGGGCCCAGGGAAGGCTGTTGGCCACGCTGCGTTTCGATGCATCGTCTTTTGGCGATTGCTCGGTCCATGACGCGTGGCTGGAAAAGTCCTCCACGTTCGTGACGCGCAGCTGGTTCGGAATCCGTCTTGGAAATGAAACCGTCCCGACAGCCGCCATTCATGTGGTACTCGACATGCCCAAAGATCCGTTCCTGCCTGCGCAGATATTGAGCTTCGATGAGACGAACCCGACCGCGTCCAGCCTGGGACTGACCGGCTCGTTCACCCAGACCGTCACGATCAATGCAAAGCGCTACCGGCTGTTCGGATCGAACACCGTGTTTCCGCCGCCTGCAGTCATGACATTCAGCTGTGGCACAGCAAACGCACATGCAACGCTGGCGAACTAGGATTTTTCCGGTCCACGCGATGTCGATCGGCCAGCCCCTGAACCGACAGGGCGGGAAGATCGCGCGCGGCCATGCATCGAACGAAGACCGGCACGACCGGCACTGACACCAGGGAGGTGGATACCCATGTCATCAGACACATCAAGCAGCTTCATGCCGACGCCATGGAAGCTCGAAGGCCTGAACGTCGCACGCCTGTCGGAGCAGGCGCGGCTCATCAAGCTGCAGCTGCCCGCGTCGGCACCGCAGAACGCCGTCGTCGTCGAGCGCTTCACCGGCACCGAAGGCCTCAACGAGCTCTTCGAGTTCACCATCGACACCCTCGCCACCTCGAGCGAGTTCGACCCGTTCGCGCTGATCGGCGAAGAGCTGAGCCTGCGCCTGCTGCTGGCCAACGGCAGCTTTCGCACCTGGCACGGCTACCTCACGGCCGTCGACGCGCTGGGTGGTGACGGCGGCCTGGCGCGTTACCGACTGCATCTGCAGCCCTGGCTCGCCGCGCTGGGCTTGCGCCGCGACAGCTTCGTGTACGCCGCCAAGCACGTGCAGGACATCGTCAGCGAAGTGTTCGCCGATCACACGACCGCCAGCTTCAGCTTCGAAGTCACGCAGGAGATGCCCGTGCGGCCCACCTGCGTGCAGTACCGCGAATCGGACCTGGCTTTCGTGCTGCGCCTGCTGGCGGAAGAAGGCCTGAGCTTTCGCTTCGAGCACGAGCAGCAACAGCCGGCGGGTGGCGGGGGCGGCGCTAGGAACAACACCACGCCCTCGCACCACCGCCTGGTGATCTTCGACCGCGCGGCAACCCCGCCCGACTGCGCCCTTTCGCAGATCCGCTTCCACCGCGTCGACGCCACCGAAGCGACCGACGCCATCACCGCCTGGAGCAGCCGGCGCCAGGTCGCCACCAACGCCGTCATGCGCAACGCCTGGGACGCCAGCGTGCTGCAGGCCCCCACCGGCGCAGTGCAGAGCGCGCTGGCCATGGGCGAGGTGCCCGTGCTGGAGCACTACGACGGCACCGGTGCGCAGCGCTATGCGGACAGTGCCAGCGCCGCCCGCCGCGCCGAGCAGCAGCTGGTGGCCTTCGAATCGCGCATCAAGCGCTACGGCGCCGCAGGCAGCGTGCGACAGCTCGGTGCCGGCGAGCGCTTCACGCTCACGCAGCACGACCGCTACGACGGCCGCAGATTCCTCGCACTGCGCGTGCGCCACGAAGCGGCCAACAACTTAGGCGCACAGGCCGCGCAGGTGCTCGAAGCCGGCGAACTCGAGAAGGGCAGCTACCGCAACAGCTTCGAGGCGCAGCCGGCCGAGGCGCAGGTCGTGCCGCTGTGGCGCCCCAAGCCCACAGCCCCCGAGGCCATGGTCGCGCTCGTGGTCGGCGGCGATGACGACGAGGTACCGACGGCTGTCCACACCCAGCGCGACCATCGTGTGCAGGTGCGTTTCCATTGGCAGGCCCAGCGTGCGGGCCAGCAGCAGTCGACGGGCAACGGACAAGGCAGCCTGGTCGCTGCCGGTCGCCACGCCAGCAACCGCCAGTCCGTCTGGCTGCGCGTGGCTGCGCCCGTTGCCGGCCCGAACTGGGGCGCACATCACCTGCCGCGCGTGGGTTCTGAAGTGCTCGTGTCCTTCATCGAAGGCGACATCGACCGACCGGTAGTCGCCCAGCAGCTCTACAACGGACAGGACCTGCCGCCCTGGTCGGCTGGCACCGACTCGTCGGCCAACCACGCGGGCGTGCTCTCGGGCTGGCACAGTCGCGCGCTTGACGGCAGCGGCTACAACCAGTGGATCGCCGACGACGCGCCCGGCCAGGTGCGCACCCGCCTGGCCAGCTCGCACGCAGCGAGTCAGCTGAACCTGGGCCACCTTAACGCCCAGTCACCCGACGAGAGCAGCCGCGGCGCCTGGCGCGGCAGCGGCGCCGAGCTGCGCTCCGACGCCTGGGTCGCCACGCGCGCCGGCGAGGGCTTGCTGATCTCCACGCTGGCCCAGGAGCGTGCGGCGGGCAGCGTGCAGGACACCACCAGCGTGCGCGGCCAGCTTGCGGGCGCGCTGCGCGAGGCGCAGAAGCTGTCCGATGCGGCCGGCGGCGCCAAGGCGCTGGCGTTGAGCGCCACGGCGCTGCTGCAGCCGCTCATCGACGACATCGATCCGCAGAAGAGCGGGCACTATCCCGGCAACGTCAACGGACAGGACGCGCGCGAACCGAAGGGTGGAGAGGGCGCAGGCTCACGCGAAGGGCAAGACCCCGTGCCCGCCTTCGCCCGACCGCTCATGGTGCTCGATGCGGCCATGAGCCTGAACATGGCCACGCCCGCCAGCGCGACTGTGTACGCGGGCGAGGCGATCCACTGGACTGCGCAGGCGCAGGTCCACATCGCAGCGGGCAAGACCGTGAGCTTTGCGGCCGCCAAATCCGTGGGGCTGTACAGCCACAAGGGCGGCATCCAGGTCATCGCGCAAGACGGGCCGGTGAGCGTGCAGGCGCACACCGACGAACTCGAATGGTTGGCCAAGGAAGGCTTCACGGTCACCAGCAGCAATGACGAGATCCACGTGCTGGCGCAGCAGAAGATCACGCTCAAGGGCGGGCAGACGAGCATCGAACTGGATGGGGCGAACATCACCTTGAAGATGCCGGGGCTGTTGGATGTGAAAGGGACGAGCAAGAGCTTTGTGGGGCCGAAGGGGAATCCGGCGGAGTTGCCGGCGTTGCCGGTAGGACTCTCGGAGTTCAAGCAAGCCATCGAACTCAGCTACCAATACGACGATCTGGAGCCGGTCGAAGGCGCACCGTACAAGGTCATCTTCAGCGACGGCAGTACGCGTGAGGGCCTGCTCGACAAGCAGGGCTTCGCGCGCCTCGAAGGCACCCCCCCTCTGCCGTACCACGTCGAACTTGGCGAAGATCAGCGAGCATGGAAACCACCGCCGCTGGAGCCTTTTGATCCGCACAAGGAAGTAGAGGACGAGGTCCGGCGTCAGCTCGATGCCGCGCGTCAGAGCCTGGATCCGTCCGTGGGGGCCGACGGCGGCAGCGAGGGAGTCACCGCATGAGCGAAGTGCTTGTTCAAAAAAGTGAAGGCGGCCTGCTCGACACGATCGGCAAGTTCTGCATGGATTTGATCCTCGGTGATTTCGAGGAAAACCCCAGCAACGCCGCGATGGTGGTCAACGGGCTGATCCAGCTGATTCCCATTGCCGGACAGGTGCTGGCGGCACGCGACGTCTGCGGAATGATCTTCCGGATTTCGCGCATCGGGCCGGCCAAATGTGGCAAGAACGAGTGGATGGAACTGGCGATTGCCGCCTTTGGCTGCATCCCGGAGGTCGGCGCACTGTTCAAGAGCATCGTCAAGCCGCTGTGGCGAGGCAGCGCGGCCCTCAAGGGCTCGGTGCGCGGACAGGCTTTCATCAGCGCGATGCTGGGCAAGTCCAAGGGCGCCGCCATCACTTTCATCAAGACCTTCAACTGGGCCGGGCACACGCAGGCGGCGATCCAGCAGGTCGACCAGGGGTTGACGCTGTGCGACCAGTTCCTGGCCTACCTCGAGCAAGAGCATTGGTGGGAGCCTGCCGCGCTGCAAGGTCTGGCGCACGACATGCGACCGCAGCTCAAAGGTCTCAGTGGCCCCCTGCACACCGGCCTGCGGGAGGGCACCGAAGCACTGCGCGAATTCCTCGTCACGCTGTTGGGCGAAGACGGTTACGCCGTGGCGCAGGCGGCCGCTGCCGCAGCATCGACGTCGTCGAGGGGCGCGCGCGGCGGTGCCACCCCCGCGAGCCATGCACGCGCCGCGCCCGCCACTCCTCACGCGAAGAAGTCGGCAAAACCTGCCGAAGAGCAAAACAGGCAGCACGACCCTGCTGCTACAACCCGGCGCCAGAACGCAGAGGCAGGAGGCGGCCCCAAGACCATCGCAAGGCGTATCACCCGGGCCGCATGGGCGGAAATCGGCAGCCGCTACAAGGGCCTGCTCGGTGAACACATGGCTCACTACCATCACATGAAACTGCACGCGCCCGGGAGCTGGCCGCACGGCACGGTGAAGGACCAGCATCCCAATGCCCGGTGGACGGGCGAAAAAAAGCTGGTGACGGAGCTGGGCAAAGACGCCACGCCGACCGAACTGGTGCCCGAACATCTGGTCCGCATCAACCAGAGCGGTGTGGACGGCGTATGGGCACTGGGCAACAAGACCTATCATTTCGTGGAAGCCAAGGCGAGCGAGTCGGCCGGGGCGATGTTCGGCCAAGGGGCCTCGGACTGGAAGGAACTGGCCAAGGAAGAGCCGCCTGCCAGCACCGAGACGAAGCCCAAAGGCAAAGGCGCCAAAGGCAAAAGCACTACCCCGCGTCAGCCGAAAAAGCTGCGGCCTCCGCCGGGGATGACCGAACGGCAGGTGGCTCTGTGGTGCATGTTGTCGCAGCCGAAGAAGGGGTTGCAGATGTCGGAGGAATGGCTACAAGCAAGTGTTGATGAAGCAATGTGGCTTAGCAACCTGGCCAATCGCTGGGTCTACGCGTACTTTGCGATTCCTGGCAACAGCCCACCCAGAGATTACACGCCGGCAGCGGGTGGACCGTTGAAGAAGGAGATGGCCCCGGGCATGCCGGAGCACGTCGCTGTCAGCGCCGAAATGGCGAGGCGCGCGCTGGCTGGCGGAGACCTTTACGATCTGGCGCTTCACGATCAGCACAAGGCCAGTCACACGCCGTCGGACATCCTCACTGCAGCGGAGATCGACGCAGTCGCCGAGCGTTTTGACCGGGCCAAGGCCGTGGCCGCAACCAGGCAGTCGCCATCGGCACCTCCAGCGCAGCAACCAACACAACCGCCACGTCCATCCCCGAGCCGACGTACTGGCAGGAATCGTCAATGAGCCAACCCAAAAGACCTACCCTGATGCCAAAACCCGACGACATGCATCTGCGTCGGCGCCAGCAGTTCCTTTACGAAGCTCTATACGAGAACATTCGCAACAAGCAACTCGAGGCTATCGCGATCACGATTCAGAATGTGCAGGAGCAGAAGGTCGGGACTAGAAGCTATGTAGTCGCAAGGCAATCAGCATACAACGTGAAATTCTGGCTCTGGATGCTCGACTACACCGCAGGTGTCGAATTGGATGTGCTAGCGCCGCAACTCGCCGGCATCGTGGACGAGTTCGTGCGCTGGAATGATGCCAACGTGCCCTATCGGCAATACCTCAAAGACAAGTACGCGGAGGAAGACAAGCAGCAGGGGATCACGACGCACCTGGAGGTCTGCGCCGTCGACTTCGACAACCAGATCGAGTATGAGAACGCGTTGCAACTGCTCAGCGTCGCCATCCTGTTGCGCGATGCACGCTCGGTGAAACGCCTCGTCAAGGCGATGGTCTTCAATCGCTACGCCGATGCACTGTACGAACAACTGATTGCGGATTTCGTGAACGACCCGCAGGAAGACATGCAGGCGGTGCTGCACGATGAGCCCTACAGCACGCTGGTCGAAGCCTACTTCGAGGACGATGACGCCAAGGCCGTCGCACTGGTGAAGGACTACCTGAAGAATTGGTACAAGCACCAGGACGGCGCGCGTTGGTACAACGCCCACCTCAAGATCGAAGACGACCGGTCGTTCTACTACGGCTACTGGGCCTTCGAGGCTGGCGCGACGTGCTTCCTGCTCGGCCTGGACGACAGCTCGATCGACCATATGGTGTATCCGAAGGACCTGGTGGCCTACGCTCGCAAGCTGCAGGCCGACGGTCGTTGGACGACAACGAAGGACGCGCCACTGGAAACGGAAGCTGCGGCGTCGACCATGCTCAATTGCCCTGGTGGTGAGGCCTGCCCGAAATCAGGCTGGTGGTTCACACCTGCGAAAGTCGGAAGTCGTCGCTATTTCGAAGCTGGGGAGACCATGCCCGTCATCGAAGGAAGCGACTACGGCGCCACCTTCTGGCAGTGGGATACCGATCAGGCTGGGCCCAAACCCTGATCCATCGCCGGGCCGGTGTGCTGATGGGAATCGCGAATGAGAACCCCCAAAAAACTTGCCTTGACGCCAGTGTGCGATGACGACACGCACTCGCGTCGTCGCCAACAGTTCCTATACAAGACGCTGTATGAGAACGTGCGCGCTCTACAACTGGAGTCCATTGATGTATCAGTTGCTGGGGTCAAACGAAAGCAACCCGGCACGCAGACGTACGTCGTCGCGCAGGCGTTCGTCTTCCATGAAAAATTCTGGCTCTGGATGCTCGACTACACGGCAGGTGTCGATCTGGACACGCTGGCCCCGCAACTCGCTGGCATCGTGGACGATTTCGTGCGCTGGAATGATGCGAACGTGCCGTTCCGAATCGCCTTGAAAGAGGAGTTCGCAGAGCACCACAAGAAATACGGCGGCACGACCCGTCTGGACGTCTGTGCCGTCGATTTTGACAATCAGATTTGGTACGAAGATGCCCTGCAACTGCTCAGCGTCGCCATCCTGTTGCGCGATGCACGTTCGGTCAAACGCATCGTCAAGGCGATGGTCTTCAATCGCTACGCCGATGCACTGTACGAACAACTGATCTCGGACTTTGTGGACGACCCGCAGGAAGACATGCAGGTGGTGCTGCACGATGCGCCTTACAGCACGCTGGTCGAAGCCTACTTCGAGGACGATGATGCCAAGGCCGTCGCACTGGTGAAGAACTACCTGAAGAATTGGTACAAGCACCAGGACGGCGCGCGTTGGTACAACGCCCACCTCAAGATCGAAGACGATCGGTCGTTCTACTACGGTTACTGGGCCTTTGAGGCTGGCGCGACGTGCTTCCTGCTGGACCTCGACGACAGCACGATCGACCACATGGTGTATCCGAAGGACCTGGTGGCCTACGCTCGCAAGCTGCAGGCCGACGGTCGTTGGACGACAACGAAAGACGCGCCACTGGAAATATCAGCCACAGCCTCGACGAGGCTCGATCGTCCTGATGCCGGGGTTTGCCCGAAATAAAGCTGCTGGTTCAACCTGCCCCATGTGGCTCTACCTGCATCACACCGCCTCCGACCTCATCGACCTGGACCCCGTAACCGGCCATTGGCGCCCAGTCGACGACGCTGAAAAGCCGCCAGGCGCTTCGGTACTTGCCGACCTCCCCGTCAAAGGCGGCTACACGATCGAGAACGACAAGCGTTACTACAGCTACTGGACGCCCGACGAGAAGTTCGTCTTTCGCACCGACGACGGTGCCGTGTTCGAGATCTGCCAGAAGCGCGACGACGGCTCCGTGGTGATGCTCTCGCCCGTCCTGCGCAGCGAGATCGCGCCTTCGCGGTATGGCGATGGGCGCTTGCGACAGGGCTTCAGCCAGTTCCGGCTGATGGATGCTGCAACAGGCCAGGTCGTCTTCGAGCTGGACTACAACGCCGAGCGCTATCAGCGCCTGTACCAGTCCGACTTCACCGCCGCGGCGGCGGAGCAGGATCTGTCCGATTGGGACTTCTTCGTCGCCTTGCAAGGCGCCATCGAGATTTTCGAAGAGCGTGCCGCGTCCGGCCGCGTCGCTTTCTCCGTGCAGGACGATGGCTCGGCGCAGGTCCAGGGGCACCGCATGCGCCGCGATGAGCTGCTGTTTGCGGACACGGGCCAAAAGTGCCCCCGCTCGGGCATCTGGGCCTGCCTGACCGACCTGCGCGTGAGCGCGGCGGTCACGCAGGGTGAGCCGATGCCCTCGAACGGCGGGCAGCCGGTGCAATGGGTCTGGAGCCGCACCGGCTGAGCGCAGCGCAGCCCGCGGCTTTTAACCCCGCCCCAGCCGGGTCACAGACCCTTGCGCATAATTGACGCAAGCTATGACTCTCACCGAACTCAAATACATCGTCGCAGTCGCCCGCGAGCGGCACTTCGGCAAGGCGGCCGAGGCCTGTTATGTGTCCCAGCCGACGCTTTCGGTGGCCATCAAGAAACTCGAGGACGAACTCGAGGTCAAGCTCTTCGAGCGCAGCGCCGGTGAAGTGACCGTGACGCCGCTCGGCGAGCAGATCGTCCAGCAGGCGCAGAGCGTGCTCGACCAGGCCGCCAGCATCAAGGAGATCGCCAAGCGCGGCAAGGACCCGCTGGCCGGCCCGCTGAACCTGGGCGTGATCTACACGATCGGCCCGTACCTGCTGCCCGACCTGGTGCGCCAGGTGATCGCGCGCACACCGCAGATGCCGCTGGTGCTGCAGGAGAACTTCACGGTCAAGCTGCTCGAGATGCTGCGCGCCGGCGAGATCGACTGCGCGATCATGGCCGAACCCTTTCCCGACACGGGCCTGGCGATGGCGCCGCTGTACGACGAGCCCTTCATGGCGGCGCTGCCCGTGAAGCACAAGCTGGCCGACCGTGAGTCGATCACCTCGGAAGAGTTGCAGAGCGAGACGATGCTGCTGCTGGGTACGGGCCACTGCTTTCGCGACCACGTGCTCGAGGTGTGCCCCGAGTTCGCGCGTTTCTCGAGCAACGCCGAGGGCATCCGCAAGAGCTTCGAAGGTTCGTCGCTGGAGACCATCAAGCACATGGTGGCCTCGGGCATGGGCGTGACGCTGGTGCCGCGCCTGTCGGTGCCAGCCGAGGCGCTCAAGCCGAAGGTCAAGGGGCGCAAGGAGCCCGAGCAGATGGTGCGCTACCTGCCCGTGCGCGACGCGCAGGACCGCGACCCGCCGATGCGCCGCGTGGTGCTGGCCTGGCGCCGCACCTTCACGCGCTACGAGGCCATTGCGGCGCTGCGCAACGCGATCTACGCGTGCGAGCTGCCGGGTGTCAAACGACTCTCCTAGCGATTCGGGGCCTTCGCCTACGCGCGGGCTGTTTGGGATCGCTGATCGCTGGGATAGAGTGAAGCTGTTGCGAAGCCGCCTGCCGGCTTTCAGAATTTCGGTGTTGTCACCCAACTTCAAGAAAGACCCCTCCGCCATGGCCAAACCCTCGAAGAAAACCAAGTCCCCGTCGCCCGCAGCTTCTGCCGGCAAGGTGCCCAAGAAGGGCGGTGCCGTCGTCGCGCAGGAGTCGGGCAGCCGCAATGCGCCGATCATCAACATCGGCATCGAACGCCAGGACCGCGCGGCCATCGCCGAAGGCCTGAGCCGCGTGCTGGCCGACACCTACACGCTGTACCTCACGACGCACAACTTCCACTGGAACGTGACGGGGCCGCACTTCAACTCGCTGCATGCGATGTTCATGACGCAGTACACCGAGCTGTGGGGCTCGACGGACGTGCTCGCCGAGCGCATCCGCGCGCTGGGCCACTACGCGCCGGGCTCGTACGCCGAGTTCAGCAAGATCGCCACCGTGCCCGACGTGCCGCAGAACCCGCCCAAGGCGATGGAGATGGTGCGCATCCTCGTGAAGGGCCACGAAACGGTGTCGCGCATCGCGCGCGAGTTCATCCCGGTGGCCGAAGAGGCCGGCGACGACCCGACTGCCGACATGCTGACCGCGCGCTGCACGGTGCACGACCAGACGGCCTGGATGCTGCGCTCGCTGCTCGAGGACTGACGGCGGCCTCCTGATCTCCCGGTGCGCCGGGAGTCCCTGCAAGAGCGGCACAATGGCCGCTCTTTTTTCGTCTGCCCGTCCGCCGCATGCTTGCCCGCCGTTTTGCGCTCTACCTCGATCTGATCCGCTGGAACCGGCCGGCCGGCTGGCTGTTGTTGCTGTGGCCCACGCTGGGCGCGCTCTGGTTCGCGGCCGACGGCTGGCCCGGCTGGCACCTGCTCGCGGTGTTCACGCTCGGCACCTTCCTGATGCGCAGCGCGGGCTGCTGCGTCAACGACGTGGCCGACCGCGACTTCGACCGCCACGTGAAGCGCACGGCCCAGCGGCCCGTGACGAGCGGCGCGATGTCGGTCAAGGAGGCGCTGGGGCTGGGCGCGGTGCTGGCGCTGCTGTCCTTCGGGCTGGTGCTCACCACCAACCGCACGACGGTGCTGTGGTCGTTCGCGGCGCTGGCGATCACGCTGATCTACCCGTTCGCCAAGCGCTTCGTGTCGATCCCGCAGGCGGTGCTGGGCATCGCCTTCAGCTTCGGCATCCCGATGGCCTTTGCCGCGGTGCAGTCGACGGTGCCGGCCTTTGCCTGGTGGCTGCTGGCGGGCAACCTGTTCTGGGTGCTGGCCTACGACACCGAATACGCGATGGTGGACCGCGACGACGACCTGAAGATCGGCATGAAGACCTCGGCGATCACCTTCGGCCGCTTCGACGTGGCGGCGGTGATGGCGAGCTACGCGATCTTCCTGGCGGTCTGGATCTGGGCGGGTGCCAGCCGGTCGCTGGGGGTTCTCTTCTATGTAGGCATTGCCGCGGCGGTGGCGCAGGCGCTCTGGCACTGGCGCCTGATCCATGACCGCACGCGCGAAGGCTGTTTCAAGGCCTTCCGCGAAAACCACTGGCTGGGTTTCGCGGTGTTCGTGGGCATCGTGGTGGGCTACGCCCTCCGATAGCCCGCCGGGCGGGTCAGCCGCGCCCGAATTCCTCGCCCAGCTCGGCCGCGCGCTTCTGCGCCGCGCGGATGGCGGTCTTGAACTGGCCCTTCACATCCGAAGCCTCGAGCGCGCTCAGCGCCGCGTAGGTCGTGCCGCCCTTGGAGGTCACGCGTTCGCGCAGCACCGACGGCGGCTCGGTCGCACTGTGCGCCAGCGCCGAGGCGCCGGTGAAGGTGCCGATGGCAAGCCGCTGGGCCTGGTCGGGCGTGAGGCCCATCTCGACGCCGGCCTCGGTCATCGCCTCGATGAAATAGAACACGTAGGCCGGGCCGGAGCCCGACATGGCGGTCACCGCGTCGAGCGCGGGTTCGGCGTCGACCCAGATCAGCTCGCCGGTCGGCGCCAGCAGCTGGCCGACGCGTGCGCGGTCGGCGCTTTCGACGCCCGCCCGCGCGAAGAGGCCGGTCATGCCCTTGCCGACCAGCGCCGGCGTGTTGGGCATGGCGCGCACCACGCGCTCGGTGCCGAGCCAGCGGGCGATGCTGTCGGACGGGATGCCCGCCGCCACGCTCAGGTGCAGGGCGTCGGCCGCAAAGGCGCGCACCGGGCGGGCGGCGTCGGCAAAGGTCTGGGGCTTGACCGCCCACACCACCACGGCGCAGCGCGCGAGGGCCTCGCTGGCCTCGGCCCTGGCGACGATGCCGTAGGACTGGGCCAGCCTGGTGCGGGCTTCTTCAAAAGGCTCGACCACTTCGAAGTTGTCGGCCGCGACGCCTTGCTGGATCAGGCCGCCGATGATGGCGCTGGCCATGTTGCCGCCGCCGATGAAGGCGATGGGGGGCAGGGGGCCCGGCGCGGTGCGGGGCAGGAAGGTCACGGCGATGGTCATGGTCGGTCGGTGTAGGCGAAGGCGGCGAACTGCGTCACTTGCAGCGGGTTGAAATTGTCGTCGCTCACGACCACCAGCAGGCGGCGGCCGTCGGGCAGCGATGGGCCCCAGCACATGCCCTCGGTGTTGTCGAGGCGCGAGAGGCCGAGGGTGGCGAAGTCGGCCGCGAGCGTCTTGGCGGCCGGCCGGTGGTTGCCGGGGGCGAGGACGTCGATGGCGAGCACGTCGTCGGCGGCCCGGGTGTCTATTTCATACAGGCGCAGCGAATTGCCGGCGCCGGTGGCGTAGGCCCGCTCCAGCACCAGCATGCGGTGGGTGTCGAGCATCAGCACCTCGCTCACGCCGTTGTCGGCGTAGGTGCCCGGCACCAGCGGGCGCAGTGGGATGGCGTCGGGCACATAGGCGATCTGGCGCACTGCGCGGCCGGTCGCGAGGTCGACCTGGGTGAAGCGGCAGGGGCCGCCGGGGGCGGTAGTGGTCGGGACGGGGCCGTCCTGGACCAGGGTGTTTTCCATCGCGAGCCAGGCCGACCGGTCGTCGGGCGTGAGGGCCAGGCCCTCGAGTGTCTGGTTGTCGCGCGGGCCGCGGCGCTGGGCCGGGTCCGGGGCAAACATCGCCGGCAGGGTGAATTCGCGCAGGAAGCGGCCATCGCGCGCCGATTCATACAGGGCGGGGCCGAAGCCGCGCGCGAGGTCGCCTTCGCTGGTCCAGACCAGGGTGCCGGTCGAGGGGCGCAGGCGCAGGGTCTCGGGATCGGGAACGGGCAGGCCGTCGACCGCGTGGCGCCGACCGGGCCAGGGGCCGCCGCCGGGGCGTTGCAGCTGGACAACGCCGGTGGGCTCGGGGGCTGCATCGGCCGGCTGGGGCCAACGTGCGGTGTAGCAGCGCACGGGGCTCAGATCTGACCGGTCATCGCTGAGAAGCAGGTACTCACCTTTGATGGGGTCGTAGTCGATGCCCGACAGGCCGCCCGCCGTGGTGTTCTCTATAGAGCGTCGATGCGTCCAGCGGGCTTCCCCCAGGCGCTGCAGCCGGCCGGTGTCCGGCGCAGGTGTTGCGCTGCGGCAACCCGCAAGCCCCAGCGATCCCAACCCCAGCAGGCCCGCGCCACCCGCCAGCAGGCGTCGGCGCAGCACGGAGGGCGGCGAAACGAGGGGGTGGGTGGGGGCGCGCACGCCACAAAGTCTAGCGGCTGTCGAAGTTCGCGTGATGAGGCAGTTGACATCGCCCGGCATGGGTGCCACAATCGCGGGCTTCGCTTTCAAAAGGCGAAGCTTTCAGCCCAAAGCGGAAGCGTCTCGAGTGGTTCGAGGCGTGGACGACGGGCCCAAGACTGACCGCGGTGTCTCCCTCCTGGAGGCTCATCGGTACAAGTTGGGAATATCAAGAAATGATCCAAACTGAATCCCGGCTCGAAGTGGCCGACAACACGGGCGCGAAATCCGTCCTGTGTATCAAGGTGCTCGGTGGCTCCAAGCGGCGTTACGCCAGCGTGGGCGACGTCATCAAGGTCAGCATCAAGGAAGCCGCTCCGCGTGGTCGCGTCAAGAAGGGCGAGATCTACAGCGCAGTGGTGGTCCGCACCGCCAAGGGCATCCGTCGTGCTGACGGTTCGCTCGTCAAGTTCGACGGCAATGCCGCCGTGCTGCTCAACGCCAAGCTGGAGCCCATCGGCACCCGCATCTTCGGACCGGTCACGCGCGAACTGCGCACCGAGAAGTTCATGAAGATCGTGTCGCTGGCACCCGAAGTTCTCTAAGGACACAACGCCATGAACAAGATTCGCAAAGGCGACCAGGTCATCGTGTTGGCCGGTCGTGACAAGGGCAAGCGCGGCGTCGTGTCGCTGCGCGCAGACGATTCGCATGTGATCGTCGACGGCATCAACCTCGTCAAGAAGCACACCAAGCCGAACCCCCTCAAGGGTACGACCGGTGGCATCGTCGAGAAGACCATGCCGATTCACCAATCCAACGTGGCGATCTTCAATGCTGCGACCGGCAAGGCCGATCGCGTGGGCATCAAGGTCACCCAAGGTGCCGACGGCAAGCGCGTGGCTGTTCGCGTCTTCAAGTCGAGCGGCGACGAAATCAAGTTCGCCTAAGAGGTACTCACATGGCACGTCTCCAACAACACTATCGCGAAAAGATCGCGAAAGACCTGACGGAAAAGTTCGGCTACAAGTCGCCGATGCAAGTTCCGCGTCTCACCAAGATCACCCTGAACATGGGTGTGGGTGAAGCAGTCGCCGACAAGAAGGTCCTCGACAACGCCGTCGCCGACCTGACCAAGATCGCTGGCCAGAAGCCCGTGGTTACCAAGTCGAAGAAGGCCATTGCCGGCTTCAAGATCCGCGAAAACCAGCCGATCGGCTGCATGGTCACGCTGCGTGGCGTGCACATGTACGAGTTCCTGGACCGTTTCGTCACCGTGGCCCTGCCCCGCGTGCGTGACTTCCGCGGTATCTCGGGTCGCGCATTCGACGGCCGTGGCAACTACAACATCGGCGTCAAAGAGCAGATCATTTTCCCTGAGATCGAGTACGACAAGGTCGACGCCCTGCGCGGTCTCAATATCAGCATCACGACGACGGCCAAGACCGACGAAGAAGCCAAGGCGCTTCTCGCTGGCTTCCGTTTCCCGTTCAAGAACTGAGGTGATCTGTGGCTAAAGCATCTTTGATCCAGCGCGAACTCAAGCGCGACAAGCTGGTTGCCAAGTTCGCTGCGAAGCACGCAGAACTGAAGGCAACTTCCAACGACGCGAAGAAGAGCGACGAAGAGCGCGCAGCGGCCCGCCTGGCCCTGCAGAAGCTCCCGCGCAACGCGAACCCCACGCGCCAGCGCAACCGTTGCGAAATCACCGGTCGCCCGCGTGGCACCTTCCGTCAATTCGGTCTGGCCCGCGCCAAGATCCGCGAACTGGCTTTCAACGGCGACATCCCCGGTGTCACCAAGGCCAGCTGGTAAGCCAGGCAGGAGCAAACAACATGAGCATGAGTGATCCCATTGCCGACCTGCTGACGCGTATCCGTAACGCGCAGATGGTGGCGAAGCCCACCGTGTCGGTCCCGTCTTCCAAGGTGAAGATCGCGATCGCACAAGTCCTGAAGGACGAGGGCTACATCGACGGCTTCCAGGTCAAGACCGAAGCCGGCAAGAGCGAACTTGAAATCTCGCTGAAGTACTACGCTGGCCGTCCGGTCATCGAGCGCATTGAGCGCGTGAGCCGCCCCGGCCTGCGCGTCTACAAGGCCAGCACTTCCATTCCGCAAGTCCAGAACGGCCTCGGCGTTGCGATCGTCACGACCCCCAAGGGCGTGATGACCGACCGCAAGGCGCGCGCCACCGGTGTCGGCGGCGAAGTTCTGTGCTACGTCGCCTAACCGAGACATCGAGGAGTTACTGAAATGTCCCGAGTAGGAAAAATGCCGGTCGCCATCCCCGCAGGCGTGGATGTGTCGATCAAGGAAGACCAGATCAGCGTCAAGGGCACGGGCGGCACGCTCAGCCTGGCTCGCAATGCGCTGGTGAATGTCGTCAACAAGGACGGCAAGCTGAGCTTCGAGCCCGCCAACGATTCGCGTGAAGCGAATGCGATGAGCGGCACGATTCGCCAGCTGGTGAACAACATGGTGGTTGGCGTGACCAAGGGCTTCGAGAAGAAGCTCAACCTGGTCGGCGTCGGCTACAAGGCTGCAGCGTCCGGCGCCAAGCTGAACCTGCAAGTCGGTTACTCGCACCCGGTCAACATCGACATGCCGCAAGGCATCACGGTGACCACCGCGACCCCGACCGAAGTGGTGATCAAGGGCGCTGACCGTCAACGCGTCGGCCAGATCGCCGCTGAGATCCGCGCTGTTCGTCCGCCAGAGCCCTACAAGGGCAAGGGCATCCGCTATGCGGACGAGAAGATCGTGATCAAAGAGACCAAGAAGAAGTAAGGGGCAGCAAAATGATGTTGACCAAAAAAGCACAGCGTCTTCGCCGCTCGCGCCAGACCCGCATCCGCATTGCGACGCAGGGCGTGGCTCGCCTCACGGTGAACCGCACCAACCTGCACATCTATGCCACCGTCATCTCCGACGACGGCACCAAGGTGATCGCAACCGCATCGACCGCCGAAGCCGAAGTGCGCGCAGCACTCGGCGCCTCGGGCAAGGGTGGCAATGCCGCCGCTGCCACCGCCATCGGCAAGCGCATCGCTGAAAAGGCGAAGGCTGCCGGCGTCGAGAAGGTCGCTTTCGATCGCGCAGGTTTCGCCTACCACGGCCGCGTCAAGGCGCTGGCCGAGGCAGCCCGCGAAGCCGGTCTGCAGTTCTAATCGGACACGAGATTCAAAATGGCAAAGATTCAAGCAAGAACGCAGAACGAAGGTCCTGAGGACGGTCTGCGCGAGAAGATGATCGCGATCAACCGCGTCACCAAGGTGGTGAAGGGTGGTCGTATCCTCGGTTTCGCAGCGCTGACCGTGGTCGGTGACGGCGATGGCCGCGTCGGCATGGGCAAGGGCAAGTCCAAGGAAGTGCCTGCTGCCGTGCAGAAGGCAATGGAAGAAGCCCGTCGCAACCTGTTCAAGGCTCCGATCAAGAACGGTACGCTGCACCACCAGGTGCAAGGTCACCACGGTGCTGCCACCGTCGTGATGTACCCGGCTCCCAAGGGTACCGGCATCATCGCCGGCGGCCCGATGCGCGCCGTGTTCGAAGTCATGGGTATCACCGACATCGTGGCCAAGAGCCATGGTTCGTCGAACCCCTACAACATGGTTCGCGCCACGCTCGACGGGTTGAAGAACTCGACGACGGCCGGCCAAGTGGCTGCCAAGCGCGGTCTCACCGTCGAAGAAATCTTCGCCTGAGCGCAAGCTCTCGCAAGGCTGAAGGAAGCATTCAAATGACGCAACAACAAACCCTCAAGGTGCAGCTGGTGAAGAGCCCGATCGGCACCAAGGAATCGCATCGCGCGACCGTGCGTGGCCTCGGCCTGCGCAAGCTCAACAGCGTGAGCGAGCTGCAAGACACGCCCGCAGTGCGCGGCATGATCAACAAGATCAGTTATCTGGTCAAAGTTCTGTAAGAGAGACTGATATGGAACTCAATGGCATCAAGCCGGCAGCTGGCGCCAAGCACGCCAAGCGTCGCGTCGGCCGCGGTATCGGCTCGGGCATCGGAAAGACCGCAGGTCGCGGTCACAAGGGCCAGAAGTCGCGCGCAGGCGGTTTCCACAAGGTCGGCTTCGAAGGCGGTCAAATGCCGCTGCAGCGTCGCCTGCCCAAGCGCGGCTTCAAGTCGCACCTGCTGAAGTACAACGCCGAAGTCACGCTGACTGCTCTCGAGCAGCTCGGCCTGGCCGAAGTCGATGTCCTGGCACTGAAGCAAGCCGGCCTCGTGGGCCAGCTCGCCAAGGTCGTCAAGATCATCAAGACCGGCGAACTCACCAAGGCCGTCAAGCTGACGGGCGTGGGTGCGACCGCTGGTGCCAAGGCTGCGATCGAAGCAGCCGGCGGCAGCCTCGCCTGATCACCATCGGACTGAAAGAAGTTCTTCGTGGCAACTAACGCGGCAACGATCGCAAAAACAGGCAAGTTCGGCGACCTCCGTCGTCGGCTCGTCTTTTTGCTGCTCGCGCTCGTGGTCTACCGGATTGGCGCGCACATTCCTGTGCCGGGTATCAACCCGGACCAGCTGGCAGCGTTGTTCCAGGGCCAGCAGGGCGGCATTCTGAGCCTGTTCAACATGTTCTCGGGCGGGGCGCTGTCGCGTTTCACCGTGTTCGCGTTGGGGATCATGCCGTACATCTCGGCGTCGATCATCATGCAGCTGATGACCTACGTTCTTCCGACCTTCGAGCAATTGAAGAAGGAAGGCGAGGCCGGTCGCCGCAAGATCACGCAGTACACGCGCTATGGCGCGCTCGGCCTGGCTCTGTTCCAGTCGTTCAGCATCGCAGTGGCCCTCGAATCGTCGGCCGGTCTGGTGATCGCCCCCGGTTTCGGCTTCCGCCTGACCGCCATGGTGAGCCTGACGGCAGGTTCGATGTTCCTGATGTGGCTCGGCGAGCAGATCACCGAACGCGGCCTGGGCAACGGCATCTCGATCCTGATCTTTGCAGGTATCGCGGCCGGTCTGCCCGGTGCGATCGGCGGCCTGGCTTCGCTGGTGACGACCGGTGCGATGAACCCCATCGTTGCGCTCTTCATCATCGCGGTCGTGGTGCTGGTCACCTACTTCGTGGTGTTCGTGGAACGTGGTCAGCGCAAGATCCTCGTGAACTATGCGCGGCGCCAGGTTGGCAACAAGGTCTACGGCGGTCAGTCGTCACACCTGCCCCTGAAGCTGAACATGGCCGGTGTGATTCCTCCGATCTTCGCGTCGTCGATCATTCTGCTGCCGGCAACGGTGGTGGGCTGGTTCAGCGCCGGTGACGGTGGCTTCCGCTGGATCAAGGACATCGCCAGCGCACTGCGTCCGGGCGAGCCGATCTACGTGCTGCTGTATGCCGCTGCGATCGTTTTCTTCTGCTTCTTCTACACGGCACTCGTGTTCAACAGCAAGGAAACGGCCGACAACCTGAAGAAGAGTGGTGCGTTCATTCCTGGCATTCGCCCGGGTGACCAGACCGCTCGCTATATCGACAAGATTCTGGTTCGCCTGACGTTGGCTGGCGCGGTGTACATCACCTTCGTCTGCCTGCTGCCCGAGTTCCTGATCCTGAAGTACAACGTGCCGTTCTACTTCGGTGGTACCTCCCTGCTGATCATCGTGGTCGTCACGATGGACTTCATGGCCCAGGTGCAAAACTACATGATGTCCCAGCAGTACGAATCGCTGCTGAAGAAGGCGAACTTCAAGACATCGTAGGGCTGTGAGTTTCAGTATTGAGTCCGGGCGGTAGACCGCCACGTTAAACAGTTTTAGGAGAATGAAATGAGAGTTTCGGCTTCGGTCAAAACCATCTGCCGTAATTGCAAGGTCATCCGCCGTAAAGGTGTGGTGCGTGTGATTTGCACCGACCCGCGCCACAAGCAGCGCCAGGGTTGATTGAAGAGTATTAGAGGACGCACATGGCACGTATTGCTGGCATCAACATCCCGCCGCACAAGCACGCTGAAATCGGCCTGACCGCCATTTTCGGTATCGGTCGCACCCGCGCCCGTCAAATCTGCGAAGCGAGCGGCATCGAATATTCGAAGAAGATCAAGGATCTGACCGACGCCGATCTCGAAAAGATCCGCGACCAGATCGCTCTGTTCACGATCGAAGGCGATCTGCGTCGCGAGACGACGATGAACATCAAGCGTTTGATGGACATCGGCTGCTATCGCGGCTTCCGTCACCGTCGCGGCCTGCCGATGCGCGGCCAGCGCACGCGCACCAACGCCCGCACCCGCAAGGGTCCGCGCAAGGCTGCGCAGTCCCTGAAGAAATAAGGATAGACAAGCATGGCTAAAGCACCTGCAAACAACGCCGCACAGCGCGTTCGCAAGAAGGTTCGCAAGAACGTTGCGGACGGTATCGCCCACGTGCATGCCTCGTTCAACAACACCATCATCACGATCACCGATCGCCAGGGCAATGCCCTGTCGTGGGCTTCGTCGGGTGGCCAGGGCTTCAAGGGCTCGCGCAAGTCGACCCCGTTCGCTGCGCAGGTCGCTTCCGAAGTGGCCGGCCGTGCTGCTGTCGAACAAGGTATCAAGAACCTCGACGTCGAGATCAAGGGCCCCGGTCCTGGTCGCGAGTCGTCGGTGCGCGCACTGGCTGCGCTCGGCATCCGGATCAATTCCATTGCCGACGTGACGCCCGTTCCGCACAACGGCTGCCGTCCCCAGAAGCGTCGCCGCATCTGATCGTCAGTCCGCAAGGCGCAGCCAGCTTTCGAGCGGCTGCGCATTTGTTTTTTCACTAAGCCCACCGCCATCGGCACATCCGCCGACGGCTCCCGCAGGCAACTGCGGCAGATGACACCAAGGAAATACCGTGGCACGTTACCTCGGCCCCAAGGCCAAACTTTCCCGCCGTGAAGGCACCGACCTGTTCCTGAAGAGCGCCCGCCGTTCGATCCAGGACAAGGCCAAGTTCGACTCCAAGCCCGGCCAGCACGGCCGCACCTCGGGTCAGCGCACCTCCGACTACGGTCTGCAGCTGCGTGAGAAGCAGAAGGTCAAGCGCATGTACGGCGTGCTCGAGAAGCAGTTCCGCCGCTACTTCGAAGAAGCCGATCGCCGCCGTGGCAACACCGGCGCCAACCTGCTGTTCATCCTCGAGTCGCGCCTGGACAACGTGGTCTATCGCATGGGCTTCGGCTCGACGCGCGCCGAAGCACGCCAGCTCGTGTCGCACAAGGCGATCACCGTGAACGGCCAGTCGGTCAACATCCCGTCGTACCTGGTCAAGACCGGTGACGTGATCGCCGTGCGCGAAAAGTCCAAGAAGCAGAACCGCATTGTCGAAGCGCTGCAACTGGCCCAACAAGTCGGCATGCCGGCATGGGTCGATGTGAACGCCGACAAGGCCGAAGGCACCTTCAAGAAGGTCCCGGATCGCGACGAATTCGCAGCCGACATCAACGAATCGCTGATCGTCGAACTGTATTCGCGTTGATTTTCTCTACCCGCCTGCGCGTCTTTGCGTCGGCGGGAGATTGATATTGTTGTTCACGTTCCTGCTCCGCACTCTGTTGCGGATCAGGCGCTTCACCAGCCTTACCGGTGTAACGAGCCGGGGGTATTGAGAGGAAGTCTGCATGCAAACCACCCTGCTGAAACCCAAGACCATCCAGGTCGAGCAACTTGCCGCCAACAAGGCCAAGGTCACGCTCGAACCTTTCGAGCGCGGCTACGGCCACACGCTCGGCAACGCGCTGCGTCGCGTTCTGCTGTCGTCCATGGTCGGCTACTCGGCCACCGAAGTCACGATCGCTGGCGTTCTGCATGAGTACTCGTCGATCGACGGCGTGCAGGAAGATGTCGTCAACATCCTGCTGAATCTCAAGGGCGTGGTGTTCAAGCTCCACAACCGCGACGAAGTCACGCTGAGCCTGCGCAAGGACGGCGAAGGCCCGGTCCTCGCATCGGACATCCAGACCCCGCACGACGTCGAGATCATCAACCCCGACCACGTGATCGCGCACCTGTCGCAAGGCGGCAAGCTCGACATGCAGATCAAGGTTGAAAAGGGTCGCGGCTACGTGCCCGGCACGATGCGTCGCTACGCGGACGAGCCGACCAAGTCGATCGGTCGCATCGTTCTGGACGCGTCGTTCTCGCCTGTGAAGCGCGTGAGCTACACGGTCGAAAGCGCCCGCGTCGAACAGCGTACCGACCTGGACAAGCTGCTGGTCGAGATCGAGACCAACGGTGCGATCAGCGCCGAAGATGCCGTTCGTGCATCGGCTAAAATCCTGGTCGAGCAGCTCGCCGTGTTCGCGCAGCTCGAAGGCGGCGAACTCGCTGCATTCGATGCACCCGCACCGCGCAGCGCCCAGCAATTCGATCCGATCCTGCTGCGCCCTGTCGACGAACTCGAACTGACGGTGCGTTCGGCCAACTGCCTGAAGGCCGAAAACATCTACTACATCGGTGACCTGATCCAGCGCACCGAGAACGAGCTGCTCAAGACCCCGAACCTGGGTCGCAAGTCGCTCAACGAAATCAAGGAAGTGCTCGCCTCGCGCGGTCTCACCCTTGGCATGAAGCTCGAAAGCTGGCCGCCGGCTGGTCTCGACAAGCGTTGATTTGAATTTTTGAGAAATCGGCCCCCTGAAAAGGGCCAGTGCACCGGACAGTACCTGATACGGCTGTCTGTTTTTATAAAGTAAAGGAAAGCACCATGCGTCACGGACACGGACTCCGCAAACTCAACCGCACCAGCTCGCACCGCCTCGCGATGCTGCAGAACATGATGAATTCGCTCATCGAGCACGAAGTCATCAAGACCACGGTCCCCAAGGCCAAGGAACTGCGCCGCGTCATCGAGCCGATGATCACCCTGGCCAAGAAGCCCACGCTCGCCAACAAGCGCCTGGCCTTCGACCGCCTGCGCAGCCGCGACAGCGTCGTCAAGCTCTTCGGCGAACTCGGCCCGCGTTTCGCCGCGCGTCCGGGCGGCTACACCCGCATCCTGAAGATGGGTTTCCGCGTGGGCGACAACGCTCCGATGGCGCTCGTCGAACTGGTCGACCGTGCTGAAATTAAAGATGCTGGCGCTGAGCAAAACGCCGCTGAATAAGCTATAATTTATACTTGCCGCGCGATGGAGCAGCCTGGTAGCTCGTTGGGCTCATAACCCAAAGGTCGCAAGTTCAAATCTTGCTCGCGCAACCAATTTAAAAGGCCCTTTGAGAAATCAAAGGGCCTTTTTCTTTGGCCAAATTCTTTTGGAAATTCCTGGTCGAAATTCGACACAAAAAAAGCCCTCGCGAAGAGGGCTTTTCTGTTTCCGGGCCAGCCCTGCGAAGAGGCCGGTCTTGAGAACGCGCCGCAGCGGCGCCTGACGACTGCGCTGACGCGCAGCCCAAGCGCAGGATCAGTCCGGAATGACCGCCGTCACCTCAATCTCCACCTTCGCGCGGTGTTCCACCAGCGCCGCCACCTGCACGCAGGTCATGGCCGGGAAGTTGCGGCCCAGCGCGTCGCGGTAGACCGGGCCGAGCTCGGACAGGCGACGGCTGTACTCGTCGCGATCCGTCACGTACCAGGTCATGCGCACCATGTGCTCGGGGCCGGCACCGGCTTCGCGCAGCACCTCGGCGATGTTGCGCAGCGCCTGGCCGCACTGGTCGATGAAGTCGTCGGACTCGAACTGCTGCTGGGCATTCCAGCCGATCTGGCCGCCGACGAACACCTGGGTGCCGCGCGCCGCGATGCCGTTTGCATAGCCCTTCGGGGGCAGCCAGCCGGGAGGCTGAATGAGTTTGTTCGTCATGATGGTGTGTTGCTGTTGAGTTGTCTCAATTTGAAGCGCTGGAGTTTGCCGGTTTCGGTGCGCGGCAGCGCCGTCACGAACTCGATCTCCCGCGGGTACTTGAAGGGGGCAATGGTGGCTTTCACGTGGTCCTGGAGGGCCTTCACCATCGCTGCGTCGCCGGTGTTGCCGGGCTTGAGCACGCAGAAGGCCTTCACGATCATGCCGCGGTCGGTGTCGGGCTTGCCGATCACGCCGCACTCGGCCACGGCCGGGTGCTTGAGCAGCGCGTCTTCCACCTCCGGGCCGCCGACGTTGTAGCCGGCCGTGATGATCATGTCGTCCGCACGCGCCTGATAGAAGAAGTAGCCGTCGTCATCCTGCACGAACGAGTCGCCGGGGTAGTTCCAGCCGTTCTTCACATAGTCGCCCTGGCGCGGATCGTCGAGGTAGCGGCAGCCGACCGGGCCTTGCAGCGCCAGCTTGCCGACCGTGCCGCGCGGCACCTCGTTGCCCTGGTCGTCGACCACCTTGGCCGTGAAGCCCGGCACCGCCTTGCCGACGGCGCCGCGGCGCACTTCGTCGCCGGCGGCCGAGATGTAGATGTGGAACACCTCGGTGCCGCCGATGCCGTCGAGCATCTCGATGCCGGTGGTCTCCTTCCAGAGCTGGCGCGTGGCGTCGGGAAGCGCCTCGCCTGCGCTCACGCAGATGCGCAGGCTCGGCGCCCCGTGCTGCCGGACGAAGGGTGCCATCTGGCGATAGAAGGTGGGCGCGGTGTAGCAGATGGTCGCGCCGACCTCGTTGATGAGCTTCACGAGCGCTTCCGGCGAGAAGGCGCCGTCGGGAAAGTACACCGACGCACCGGCCCACATCGGGAAGATCAGCAGCCCGCCGAGCCCGAAGGTGAAGGCCAGCGGCGGCGTGCCGACCACGATGTCGTCGCTGCGCGCGCGCAGCACGTGGCGCGGCCAGGTCTGGCACATGGCGACGACGTCGCGGTGTGTGGTGACGGGCGCCTTGGGCTTGCCAGTGGTGCCCGAGGTGAAGGCCAGCAGCGCGATGTCGTCGGCCGCCGTGGGGCAGGCGGGGAACACGCCACTCTTGCCGGCGGCGCGCGCCGACAGCGAATCGGGTGCGTCGGGCTGGTTGAAGGCAATCACCGTCGCGAGCACGGGGTGCGCCTGCTGCGCGGCCACCAGCTCCTCGAGCAGGCGGCCCTCGCACAGCGCGGCCACGGGCTGCGATTTCTCGATGATCTCGCCCAGCTCCTTGGCGCGCAGCAGCGGCATGGTCGCCACCGCGATCAGCCCGGCCTTGACCACGGCCAGCCACGACAGCGCCATCCACACGGAGTTGCCGCCGCGCAGCAGCACGCGGTTGCCGGGCACGAGCCCGAGATCCTCGACCAGCACCTGGGCGATGCGGTTCACCTCGACGCCCGCCTGGGCGTAGGTGAGCACGCCGGCGGGCGAGCGCAGCATCGGCCGGTCGCCGAAGCCCTTGGCGACCGCCTTGTCCAGCAGCTCCTCGACCAGGTTCAGCTGGTCGGGAAACTGCAGTTCGGGCAGGTCGTAGCGAAAGACCGGCAGCTGCGCGGCAGGCGGCAGGCGGTCATGAACGAAGCGATCGACTTGGGCAGACACGGTTTCACCCCCGCAAAACGGATTTGCCGATGATCAGTTGCTGGACTTCCGTCGCGCCTTCGTAAATGCGCAGCGAGCGGATGTCCCGGTACAGGCTTTCGATCTTGGTGCCGACCTTCACGCCGAGGCCACCATGCATCTGCAGCGCCATGTCGATCACGCGGCTCGCGTTCTCGGTGGCACACATCTTGGCCATGGCGGCTGCGGCCGACACGTCGCCGACTGCCGGCGCGCCGCGGCGCTCCGCGTCGTCGCGCATCCAGGCGGCGCGGTAGGTGAGCAGCGCGGCGCTGTCGATCAGCGCGGCCATCTCGCCGAGCTTGGCCTGCGTGAGCTGGAAGTCGGCCAGCGTCTGGCCGAACATGCGGCGACCCTTGGCATGCGCGATGGCTTCGGCCAGCGCGCGGCGACCCATTCCTAGCGCGGCGGCCGCGACCGAGGCGCGGAAGATGTCGAGCGTGCGCATCGCGAGCTTGAAGCCGCCGTTCAGCGTGCCCAGCTGCGCCGTGCGCGGCACGACGCAGTTGTCGAAGCGCAGGGTGGCCAGCGGGTGCGGCGCCATCACGTCGATGTGGGCCGAGGTGTCGAGCCCCGGCGTCGTTGCGTCGACGATGAACACCGTGATGCCGCGCGTGCCGGCCGTGGGGTCGGTCTTGGCGAACACGCAGTAGAAGTCGGCGATGCCGCCGTTGCTGATCCAGGTCTTTTCGCCGTTCAGGCGCCAGCCGTCGGCGGTGGGCTCGGCGCGCATCGCCATCGCTGCGACGTCGGAGCCGGCCTCGGGTTCGCTGAGCGCGAAGGCCGCGATCTTCGCGCCCTTGCCCACGGCCGTGAGGTACTGCGACTGCTGCTCGGGCGTGCCGTCCAGCGTGATCGCGCCGCTGCCCAGGCCCTGCATCGCGAAGGCGAAGTCGGCCAGTGGCGAGTGGTAGCCGAGCGTTTCGCGCAGCAGCACGAGCGCGCGCGAATCGAGGCGCTCGAGCGCGCCGCCGGCACTGCCGGGCACCGCGTAGCGCAACCAGCCGGCGTCGCCGAGGCGGCGCACCCATTCGCGGCAGGCGGCGCGGTCGTCGCGCTCGTCGATCTCCTGGGCGGCGCACCAGGGCAGCAGGTCGTTGGCGAGCGCGCGGTGCGCGTCGTCGAAGAACGGCAGCGCGAGGTGCGCGGTCGACGGTGGGGCGGGGATCTTGGTCATCATGCGCGTCAGTCTCCGCCGAACACCGGCTTGCGCTTGGCCGCGAAGGCCTCGTAGGCGCGCTTGAAGTCTTCGGTCTGCATGCAGATCGCCTGTGCCTGCGCTTCGGCCTCGATGGCCTGGTCGATGGTCATCGACCATTCCTGCGACAGCATGGTCTTGGTCATGCCGTGCGCGAAGCTCGGGCCCTCGGCCAGGTCGCGCGCGACCTTGGTGGCGGCGTCGAGCAGCGAGGCGCTGTCGTGCAGTGCGTTGAAGAAGCCCCAGGCCTGGCCTTCTTCGGCGGTCATGGCGCGGCCGGTGAACAGCAGCTCCGAGGCGCGGCCCTGGCCGATCACGCGCGGCAGCAGTGCGCAGGCGCCCATGTCGGCGCCGGCCAGACCCACGCGGGTGAAGAGGAAGGCGGTGCGCGTGGCGGGCGTGCCGTAGCGCAGGTCGCAGGCCAGCGCGATCATCGCGCCGGCGCCGGCGCACACGCCGTCGATCGCACCGACGATGGGCTGCGGGCAGTTGCGGATCGCCTTCACGAGGTCGCCCGTCATGCGCGTGAACTCGAGCAGCTCGGGCATGCGCATGCCGGTCAGCGGGCCAATGATTTCATGCACGTCGCCGCCCGAGCAGAAGTTGCCGCCCGCGCCGGTGACGACGATCACCTTCACGTCGGTCGCGTAGGTCAGCGCGCGGAACAGGTCGCGCAGCTCGGCGTACGAGTCGAAGGTCAGCGGGTTCTTGCGCTCGGGGCGGTTCAGCGTGATGGTGCCGACACCGGCTTCATAGCGCCAGGCAAAGTGCTCGGCTTGGTAGTCGGCCTTGGGTTCGAATTGCGCGCGCATGGGATTGCTTGCGCCGATGTAGTGCTTCATGCGGTCTCCGCCAATTGGCTGCTGTGGGAATGTTGCTTGACCTTGCCGAGCAGCTTGTGAAGCTGCGCGATCTCCTTGGGGTTGAGGCTCGAGAAAGCCTCGACGATCCAGTCTTCGTGCTGCTGCGCCATCTCGTTGAAGAGCTTGCGTCCGCGCGGCGTGAGGCGCACGCGCCAGGCACGGCGGTCGCCCTCGACGTTGATGCGCTCCACCAGCCCTTCGGTCACGAGCTGGTCAGTGATGCCGGTGACGTTGCCGCCCGTGACCATCATGCGGCGCGAGAGCTCGTTCATCTTCAGCCCGTCGGGCGAGCGCTCGAGCTGCGACATGAGATCGAAGCGCGGCAGCGTGGTGGCGAACTGCGCGCGCAGTCCGTTGCGCACCTGCTTTTCCACCAGCTGCGTGCAGGTGAGCAGGCGCAGCCAGAGGCGCAGCGCCTCGGGGTGCTCGCTGTGGGCGCGTGCTTCGAGGTCCATGTCAGTGTGTCTCTTCGGTGTCGGCCGCGCGGCCTGCGGCAGCGGTGGCCGCGGCGATCTGCTGCTGCTTGGCGATCTCGCGGTACATCTGGTCGCGGCCGCTCAGGTACTGCTTGGGCCAGTCGACGTCGCGGCTTTGCAGCTTGGCCGCTTCGTGCAGCGTCCACGCCGGGTCGGCCAGGTGCGGGCGCGCCACGGCGCACAGGTCGGCGCGGCCGGCCGCGATGATGCTGTTGGCCTGGTCGGCGTCGGTGATGGCGCCCACCGCGATGGTCGAGATGCCGACCTCGTTGCGGATGCGGTCGGCGAACGGCGTCTGGTACATGCGGCCGTACACGGGCTTGGCGGCGCGCGTGGTCTGGCCCGAGGACACGTCGATGAAGTCCGCGCCGGCTTCCTTGAAGAGGCGTGCGACCACCACGGCGTCGGCATCGGTGTTGCCGCCGGGCGCCCAGTCGTGCGCCGAGATGCGCACGCTCATCGGCTTGTCGGCCGGCCACACGGCGCGCATCGCGCGGAACACTTCGAGCGGGTAGCGGCAGCGCGCTTCGATGTCGCCGCCGTACTCGTCGGTGCGCAGGTTGGTGAGCGGGCTGATGAAGGCCGACAGCAGGTAGCCGTGCGCGCAGTGCAGCTCGAGCCAGTCGAAACCGCACTCGACCGCGCGGCGTGTCGAGTCGACGAACTGGTCGCGCAGCGTGTCCATCTCGGCGCGCGTGATCGCGGCCGGCAGCTGGTTCTGTTCGCCATAGGGCAGGGCGCTCGCGCCGAGCACGGGCCAGTTGCCGCTTTCGAGCGGCTCGTCGGTGCCTTCCCAGCCCACGCGGGTCGAGCCCTTGGGGCCGCTGTGGCCGAGCTGCATCGCGATCTTGGCGCTCGACTGCGTGTGCACGAAATCGACGATGCGCTTGAACGCAGCCTGCTGCGTGTCGTTGTACAGGCCCGTGCAGGCCGGCGTGATGCGGCCTTCGGGCGTCGGGCTCGTCATCTCGACGCACACCATCGCGGCGCCACCGAGTGCGCGCGCGCCCAGGTGCACCAGCAGGAAGTCTTGCGGCACGCCGTCGACCGCGCTGTAGGTCGCCATCGGCGAGACCACGATGCGGTTCTTGAGTTCGAGCCCGCGCACCTTCAGCGGCATCAGCATCGGCGCCACGGCCTTGCCGCCCGCCAGCCACTGCTCGTAGCCGCCGAGCCATTGCGTGTCGCGCACGCGCAGGTTCTCGTGGCTGATGCGCTGCGAGCGCGTGAGCAGCGAGTAGGCGAACTGCTCGATCTCCATGCCCGTGTAGCGCGGCACGTTCTCGAACCATTCGGTGGAGTTGCGCGCGGCGTTCTGGATCTTCAGCACCTCGACGCTGCGGCGTGCTTCATAGCCCTCGAGCACGTGGTCGACGGTGCCGCCCTGCGCGAATTCGTTGGCCAGGTCGATGGCGTCTTCCAGCGCGAGCTTGGTGCCCGAGCCGATCGAGAAGTGCGCCGTGTGCGCGGCGTCGCCCATGAGCACGACGGGCACCGAGCGGCCGTCGACGTCGATGCGGTGCGTCCAGCGCTCGCACACCACGCGCGGAAAGCGGATCCAGTTGGCCGAGCCGCGCAGGTGCGTGGCATTGCTGATGAGCGCGTGGCCGCCCAGGTACTTGGCGAACAGCTTCTCGCAGAAGGCGATGGCCTCGGGCTGCTCCATCTGGTCGAGGCCGTGGGCCTTCCACACGGCTTCGGGCGTCTCGACGATGAAGGTCGAGGTCTTGTCGTCGAACTGGTAGGCATGCGCCTGGAACCAGCCATGCTCGGTCTGTTCGAAGGCGAAGGTGAAGGCGTCGAAGGTCTGGTGCGTGCCCAGCCACACGAAGCGGCAGTTGCGCAGGTCGATGTCGGGCTTGAACACGTCGGCATAGCGCTGGCGGATGCGGCTGTTGAGGCCGTCGCTGGCAATGACCAGGTCGGCCTTGTACTGCGCGGCAATGGCCTGGTCGTCGGTGGCGTCGGTTTCGAAGACCAGCTCCACGCCGAGTTCGAGGCAGCGTTCCTGCAGGATGTTCAGCAGGCGCTTGCGGCCGATGCCGCAGAAGCCGTGGCCGCCCGAGCGCACCTGGCGGCCCTTGAAGAAGACCTGGATGTCGTCCCAGTGGTGGAACTCGTTGCCGATGAGCGCGGCCGTGGGGCCGTCGGCCTCGCGCAGGTTGCCCAGCGTCTGGTCGCTGAGCACCACGCCCCAGCCGAAGGTGTCGAAGGGGCGGTTGCGTTCGACCACCGTGATCTGCAGCGCCGGGTTGCGGGCCTTCATCAGCAGGGCGAAATACAGGCCGGCTGGACCCCCACCGATGCACAGGATGCGCTGGAGGTCCGAGGCGGGCGCGAAGCGGGGGGAGGTCAAGCTGTTCATGGTTGAATAGTTTAGGCATAAACAATCTGTTGTCAACGAGGGCTTCTCTGCAGAGGCCTGCGGCCCGCGCGGCTGCGCGATGTCATGCAAATCCTTGGAAAAATCAATACCATGGACGCATGCAACACTTGATACCCAAGATCGAGTCGCAGCTGGCCTCGCTGCCCGTGCCCATTGCACTGGAGTTGCCCGACGGGCGCCGGGTCGCCCAGGCGGGTTCACGCGTGACGCTGGCTTTCAAGGAGTGGTCGGTGCTGGCCAAGCTGGCCGGCCGGCAGGTCGGGGCCATCGGCGAGGCCTACGTCGAGGGCAAGGTGCAGATCGAGGGCGCCATGCGCGACCTGATCGATGCCACCGTCGGCCTGTTGCCCGGCAACCCGGCCGAGACCGACACCACCTGGTGGAGCCGCCTGCAGCGCCGCGCCAAGTCGCGCGGCTCGCACTCGCTGCGCAAGGACGCCGCGCAGATCGAGTTCCACTACGACGTCTCCGACGATTTCTACGCGCTGTGGCTGGACCCGCGCCGCGTCTATTCATGCGCCTACTTCCGCACGCCCGAGCTCACGCTGGCGCAGGCGCAGGAGGCCAAGCTCGACCACATCTGCCGCAAGCTCATGCTGCAGCCCGGCGAGCGCTACCTGGACATCGGTTCGGGCTGGGGCGCGCTGCTGCTGTGGGCGGCCGAGCACTACGGCGTGGACGCCACCGGCATCACGCTGTCGAAGAACCAGCATGCGCACGTGCAGCGGCTCATCGAGGAAAAAGGGCTGCAGGGCCGCGTGCGCGTGGAGCTGCGCGACTACCGCGAGCTGCCCGATGACCAGCCCTTCGACAAGATCTCGTCGGTGGGCATGTTCGAGCACGTGGGCGCGGCCAACATGCCGACCTACTTCCACAAGATCCACACCCTGCTCAAGCCGGGCGGGCTGGTGCTCAACCACGGCATCACCTCGGGCGAACTGAACTACCGCCAGCTCGGAGCGGGCATGGGCGACTTCATCGAGAAATACATCTTCCCCGGCGGCGAGCTGCTGCACGTGACGCACGTGCTGCGCGAGACCGCGGCGGCCGGGCTGGAGATGGTCGACACCGAGAGCCTGCGCCCGCACTATGCGCGCACGCTGTGGGCGTGGTCGGACGCGCTCGAGGCGCAGCTCGATGCCGCGCGCGAGGTGCTGGGCCGCAGTGGCGGGCGCCAGGGCGAGAACGCCGAGCGCATCCTTCGCGCCTACCGCCTGTACCTCGCGGGCTCGGCGATGAGCTTCGAGCAGGGCTGGATCTCGCTGCACCAGATGCTGTCGACCAGGCCCGACGGCAAGGTCGAACACGGTGCCTTGCGCGGTGCGCAATCGGTGTACCCTTTTGCCCGTGACTACATCTACAAATAAGTGAGGACACCACCACCATGCTCTACCGCTTCAAATCCCGGGCCGCCCCAGACTTCGTGATGCTCGAGGTGCACGCGCGCCAGCTGCTCGACATCGTCGGCAAGCCGGCCGCGCCGCAGGGCATCATCACGGTCGAGCAGATCCCCGGCGCCATCGCCGCTCTCGAAGCCGCACTGGCGCTCGAAAGCAGCAAGCCCGCGCCGCACAACCACGACGAGCACGTCGTCGAAGGCCATGACGCCGACGCCGAGAAGCAGCATGTCGGCCTGCACCAGCGCGCCGCGCCGCTGCTGCACATGCTCAAGGACTCACAGGCCGAGAGCAAGGATGTGACCTGGGGGACCTGAGCCCCGACCTCAGCAAGTCACCCTGTCTTTTCGAGGAACACCGCGGAACCGGCTTTGCCGGGCCGCAGGTGTTGCCCCCTGCAAGGGGGTTGGCGTAGCGACACGAAGTGCGCGAAGACTGGGGGTTAGTCCACCTTTGCGCCGGAGTCTTTCACGACCTTCGCCCACTTCACATGCTCACTCGCAATGAGCTTCGTGAAGTCCGCCGGCGAATTGCCGCTGGGGATCGCGCCCTGCGCCAGCATCTTTTCCTTGATCGCCGGCGTGCCCAGCGACTTGGCCACTTCCTGCTGGATGCGGTTCACGATCTCCGGCGACGTGCCGGCCGGCGCCAGCAACCCGAACCATGAGCTCGCCTCGTAGCCCTTGAGCGCGGGGCCGCCGGCTTCTGCCACCGTCGGCACATCGGGCAGCGCGGGCGAGCGCTGGGCGCTGGTCACGGCCAGCGGCGTGAGCTTGCCGCCCTTGATCTGCGCCATCGACGAAGGCAGGTTGTCGAACATCAGGTCGGCGCTGCCGCCCACCAGGTCGAGCAGCGCCGGGCCCGAGCCCCGGTACGGGATGTGCGTCATGAAGGTGCCCGTCATGCTCTTGAACAGCTCGCCCGCCAGGTGGATCGACGTGCCGCTGCCGCTCGAGGCCATGTTGAGCTTGCCCGGGTTGGCCTTGGCGTACTTGAGGAAGTCCTGCACGTTGCGGATGTTCAGCGACTTGGCTTTCTCGGCGTTCATCTCCATCACGTTCGGCACGGCGGCCACCAGGGTGATCGGCACGAAGTCCTTGATCGGGTCGAAGGGGAGCTTGGGGTACAGCGCGCGGTTGATGCCGTGCGTGCCCACCGTGCCCATCAGCAGCGTGTAGCCGTCGTTGGCCGAGCGCGCGACGATCTCGGCGCCCACGTTGCCGCCGGCGCCCGCGCGGTTGTCCACGATGAACTGCTGGCCGAAGGCCTTCGAGAGCTCGGGCGCCACCGCGCGCGCCAGGATGTCGGTGGTGCCGCCGGCCGCGAAGGGCACGACGATGCGCACCGGCTTGGTCGGCCAGGTGGCCTGCGCGTGTGCGGTGCCGCCCAGCAGCGCGAGGGTGGCCGCCGCCGTGGCGACGAGCGCGAAGCGGCGGGTGGATGAAGTGACGGAAGAAGAGCGGGAGATGGAAGTCATGCGCGCCTTTGTACAGGGGGGCGCCGCAAGCGTCGCGAGTAAAAACCCCGGCCTCTTGGGGCCATCGCCGCTCAACCTACCTGCATCCGCTGCGCGAAGCGCGCCTCGCGAAAGCGCGCCAGCACGAAGTCGACGAACACCCGCGTCTTGGGCGGCAGCAGCTTCTTGCTCGGGTAGTAGATCCACACGGCGCCCGAATCCTGGAACCACCCGGGCAGCAGCCGCACCAGCGCACCGCTGCGCAGGCCGCGTTCCACGAAGGGCATCGGCAGCATCGCCACGCCGAGCCCCAGCAGCGCCGCCTGCGCGATCGCCTCGGGGTCGTTGAAGATCGCGCGCGGGCGCGCCGGCAGGTCGACCATGGTTTCCTCGCCGCTCGCATGCCGCAGCGTCCAGGGCCGCAGCCGGCCCGTGGGCGAGGAGCGGCGCAGCAGCACGTCGAAGCGCGCCAGCTCGGACGGATGCACGGGCAGCGCGCGCCCCGCCAGGTAGGCCGGCGCCGCCACCGCGACCACGTGGATGCGCGCCAGCTCGCGCGCCACCACGCCGGGCGACAGCGCAATGCCGCCGCCGATGGCCGCGTCGAAGCCCTCGCCGACCAGGTCGACCTGCTGGTTGTCGAAATGCCAGTCGGGCACGATGCCCGGGTAGCGCGCCAGGAAGTCGCCCATGAACGGCAGCACGTGCTCGCGCCCGAAGGCCTGGCCCATGCTCACCTTCAGCGTGCCCGAGGGCTGGCCGTCGTCCTGCGCGAGGCCGGCCACCGCGTCCTGCAGCGTGGCCAGCGCGCCGCCCACTTGCGCCAGGAAACGCTCGCCGGCCTCGGTCAGCGTGAGCCGGCGTGTGCTGCGCTGGAACAGCCGCACGCCCAGCCGTGCCTCGAGCCGCGCCACGTTCTTGCTGACCGCCGCCGGCGTCAGCCCCAGGCGCCGCGCGGCCGCCGAGAAGCTGCCGCCCTCGGCGCTCTGCACGAAGGATTCGAGGTGATTGAGCGGTTCCATGCCGCCATTCTGTCGCTCATCTTCAACTTTGGGTTGAATCTGATCGGGCCGATTGATGGCTACCGCAAAGGGAATGGAATTCCGACACTGAAGGCCTTCCTCCTCCAATTGATCGGAAAAATCATGGCTTCCACCTCTGTTTCCTCCTCCCCCGTCCTGGCCGGCAAGGTCGCCTTCGTCACCGGCGGCTCGCGCGGCATCGGCGCCGCCATCGTGCGCCGGCTGGCGCGCGACGGCGCGGCCGTGGCCTTCACCTACGTCAGCGCGCAGGCCGAGGCCGACAAGCTCGCCGGCGAGATCCAGGCCGCCGGCGGCCGTGCGCTGGCCATCCGTGCCGACGCCGGCGACGCCGCCGCGCTCACGGCCGCCATTGCCCAGGGCGCACGCGCCTTCGAGCGGCTCGACATCCTGGTGAACAACGCCGGCGTGTACCTCGGCGGCGAGCTCGACACCTTCTCGCTCGAAGATTTCGACCGCACCATCGACGTCAACGTGCGCGCCACCTTCGTGGCCGTCCAAGCCGCCGCGCGCCACATGGGCGACGGCACGGGCCGCATCGTCAACATCGGCAGCGTCAACGCCGAGCGCGTGCTGGACGCGGGCGCCAGCGTCTACGCGATGAGCAAGGCCGCCATCGTCGGCCTCACGCGCGGCCTGGCGCGCGACCTCGGCGCGCGCGGCATCACCGTGAACAACGTGCAGCCCGGCCCGATCGACACCGCCATGAACCCCGCCACCGGCCCGCGCGCCGCCTCGATGCACGACGTGATGGTGTTGCCGCGCCACGGCCGCGCCGAAGAAATCGCGGGCATGGTCGCCTACCTCGTGGGCCCGGACGGCGGCTTCGTCACCGGCGCCAACCTGAGCGTGGACGGCGGCTACACCGTCTGATCGGCTGCGCCGGGGTCGGGCGCGCGCTCCACCGCGCGGATCAGCGTGTCGAGCGTGTCGCTCAGGCGGGCCAGCTCGCTCGCATCGACGCCCGCGAACAGTTCGGCCTCGCGCTGCCGGCCCAGCGCGCCGACGGTGGCGTGCAGCGCCTTGCCGGCGGCCGTGAGGTACAGGCGGCTGCAGCGCTGGTCGGTCGGATCGCTGCGGCGCTGCACGCGCTGGTGGCGCTTCAGGCCGGCCAGCGCGCGGCTCACGGCCATCTTGTCCAGGCCGGTGAGGTCGGCGACCTGCGTGGCGCTGAGCCCCGGCTGCGCGGCCAGCACGGCCATCGCGCGCCACTCGTTCAGCGTGAGCTGGTGCTCGCGCCCCACGCGCTCATGGAACGGCCGCGCCGTGAGGTTGACGACCCGCACCAGCTTGAAGAAGAGCGGGTCCATGGCCGTCCGTGTTTTTGTGGTTCAGCCGGCCAGCTTCTTTGCCGCCGCCACGATCGCGTCCACGCCCACGCGCGACTGCGCCTCCAGCACCGGCGCGTAGCCGACCGGAATGCGCGGCGCGCCCAGCCGCGCGACGCGGCAGCCCGTGGCCTCGGCCGCGCTCGCGGCGATCTCGGCGCCGAAGCCCGCGGCCTGCACCGCCTCGTGCACCACCAGCAGCCGCCCCGTGCGCGCGCACGACGACAGCACCGTCTCGCGGTCCCACGGCCACAGCGTGCGCAGGTCGATCAGGTCCACCGCAATGCCCTCGGCCGCCAGCGCGTCGCAGGCCGCGGCGCAAGGCTGCATCTGCTTGCTCCAGCTCACGAGCGTGAGCGCATTGCCTTCGCGCACGCGCGCCGCCTGGCCCAGTGGCACGGCCAGCGTGTCGTCCACCTCGCCGCGCACGCCCCACAGCGTCTTGTGTTCGATGTAGACCACCGGGTCGCCGCATTGCAGCGCCGCGCGCAGCAGGCCGTGGTTGTCCTGCGGCGTCGAGGGGCTCACCACCACCACGCCCGGCAGGTGCGCGAACCAGGCCTCGAGCGACTGCGAATGCTGCGCCGCCGACGCGTCCCAGATGCCGCCCGGCATGCGCGCCACCAGCGGCACGCGGCCCTGGCCGCCGAACATGAAGCGGTTCTTCGCGGCCTGGTTCACCAGCTCGTCCATGCCGCACAGCGCGAAGTCGACCACGCGCATCTCGACCACGGGGCGCAGCCCGGCGAGCGCCATGCCCACGCCGGCGCCCATGATCGCGGCCTCGCTGATCGGCGTGTCGATCACGCGCTCGGCGCCGTACTGCTGCTGCAGCCCCTTGTACTGGCCGAAGATGCCGCCGCGGCCCACGTCCTCGCCGAGCACGACCACGCGCGGGTCGGCGTCCATCTCCTGCTGCAGCGCGCGCACGGCGGCTTCGGAATAACTCAGCGTCGTCACAGCCATTGGTCTGCTCCCGTGGTCTGCACGTCGGTGAAGGCGGCGCTCGCCTCGGGCCAGGGCGCCGCGTCGGCCACGGCCAGGGCCGTGTCCACCTCGTCGCGCGCGGCGTTCTCGATGGCGTCCAGCGTCGCGGCGGCCACGCCGGTGTCCAGCAGGTGGCCGCGGGCGCGCGCGATCGGGTCGGTTTCCAGCGCGGCGGCCAGCTCGGCCGGGTCGCGGTAGGCCGCGAGATCGACCGACACATGGCCCTTCACGCGGTAGGTGAGCGCGTGCAGCAGGCGCGGCCCCGCGCCGCTGCGCACCTCGGCCACCAGACGCGCGGCGGCGGCATGCACCGCGAACACGTCGTTGCCGTCGACCTGCGTGGCCGCGATGTCCATCGACGCGGCGCGCGCCGAGGCGCCGTCGCCGGCCGTCATCGGGCCGCTCGCGGTCGTGGCGCTCCAGCGGTTGTCCTCGCAGACGAAGAGCACGGGCAGGTCGTACACGCGGGCCCAGTTCAGCGCTTCGAGGAACGGGCCGCGGTTGATCGCGCCGTCGCCGAAGAAGCAGACCGTGATGTCGTCGCTGCGCTTCAAGAGCTTTTGCGCATGCGCCGCGCCCACCGCGATCGGCAAGCCCGCCGCGACCACGCCGTTGGCGCCCAGCATGCCCACCGAGAAGTCCGCGATGTGCATCGAGCCGCCCTTGCCGCCGTTGAAGCCCGTGGCCTTGCCGAACAGCTCGCACATCATCCGCGTGAGATCGGCGCCCTTGGCCAGCGTGTGGCCGTGGCCGCGGTGCGTGGAGGTGAGGTAGTCGCTCGCGCGCAGGTGGGCGCACACGCCTGCCGGCACCGCTTCCTGCCCGGTCGACAGGTGCAGCGGCCCGCGCACCTTGGCGGCGCCGCCCGCCTGCTGGCCGTAGGCGCTGACCCCGCCCTGGCTGGCGGTCTCGGCGGCGTTCTCGAAGGCGCGGATGCGCACCATGACGCGGTACAGCGCCTCGCCGGCGCCTGGGGGGTTGCTCGGGTCCATCTTGTCTCCAACGCCCTGGGGATCGGCGCTTTGAGAAAAATCGTATCAACCGAGACGGATTCGACCTACCGGGCTAACCCTTCGACCCCTTGCCCGGCCTCTTTTTCGGGCGCGGGCTTCCTGTTCTCTTCTCTATTTATTCTTCTTATTTAAGTTAGTAGTAGTAGATAAGGGTAAACCCGCCCTGTGGACAGGGCGCTTTTTCCCTTGTCTGACAACAACTTGTCACACCCCGGACACTGTGTGCTCCTGTGCTTTCGCGGTGCTATCAAAACTGGAACAACTTGGGCGCGGGCGTTCCCGCTGTGGATAACAGGGGGCTTGTCCGGAAACTGTCCCCAGAGTTTTCCATTTGTATCTGGAGCGGCGGTGCCGTCCGGGAATTCCCGGGTGCCCGGAACCCCCCGCCGATGGGATAGTTAGTTCGCCACTCAAACTAACTACCCCGGCACACCGTTCTGAGGAGAGACACCGATGCAACTGACAACGAAACACACCCTGGCCGCCCTGGCGTTCGGTCTCACGGCCGTGGGCGCGATGGCGCAGACCGTGGTCGGCGTGAGCTGGTCCAACTTCCAGGAAGAACGCTGGAAGACCGACGAGGCCGCGATCAAGGCGCAGCTTGAAAAACTCGGCGCGAAGTACATCAGCGCCGACGCGGGCGGCTCGCCGGAGAAGCAGCTGGGCGACATCGAGGGCCTGATGTCCAAGGGCGCGAAGGCGCTCATCGTGCTGGCGATGGACAAGGACGCGATCCTGCCCGCCGTGACGAAGGCCACGCGGCAGAAGGTGCCCGTGGTGGCGTACGACCGGCTGATCGAGGCGCCCGGCGTGTTCTACATCACCTTCGACAACGTCGAGGTCGGGCGCATGGAGGCGCGCGAAGTCCTCAAGGTCAAGCCCAAGGGCAACTACGTGATCATCAAGGGCTCGCCGAGCGACCCGAACGCCGACTTCCTGCGCGCCGGCCAGCAGGAGGTGCTGGACGCCGCGATCAAGAAGGGCGACATCAAGATCGTCGGCGACGAGTACACCGAAGGCTGGAAGCCCGAGGTGGCGCAGAAGAACATGGAGCAGATCCTCACCAAGAACGGCAACAAGGTCGACGCGGTGGTGGCGGCCAACGACGGCACGGCCGGCGGCGCGGTCGCTGCGCTCACGGCCAAGGGCCTGCGCGGCATTCCGGTGTCGGGCCAGGACGCCGACTTCGCCGCACTGAACCGCGTGGCGCTGGGCACGCAGACCGCGACCATCTGGAAGGACTCGCGCGAGCTCGGCCGCGAAGCCGCCACGGCCGCGGTCTCGCTGGCGGCTGGCAAGCCGGTCGACAAGGCCGCGCCCTGGGCCGGCGGCGCCAAGAAGATTTCGCTGTCCTCGCGCCTGCTCACGCCGGTGCCGATCACGCGCGACAACCTCGACGTGATCGTCAAGGCCGGCTGGATCAAGAAGGACGAGCTGTGCAAGGGCGTCTCGGGCGCGAACGCGCCCGCGGCCTGCAAGTAACGCCGCAACCACCGGCGCGTTCGGCCCCTTTCCGAACGGCTGAACGCGCCCTCCATCTCTTCGCAACATGGCTTCCGGCCGACCCACAAGGGCCTGCCGGTGGGCGGTTGCGCACCTGTAGTCCGTCCTGAGGGGCTTGAAAAAAATGAGCGATCCAACACCCGGCTGGTGGCGCCGTACCGGCATCGACCTGCGCCTGATCCTGATGTGCGTGCTGCTGGCCGTGATGGCGGTGGCGTTCAGCATCATGTCGGGCGGCGTGTTCCTCTCGCCCGAAAACCTCTACAACGTCGCGCAGCAGACGGCGGTGGTCGGCATCGTCTCCACGGTGATGGTGCTGATCATCGTGGCGCGCCACATCGACCTGTCGGTGGGTTCGGTGATGGGCTTCGTCGGCGTGCTCATCGCCTACCTGCAGTACACCTCGGGCTGGTCGTGGCCCACGGCCTGCCTGGCGGGGCTCGCGGTGGCGCTCTTGGTGTCGATCTACCAGGGCTGGCTCACGGCGGTGCTGGGCGTGCCGTCGTTCGTGGTCACGCTGGGCGGGCTGATGTCGTTTCGCGGCGCGGCCTTCCTGGTGGCCGACGGCAAGACGCAGCCGGTGAACGACGAGTTCTTCCAGCGCCTGGGCGGCGGCTACGACGGCGGCATCGGCGTCACGGCCAGCTGGGTGCTCGCGGGGCTGGTGGCGCTGGTGCTGTTCGGGCGCATGGTGCAAAAGCGCCGCGCGCGCCAGCGCTACGACATGCCGACCGAGGCGCTGTGGCTCGACGTGCTGCTCACGGCGGTGCCGGTGGCGGTGGTGGTCGGCTTCGCCTGGGTGATGAACAGCTACCAGATCTCGTCCAAGAGCGAGCCGCAGGGCATTCCGATCCCGGTGCTGATCTGGGCGGCGGTGGCGATCGTGCTGTCGTTCATCGTGCACCGCACGCGCTTCGGGCGCTATGTGTTCGCGATGGGCGGCAACCCCGACGCGGCGGCGCTGGTGGGCATTCCGGTGCAGCGCGTCACGCTGATGCTGTTCGCGCTGCTGGCGGTGCTGGTGACGGTGGCCGCCATCGTGTCGATCGCGCGGCTCAACGCGGGCACCAACTCGCTGGGCACGGGCATGGAGCTGTATGTGATCGCGGCGGCCGTCATCGGCGGCACGGCGTTGGCGGGCGGCAGCGGCTCGATCTTCGGCTCGGTGCTGGGCGCGCTCATCATGCAGTCGCTGGACAGCGGCATGCTGCTACTCGACGTGCCCATCGGCAAGCGCATGGTGATCATCGGCCAGGTGCTGATCGTCGCGGTGGTGTTCGACGTGCTCTATCGCCGCAAGTTCGGGGAGAACTGAAGTGAAGCCCACCCCCGTTTCTTGCTCACTTCGTGTAGCTGCATCCCCCCTCAAGGGGGCGCACCCGGCGGCCCGGCAAAGCCGGTTCCGCGGGTGCCCCCGAACAGGCCTCGCTGCGCGGGCCAACCGCAAGAAGGAGTCGCAATGAGCACGCTCCCGGATATGACGAAACCGCTCGTCGAGCTGCGCGAGATCCGCAAGGCCTTCGGCGGCGTGAAGGCCGTGGACGGCGTGAGCATCAACCTCTACCCCGGCGAGGTGGTCGCGCTCCTGGGCCACAACGGCGCCGGCAAGTCCACGCTGATGAAGATGCTCGCGGGCGCCTACCCGATCGATTCGGGCGACACGCTCATCGCGGGCGAGAAGGTCCACATCCGCACGCCCGCCGAGGCGCAGGCCCAAGGCATCGAGACCATCTACCAGACGCTCGCGCTGGCCGACAACCTCGACTCGGTGGCCAATCTCTTTCTGGGCCGCGAGAAGATGACGGCGTGGAACACGCTGGACGACCACTTCATGGAAGTGCAGGCGCGCAAGGTGTTCCAGCGCCTGAACAAGAACTTCACCAACATCCGCATCCCGGTGCGGCGTCTGTCGGGCGGGCAGCGGCAGGTGGTGGCGATCTCGCGCGCGCTGTACTTCAACGCGCGCATCCTCATCATGGACGAGCCCTGCGCCGCGCTCGGCCCCGAAGAAACTGCGATGGTCGGGCGCCTGGTCAAGCAGCTGAAGGACGACGGCGTCGGCATCTTCCTGATCACGCACGACATGCCCGATGTGTTTTCGCTGAGCGACCGGCTCGCGGTGATGAAGAACGGCAAGCTCGTGGGCACCTACCGCACGGCCGACGTGACCGAGGACGAAGTGCTCGGGATGATCATTGCCGGCAAGTGGCCCGAGGGACGGGAGCAGGCGCACCACGCGGCAACCGCGGCCCCTGCAACGGCATGAAGACCATCGGCGACCAGCAGCTGCTCAAGCGCCTGAATCGCAGCGTGCTGCTGCGGTTGCTGCGCGCGCAGCCGGGCTTGTCGCGTGCGCGCCTCGCGAGCGAAAGCGGGCTCACCAAGTCGACCGTGAGCCTGCTGGTGCGCGAGCTGCTCGACGAAGGCTGGCTCAGCGAATCGGGCACCGCCGTGGCCGACGGGCTCGGGCGGCCGTCCACGCCGCTGCGGATCAACGTCGGCGTGCGCGCGCTGATGGGCGTGGAGATCGCCGTCGAAACGCTGCGCCTCGTGTGCGTCTCGCTGCAGGGCGAGGTGCTGCACGCGCAGGCCGAGCCGCTGGACGACGGCACGCCGGCCCGCGTGTGCGCGCAGCTCGCGCGCATGGCGGCGGCGGCGCATGCGCAGCTCGACCAGCGCGGCCTGCGCCTGTCGAGCATCGGCGTGTGCGTGCCCGGCGCGGTGGACGACTGCACGGGCGTCGTGCGCTTCGCGCCCAACCTCGGCTGGCGCAACGTGAACCTGCTGCCCGCGCTCGAAAAGGCGCTGGCAGCGGCGGGCCTGCCGGGCGTCACCGTGCAACTGCAGAACGACGCCGATGCCGCCGCGCTCGGCGAGTACGAGTTTGCCGCGGGCGAGGGCGAAGACCCGCTGATCTTCGTCAACAGCGACGTCGGCGTGGGCGCGGGCGTGGTGCTGAACGACCGCCTCTTCACCGGCGCGCAGGGCATGGCCGGCGAGATCGGCCACACCATCCTGCAGCTGGACGGACCGCAGTGCTCGTGCGGCCGGCGCGGCTGCGCCGAGGCCTTCTTCGGTTCGCGCGTGCTGGCGCGCGAGGGCGCGGACATGGCGCGTGCTGCCGCGTTCTTCGGCGTGCTGCTGCAGAACCTGTGGGTCACCTTCAACCCGCGCGCGATCGTGCTCGGGGGCAAGGTCTGCGCGGAGCATCCGGAGTTCGCACAGGCCGCGTTCGAAGGCGTGAAGGGCCATGCGGAGCGTGCCGGCATGCCTGCGCCGGAACTGCGCACGGCGCGCTACGAAGCGCTTGCGCCTGCGGTGGGGGCGGCGGCGTTGGCGCTGCACGATTACCTGCGGCCGCTGCAGCCCGATGCGAAGGCGCGCCGCGCGCGTGCACTGGCGCGCGCCGGCGCCTGAACCGTCAGTCCGCTACCGCGCTGCTGTCGTCGTCGCGCCAGCCGCGCAGCCGCCGGTACAGCGTGCCGCGCGACACGCGCAGCTGCCGCGCCGCCTGCGACACGTTGCCGCCGTGCGCCGCGAGCGTGTCCTCGATCAGCTTGCGGCTGTGCTCGCGCAGCGTTTCGGTGGGTGGCGTCTCGCTGGCGGGTGCAAGCGCCACGGGCGGCTGCGCCTGCACGTCGATCGCCACGGGCGCATCGACCGGTGCGCTCGCCATCTCCGGCATCGCCACCGCGTGGCGGAAGTCCGCGCCGTCCGCGCCCTTGAGCTGCGCCTGCATCCACACGCCGAGCCCGCTGGCCAGCCGCAGCGGCTGCGCGGCCTCGCGCCGGCCCAGCCGCAGCAGGCTCGCGAGGTCGTGGCCCAGCAGGCATTCCACGTCGCGGTCGTCGGGGGCCTCGGGCAGCCGGCCCAGCAGCCGCGCGCCGGCGTTGTTGAGCCACGCGATGGTGCCGTCGGGCGCGATGCCTGCGAGCGCCTCGAGCGGCGTGCCCAGCAGCGTGGGGCTGGCCTGGAAGCGCAGGATGAGGTGGTCGCGCGACTGCGCCTGCAGGAGCCGGTTCTCGATGATGGTGGCGTGCAGCGCCACCATCGAGGCCGCGTCGAAGCCGAAGCGCCGCGCCTCCACCGTGAGGTCGAGCACGCCCGCGAGCCGGCCGCTCACGTCGCGGATCGGTGCCGCGGCGCATTGCATGTGGCACAGCACGTCGTAGTAGTGCTCGGCGCCGTCCACGGTGCAGGCCTGCCCGGTGCTGGCCACGATGCCCGGTGCCGTGGTGCCCACGACGCGCTCGGAGATGTTCACGCCCAGGCGGGCGGTCTGGCGCAGCACGGGCTGGTGCGTGCCGGCGGGCTGGCTCGTGACATGCACCACCACGCCGTCGCGGTCGGTCAGGATCACGTGGCAGTCGGTGCCCGCGAGCATGTGTTCCATCTGCACGAGCTCGTGCCGCGCCACGTCCAGCAGCTCGCGGTTGCGCGCGAGCGTGGTGTGCAGCCGGCTGGGCGTGACGGCGTCGAAGGCCACCACGCGCTGCCGGTCGGCGTGGGTGCGGCTGCAGCGCATCCACGACTGGATGACCGCCTCGCCGACCAGCCCCGAGGGGCGCACGCCTTCTTCGAAAAACTGCTGCCGCGCCAGCGCCACGCGCTGCGCCGGCGTGCTGGCAAAGAGTTGGCGCGGCGCATCCGCCGTGCCGAGCCTGTCGAGCGCCATGGGTTCGCCGCCTCTTCCGGGTTCAGGGACCCTCTCGAATGTGTTCCGCAATGGAACAAGGCTTGATTGGGGAAATCCCGGGGGTGAAGGCCGATGCCGTGCGAACGATCCTTGGGGCAGAACGAAGAAGGAGACAGACCCCGATGAAGACGACAACGACACAGCCTCTTTCCGGGCGGCGCCTGCTTGCGGGCGCCTTGCTGTGCCTGGGCCTGGCGGCCCCGGCGCTGGCCCAGACGGCCGCCAGCCCGCAGGACCGCGCCGGCGCGGCCGCCAAGCGCGTCGACGGCAACTTCGTGCGCGCCAACGCGGCGAAGAAGACGCCCGACTGGCCCAGCTACGGGCTCGACTACGCCGAGTCGCGCTTCAGCAAGCTCGACCAGGTCAACACCGGCAACGTGAAGCAGCTCGGGCTGGTCTGGTCGTACAACCTCGAATCGACGCGCGGCGTGGAAGCCACGCCGCTGGTGGTCGACGGCATCATGTACGTCACGGCCTCGTGGAGCATCGTGCATGCGATCGACACGCGCACCGGGCAGAAGATCTGGACCTTCGATCCGCAGGTCGACCGCACGAAGGGCTTCAGGGGCTGCTGCGACGTGGTCAACCGCGGCGTGGCGCTGTACGAAGGCCGCGTCTACGTGGCCGCCTACGACGGCCGGCTGATCGCGCTCGACGCCGCCACCGGCCAGAAGGCGTGGGAGAAGAACACCATCGAGGGCCAGAAGGGCAGCTACACCATCACCGGTGCGCCGCGCGTGTTCAAGGGCAAGGTCATCATCGGCAACGGCGGCGCCGAGTACGGCGTGCGCGGCTACGTCACCGCCTACGACGCGAAGACCGGCGACCAGAAGTGGCGCTGGTTCGTGGTGCCCGGCGACCCGAGCAAGCCTTTCGAGGACGAGTCGATGGCGCGCGCCGCCAAGACCTGGGACCCCAGCGGCAAGTACTGGGAAGCCGGCGGCGGTGGCACGGCGTGGGACAGCTTCGCCTTCGACCCCGAGCTCAACCTGATGTACGTGGGCACCGGCAACGGCTCGCCCTGGGCCGCCAAGGCGCGCAGCCCCAAGGGCGGCGACAACCTGTACCTGGGCTCGGTGGTCGCGCTCGACCCCGACACCGGCAAGTACAAGTGGCACTACCAGGAGACGCCTGGCGACAACTGGGACTACACCTCCACGCAGTCGATGATCCTGGCCGACGTCAAGCTGAACGGCAAGGCGCGCAAGGTGCTGCTGCATGCGCCCAAGAACGGCTTCTTCTTCGTCATCGACCGCACCAACGGCAAGTTCATCTCGGCGAAGAACTTCGTCGCGGTCAACTGGGCCACGGGCTACGACAAGAACGGCCGGCCCATCGAGGTCCCCGCCGCGCGCCAGAACGAAAAGCCGGGCGACAGCATCCCGGGCCCGTTCGGCGCGCACAACTGGCACCCGATGTCCTACAACCCGCAGACCGGCCTGGCCTACCTGCCGGCCCAGCACGTGCCGATCAACCTGATGGACGACAAGGCCTGGAAGTTCGACGAGAACGCGCCTGGGCGCCCGCACGCGGCGCTGGGCTGGAACCTGGGCAAGTTCGCCAACGTCGAGCCGCCCACCAGCAAGCCCTTCGGCCGCCTCGTGGCCTGGGACCCCATCAAGCAGAAGGAAGCCTGGGGCGTGGACTACGCCTCGCCGTGGAACGGCGGCACGCTGACCACCGCCGGCGACCTGGTGTTCCAGGGCACGGCCGACGGGCGCCTCGTGGCTTACCACGCGAAGACCGGCGAAAAGCTGTGGGAAACGCCCACCGGCACCGGCGTGGTGGCGGCGCCCGCGACCTACATGGTGGACGGCAAGCAGTACGTGTCGGTGGCCGTGGGCTGGGGCGGCGTGTACGGCCTGGCGCAGCGCGCCACGGAGCGCCAGGGTCCGGGCACGGTCTACACCTTCGCGGTCGGCGGCACGGCCAAGATGCCCGCGTTCGTCGAGTACCGCATGGCCAAGCTGGTGCAGGGCGTGAAGTACGACCCCGCCAAGGTCCAGGCCGGCACCATGCTGTACGTGAGCAACTGCGTGTTCTGCCACGGCGTGCCGGGCGTGGACCGCGGCGGCAACATCCCGAACCTGGGCTACCTCGACCCGGCCTACATCGAGAACCTGGACAAGTTCGTGCTCAAGGGCCCGGCCATGTCGCGCGGCATGCCCGACTTCACGGGCAAGCTCTCGGGCGACGACATCGAGAGCATCAAGGCCTTCATCCAGGGCACGGCGGACGCGATCCGGCCGAAGTAGAGGCATCGCGGACTCAAACAGAAAAGGCGCCATCGGCGCCTTTTCTTTTGGGACAGGGCGCTCGTCAGCCCGCCAGCCGCAGCTCGTGGATCAGCCCTGCCACGTTGCCCACCTGCAGCTTGTCGTAGATCGACTGGATGTGGTTGCGCACCGTGGCCGGCGAGCGGTTCAGGATGGCGGCCACTTCCTTGTGGGTGTCGCCGCGCGCCAGCAGCTCGGCGATGGTGTGCTCGCGCGGCGTGAGGCTGTCGGCGCGGCAGCGATGGCGGCACTTGAGGAACAGCAGGCGCTGCTCGACGCGGTGCGTGACCACGATCTCGCGCCCGTTGAAGCGCGCGTGGCCCTGCAGGAAGTGCTGCAGCAGCGCATCGGGCAGCGTGCGGCCGTGCCAGGCCGGCCACTCGGCCTTCAGCGTGGCCTCGAAGAGCCGGTCGGCGTGGTACAGCACGCCGCGCAGGTCGCCGATGGCCGAGCCGCCGGGCGACGCGCTGCCCGCCTCGAGGCGGTCCAGGTGCATCACGCGGTTCAGCGCCAGCGCCTGCATCACGTGCGGCGCGAGGCTGGCGAGCAGTTGCCGCTCTTCCTCCGTGCCGTGGGCTTCCGGGTCGGCGCGGAACAGGCTGAGCCAGTGGACGAAGCTCGTCTGAGGGTTCGAATCCGAGGTGATGAAGAAGTTGGCCTGCTCGAAGCGGCGGCCGTAGTCGCGCAGCTCGGCCTGGTCGTCGCGGCAGAACCACGCCTGCGCATTGAAGGCGAGCGTGGCGTTCGACTGCTTGGCCACCTCGCCGGCGGCCGTGTCCATGTGCTTGACCTGCTCGTAGGCCGGGACCATCTCGAGCGGCTGGTTGTGCAGGTGGATCGTGTGGATGTCGATGCCGTGGTCGGTGCGGGTGGCGGTGCCCCACATCGACGAGTCGAAGGGCAGCACGGGCTTGAGGAGGTCGAGCGCGGCGTCCTGGAAGGCGTCGATGGGCAACTCGTGCGAGAGGCGGTACAGCCGCAACAGGAGGTCGCTGAAGTCGCGCGGGACACCGGCCGTGAAGGTCATGCGGGGAGTCTTCCAGCCCGGGCGCCGCATGCCCATCCCATGTTCCGGTGACGCGCGCGGGGCTCGGCCGCGCGGTTTCAAGAATGGTGCATTTGCATCATTTGATTTCCAAAAGCGAAAGCTATTGTTTGCAGCGCCCTCGGTTGCTGACCAGGCCCTTTCCCTTTTCGAGAGACCCACGATGCCCCACCCCACCTCCAGAATCCCCCACGCCCTGTCCCTTGCCACCCTGTTGATCCTCGGCGCCTGCGGCGGCGGTGGGGGTGGCGGAGGCGGCGGTGGCTTTGCATTCCCCGTCGGTACGGGCGGCAACGGCGGCACGCCGCCCGCCGCCGAGTCGCCCGGCACGCTGAGCGGCACCGTGGCCACCGGCGCGGCCTTTGCCGGCGCCGCGCTCACCGTGTTCGACCAGACCGGCGCCAAGGTCTGCGAAGTGACCGTGCCGGCCGAAGGCACCTACAGCTGCGTGCTGCCCGCGGGCACCAAGGCACCGCTGGTGATCCAGGCCGTGCGCGACGACCTCACGCTCTACAGCACCACCGCCAGCACCGCCACCGGCACCACCAACGTCACGCCGCTGACCACCGTGGTGGTGGCGCAGCTGTCGCCCAACGGCGATCCGTCGAAACTCGCCGCCGCGGTGCAGGCCGACGCCGGCGCCGTCACACCGGGCGCCATCAGTGACCAGGTGGCCAAGCTCGTGGCCGCGCTCAAGCCGCTGCTGGACGCGCTCAACACCAGCATCGACCCGATGAGCGGCACCTTCCAGGCCAACGGCACGGGCCAGGACCGCGTGCTCGACACGCTGAACGTGTCGGTGCGCCCCGACGGCACGGCCGCCAACATCGAGATCACCGTCAAGGCGCAGCCCGCGAGCGAAGAGAGCGCGCCGGTGTCCATCGTCTTCCGCACCGGCGAGAGCACCATCGCGCCGCTGCCCGCGGTCGATGCCGCGGCCCTCGTGCAGCCGCCCACGCCAGCGATGGTCAAGGACCTGCTGGACCGCCTCAACGCCTGCTACGCGCTGCCGCTGAACGAGCGCGTGGACAGCACCATCGGCTCCGACGGCAACGCCTTCGGCGAGGCCGCCGAGGTGGTCGCGCCGGCCTGCCGCACGCTGTTCGTGGGCGACGACCCGGCCAGCTTCGTCGCGGCCGGCCTGCACATCGGGCGCGCGTCGAGCGGCCCGCGCCGGCCTTTCGAAAGCCTGTTCCGCTTCGGCCCCACGAACCTGAAGCACGACCGCGGCAATTTCGAATACTTCCACCCGGGCGGCGACATCGCGCTCACCTACCGCTGGACCGACAGCGTGGGCAACACCGACAACGACGTGTTCAACGCCAGGATCGTGAATGGCGCGCTCAAGCTCACCGGCAACAGCAACGCCTACCGCGCCGCCGTGCGCCCGCAGCAGGAGCTGAAGGACTTCCTCAAGCACGCGAACCTGAAGTACCACGCCGCGGGCTACAACGTGTCGGTGGATAACGTGCTCGACGGCAACGGCGACTCGATCTTCACGAAGGTGGTGGCCACCTCGACCGCGTTGCCCGGCCGCGAGCTGGTCCTCGTGCCCCGGGCCGGGCTGACCACCCTGGTGCTCACCACCGACGGCACCGCCAACGGCGCGCTGAACTCCTCGCTGTGGCGCATGGCCGCGCGCTACGTGGACCCGGCGCAAGGCGGCAATCCGAGCAGCGTCGAGCCCGGCAATCTCTTCGCAGCGCCGCAGTTCGACGACGCGCAGCTGAGCGCCATTCCCGATCAGGCGGTCTGGAAGCTCGAGTTCTTCCTGGCGGCCGGTGGGACCAACCCGGTGCAGTACGTGCGCACCTTCTCGCGCGCGCCGACCCTTGCCGAGGCCGTGCAACTGCCGACCGTGGAAATGACGCCCGCCCTGCGCGCCGAGCTGATGCAGGAGATCGACGGCGTTCCGCGCGGCATCGTGTTCGGCGCGCCGGTGCCGTCCGATCCCACCGCCAACAACATCGACTTCAGCGCCGAGGGCAACCTCGACGGCTGGGCCGTGCCCAGCGGCGCCTACGCCCCGACCACCTTCCTGGTGGCCGGCCGTGGCCCGAACAACAACCGCTTCACCGACTCGATCACCGTGCGCACCTCGGCGCGCAAGGCCGTCATCTACTGCCAGCCGGTGAGCTCGCCGAGCGACAACCACTGCGTGAGCGTCGGCAACAACGCCTACCAATACGCGCAGGGCTCGTCGGTCAGCAGCTTCATCTTCACGGCACGCACCGCGCGCCAGGTCGATGTGCGCAAGAACTTCGAGGCGTGGACCTACTCGCCTCCCTGATTCTTTTCCTGCTGTCACCGCATGAAAAAAGCCGCCGACCCTTTCGGGTCGGCGGCTTTTTCGATGGGAGATCGAAAGGATCAGTCCGCGTACACGCCAGCGGCCTTGATGATCGGGCCCCACTTGGCGATTTCGGCGGCGACGAACTTCTTGTGCTCGGCCGGCTCGACGCGCTTGTCGGTGGTGATCACGGCGCCCAGGCCTTCTTCGCGCTTGATGAACGCCGGGTCCTTCATGGCGGCCTTGATGGCCTCGTTGATCTTCTTCAGCACCGGTGCGGGCGTGCCCTTGGGGGCGTACACGCCGTGCCAGATCGACACTTCGAAGCCCTTCAGGCCCGACTCGTCGAGCGTGGGCAGGTCTTTCAGCGCGGGCGTGGTCAGGCGCTTGCTGGTGGTCACGGCGTAGGCCTTGACCTTCTTGGCCTCGATCTGCGACGTGGTGTTGGTGGTCTGGTCGCACAGCAGGTCGATCTGGCCGCCCAGCAGGTCGGCGATGGCCGGCGCGGTGCCCTTGTACGGCACGGGCGTCATCTCGATCTTCAGCGCGCTCTGGAACAGCAGGCCGCACAGGTGCGAGGCGGCGCCCAGGCCGGCGTTGCCCAGGTTGATCTTGCCCTTGTTGGCATTGATCCAGGTCGTCAGTTCCTTGTAGTTGTTGGCGGGCAGGCCGGGCTTGCCGATCAGCGTCATCGGCACTTCATTGACCATGCCGAGGTATTCGAAGTCGTTCTCGACGTTGAACGGCAGCTTGCGGTACAGCGCCGGCATCGTCGACATGCCGATGTGGTTCAGCAGCAGCGTGTAGCCGTCGGGGTTGGCGCGCGCCACCTTGGCGGTGCCGATCGAGCTGCCGGCGCCGGCGGTGTTGTCCACGATGATCGTCGTGCCCAGCGTCTTCTGCAGCGATTCGGCCAGGTCGCGGGCCACGCGGTCGGTCGGGCCGCCGGCCGAGAAAGGCACCACCAGCGTCACGGGCTTGCCTGCGGGGAAATCCTGGGCGTGTGCGCCGACGGCGGCCGCGGCAATCGCCGCGAGGGCAAACAGTTTCTTCATGATGTCTCCGACGGAGTTTTTAAATGGAAAGGGTCGCGATCTTATCGGCTGACCGGGGGCTGACCCATACCGAATAGCCCTTAGGAATGTCACCGTTTTCGCCCCATGCTGGGGCATGATCACGCCCGTCCCGCGCACCCGCGCCGGGGTGACCACAACCACAAACAGGCCAGCCCGACGGGCGGCATCGAGGAGAAGAAACCAATGGATCCCTGGGTCTATCCGCGCGAGCGTTGGCTCGGCAAACTCACGCTCGTTCTGGGCCTGCTGGCCTGGACGCTGATCGTCGTCGGCACGCTGGGCATTGCGCTGCTGTACGTGCTGCTGGGCTTCATCGGCTACGTGTTCGCGCAGTCGGCGGTCATCGCCTGGATCAAGGGCACGGGCGTGAAGCTGTCGCCCCAGCAGCTGCCCGAGCTGCACGCGCGCTTTGTCGACTGCTGCACCCGCCTGGGCATCGCGCAGCCGCCCGAGGCCTACCTGCTGCACGGCGACGGCATGTTCAACGCCTTTGCCACGCGCTTCTTCGGCCGCAACTTCGTGGTGCTGCTGTCCGACGTGGTCGACGCCATGGAGGCGCAGCCCGACGGCATCCACTTCTACATGGGCCACGAGCTGGGCCACATCCGCCGCGGCCACCTCACGGGCCACATCTGGCGCGCGCCCGTGCTCTGGCTGCCGCTCCTGGGCGCGGCCTATGCGCGCGCCAAGGAATACACCTGCGACCTGCACGGCGCCGCCTGCTGCCGCGAGGTCGACTCCGCACCGCGCGCGCTGGTGGCGCTGGCCGCCGGCGCGCAGCAGTGGCGCAACGTGAACCTGCAGCGCTACGCCGCCCAGTCGGCCGGCAACCGCGGCTTCTGGGGCTCGTTCCACGAACTCATCGGCGGCTACCCCTGGCTCACCAAGCGCGTCGCGCGCGCCATCGACCCGGGCGCCAAGCTGCCCGAGCGCAACCCGGTGGCCTACCTGCTCGCGCTCTTCGTGCCGTATGCCGGCCGGGCCGGCGGCGGCGCAGCGGGTGTGCTGATCGTGGTGGCTGTCATCGGCGTCATGGCGGCTGCAGCCATCCCCGCCTACCAGGAGTACCAGACCCGCGCCGTCGTCGCGCAGGCCTGGTCCGAGGGCGCGCCGGTGCGCAACGCGCTCACGCGCCACTATGAAGAAAAGGCCGAGATCCCCGACACCCTGGCCGCCGTCGGCCAGCCGGAGAACCTGCCCAACGGCGCGACCCTCACGCTCGACCCGGACAGCATGGTGGTGGAAGTGGCCACGACCAAGGGCACGCTGCGCATGGAGCCGTCGTCGACCGACCGGGGCATTGCGTGGCATTGCAGCGCGGGGGAGGGGTTGAAGGACAAGGCGTTGCCGGCGAGCTGCAAGAAGTAGCCGGGCATTGGCCTTGATGACGTCTCCCGCTTCCATCGCACACGCGTGGCGCCTGCCGCGCGACTTCGCGCTCATCACCGTGGCGGTCGAAGCGGCCATCGTGGGGGTCCACTTCGGCAGGCAGTTGTGGCCCGGCTCGGGGCACGAGGGCTATGGCCTGGACGTGTGGGCGGGCATGGCGGCCAACCTCGCAATGTCCTGGGTGCTGGCGGCGGCACTGGCCTGGAGCCATGCGCGCCAGGCATTGGAGGTGCGTGGCGGTGCGCGCCTGGCGCAGCTGCGCGGCCCGCGTGTGCGCCATGCCGGGGCCTATCTCATCGTGCGGGTGCTGGACTACTTCGTGCTGAGCCCGTGGCTCTACGGGCTGGGGTTGCTCTACATGCCGGGCGGTCGGCTGGTGCAACTGGCGATGCTGGTGCTGAGCGTGTGGCTGGCAACCTGGCTTGCGCTGAGGCAGGGCACTCAGGCATCGGCCGCGTCGTTCGATGCGGGCGATGCCGACGCCGTGGCGCCCGCGAGCGCATCGCCGGGTCGCGCCACGGTAGCGCTGTTGATCGCCGCCGTGTCCGCGTCGATCCAGATTTGGTGCGCGATGGTCACGGACCCGTGGCACGAGGCCATGAGGACCATGGACCGCGTGGCGCCCTTCCTGAGCTGGGTCGCGCCGCCGTTGTTGGTCTTTGCTCTGGCGTTCTGGGGCGCGTGGCTCGGCATCGGCCGTGGCCCGCTCCCCACACGGGTCCGGCCCTTCCGGGCCGTGGCCGCGTCGGTGCTGGCCTTTGTGCTGGTGCTGGCGGGCTGCGCTGCCGTCATCCTCGCGGGACTGGGGTTGCTGGAGCCGTCCCAGACCAGCATGGCCGGTGTCGGCGACCTGGTCATCCTGCTGGCCGCGCTCGTACCGCTCTACCCCTTACTGACCGTGCTGCTCACGCGCTTCATCACGCGTCGCCTGTACCGCCCCTACTTGTAGCTGCGCGCGTCCTCGATCACCTTGCCGTCGTTCGGCAAGGTGCCCGGCGCCACCAGTTCGATGGTGCCGCGCAGCTTGGTCACTTCGCGCACCGCATCGGCAATGCGCGCGTCGAGCCCGGCCGGGGCGCCGGCGCACTCCAGCTTGAAGGTCATCTGGTCGTCGCCCATCTCGCCCGACACCACGAGCCGCGCGCGCACGATCTCGGGAAAGCGCCGCACGACCTCGGCGACCTGCGAGGGGTGCACGAACATGCCGCGCACCTTGGTGGTCTGGTCGGCACGGCCGAGCCAGCCCTTGATGCGCTTGTTGGTGCGGCCCGTGGGGCAGGTGCCCGCGAGCACGGCCGAGAGATCGCCGGTGCCGAAGCGCACCAGCGGGTAGTCGGGGTTGAAGGTGGTGACGACGATCTCGCCCACCTCGCCGTCGGGCACCGGGTCGCCGGTGCCGGGGCGCACGATCTCGACCAGCACGCCCTCGTCGATCACCAGGCCCTGGCGCGCGCTGGTTTCATACGCGATGAGGCCCAGGTCGGCGGTCGCGTAGCACTGGATGCCCTGCACGCCGTGCGCGGCGATCCAGTCGTGCAGGCTGGGCGGAAAGGCCTCGCCGGACACGAGCGCCTTGGTGAACCACGGCAGCTTCTGGCCTTTTTCCTCGGCCTTCTCCAGCAGGATCTTCAGGAAGCTCGGCGTGCCCGCGTAGCCGTCGGGCTTGAGGTCGACGATGGCTTCGAGCTGCTGCTCGGTCTGGCCCGTGCCGCCCGCGAAGATGGTGCAGCCCATGGCATGCGCGCCGCTTTCCATGATGGAGCCGGCCGGCGTCATGTGGTAGCTGAAGCTGTTGTGGATCAGCTCGCCGCTGCGAAAGCCCGCCGCATGCAGCGCCCGCGCGGTGCGCCAGTAGTCGCGTGCCTCGCCCTCGGGTTCGTAGATGGTGCCGGGGCTCGCGAAGATGCGCGGCATGCGCGGCCCGCGCACGATCGATGCGAAGCCGCCGAAGGGGTCGTCGGCGCGGCGCGCCTTCTGCAGCTCGAGCAGTTCCGACTTGCGGGTGACGGGCAGCTTGGCGAGCGCTTCGCGCGACGTGACGTCGGCGGGCTTCACGCCGTCGAGGATCTTCGTGAAGGCGGACGTTGCAGTCTGTGCCTGGGCGATCTGCTTGGGCAGCGCGGCCAGCAGGTCACGTTCGCGTTCGGCGGGGTCGCGGATTTCCAGTTGGTCGTAGTGGTCGTTCATGTCCGTACCCTTCGTCTATCGATTCGGTCGCTCTGGGGTGGGTACTTCAGGCCAACCAGCGCTTGCGGCGCTTGTAGCTCTTCACATCGCGGAAGCTCTTGCGGTCCGCACCGCCCACGCCGAGGTAGAACTCCTTCACGTCCTCGTTCTCGCGCAGGCTCTTGGCCTCGCCGTCCATCACGATGCGGCCGTTCTCCAGGATGTAGCCGTAGTCGGCGTAGCGCAGCGCCATGTTGGTGTTCTGCTCGGCCAGCAGGAAGGTCACTTTTTCCTTGGTGTTCAGGTCTTTCACGATCTCGAACACCTCTTCCACGATCTGCGGCGCCAGGCCCATCGAGGGCTCGTCCAGCAGCACCATGGTCGGGTTGGCCATCAGCGCGCGGCCGATGGCGCACATCTGCTGCTCGCCGCCCGAGGTGTAGGCCGCCTGCGAGGTGCGGCGCGTCTTCAGGCGCGGGAAATACGCATACACCTTCTCCAGCGTCTCCTGCACCGAGGCCTTGCCGTCGGTGCGCGTGTAGGCGCCGGTCATCAGGTTCTCTTCGATGGTCAGGTGGGCGAAGCAGTGGCGGCCTTCCATCACCTGGATCAGCCCGCGCTTGACCAGCTCGGCCGGCGACAGCGCCTCGATGCGCTCGCCGCGCAGCTCGATGGTGCCCTTGGTCACGGCGCCGCGTTCGCCCGCGAGCAGGTTGCTCACGGCGCGCAGCGTGGTCGTCTTGCCGGCGCCGTTGCCGCCGAGCAGCGCGACGATGCCGCTTTCGGGCACGGTCAGCGACACGCCCTTGAGCACGAGGATCACGTGGTTGTAGATGACCTCGATGCCGTTGACGTTGAGAAGGATCTTGGGTTCGCTCATGGTGTGGTCCGAAGCATTCGCAAGAACGGCACATCGCCGTCCTTGCGAATGGCGGCTCTTGCGAGCCGCCACGGCACTCAGTGCATCAGGATTGGCAATCCGCGGCTTCGCGGCGCGTCAGCTTCTTCTCGCCGGCGTACTTGTCGGCAGCGGCCTTCACCATCGGCTTGATGATCTGGCTGTCGGCCTCGTACCAGTCGGACATGCCGCCCCACTTGGCGCCGTCCCAGGTATGGACGCGCGCCCAGGTCGAGCCCATGTGGTCCTGGCACGAGGTGCTCACCGGGCGCATCACGCCCGAGAAGCCGAGGGCGTCGAGCTTCTTCTGGTCGAGCGCGAGGTTTTCCATGCCCCAGCGCACCTGCTCGCCGGTCATGACCTTGCCCTTGCCGAAGCGCTCCTGCGCACGACGCACGGCCTCGATGGTCAGCATCTGGATGATCACGCCGCGCGTGTAGAGCACCGAGCCCACTTCGTCCTTGGGACCCGTGCCCTGGCCCTTGTCGTGCACCTGCTTGAGGATGTCCTGGATCACCTTGGGCTGCGTGCCCGAGGTGTTCAGCGCCAGCGCGTTGTAGCCCTTGGCGTTGGCGCCCACGTCCTTCACGTCGGGTTCGGCGCCGGCCCACCACACGCCGTACATCTTCTCGCGCGGGTAGCCCGTGGCCACGGCTTCCTTCAGGGCGGTGGAGTTCATCACGCCCCAGCCCCACAGCAGCACGAAGTCAGGACGCGACTGGCGCACCTGCAGCCAGGCCGACTTCTGTTCCACGCCCGGCGCGGTCACGGGGATCAGCGACAGCTCGAAGCCGTTCTGCTTGGCGCGCTCCTGCAGCAGCGGGATCGGCTCCTTGCCGAACGGCGAGTCGTGGTACACGAGGGCGATCTTCTTGCCCTTGAGCTTGTCCATGCCGCCTTCTTTTTTGCCGATGTGCTGGATCAGGATGTCGGCCGCGGTCCAGTAGGAGCCCATGAGCGGGAAGTTCCACTTGAACACGCCGCCGTCCTGCGAGGCCGACAGGCCGTAGCCCAGCGTGATGAGCGGGATCTTGTCGGTGGGCACCTTGTCGGTCAGCGCGAAGGTGATGCCGGTGGCCTGCGGGTCGAACAGCGTCACGCCCGGGCGGCCCTTCAGGCGCTCGTAGCATTCCACGCCCTTGTCGGTGGCGTAGCCGGTTTCGCATTCCTCGTACGTGATCTTCACGCCGTTGATGCCGCCGGTGGCGTTGATGTACTTGATGTAGTCCTGCTTGCCGTTGGCCCAGGGCGTGCCGTTGGGCGCGTAGGGGCCGGTGCGGTACACCAGCAGCGGGAAGAACTGTTCCTTGGCCTGGGCCTGCGCGAGCGAAGGCGCGAAGGCCGCGCCGAGGGTGCTGGCCACCAGGGCGGCGGTCAGAGCGAGCGATTTCAGTGTCATGCCTGTCTCCTTTTGTGGGCACCTCGGTGCCGGGTTTTTACGAACGAACAACAACAAACCAGAACCTGTCAGTGCGGGAAGGGCCACAGCCGCAGCTTTTCCTTGGCCGTGGACCACAGCCGTGCCAGGCCGTGGGGCTCGACGATCAGGAAGAACACGATCAGCGCGCCGAAGATCATGGTCTCCAGGTGCGAGGCCAATGCGGTCGAGATCGAGAAGCCCAGCCAGCCCGGCAGCTGGTTCAGGAAGAGCGGCAGCAGCACGATGAAGGCGGCGCCGAAGAAGCTGCCCATGATCGAGCCGAGCCCGCCGATGATCACCATGAACAGCAGCTGGAACGAGCGGTCGATGCTGAACGCCGCCGGCTCCCACGCACCGAGGTGAATGAAGCCCCACAGCGCGCCGGCCACGCCGACGATGAAGCTGCTCACCGCGAAGGCCGTGAGCTTGGCGTACACCGGGCGGATGCCGATCACCGCGGCGGCCACGTCCATGTCGCGCATCGCCATCCACTCGCGGCCGATGGCGCTGCGCACGAGGTTCTTGGCGAGCAGTGCGAACACCACCACGAAGATCAGGCAGAACAGGTACTTCTGTACCGGCGACTCGATCGGCACGCCGAACACGTTCAGCCCCGCCACGCTCACCGAGCCCGACGACGAGTTGTTGGTGAACCACTGGATGCGCAGGAAGGCCCAGTCGGTGAAGAACTGCGCAGCCAGCGTGGCCACCGCCAGGTACAGGCCCTTGATGCGCAGGCTCGGAATGCCGAACAGCACGCCGATCACCGTCGCGCACAGCCCGCCGAGCAGCAGCGAGGCGATGAGCGGCATGCCGTCGATGCGCACCTGGAAGTTGTAGGCCGCATACGCGCCCACCGCCATGAAGGCGCCGGTGCCCAGCGAGATCTGGCCGCAGTAGCCGACCAGGATGTTCAGGCCCAGCGCCGCCAGCGACAGGATCAGAAAGGGCGTGAGGATGGCGCGCATCCAGTAGTCGGACACGCCCATCGGCACCACGACGAACGCCACGAGCAGCAGCACCAGGATCGCCAGGCGGTCCTGCGCGATCGGGAAGATCTGTTGGTCGGCGCGGTAGCTCGACTTGAACTGGCCGTTTTCTCTGTAGAACATTCTCAGACCCGATCGATGATTTTTTCGCCGAACAGGCCTTGCGGGCGAACCAGCAGGAAGACCAGTGCCAGCACGTAGGCAAACCAGATCTCGATGCCGCCACCGAGCATGGGGCCGAGATAGATTTCAGACAGCTTCTCGCCGACGCCGATCAACAGGCCGCCGATGATGGCGCCGGGGATCGAGGTCAGCCCGCCGAGGATCACCACCGGCAGAGCTTTGAGCGCCACCAGCGAGAGCGAGAACTGCACGCCGAGCTTGGAGCCCCAGATGATCCCGGCCACCAGGGCCGAGAAACCGGCCACCGACCACACGATCACCCAGATGCGCGACAGCGGAATGCCGATCGATTGCGCGGCCTGGTGGTCGTCGGCCACCGCGCGCAGCGCCCGGCCCGTGGCGGTCTTTTGGAAGAAGATGGCCAGCACCACCACCAGCGCGGCGGACACCAGCGCGGCGATCAGGTCTTCCTGGCTCAGCAGCAGGCCGCCCTGGAAGGTGCCTTCGAGCACCATCAGCGGTTCCTTGGGCATGCCCACGTCGATCTTGTAGATGTCGTTGCCGAAGATCGTCTGGCCCACGCCGTCCAGAAAGTAGGCGATGCCCAGCGTGGCCATCAACAGCGTGATGCCTTCCTGGTTCACCAGCTTGCTCAGCGCCAGCCGTTCGATGAGCCAGGCCACCACGATCATCACGGCCATGGCCGCGATGAAGGCCAGGATGTTCGCGAGGATCTGGCTCTGGAAGCCGAACCACTGCGGGAACCACTCGGCGAAGCGCGCCATGGCCAGCGCCGCGAACAGCACCATCGCGCCCTGCGCGAAGTTGAAGACGCCCGAGGCCTTGTAGATCAGCACGAAGCCGATCGCGATCAGCGAATACAGCATGCCGACCATGAGGCCGCCGAAAAGGGTTTCGAGGAAAAATCCCATGGTCAATGCTCCACGCCGAGGTACGCCCGGATCACGTCTTCGTTGTTCCGAACTTCATCCGGCGTGCCGTCGCCGATCTTCTTGCCGTAGTCCAGCACCACCACGCGGTCGGAGATGTCCATCACCACGCCCATGTCGTGCTCGATGAGCACGATGGTCGCGCCGAACTCGTCGTTCACGTCGAGGATGAAGCGGCTCATGTCCTGCTTCTCTTCCACGTTCATGCCGGCCATGGGTTCGTCCAGCAGCAGCACCTGCGGCTCCATCGCCAGCGCGCGGCCGAGGTCGACGCGCTTTTGCAGGCCGTAGGGCAGGCGGCCCACCGGCGTCTTGCGGTGCGCCTGGATTTCCAGGAAGTCGATGATGTGCTCGACGAACTCGCGGTGCTGCAGCTCTTCGCGTTCGGCCGGGCCCCAGCGCAGCGCCTGTGCGAACAGGCCGCTCTTCATCTTGAGGTTGCGCCCGGTCATGATGTTGTCGAGCACGCTCATGCCCTTGAACAGTGCCAGGTTCTGGAAGGTGCGCGCCACGCCCATCTCGGCCACCTGGCGCGAGTTCATGTGCTTGAAGGTCTGGCCACGGAAGGTGATGGAGCCCTGCTGCGGCCAGTACACGCCGTTGATGCAGTTCAGCATCGAGCTCTTGCCCGCGCCGTTGGGGCCGATGATGGCCCGCACCTCGTGCTCGCGCACGTTGAAGCTGATGTCGGTCAGCGCCTTCACGCCGCCGAAGCTCAGGCTGATGTTCTGGACGTCGAGGATGACGTCGCCAATTTTCCGATTGCTCATGCGGCGGCCTTCACGATGGGGAAGGTCTTGGCGTCGTTGATCTTCAGCGTGGCGCTGACAACCCCCGTGCGTCCGTCCTCGAACTTGACCTGGGTCTCGATGTACTGCGCGGTCTTGCCGCCGTACAGCGCATCGACCAGCACGGCGTATTTCTCGGCGATGAAGCCGCGGCGCACCTTGCGCGTGCGGGTCAGCTCGTCGTCGTCGGGGTCGAGCTCCTTGTGCAGCACGAGGAAGCGCGCGATCTGCGTCTCGCCCATGCCGTCCTCGGCCGCGAGGTCGGCGTTGACCTTGGCGATGCACTCGGCCACCAGCGTCAGCACCTCGGGCTTGCCGGCCAGGTCCACATAGCCGCCGTAGGCCAGGCCGCGGCGCTCGGCCCAGTTGCCGACCGCCTCGAAGTCGATGTTGATGAAGGCGCAGACCTCGTCGCGGCCGTTGCCGAAGCACACGGCTTCCTTGATCTGCGGGAAGAACTTGAGCTTGTTCTCGATGTAGTTGGGCGCAAAGATCGCGCCGCCCACGAGCCGGCCCACGTCCTTGGCGCGATCGATGATGCGCAGGTGGCCTTCGCTGTCGAGCACGCCCGCGTCGCCGGTGTGGAAGTAGCCATTGGCGTCGAGCACCTCGGCGGTGGCGTCGGGGCGCTTGTAGTACTCCTTGAGCACCGACACGCCGCGCACCAGCACCTCGCCGTCGTCGGCGATCTTCAGCTCGATGCCCGGCGCCGCCGTGCCCACGGTCTGCAGCTTGACCTTGCCGTCCTGCTGCAGGCACACATAGGCGCAGGTCTCGGTCTGTCCGTAGAACTGCTTCAAGTTCACGCCGATGGAGCGGTAGAAGCGGAACAGGTCGGGCCCGATGGCCGCGCCGGCCGTGTAGGCCACGCGGATGCGGCTCATGCCCAGCACGTTGCGCAGCGGGCCGTAGATGAGCAGGTTGCCCAGGCTGTACATGAAGCGGTCGCCGGTGCTCACGGGCGCGCCGTTCAGGATGTCGGCGCCCACGCGCTGTGCCAGCGCCATGAACTTCGCATACAGCCAGCGCTTGGGCGCGGCCGCGTCTTCCATGCGGATCGACACGGCCGTGAGCAGGCCTTCGAAGGTGCGCGGCGGGCCGAAGTAGTAGCTCGGGCCGATCTCGCGCATGTCGTTCATCACCGTCTCGGCCGACTCGGGGCAGTTGAGCGTGAAGCCGCCCACCAGCCACTGCGCCACCGAGAACAGGTGGTCGCCCACCCACGCCATCGGCAGGTAGCTCATGATGTTGTCGCCGGGGCCGAGCTTGTCGGTCTCGACACCGCCGCGCCCCGCCGCGATGAAGCTGGCGTGCGTCTGGCACACGCCCTTGGGGCGGCCGGTGGTGCCCGAGGTGTAGAGGATCACGCCGACGTCGCTGGCCTCGCCGCTGGCCACGGCGCGGTCGTAGTAGCCGGCGTTGGCCTTGTCGAAGGCCCGGCCCAGCTCGCGCAGCTGCTCGTAGCTCATGAGCCCCGGCTGCTCGTAGTGGCGCAGGCCCTTGGGGTCGTCGTAGATGATGTGGCGGATGCCCTGCTGCTGGCCCTCCTGGCCTTGCTGCAGCTCGCGGCATTCGAGCAGCTTGTCGACCTGCTCCTGGTCTTCGACGATCACGAACTCGATGCTCGCGTCGTTCAGCATGAAGACCATCTCGCTGGCGACCGCGTCCTGGTACAGCGGCACGGGCACGCCGCGCAGGCTTTGCGCGGCGAGCACCGCCATGTACAGGTGCGGTCGGTTGGCGCCGACGATCGCGAGGTTGTCGAAGGCCTTGAAGCCAAGGCTTGCCAGACCGCAGGCCATCTCGCGCACTTCCTGCGCCACGGCGTTCCAGGTCCAGGTTTGCCAGATGCCAAGGTCTTTTTCGCGCACGGCGGGGGCCTCGGGACGGGCCTCGGCATGCGCGAGCAGCAGACGGGGGAAGGTGGGGGCGGTGGTTTGCACAGTGGCCGGATCGTAGGTCCCACTTTGACGCCCGGTTGTCGTTCCAACGACAATCCTAGGGACACTACTCCCCGGAGTTTCCCGATGCCTCCTGGCAACCTCAACCCACAGAACGTGCTCGGCGGTTCCATCAAGGACCGCGTGCGCCCTGCCAATGCCGCTGAACTCGACGGTATTCCGTGGCTGCCCACGCTCACGCCCGCCGAGCGCCGCCGCGCCGAGGCCACGCTCGTGGTGGGCGAGGCCGAGCCCGGCGACCTGGTGTGCCGCGTCGGGCGTTCGCCCACCTACTGGTTCGGCGTGGTCGAGGGCTTGCTGAAGATGAGCAACGACAACGCCGACGGCGGCTCGGTCACCTACACCGGCGTGCCGCCCGGCGGCTGGTTCGGCGAGGGCACGGTGATGAAGCGCGAGCCCTACCGCTACAACATCCAGGCGCTGCGCCGCAGCCTCGTGGCGGGGCTGCCGATCGAGAGCTTCCACTGGCTGCTGGACCACTCCATCGGCTTCAACCGCTTCGTGATGAACCAGCTCAACGAGCGGCTGGGCCAGTTCATCGCGGCGCTGGAGATCGACCGCCTGAACAACCCCGACGCGCGCGTGGCGCGCAACCTGGTGTCGCTGTTCAACCCGGTGCTGTACCCCGGCGTGGGCGAGGTCTTGCGCATCACGCAGCAGGAACTGGCGTACCTTGTCGGCCTGTCGCGCCAGCGCGTGAACGAGGCGCTCAATGCGCTGTCGGCGCAGGGGCTGATCCGCGTGGAGTACGGTGGCCTGCGCGTGCTCGACCTGCCGGGCCTGCGCGCCACCGCGATGTCCAGCCGCAAGAACAACAGCACTTCGAACTGAAAGAAAAAAACATGGCCCTCTCAGACCACCTGCAGATCGTTCCCGCCGACGCCCAGGCGAGCTTTCTGCCGCCGCAGCAGCAACAGGCCACGCAGGCCCGCAACGAGGAAGACGACGGCCCAACGCTGGAAGAAGCCATCGACCGCGCCGAGGCCTTGGGCGAACAGATCGACGCGCTCAACGAGATCCTGGCGCGCCCGCTCAAGGACATCCTGGCCGACCGCGAGAAGTCGGAAGAAGCCGCGCTGGCCTGGGACCGCTTCGGCGCGATGTGGATGCTGTCGCAGCGCGCCATGCGCCGCGTCGCGCTCGACCTGGCGGCGCAGCTCGGCGTGAGCGAGGAAGAGGTCGTGGCGCGCGCCATGGCGAACGCCAACGCGGTGCTCAACGGCGCGGACGAGGTCGACCTCGGCGGGAGCATCGCACCCGCGCAGCTGCAGCACATCGCCCGCCACCGCAACTTCCTGCGCGCCCAGTTCCGTACCGGCTGACGCGCGCGGCCTTTCGATATCCCTTAGCCTTGCGGCCTTCTCCTGCCCCTACACACCCATGACCACCTCCGCCTCTTCCCACCTCACCGTCATCACCGGCGCCTCGCGCGGCCTGGGCCGTGCCATGGCCGAACAGCTGCTGCAGGCCGGCCACACGGTGCTCGGCATCGCGCGCAAGTCCTCGCCCGAACTGGCCGAAGCCCCCAAGGCGACCGGCGCTGAACTGATGCAATGGGAGCAGGACCTGTCCGACCCGGTGGCCGCCGCGGCGCGCCTGTCGGACTGGCTGCGCACGCTGGACGGCCAGCGCTTCGACAGCGTCACGCTCATCAACAACGCCGGCACCGTCGGCAACCCCGCGCCGCTGTCGCGTGCCGTGCCCGCCGAACTGGCGCAGGCGCTGCGCATCGGGCTCGAGGCGCCGATGCTGCTCACGGCCGCTTTTCTCGGCGGCACGCGCGAATGGCGCGGCGCGCGCAAGGTGCTGAACATCTCGTCGGGCCTGGGCCGTAACGCCCTGGGAAGCCAGGCGCCGTACTGCGCGGCCAAGGCCGGCATGGACCATTTCTCGCGCGCCGTGGCGCTCGAGGAGGTGCATGCACCGAACGGCGCACGCATCGTGTCGCTGGCGCCCGGCATCATCGACACCGACATGCAGGTGCAGCTGCGCGGCGCTTCGGCCGAACAGTTCCCGGACCGCACGCGCTTCGTGAGCATGAAGGAAGAAGGCCGGCTCGACAGCCCCCAAAGCGCCGCGGCCAAGGTGCTCGCCTACCTGGCGCGCGCGGACTTCGGCAGCAACCCCGTGGCCGACGTGCGCGACCCGGCCTGAACGCGGCGACCACATCATGGCCACCGCAAAGTCCATCGACACCGTCGAATACAAGCTCTTCCCGTCGCCGAGGAACGTGCACCGCATCGTCTTCGAGCACCAGGTGTTCGTGCCGTACCCGTACGCGCTGATCGTGATGGACGAGTTCTATTTCAAGGGCCGCTACAGCCTGTTCTCGGCCTGCCGCATGAGCGACGGGAAGATGGGGCAGGTGGCGACGTTCGAGGACGCGGCGGACGTGGAGATCTTCAACGCCAAGTTCGTGCCTGATTGAGCTCGCCCCCAGGCTTCGCGCACTTCGTGTCGCTTCGCCAACCCCCTGCCGGGGGCAACACCAGCGGCCCGGCAAAGCCGGTTCCGCGGTGTTCCTGGTATGAAAACCCCTCTTACTCGATCGTCGCGCCCGAGGCCTGCACGATCCCCTTCCACTTCTCGTAGTCGGTCTTCAGCAGCGCGCCGAACTGCTCCGGCGTCATGCTCTGCGGCTCCGCGCCCTGCGCAATGATGGCCGCCTTCATTTCGGGCGTGGCCAGCAGCTTGTTGATCGCCGCATTCAGCGTGGCGACCACGTCCTTGGGCGTGCCGGCCGGCACGAAGACGCCGTACCAGGTGCTCACGTCGAAGTCCTTGTAGCCCAGCTCGGCCACGGTGGGCGTGTCGGGCAGCGAGGTGCTGCGCTTGGCGGAGGTGACGGCCAGCGGGCGCAGCTTGCCGGCCTTGATCTGCGCCATGGCCGAGGGCACCGACGACACCATCAGGTCGACGTTGCCCGCGAGCACGTCCATCATGGCCGCGTTGGAGCCCTTGTAGGGCACGTGGCGCATCTTGATCTTGGCCGCGCCGTTGAAGATCTCGCCGGCCAGGTGGATGGTGGTGCCGTTGCCCGGCGAGCCGTAGGTGACGGTGTCGGGCGCGGCGCGCGCGGCCTTCACCACGTCGTCCAGCGTCTTGAACTTCGAGTTGGCCTGCGTGACGATCACCACGGGCGTGTAGGCCACGTGGGCCACGGCCGTGAGGTCCTTCACCGGGCTGTAGCTCAGGCTCTTGTAGAGCCAGGGCGCGACGACCATGTTGTCCTTCTGGCCCATCACGATGTCGTAGCCCGTGGGCGTGGCGCGCGCGGCCTCGGCGATGCCGATGGTGCCGCCGGCGCCCGCGCGGTTGTCGGGCACCACGGTCCAGTGGTTGGCCTCGGTGAGCTTCTGCGCGACCAGGCGCGCCAGGATGTCGGTGCCGCCGCCGGGCGGGAAGGGCACGACCATGCGGATGGGCTTGGCGGGGTAGGCGGCGGTCTGGGCGTGGGCCGGGGCGGTGGCCGCCACGGCGGTGAAGGCCAGCGCGAAGGCCAGCGGACGGAGGAAGTTCGATGGGGTCATGGGGGCATTGTCTCGTTCTGGGGGCAGGGGGGATGCAGTCTGCCGGAACTGCTGGCGCGGGGTTTTCGCGGTTCGCGATGGCCCTCGTCTCGGGTGGCGGGGGCAGAACACGGGGCGGTGCGTACTTTCGGACGCCTTGACACCGCCCATCACGCGTCGAATACTCCACCAAATGGTTGAGTATTTCTGGCTCGCCCGGCGCTCGGCGGCTTCCGGGCGACCTTCCTCTTTGCAGGAGGCTCCCATGCTCGGACACATCAACGCAGTGGCCAACCTGGCGGTGAAAGACCTCGCCGTGGCCCGACGCTTCTACGAAGACACGCTCGGCCTCGCGCAGGTCGACGCCGAAGGCGACGAGGTCATCGTCTACCGCAGCGGCAACACGCGGCTCAACGTCTACCGCTCGGCCTTCGCGGGCACCAACCAGGCCACGGCCGTGACCTGGTCGGTCGACGGCGACATCGAGCGCCTCGTGGCCGCGCTCAAGGCCAAGGGCGTGCGCTTCGAGCACTACGACATGCCCGACACGACGCTCGCGGGCGACATCCACGTCATGGGCGACATGAAGGTCGCGTGGTTCAAGGACCCGGACGGGAACATCCTGAACCTCATCAACGTCTGAGCAACCCCTGTCCATCCGGCATCCCCCGTTTGGGGGAAGCCAAGGGCAGCGCGCTGCGGACAATTCCTCCTGCCATGCACCGGCCTGGCATGGAGGAGTCACCACATGCGCGCACCGCCGCCCGAGCAGTCAACGCCTGAACCACCCGCGCGCCCCGAGCGCGTCGCGGTCATCGCCATCCACGGCGTGGCCGACCAGAAGGCCGGCGACACGGCGCGCGCCATCGCCTCGCTGATGCTCAACCATCCCGGCCCCGGCGCCACCTACCGCCAGGCCGATTGCGACAGCCATTTGCTGCCGGTGCCGCCGCTGACCTCGATGGTGCAGCAGCGCACGGGGCATCAGGACAAGACCGAGAAGGCCGCGACGGAAGGCGGCGCCGCGCAGAAGGCCTACGTGCCGCCCGTGCGCAAGGCGATGCGGCAGTCGAAGACCTCGGACTTCAGCGCCGACGACTGGATCTCGACCTCCGAGGCCGACGACGCGGGCGTGGTGCGCGCCGCCAAGGGGCACGGGCTGCTCACGCCGCGCGAGCTGAAGCGGAGCAACCCCGACATCGCTTTCAGCGACTACCTGCTGTTCAAGTCGCAGCGCGCCGAGCCCGACCACGAGGCCTACGAGGCCACGCGCGTGCGCATGACGCGCGACGCCACCGATGCCCACGGGCAGCCGGTGCAGCAGCGCATCGACGTGCACGAGATGTACTGGGCCGACCTGTCGCGTCTGCCGGGCTCGGTGGCGCGCATCGTCGCCGAGCTGTTCACCATCGTGTTCCGCCTCTCGCAGCTGGGCCGCGACGCGGTGGACCGTGCTGCGGAGGCGGCTGGCGTGAACAGGAAGCCCCGGCCGCCGGGCGCGCGACGCTGGGCCTGCCTGGCATCGCTGCAGACAGCGCTCGACTGGGCCTTTGCCAACCTGCTGGCGAACCTGTTCCTGCAGCTGCTGCTGGTCGGGCTGGTGATCGCGGGGCTCGGCGGACTGGCGCGGGTCGAGCCCGCGCCCCATGCGTTGTCGCTCACCGAACTGCTGCGCCGGGTGCTGGCCGTCGCGGTGCCGGTGCTGGCGATCTGGTGGTACTGCTACCAGGCGCGCACCCAGGCCTCCTCGCGGATCGTGGTGGGCCTGTACGCGCTGCTGGCGGGCTGGTTCCTGTGGGCGCTGGTGCCCGCGCACTGGGTGGTCGGCGTGGCCTGGCTGGCGCTGCTCGCCGCGTTGGCCGACCGTGCCCTGCGCATCGCGCGCGACCGCTTTCCGGCGGCGCGCACCTGGGGGCTGGGGCTGATGGCGCTGACCGCGGCGGCGCTGCTGGTGCACGTGGCGATCAACGCCTCGGCCGCCGGCGCCACGGACGACCTGCGCCACTGGGTGCGCGCCGGCATGCGGGTGGTCGAGTACCTGCTGCTGGGCGTCGTGGCCTGGTGGGGCGTGGCCGGCGTGCTGCTCATCGCCTGGCTGCTCGCTGGGGAGACGGTGCCCGACCGCGACGCGGCCGCGCGCGCCAGCATCGCCACGGGGCGGCTGGGGCTGTTCGTGTCGCTGGCGGCGTTCGTGGCACTGACGATGGTGGCCTGGGCCGTGCTGACCAATCTGGTGGAGTTGGGTGCACGGGGCGTTTCTTATGCACCGTTCTGGTTTTCCAAGGACATGTGCTGGGGCGACGGTGCGAACTTTCTGCACGACCGCTATGAACGGAGCACGCAGGCCTTCGCCTTGACGGCCGGCCTCACGCTGTCGCTGTTGGCCTACCTGGTGGCGGTGCTGGTGCCCAGCCTGTTCGCCGAGCTCAAGGTGGCCTTCGGCACCTCGCAGGGCCTAGGCCGCTGGCTCGGCGCGGGCTACCGGCGGCTGGACCGCTTCGTCGCCGTGCTGACCAGCGCCAGCGTGGTGGTCGCCTTCGCGGTGGCCCTGTTGCTGGTGCTCAAGCAGTGCAATGTCTCGGTCGGCGGGTGGATCGACGATGCGGTGATCTGGGTGTCGGCGCTGTCGCAAAGCGGGCTCAAGCCGCTGATCTTCACCGCCGCCACGCTGGCCGCTTCCGTCTCGCTGCTCGGCGGTTTTCTCACGCGCACCGTGCCGGGCCTGCGCATGCCGCTCGACGTGGCGCTGGACGTCGACGGCCACTTCCGCGAGTTTCCGCGCCGCGCCATTCCGCGCGCGCGCATCTTCTCGCGCTACGTGTCGCTGCTGGAGCACGTGGCGGCGCAGGGCTACGACCGCATCGTGATCGTGGCCCACAGCCAGGGCACGGTGATCTCGACCGAGCTGCTGCGCTACCTGCAGTTCCGCGCGGCGCAGAAGGTCGATGCGCGGGTGACCGAGCTCTGGGCGGCGCTCAACAAGAGCCGCCTCCTGCTGCTCACCGCCGGCTGCCCGCTGCGCCAGCTGTACGCGGCGCGTTTTCCGCACCTCTACGGCTGGGTGACGGCGGAAGACGCGAACGGCGGCGGGCCGAGCGCGGCCCAGGTCGGCGTGGCCCGCTGGGTCAACCTCTACACGGCGGGTGACTACGTCGGGCGCTGGCTCTGGGGCGAGGACGACAAGCCCTACGAGCAGGTGACGACGCCGCCGGCCTGGTGCGTCGCGGCCGAGCACGAGGCCTGCCTCGGCCTGGGCGCCCACACCCACTACTTCGACCTCGACCAGGCGCACGTGGCGCGCTGGATCGACTGGATGGTGACGGCGCGCCCATGAAAAAGCCGGCCCGCAGGCCGGCTTTTTCTTCATGCCGAAAGCGCGGGCTTCAGCCGAAGTTCTTCGCTGCGAAGTCCCAGTTCACCAGCTTGGCCAGGAAGGTCTCGACGAACTTCGGGCGCAGGTTGCGGTAGTCGATGTAGTACGCGTGTTCCCACACGTCCACCGTCAGCAGCGCGGTGTCGGCGGTGGTCAGCGGCGTGCCGG